>WNGJ01016034.1_pt1 | contig 11605 bp, 8 predicted proteins | sample 5400611 | NCBI WGS metagenome assembly WNGJ01 (sample SAMN13153375, study PRJNA577476) | soil metagenome | isolation source: 40 cm soil or saprolite under Garry oak tree replicate 1 | place: USA:California | collected 2016-06-15 | reverse complement strand
GGGCTCAGGTAGCGGAGGATGCCGTCATCGCCAAGAATCGTGACGATGTCGGACGCGTTGTCCGTGAGTGAGCGGAAATGCTCTTCGCTCTTGCGCAGGGCCTCTTCCACCCGCGCGCGCTCGAGTGCCGTGGCGAGCACGTGGGCGAGCGCCTGGACGAACAGCACGTCGGGGCCGCTGAACTCGCGTGGCTGCGCGCTGTAGGCGCCGAGCACACCCCAGGGACGCTCGCGCCCCTGCACGACGACGCAGACGCCGCTGACGATGGCGTGTTCCTCGAGATGGGGCGGTGCGCTGAAGCGGATTTCGGCGGGGAGATCGGCGATGACGACGGGGCCGGCGGCGTTGAGGGCGTAGCCGGCGAGCGCCCCGGCATCGGCGGTCACCAGTGTCTTGCCGACACGGCCCTCGTGCCAGCCTCCGCCCGACCGCAGCAGCAGGCTGCGGTGCTCCGGTTTCAGCTCGAGGACCTCACTGAACTCGACATCCAGACCCCGGGCCACGAGTTTCGCGGCGGTATCAAACAGGTCGGCCCGCGCCGCGCCGGCGAGCGCCTGCTGGCCCAGGTGCGCAACCGCTTCCTGCTGGCGCGCTGCCGCGCGCAGCTGCTACTCGGCCCGGCTCGATTCCTCGACGCCCAGCCAGCGGAACCGCTTCGGTCGCACCCCTGCTCCGTGCCGTGGAAAGGGCTCGAAAGCTAGATGCGACTCGCCTCCAAGCCCGTGAGGCTGGTCACTGGAGCGGTGACCCGTAGATTCGGGCCATGGCGACACGCCGCTCCACCACCGCGAAAAAGGCCAAACCGGGTCCCAGGGCGAAGAAACCCCGTAGGGTCGCGGACTCGCTCACCGTCTCCGTCCTGCGGTCCACGCTCGAATCCACGGCCGACGGGATCCTGGTGGTGGATCACGAGGGCCGCGTCGTGTCGCATAATCGCCGCCTCGGCGAGATGTGGCGTATTTCCCCCGAGTTGCTGGCCACCAACGAGGACGCGCGGCTGATCAAGCACGGGCAGGAGCAGCTCATCGATCCGCAGCAATTCGTCACAAAGATCCGCGAGCTCTACGCCACGCCTGACGCGGAAAGCTTCGACATCCTGACGTTCAAGGACGGCCGTGTGTTCGAGCGTTACTCGATTCCGCTGCGGCTGGACGGCCGCGCGGTGGGCCGGGTGTGGAGCTTCCGCGACGTCACGGCGCGGCGACGTGCCGAATGCGTCCAGGAGGCGGTGTACCGCATCTCGCACACGGCAAACGCGGCCGACAATCTGCAGGCGCTGTTGCGCGCGATTCACGAGATCGTCGGCGAGCTGATGCCGGCGAAGAACTTCTACGTGTCGCTGTACGATGCGGAGAAGGACCGGCTCGAGTTCCCGTATTTCGTCGACGAGATTGACCTGACCTGCGACGTGAAGCCGCGCAAACTCCGCAAGGGTCTCACCGAGTACGTCCTGCGGACGGGCCAGCCGTTGCTGGCGACTCCCGAGGTCTACGAGCGCCTCGTCGCCGCCGGAGAAGCGGAGCTGATCGGCGCTCCGTCGATCGACTGGCTCGGCGTGCCTCTCAAGGTGAAGGATCGCACGATCGGCGTGGTCGTGACCCAAACGTATTCGCAGGGAGTGCGCTACGGGGAGAGTGAGCGCGACATCCTGACATTCGTCTCCTCGCAGATGGCGATGGCGATCGAGCGCAAGCGCGTCGAGGACGCCTGGCGCGAGCAGAGCGAGTTGCTGCAGCGGATCGTGGACAACATCCCCGTGATGCTCGTGTTCCTGAACGAGCAGGGCCGCATCGATTGGGGAAATCGCGAGTGGACGCGGACCCTAGGGTACGAGATCGCGGAGGCGCGCGAGCGCGACATTTTCACGGAGCTGTATCCCGATCCTGCGGAACGGCAGCGCCTGCACGACTCCATCGGGAAACCGGTGGGCGAGTGGACGGACTTCCGGACTCGCACCAGACGTGGCACGATCCTCGATACGATCTGGGCGAATGCGCCGCTCACTGGGGGCGGCTGGCTGGCCATCGGGATGGACGTCTCGGAGCGAAAGCGCGCCGAGGAGCGATACCGCTCATTCATCGCCCAAAGCTCCGAGGGCGTATCCCGCCTGGAGATCGATCCGCCGGTCCCGATCAAACTGCCGGACGAGGAGCAGATCGATCGGCTCTATGCGGGCGCACGCATCGCGGAATGCAACGACGCGATGGCGCGCATGTACGGATACAACGAGGCACGCGAGCTCATCGGGACGCGTCTGGCCGACCTGCACAACGTGACCGATCCCACCAACCGCGAGCAGATCCGCGCCTTCATTCGCGCGGGCTATCGTGTGTCAGACTCCGAAACACGGGAGCACGACCGCGAGGGCCGCCCCCGCATCTTCCTTAATAACGTGGTCGGCTTCCTCGAGCACGGGCACCTGGTGCGGGTATGGGGCACGCAGCGCGATGTCACCGAGCAGCGGCACCTCGAAGCGCAGTTCCGCCAGTCGCAGAAGATGGAAGCGGTCGGCCAGCTGGCCGGGGGAATCGCGCACGACTTCAATAACCTCCTGACGGCAATTCTCGGGAACACACAGCTCCTGCTCCGCGACCTGCCCCCAGGCGATGCCAAGCGCAGCGACGTCGAGGAGATCCGCAAGGCATCCGAACGGGCGGCGTCGCTGACCCGCCAGCTGCTGGCGTACAGCCGCCGGCAGATGCTGCAGCCGAAAGTGCTCGATCTCAACGTCGTCGTGGCGGAGATGGACAAGATGTTGCGCCGCCTCATCGGTGAGCATATCGCGCTCGTGGCCGTCCTCCAGGCCGATCTGGGGCGCGTCCGGGCGGATCCGAATCAGATCGAGCAAGTGATCGTGAACCTGGCGGTGAACGCACGCGACGCGATGCCCGACGGCGGCAAACTGACCATCGAAACCGCCAACGTGGACTTGGACGAGACGTTTGCGCAGGCGCACCTTGGCTCGGTCCCGGGAGCCTATGCCATGCTGGCGGTGACCGATTCCGGCGCCGGCATGGACGCGACCGTCCGCGCCCACCTGTTCGAGCCGTTCTTCACGACCAAGGACGTCGGCAAGGGAACGGGGCTCGGGCTCGCCACGGTGTACGGGATTGTGAAGCAGAGCGGCGGCTACATCTCCGTATATTCGGAGCCGGGGCACGGCTCGAGCTTCAAGATCTATCTGCCGCGGATCGAGACGCCCGACCCGAGCCCGGCCGCCCCACAGAAAGGCGGGGCGGCCCGCGGCAGTGAGACGGTCCTCGTCGTCGAGGACGAGCCCGCCGTGCTGACACTCAGTCGCCGCGCGCTCGAAGCGCAAGGCTACGTCGTTCTGGCCGCTGCCGACGCCGCCGCGGCGCTGCGGGTGGTGGAGCGTCACGGCGGCACGATCCACCTGCTCCTGACCGACGTCGTGATGCCTGGCATGTCGGGACGGGAGCTCGCTGATCGCCTGGCCGCGCAGCGGCCCGGAATTCGGGTGCTCTACATGTCGGGATATCCGGGGGACGCAGTCGTACAACACGGCACGCTGCCGTCCGGGAGCGCCTTCCTGCAGAAGCCATTTTCGCCCGACGGCCTCGCGCGTAAGGTGCGCGATGTGCTGGACGCCAGCGAATGAACGCGATAGGCTATCGAACATGACGCACCTCGCGCAATCCACCTTCAGCCGTCCAGGAGGCTTGGATCAGGCGCAACTCGCCCGCCTCGTGGACCTGCTTCCGGTGCTGCTCTGGTCGGCCGATGAACACCTGAACGTGACATCGCGGCACGGCGGCGGATTGACACTGCTGGGGCCGCCACCGGGACCGGACGAGGGACTGCGCGTCGGGGACGGCGTGGAAAATCCTGCCGATTCCGCCCTCGCCATTCGTGCCCACGAACGGGCCCTGTCTGGCGAGGCGACGACATACGAAGTCACCTTTCGCGGACGCACCTTTAGCGCGCGCGTGGAGCCGCTGCGTGAATCGAATGGGCAGGTGAGCGGTGTGATCGGCGTCGCGTTCGACGTTACCGATCGGCGCCGGGCCGAGGACGCACTGCGCGAGAGCGAGGCGCGGCTGCGGACGATCATCGAGAGCGAGCCCGAATGCGTGAAGCTGGTGGATACTCAGGGCCGGCTGCTCGACATGAATCCGGCCGGCCTGGCGATGATCGAAGCGGAGAGTATCGATGCCGTCCGCGGGCTACCCGTCACCGACGTCGTGGCTCCGGAGCACCGTGCGGCCTTCGAGGAACTGCACCGCCGCGTATTCGCCGGCGAATCGGGCACGCTCGAGTTCGAAGTGATCGGTCTCAGAGGCAAGCGGAGTTGGCTCGCTACCCACGCAGTCCCCCTGCGGGACGCGTCCGGCACCATCCAGGCGGCGCTCGGCATCACACGAGACATCTCCCGCCGCCGGCTTGCGGAGCGGGCGCTGGTCGAATCGGAGGAACGGTTCTGCAAGGCATTCTACGCCAATGCCCTGCCGCTGCTCATCACGCGACTGGACGACGGGATGGTGCTCGATGCAAATGCCGCGTTCGCGGAGCTGGTGAATCGCCCGCGCGAAGAGATCCTGGGCCAGACCACCGTCACACTTGGCGTCATCGATGCCGCCCGACGGGCATCTATTATCGATAAGCTCAGTGCAGAGGGAGTCGTCAACGATATCGAGCTCGAGCTCCGGCCCCGCGACCGTGAGCCGCGCAACGGATTGCTCTCGCTCGTCCGCATCGAGCTGGGCGGCCAGCAGTGCACGCTCGGCACGTATCGCGACGTCACGGAAGCCAAGCGGGCTGAAGCGCAGCTGCGGGCCTCGCGGTCCGCATTGCGCAGCCTCGCCACTCGGCAACAAGACATCCGCGAAGACGAGCGGACGCGTATTGCGCGGGAAATTCACGACAGCCTTGGCCAGGCGCTGACCGCGCTGAAGCTGCAGCTCGCCGCTGCGCAGGACGCAGCCGCGACGGAAGCCCCGGCGCTGAGTGCCCGGCTCTCGGAAACGGCGTTGATGGTCGACGACCTCGTAAAGAGTGTGCGCCGCATCGCTACCGAGCTGCGGCCCGCAATTCTCGATCAGCTGGGGTTGCCGGCTGCCGTCGAATGGCTGGCGCAGGACTTTTCGCGCCGTACGGGGATCCGCTGCCAGTCGACCATTCTGCCCATCAACGGCGCTATCAGCGACGAGCTTGCGACGGCGCTGTTTCGCATAGTGCAGGAAGCGCTCACGAACGTGTCGCGCCATGCGGGGGCAACGCGGGTGAACATCGAGCTCGGCGTGAAGAGCGACTGCGTCACCCTCGAAGTCAACGACGACGGCGGCGGTATCACCGAAGCGGGGACGACCGGTCCCCGCTCGCTGGGGATTTTGGGAATGCGCGAGCGTGCCGCAGTGCTCGGTGGCGTGTTGGAAGTCGCGCCGCGCTCGGGCGGAGGAACGCGCGTCGCGGCGTGGTTCCCACCGGCGCCCCACGGCCACAAGCGAGCCGACCGGTGATTCGCATTCTCGTCGTGGACGATCACGCGCTGGTGCGCCGTGGACTGATCGAGCTCATGCAAGGCCTGCCCGATGGCGTGCAGTTCGGCGAGGCAGGCACGGCCGCCGAAGCGGTGGCGCTGGCCTTCGGTGAGCGGTGGGATGTGGTGCTGCTCGACCTTGGTTTGCCCGACCGTCACGGGCTCGAGGTGTTGAAGGAGTTGCACGCCGCCCGGCCACACCTTCCGGTGCTGGTGCTGACCATGTTCCCGGAAGACCAGCTCGCCTTGCGCATGCTCGAGATGGGCGCTTCCGGCTATCTCACTAAGGAATCAGCCCCCGAAGAGCTGCTCCGCGCGCTGGAGCGCGTGATGAACGGTCACAAGTACTTGAGCCCCGCGATGGCACAGGCCGTCGCCGACGGTCTGGGCGGACCCCCGCCCGCGCCGCACGAGCAGCTCTCGGACCGGGAGCTCGAGGTGCTGCGCCTGCTCGCCGCAGGTCGTCCCATTACCGCGATCAGCCGGCAGCTCGGTCTCTCACCCAAGACTGTGACCACGTATCGAGCCCGGCTGCTCCACAAATTGCGGATGCGCTCCAATGCCGAGCTGACGTTTTACGCGACGCAACACGGGCTCATCAGTCCAGCGGCACTGCGTGCGACGTCGTAAACCATCGTAGGTAAAGCCCTACTCGCCGACGTCCCTACCGCCGACAGACACACTTCCCAGCATCACCAAAACTGTGCGCATGGACCCGGTGCGCGTGCTCATGCTGGAGGACTACGAGAACGACGCCGCCCTCATCCGTCGTGAGCTCGGACGTCTCAGTCCGCCACCGGTCGTGCAACACGTCCGCGGTGAGTCCGACTTCGTCAGCGCGCTCAGCGGTCCCGCACCACATATCATTTTGTCCGATCACAACATTCCCGGGTTCGGCGGCTGGAAGGCGCTGGAGTTGGCGCACCGCAGGCTGCCCGAGGTGCCGTTCATTCTGGTCACGGGGTCGCTCGATGAGGAAACCGCGGTCGCGTATCTGAAGGGCGGCGCTTCGGACTACATCCTGAAAGATCGTGTCGTGCGTCTCGGCCCCGCAGTGCTCGAAGCGCTCGAGCGCGCGCGCCAGCGAGAGGCGTTGCGCCGCCACGAGCGGCTGCTGCGGCAGATCATCGACGCCAACCCCAGTCTGATTTTTGTGAAGGATTGGGACGGCCGCTTCGTGCTGGTCAACCAGGCCACCGCCGACATCTACGGCACCACGGTCGAGTCCCTCATCGGCAAGACCGACGCCGACTTCAATTCCGACGCAGAGGAGGTCGCGCATTTCCTCCGCGACGATCGCCAGGTGATCTCGTCCGGCCGCCCCAAGTTCATTGGCGAGGAGCGCGTCACCAACCCCACAACCAAGGAGACGCGCTGGTTTCAAACGATCAAAGTGCCGCTGCGCATGCCGGGGCAAGAGGCCACGACGATGCTCGGCGTGGCGACCGAGATCACGGAGCGCAAGCGTCTCGAAGAGCAGCTGATGCAATCCCAGAAGATGGAGGCGATCGGTCAGCTCGCGGGCGGCGTCGCCCATGACTTCAATAACATCCTCACCGCGATCGTCGGCTACACCGACCTGCTCACGGCGGACTTCGCCGGAAACGCCCGCCAGCTCGAAGACCTCGAGGAGATTCGCAAGGCGGCGCGGCGGGCCGCCGCGCTCACCCGCCAGCTGCTCGCCTTCTCGCGCAAACAGGTGCTCGAGCCCCGCATCATCGACGTGAACGACGTGGTGTTGAATCTCGACAAAATGCTCCGCTCGCTGATCTCCGAAAACATCGAGCTCAAGACGGAGCTGGCGACCGACCTCGCCGCGGCGCGGGCCGATCCGAATCAACTCGAACAGGTGATCATGAACCTGGCAATCAATGCCCGCGACGCGATGCCCGAAGGGGGCACGCTGACTATCGAAACGGGCAATGCCACGCTGGATCAGACGTATGCCGCGCAGCATGTCTCGGTGATCCCCGGTGACTATGTGATGCTCGCCGTCAGCGATACCGGGTGCGGCATGGACCAGCACACGCAGGCTCGCATCTTCGAGCCGTTCTTCACGACCAAGCCGCCAGGGCGCGGAACGGGCCTGGGACTGTCGACCGTGTACGGCATCGTGAAACAGAGCGGCGGCAACATCTGGTTCTACAGCGAGATCGACAAAGGGACGACCTTCAAGGTGTATCTGCCGGCGATCGAGGCGGCGCCCGAACAGGCTGGCAAAGCCGCCGTCGCCGAGACGGGCCGGCCCGGTAGCGGCACCGTCCTGGTCGTGGAGGATGACGACCAGCTGCGTCGTCTGGCGCACCGCGCGCTCGCCGCACAAGGCTACCTGGTGCTGGAGGCCGACCGCGGCGCCACGGCCCTCGACCTCGCGAGGCGGCACAAGGGCGCGATCGATCTGTTGCTGACCACCGAAGCGATCACCCGCAAGGTCCGCGAGGTCCTGGAGGCGCGATGAAGCAGTCGATCCAGCGCAAGCTCCCCCTGTTCGTCACTACGCTGCTACTCGCGGTGACCATCGCGCAGCTCACGATCGGCTATGGCGAAGTCCGGCAGGCGTCCCGTGCGCTCTCCGACAAGCGCCTGCAGCTCGCCGATAGTGTGCTCGCCGCCCTGCTCCAAACGTCCCAGCAACGGGCTCGCATCACGGCCCTGGCCAAGGACTCTGCCATCGTCGCGTTTCTCCGCTCGGGGGGACAGCGGGGGCGTGGGCAGGCACTTGAGGCGATGCGTCGCATCACCAGCGATACCGTCACCAACGCCAGCCTCGAGCTGCGGGACTTCAGCGGCCGGCTGTTGCTGCGCACCGGCCGGTTTACGCTCGCCGACAGCGTTCTGGTCTCGCCCGGAACGGACTCGGCGCGGTTCGGTCCTCTGCTGCGCCGGGACACGCTCCTCTATTTCGGCGTGGCCGCGGCGAGCGGGCACGCCGAGCACGATGGGGGAATCGTCCAGCAGGTCGCGCGGCTCCAGCTCAACGAGCGCACTCGCCGGACGCTCACCGGGCTGGCCGGTGGCGACGTGTCGTTGCTGTTCGGCAACGCCGCCGGCGATCCGTGGACCGACTTCGCCACCATCGTTCCCACTCCGCCGGCGCGTGTCCGCACGGGCGCAACAGCGATGAATTACGAGCGTGGTGAGACGAAGCGCGGAATCGCAAAAGCGGTCCTGGGAACGCCCTGGATGGTCGTTGCCGAGCTTCCCAGCGGGGTGGTGGTCGCCCCGGCGCGTGGCTATCTGCTCAGCATGGCGCCGATCGCCGCGCTCATCGTTCTCGTCGGTGTCCTGGCTGCATGGTGGGGGAGCCGGCGTCTGACGACGCCGCTGGTCGGGGTCACCCACGCCGCGGAAGCGATCGCGTCGGGCGATCTGGAACAGCGCGTGCCCGCGGGAGGCAACGACGAGCTCGGTCGGCTGGCACGGTCGTTCAACACGATGGCCGAGCAGGTGTCGCGCTCGCACCACCACCTCGAAGCGCAGGTCGCGCAGCGCACCCAGGCGTTGCAGGGGATCAACGCGGAGCTGGAGTCTTTCTCCTACTCGGTGTCGCACGATCTCCGGGCCCCGCTCCGCGCCATTCACGGCTTCGCGCGCATCCTGCTCGAGGACCACAACGCGCAACTCCAACCCGAGGCGCAACGGCTGTTGGGGGTGATCGATCAGAACACCCGCCGCATGGGACAGCTCATCGACGATTTGCTCGCTTTCTCGCGCCTCGGCCGTACGGAAATCGCGACGGGTCCGGTGGACATGAAGGAGCTAACCCAGCTCGTGGCGGACGACATTCAGCGCGCCGAGGCCGGGAGAAACGGATCCCTGGAGATCCGGATCGATCCCTTGCCGCCAGCGCGCGGCGACCGTGGACTGCTGCGCCAGGTGATGAGCAACCTGCTGCAGAACGCCGCGAAGTTCTCGCGCGGCCGCGCCAGTGCGCGGATCGAAGTCGGCTCCCGACCGGATGGCAGGCAGACGGCGTATTACGTAAAAGACAACGGCGCGGGATTTGACGCGCGGTACGCGGACAAACTGTTCGGCGTATTCCAGCGGCTGCACAGTACGGAGCAGTTCGACGGCACCGGCGTGGGCCTCGCGATCGTCAAGCGCATCGTGCAACGGCACGGCGGCCGTGTATGGGCGGAAGGGAAAGTGGATCAGGGCGCCACGTTCTATTTCACACTGCCAGGCGAGGAGCCCTGATGCAACCACATGGCGTCGACATCCTGCTGGTCGAGGACAACGCGAACGATGCAGAACTCACGCTGCGGGCACTCAAGCAGCACAATCTGGCTAACCAGGTGCACGTGTGCCTGACGGCGCCGAAGCCATGGACTTCTTTTCGGGGAGCCCCGGCTCCTGCTGAACCACCCCCTACAAACACTTTCTAAACCCAAATAAAACCCGAAAAAAATCGATAATATCGATACTATCTGGCGAGTGCGCGCTCACTTAAATGCTTAATCTCATTTGTTCCAACCAATTACGTGTGCGCAAGGCCGAAACAACATCTGTACTAGGTTGCTGCGCAATGGTTTACGGCAGAGCGTGGCGTGGCGCACTGACCCCCTAGCTAGATTCCGCCATGCCTTTACCGCCCCTCATCGGGCACGAAAGGGTTAAGACCAGACTGGCGGGCGCCCACGCCTCCGGAAAGCTGCCGCAAGCGCTCCTGTTTGCCGGACCCCGTGGCGTCGGCAAGCAGCGTCTCGCGCTGTGGCTCGCCCAACTGATCCATTGCGAGGCACCGGGGGGGGGCCAGGAGCCGTGCGGCCAATGCCGCCCGTGCCGGCTCGTGCTGTCGCTGCAGCACCCTGATGTGCACTGGTTTGTGCCGGTCGAGCTGAGCAAACGAGGTGGGACGGGCGTAGGAGACGCCGACAAGCAAGTCGACCTCGTCGCTGACGCGTTGGCCGAGGAGATCGCCGCTCGTCGAGAGCAGCCGCTGTACGGGCCGCCGGCCGGACTGGCGAGTCACCCGGTCGCTTCGGTCCGTCTGCTGCTTAGGCGGCTCGCGCTGACGCCGGCAATGGGCAAGCGGAAAGTCTTCATCGTGGGCGATGCGGAGCGGTTGATTCCGCAGCTGGGAACGGAAGTGGCGGCTAACGCGCTACTGAAGGCGCTTGAGGAGCCGCCCGCGGACTCGGTGATCATTATCACGGCCGCGGACCCCAACGCCCTGCTTCCGACGATCGTGTCGCGTGTTGTGCTCGTTCGTATGGCGCGAATCGCTGACAGTGAGGTGACAGCTTTCGCGCAGCAAACGCTTGGAATCAGCAGCAAAGCTGAACTTGCACAACGAGTTACAGCTGCTGAAGGGTGCCTTGGCAAGCTCTTTGCAACAGCACCCCTCCGTTCCGGACAACCGGGCGGTGACCAGGCAGACCGGTTTCTGGACGCTCCGTGGCTGTTCGCGCTTGGTCAGGTGCCGTTTCAGGCGCGCGGGGGCTTCACCGACATGCTCGACGCGCTGGCTAGCCGATTGCGCAGCGAGGCAAAGCGCGGCGGCGATACGGAGAAGCTGGTCGAGGCGATCGCCCTGGTATTGGACGCGCGTGATCTCGCGCAGGGCAATGTGAACCCGCAGCTCCTGGCTGCCGTATTGGCCGAGGACCTGCAGATGACGCGACGCTCATGAAGCTGTCACATCTGGATCAATCCGGCCGCACCCGGATGGTAGACGTCGGCGACAAGCCGCTGATGGATCGGTCGGCTGTCGCGACGGGAACGATTCGGATGTCGCCGGAGGCGTTCCGGCAGGTGGCCGAGCAGGCGATCGCAAAGGGCGACGTGCTGGCGGTCAGTGAAGTCGCGGGAACGCTGGCAGCGAAACGGACGGCGGAGCTGATCCCGCTGTGCCATCCTCTAGGCCTCGATCATGTCGAGGTCGAGGCGAGCCTGGCGGAAGCACTGCCGGGCGTGCGGGTTCGGGCGAGCGTCCGGGCAGTTGGCCGGACCGGTGTCGAGATGGAAGCATTGACGGCGGTCGCAGTCGCACTGCTGACTGTCTACGACATGGTGAAAGCAGCCGATGGAGAGATGGTGATTGGGGACGTGCATCTCGTCGAGAAGAAAAAGGCTCCGCGCGATGTTTGACGGGAGCTTGATGCAGGT
>WNGJ01011177.1_pt1 | contig 11605 bp, 12 predicted proteins | sample 5400611 | NCBI WGS metagenome assembly WNGJ01 (sample SAMN13153375, study PRJNA577476) | soil metagenome | isolation source: 40 cm soil or saprolite under Garry oak tree replicate 1 | place: USA:California | collected 2016-06-15 | reverse complement strand
GAATCTTCACCGGGCGGGTCTTACGGGGCGCCTGCGGCTGGGCACGGCCTCGCAGCCGCAACGTTCCCGCAAGTGGTTCCGCACGCGGGACTGGCTCGGCGGCATGGAGATAACGACGAGATCAGTGTGCTGGCAGGACGGCCGGTGATGACGGGCGCGCTTCGGCGCAGGAGCGAGCCTGAGCGGTGTGGCCGCCGCTCTACGATTGGGCTGTGACCGTGCCCGAGCCCGCCGCGCACTGGCTCGGCGGCGTGGAGCGCTGGAGCCGGGCGCACGGCTGGGCGGGCGATGCGCTGGCGGCGCTCGCGTTCGCCGCGGTCCTCGGCGCGCTCTCGATCAGCGGGGCGCAGGGGCTGCGTTGGTCACTGGTCTGGGTGATCGTCCTGGTCGTGGCGTTTGCCGTGCTGCATCTGACGGTCGCGTTCCGGCGCCGCTGGCCGGAGTTCGCCTATGCGGCGGCGGGTGTGGCGCTGCTGGTGATCGTGCTCGCGCCGGACGGGCAGGTATCCCATCCCGTCTCCGGCGGGCCGGCTCGCGTCCCTGCGCTGTTCTTGCCGTCCAGCCTGGTGTTCCTGGTCGTCTTGTTCAGCGTGGCGGCCCGCGCGAGCGCCGCCCGCAGCCGCGCCGCGCTGCTGATCGCGCTCGCGGGCGTGGGTATCGCCACCGGCACGGCTGCCGATGCGTTGCGCCGGTTTACCGCGGGCGGCTGGCTGATTACGTTCTACCTTGGCGTCGGGTTCGGCCTCATCGTGGTGATGACGTGGAACCTGGGCCGGCTCGCCCTGGTGCGCCGGCAGCGGGCGGCTGCCGAGCGCGCCGAAGCGGCCCGGCTCGCCGTGCTTGAGGAGCGGGCTCGCATCGCGCGGGAGATGCACGACATCGTGGCGCATTCGCTGGCGGTGATCGTCCGGCAGGCCGAGGGAGGCGCGTTCGTGGCCGGCCAGGATCCGCGCGCGGCCGGCCGGGTGCTGCAGGTGATCGCCGGCACCAGCCGCTCCGCGCTGGCGGACATGCGCGGCCTGCTGGGTGTGCTGCGCGATCCGGCCAGCGGATCAGCCGGCGAGCCGGGCGGGAGCTCTGAAGCAGAGCCGGTCGCCGCGCCGCAACCCGGGCTGGCCGATCTGCCGCGCCTGGTCGCTGGGGTCCGCGACAGCGGCGTCGACGCCGAGCTCACCGAGTCCGGCGCCCCGTTCGCCATCGGCGCGGCCACCGAGCTCGCCGTCTACCGGCTCGCGCAGGAGGGGCTGACCAACGCGGTCAAGCACGCCGGGCCGCGGGCGCACGTCGCCGTGGCGCTGGTGTGGCAGCCGCAGGAGCTGACGGTCGAGGTCGCCGATGATGGCGGCGGCGGATTGATGCCGGCGCCTGCGGTTCCCGGAGCCGGCGCCGGGCTGCAGGGGTTGCGTGACCGGATCGCCGCGGTGGGCGGCACGTTCAGCGCGATACCACGCGAGCTGGGCTTTGCCGTCCGCGCCCGGTTCCCGCGCGCGGCGGGTCCGGCATGACGATCCGGGTGGCGCTGGTCGATGACCAGGAGCTGGTGCGTACCGGGCTGGCCATGGTCATTGACGCATGCCAGGACATGCGCGTGGTGGCGCAGGCCGGCGACGGCGCGCAGGCGCTGGCGGTGCTGGCGGCGACGCCGGCCGACGTGGTGCTGATGGACGTCCAGATGCCGAAGCTGAACGGCGTGGACGCGACGGCGGCGCTGACCGCCCGCGGACAGGCCCCGAAGGTGATCGTGCTGACCACCTTCGACCTGGACGACTACGCCTACGCCGCGCTGCGGGCCGGCGCCAGCGGCTTCCTGCTCAAGGACGCCTCGGCCGCCGAGGTGATCGCGGCGATCCGCAGCGTCCACTCCGGCGACGCGGTGATCGCCCCGTCGACCACCCGGCGGATGCTCGATCACCTCTCCCGCGGGGCGCCCCGCCCGCGGGACGATCATGCGGTCGCCGCGCTCACCGACCGCGAGCGCGAGGTGCTGGTCGAGATCGCGCAGGGGTACCTGCGTGATCGCGTCCACGTCGTGATCTTCGCCTACGACCACGGTCTGGTCCGTCCGGCGTAGGGATCATCCCGCGGTCGGACGACGACCATCCTGCGCTCCGACGCGCTACAGCGGCTTCACGAGCACGCTGGGGATACCAGGAAGCGCCTACCAGCAAAGGGAAATCGCTGTGATCTCCACACGCACTCGCGGCACGCATCGACCCCAACCGGCCGAACCTAATTCGGACATCAAAGTTCAGGTTAGAAAAGGTCACCGGATGTTCCTGGCAAGCGTCATTGAACCTCACACATCGATGTCCACCATCAATTCGAGAAGCTTTCGTTATGTAGGAGTGTGCTGATGAGAGCAGTGGTGTTCGACAAGCCTCGCAGTGCGGCACGAGTCCTGCGCGCTCTGGCCTTCACTGCCTGCGTGCCCTATCTCGCGCTCAAGATCGCATGGGCGTCGGGCAGCCGCGTCGGCATCCCCGATGGCAGCATGCTGCTCGAGCACCACACCGCGATGATCGTCGGCAGCATCGAGAGCGCCCTGATCGATTCGATGGTAGTCGTGCTCGCACTGCTGCTCACCCAGCCATGGGGTCGACGGGCGCCGGCCTGGCTCCTCATTCTTCCGGCCTGGGCCGCCACCGGTCTGCTCAGCCCGATCATGGTCGGCTACCCGCTGCAACTCGGCGCTCGGCTGCTGGGTGGAACCGCGGCGCCCTCCGCCGGACCTGCCGCCCGCCCGTTCCTGGACGAGTGGGTGTTCACCGTCGTCTACACCGGCTTTATCGTCCAGGCTCTCGCCCTGGGTGCGCTCTTCGTCCTGTATGCACGCGCGCGCTGGGGACATCTGTGGCGAGGCCGCATCTCGGGGCTGGCCGGGCAGGGTCCGGCGCGTGGCGTGCAGCGAGCCACGGCTCTGATGGCCTCCGCAGTAGTGCTCGTGCCGTTGACGGCCCATCTGCTGTGGGCCACCGGTTCGACGAGCGGACTCACCGCCACCAAGATCGCCGAACGGACGAGTGATTTCTACGCACTCGAGGCGGCCTACGTCTTGTTCGCGGTGATGACGGTGACGGGGCTGCTGCTGGTCGCGTTCCCACGCGCCGGCGCCCTGCCGCTGCGGCTTCCGCTGTCCCTGGCCTTCGTCGGCTCCGCGGCGCTCGCGTGCTGGGGCGGCTACATGATGCTCACTGCGCTGGAAAATCGCGACCCGTCGCGGCGCATCAGCGAGCTGATGAACGTCACGTACTCGATGCAGCTCCTCGCCGGGATGCTGGTCTTCACCATGGGGGCATACTTCTTCGCCGAGCGCGCCGCGCAGCGGGGCCATGGTGAGGAGAGCGGGGCCAGTTCGGACTCAGAACTCCACACAGTGCTGACGCACGAGCGGGACCACGAAGCAGTCCTTCCCGGGCCTGCCGGGGTAGGGCACGTCTCCTTGTCCCATCGTCTATCAGGACGGCCGGGATGCCCATGACCGCGCCAGGCACCCCAGTGGCTGCCGGAGCCTTCGCGATCTCAAGCGAGCCGCGCGAGGGCCAACCGCGCCCGGTGCCGCACGACGCCGCGGGCCACCCTGAACGGGCCGATCTGTGCTCGATCCGGCAATGGCATCCGTCCTCGGAGAGGAGCAAATATTCGGCGTTATTCGCCAATTTGGGTGTTACGTGCGACGTTCAGCTTGGTTACGCGCCGCGATGTCATGTCCGGCTCGGTGGACATGTTCAGCCTCGGGCGCACCAGGCAGTCCCAAGGAGGCTGCGGGTCATGACGAGCGGGTCTCGTGCCGCCCGAGGCGCCGCAGGCACGTGCCGGAACCCGGTTATCGGGAATGATTTTCATTACCAAATTGTTGCAGGCGGCATGAGTCACAGCACACTTCGCCCCGTCATCAAGCTGAGGTCGACAGCTGGGACCGGCTACACCTACGTGACCAGGAAGAGCCGCAGAAACGACCCCGACCGCCTCGTCATCCGCAAGTACGACCCGGTGACCGGCCGCCACGTTGAGTTCCGGGAGGAGCGGTAACTATGAAGCAGGGAATCCACCCGGACTATCATCTGGTCGTCTTCCGCGACCGCGCGGCGGACTTCGCCTTCCTCACCAGGTCGACCGCGACCAGCGAGCGCACCATCACCTGGGAGGACGGCAATACCTATCCCGTCGTCGACGTCGAGATCTCATCGGTGAGCCACCCGTTCTACACCGGGCAGGCGCGCGTCCTCGACACGGCCGGACGGGTGGAGCAGTTCCGCCGCCGGTACGGCAGCAACGCCAAGGGCGCCTGACAACCACAGCTAGCTCATGCGCCCCGGGCGATCACGGGCCGTCCCGGCTCTGAAAGCGGGCGGCCCGTTCCCGTGTCCTCATCATCCGGTTCACGCAGGCCGGCAACGTCGGAGTCGGGTCACGAATAGAACCATCCCTGACACCCGCTAAATCAGCAACCAGGGCCGGCCACCCTCAGAACATCTGTAACACTGCGTCGCGACCCCTTGCTTCAGCCTTCGCGCGAGATCCGCCTGTACGCCTTGCGGTTAGGCAGCCTGACTACAGAGGCCGCGCAGAACTGGCGTGTCTGTCTGTACCGCCCGGTTGCTTTCGCTTGCCGTTTGCTGGTGCTGTGATGGGGGCGCCATCCCGGATTGCGCTATCGGAGTTGCCTGTGGCTGGCCGGTTTAGCGGGAGATCACGCAGCCCCCGTATGGGGGTCGGCAGGTAGAGGAGACCGGAGGCGCTGATCAGGATGGTGAGGATCCACAGGGTCGGCCGGATACCGAGAGTGGTGGCGAGCAGCCCGGCCAGGAGCGCGCCGGCGGGCATCGCCCCGTAGGCGACGGTCATGGTCACTGAGCTGACACGTCCTGGTATGTCCGGCGGGACGTAGGTCTGCCGGAAGCTCGCGCCGATGATATTCGCGGCGACGACCCCGCAGGCGGCCAGCACGTTAGAGATGACGGCAAACGCAAGGCCCGGGCCCGCATGCGCGAGGGGAAGCAGGAGGGAGAAGGACAAGCCGCCGATGTTGGCGATCAGCAGGGCTCGCGCGGTCCCGAACCGCTGTCCGAGCGGCCGCGCGACAAGCGCGCCGGCGACCCCGCCGATGCCGAACGACGCCACGACCAGGCCTGCCGCAGCCGCAGCCCGATAGTACGGACGAGGAAGACCACGATGAGGGCGTCGACGCCGGTGAGCGCCAGGTTCGCGAGCGCCGAGAAGGACGCCATTGGCCGGAGGTAGGGGAGGTAGGGGTCGTGCCAGAGGAAGCGGAGTCCGTGCAGCGCCTCCTGCATCAGAGACGAGGTCCGCGGGGCCGCTGGCCGGGGCGGGCCGCCCGCGATGACACCCGCCTCATGGCCGGGACCGCCGCCACCGGTACCGGCGATGACGACCGTCCCGGGGCCGGGAGCGGGAGGCTTCCCGGCCGGGGTACCGGCCGGCCTGAGGGCGGCCCGGATAACCTCCGGCCCGGGTGCCGGCGGCCGGGGATCCGTGATACCGGCCCGGGACGGGCGGCGCCCGGGGCCAGTACCGCGGCGATGCCGCCGGCCAGCATCATCCCCGCCGCGAACCCCGGCCGCGGAACCGCCGCGACCGGCCTCCAGCCGGCCCTGCGATGACCGCAACCCATCGCGCATTCCCAGACCTGAAGATCTCGCAGGTCCCCTGACGCCAGCCAGCCGGGCCGGAAACCGGGCTGACCCGGCGCTGACACGAGCACCGCGCCTGACGCAGGCAACGGCACCGCCGTGGCGCGCACAACGCCGCGGACAAGGCCAAGCCCCACGGCCCCGGCACGGGACCCGGCCAGGCCCGGCTGGCCAGCCGGCCACCGCGAACTTCCCACGCCGGGGACGGAGCCTGACGAGAACGCCCGTCACGGAAAGCAACCCGAGTCTTCGCGCATCCGCACACGTAGCCGCCGTAATGCTCGACAAGCTGGCTGCCGGATCGCGGCTTGGTGCCGGGCAGAACGGGGTGTTCCGAGTGTCGTACCGGCTTTATCGAGACAGCCCGGACGGCGTGCGGCGGCCAGCTGTTCCATCAGACTGGGCACGCCGCCGGTCGCCGCAGCACCCGACCGATCGTAGATACCGTCGGCGACCTCGCCCGCATCAATTTCTTGTGGACCGTGGCCTGGCTTCGTACAATCGCGGTACGTCGCAGCTGAGGTGATGGTGTGATCAATCCTCGGAGTATGGCGGTCCTGATCCGCGATCTCGCGACACATCAGTTTAAAGACCGGACGCGAGACGTATCGGAGATCCGGACCGCAGGTCAGCGAATCGAAATCGTATTCATTGACAGCAATAGGCTCTTCAGCTACGGGCCGGACCGCGTGATGATTCTCGACGCTCCTAAGCGGCACGCGCTGACGGAAGGCGAGCGAGCCGAAGTTGACGGGAGCGCCTGGGAAAGCGCGATCGAAGTCGTGACCTTCACCGGTACCGCCGGTGCCTGGTCTCGGGTCTTCTACAGAACGCAGGCCGGGGAGGATTATCGCACCTACCCTGCTGCCCAGGTGCGCGTCATTACCTCGGCGACCCGAAACTCCTGGGGTGGCCCGTGTGTTGAACTACTGGCGCACGGTCGTAGCCCGCCTTCCCCGCGACGATCCCCTCCGGCCCGGATACGAAAAACTCGCTTTCGTGCACCCGGATAGCGTCATCAATTCTTTCCTGAGACGCTCGCCGATCGAGTCGCGGTCCCAGGATATTATCCCCATTTTCCCGTTCCGCTGCAATCTCAGTCAGCGCGCGGCCGTGGAGAAAGCCCTGACCCGTTCGATTTCGGTGATCGAGGGGCCGCCGGGCACCGGGAAGACCGAGACCATCCTGAACTTGATCGCCAACATCGTCGCGGTTCAGCACATGACCGTTGGCATCGTCTCGTTCGGCAACGCCGCCGTCGACAATGTCCGCGACAAACTCGATGGGCTAGGATTCGGGCATGTGATCGGCAACCTCGGCCGCAAAGAAAGCGCGAGGAATTCTTTGCCGTGCAGGCGGCCCGCAATGCATCTGTCGCGCAGTTCTTGGTCCGCGCACCGGATCGTCCAGACCTCAAGCAGCTGGCGGATCTGGACCGGCGCCTCCGCGAGTTGCAGAACGCCGAGCGCATCCGCGCCGACCGGCGGCTGGCGCTCGACGCCCACCGGTTGGAGCTGCGGCACTTTGAGGATCACCTGCACCGGGCCGAACTGCCCGACCTGGCGCGTCTTCCGCTCCTGCGCCGTTCGGCCGACCGCGTTCTCGACTATCTGGCCGAGAGCGAGATGGAACTGGCCGGTATCCGCCCAGGGCCGCTGCGGCGAATACGGAACTACCTCATGTACGGCTCCGTGCGGGCGCTTGACCCTGCTGACACCGGCGTCGTGCTCCGACTGCAGCTGGCGTACTACCACAAGCGGATCGCCGAGCTGGAGCGGGAAATCGGGCGGGTCGAGGATGAGCTGCGGCGAGCGAATTTCGAGCAGCTTTCCCAGCAGCACCAGCAGCTGTCGGTTCAGTATCTGTATTCCGAACTCGCCGCCCGGTACACCGAATCGCAGCGCACACCCTACCGCGCGGACTCCTACCGACGCGGCAGGACGTTCAACGACTTCATCAAGGACTACCCGGCGTTGCTGAGTACCTGTCATTCGCTGCGGGACAGCATCGCTGACGGGTACCTGCTCGACTACCTCATCATCGATGAGGCTTCGCAAGTCAACCTCCTGCTGGCCGGACTGGCGATGTCGTGTGCCCGCTACGTCGTGGTGGTCGGCGACCAGCGGCAGCTGCCGCCGATCCCGATCGATGCTGCGGCCGGGTGTACGCCGCCGGTATCCGCCTACGACTGCCAGCACAATCTCCTGGCCTCGCTGTCCGAGTTGTACGGCGCCGACCTCCCGCGAACGCTGCTCTGCGAGCACTACCGGTGCAACCCGGTCATCATCGGGTTCTGCAACAAGAAGTTCTACGGGGGCGAACTCATTCCGTACACCGCCAGTGGCGCCGAGCGGCCGATGATCGTGGTACGCACGGTCGAGGGCAACCACATGCGCCAGTACCGCGAAGGAGGTCGCTCGAACCAGCGCGAGGTGGATGTAATCGTCCAGGAAGTGATCCCGGAGCACTGCCGGGGCTTCGCGGGGACCGATATCGGCGTTACCGCGCCGTACCGGCGCCAGGCCACCAAAGCCGCCGACGTGCTCGATCAGACCGAGGCCGATACCGTCCACAAATTCCAGGGCCGGCAGAAGCAGGTGGTCATCCTCACCACCGTCCTAGACGAGACCTGGCGCGGCCGGACGGGGCTGCCCTTCGTGGACGATCCGCAGCTGATCAACGTCGCGGTCTCGCGGGCGATTCAGCGGTTCATCTTGGTGACCAACTACGACACGACACGCTGCCCGCCAGCCGCCACATCCGGGACCTGGTTGGCTACATCCGCTACCACAGCCCCGGCGAAGATGTCGTCGACAGCACGGTGATCTCCGTGTTCGACCTGCTCTACTGCGCGTATTCGCAGCGCCTGCGACCGCTCGCCGCCCGGCTGAGAAAGGAACTCAAGTACCCGTCCGAAGACATCATCTGGACTGTGTTGCACGACATCATCGCTGAGCCGGGCTACGCGCACATGGCGGTGGGTTCCCAGGTGCTGCTGCGGAACCTGCTGCCCGACCTCGGCAGGCTGACGCTGGCTCAGCGGGCCTACGTACAACATCGGGCGTCAGTTGACTTCGTCGTGTACAACCGGGTAACCAACGAGCCGCTGCTGGCCATCGAAGTCGACGGCTTCGCCTTCCACGAGAACAACCCGGACCAGCGCGCACGAGACGCGCTCAAGGACGAGATCCTGGATGCTCACCAGATGCCACTGCTGCGGCTACCGACCACCGGCAGCCAGGAACAGCAGCATATTCGGCAGGCACTGGACAACGCCGAAGCCCACTGGGCTCGCCTGTCAACCCGGTGACCTCCTGACCGGCCCGTCATGGCCGGGTCACCGAGGCATCCACGTCTCCTGGGCGTCGCAGCGGCTGCGTTGACGTCCTGCCATGGTGGCGTCAGTATCAAGAGGATCTACCTTCATGAGGCGTGACCTCTGTGAAAACACGCATGAAATTCGCGCCCATGATTCTCTCGGTGTCGTCCTGATTGAAGCCAGCTGACCTAAGGCCGGCTGCGATCACCCGCACGTCCTGCTCGCCCCGGTATCCTGCTAGCATGCCGGGAACGCCGTTAATATCCGTCCCCAGGCAAAGGTGCGACGGGCCGACCAGATCGGCAATGTAACGCGCATGGCGCATCAGCGCGGCGAGATCGGCGGCTCCGTGACTCTTGTAGTGATATGGCCACAGGCCCACGACGCCGCCTGTCCGCGCGACTGCACGGATTTCATCATCGTCCAGAAACCGCGCGAATTCCTCGATTCGCCTTGCCCCCGAATGTGAGGCGACGATCGGGCTCCTGCTGCGGTCAGCTATGTCATGAAGAGTCGCGGCATCAGAATGAGAAACGTCAATTATCATCCCGAGATGATTCATGCGCTCTATCACCGCGCCCCCGAACTCGGTGAGACCGCGTCGCCGCCCGCGGGACAGGGAAGGGATCCCGAGATAGCGATTCCACGGCAGGCACGTCGTCCCGATGCGGTTGTCCCGTAGGTGAACTGGTATCAAGAGCCTTACACCCCACCTGAACAACTCATCTACCCGGCTCAGCTGCGTCCCGATACCGTCACCGCCTTCCAGTCCGAGAACGACCGCCAGGCGACCAGCGTCAAATGCCCGCTGAACCTGGACGGCGGACGTGGCCAAGACGACGTGCGCGCGCTCAGCCTGCACCCGGATCCTGCGCAACTGTTCCTCAACGGCCTGCCAGGGCGGCCGCCCCCACCAGGCCGTCGCCGCGCGGTCACCAACGGCGTTAGCCACCACCGCGTCGACCCCAGCCGATGCAAGCTGGTCGAGAAAGAACATCGGAGGCACCGTCCGGCGGGTGGCCCAGCGATACACCGATGCCGCAAAGGCCGGAAGATAGTCCGTGGTGTGAACGTGGGCGTCAACCACCACCCCGGCCTGGAAGCGCGCCCCGCCTGCGGGTGCCTCTGCTGGCATCAGGCCTCCACATGATCAAGGACTCGCCGCGTGCGAGACTACGCCCATGGAGGATGCCGCTGCTCGCACGCCGGGCCGGGTCGCCGCCAATGGCATCGAGTTGGCGTACGAGACATTCGGTGACGCGAGCGCACCACCGGTCGTGCTCATCATGGGCCTGGCGACGCAGATGATCGCCTGGCCGGACGAGATGTGCGAAGGTCTGGCCCGGTGCGGTCATTTCGTCATCCGGTTCGACAACCGGGATGTGGGCGGATCAACCCACCTGGAGCATGTACCGCCGCCGCGCCTTACCGACGTCCTGGTACGGCGCAGGCCGGCGCCGTATTCGATCGGCGACATGGCTAACGATGCGGTCGGGCTCATCGATGGCCTGGGCCTAGGCGACGTTCACTTGGTCGGGGCGTCGATGGGCGGATTCATCGCGCAGGCCGTCGCGCTCGAGCACCCCCGCCGGGTTCGCACGCTGACGCTGATGATGACCTCGACCGGATCCCGCCGAGTGGGGCAGGCGACACCGCGGGTTCTGGCCCGGCTGCTGCGGCCGCAGGTAATCGCCGACCGGCCCGGGGCCATGTCCTACGCCGCAGAGACGTTCCGGCTTATCGGCTCGCACGGCTTCGCGTTCGACGACGAGTACGTGCGCGGCATAGCCGGCCGGAGCTGGGATCGCGGGTACGATCCGGCCGGCGCGCGCCGCCAGCTCGCAGCCAGCGCGATCCAGCCGAACCGCACGGCGCAGCTGCGCCGCATCACGGTCCCGACCCTGGTCATCCACGGTCTCCATGACCCGCTCGTGGCGCCGACCGGCGGCCTTGCGATCGCCAGAGCCATCCCGAACTCCCGCTTCGTGGGATTCTCCGGCATGGGCCATGACCTGCCCCGGCCGCTGTGGCCGGAATTCGTCAGAGAAATCACGGCGCTCGCCGCGCTGGGCGAACAGCACCGCCGTTCCGGGCAACCAGCCGGTTAACCGCCCAAAGGAGCGACGGCGGATGATGGCGCATCCGGTAGGTGAGACGACGCCAGAACCCGAATATCCGCGCCGGCAGCCAGGCAGGAGCTGGTCTCGGCTCTGGTGAATGACGCGAATGCACTGGTGGCCGCGCTGGCAGGCCGGGACCTGGACGAGCCGGCTGCCTCGGCGGTGGCGCTGCTGGCCCTGGTCGCAGGCCAGGACGTCGAGCCGGCCGGGGGCAGCGACGGGACCGGCGGGCGGTGGCGGATCGCCCGCAAGGTCGCCGAAGACCGGGTGATCTCCACCGTGGATCCCGGAGCCCGGCACACCCGCAAGTCCCCCGAGGCCCGCCGGGACGGCTACCGCGCCCATGTGGCCGCCGACGCCGGGACCGGGATCATCACCGATGAGAAGCTCACCCAGGCCAGCGGGGAGGAGAACTCCGACGCGGCGGTCGCCGCGGAGTTCGCGGCCGCTGAGCCCGCCGCCGCAGGCCACGACGGTGACCGTGACCATGACGAGGCCGGCGGCCAGCTTGCCTG
>WNGJ01015835.1_pt1 | contig 11606 bp, 8 predicted proteins | sample 5400611 | NCBI WGS metagenome assembly WNGJ01 (sample SAMN13153375, study PRJNA577476) | soil metagenome | isolation source: 40 cm soil or saprolite under Garry oak tree replicate 1 | place: USA:California | collected 2016-06-15 | reverse complement strand
CAGCTTGGCTCCCTGCTTGATGAGCTGGTTCGGGGCAAAACTCACGGCTTGCGTGACGTTGCCCGGCACGCCGAATACTTCCCGGCCGAACTCCATCGCCAGCCGCGCCGTAATCAGCGAGCCGGAATACTGCGCCCCCTCGACAATCACGACCCCAAGCGGCATGCCGGCGACGATGCGGTTGCGCACCGGAAAATTCTCCGGCGCGGGGTGCGTCCCGATGGGAAATTCGGTGACCAGGGCGCCGCACGCCAAAACCTTTTCGTACAGCTTCCTGTTCTCCTTCGGGTAGACGCCGTCAATGCCCGTGCCGAGAATGCCGATGGCGCGGCCGCCCGGCGCGCTGCAGGCGCCTTGATGGCTCATGGCGTCAATCCCCCGCGCCATCCCGCTGATGATCACGATTCCGCGCACCGCTAGATCGCGGCCCAGACGTTCCGCCATTTGCGTGCCGTACACCGTGGGACGCCGCGTGCCCACGATGCTGAGCGAGACGCAATTCAGCACTTGCACGTCGCCGCGCACGTAGAGCAGCACCGGCGGATCGTAAATCTCGAGCAGCGTGCGCGGGTATTCGGGATCGCTCCAATTCAGCAACCGGCACTCCAGCCGGCGGACGCCAGCCAGCTCCTTTTCCGCGCGCTTGAAGGCCTCCTTTTTTACGATGGACTGCCCGACCGCCGCGGGCAAGTTGCAGGTCTCCAGCGCGGAAAGCGGCACGCGAAAAATTTCCTCGGGCGAGCCGAATCGCCGCAGCAATCGCCCGCACAATCGCGCGGCCAGGCCCGGCGTGAGCGTCAGCGGGAGCCACGCTAGAGAAGCATCTAGCTCCAAGGAGAGGACCCCATCGCGCCGCGAGCCTATGTGTAGCCTAACAAACCTGTCAAGTCCCTCCCCCCGTAGTCCCGTCCTCGTTTCCGGATCACCCCTATCTCACCGACCCGGCTCACCACTTCCCCGAACACCATTTGCTGTTGGTTTCCGAGTCGCCGACGACTCGCCCGGAACCCGCGTGTCCGCACCTTGCGCGCTGGAATCTGATACCGTCAGGTGATCCGCTCGGAGGGTTCAGTGCACCCCAAAATTGAAGGCATCCTTGAATCATCTTTGTATGTGAGCGACGTGCCTCGCTCCGCTCGTTTCTATCAGGAGACTTTTGGATTCTCCGTCATCAGCGAGTTCGGCGAGCGGGGTTGTGCGATGCACGCGGGAGCACGCCAGGTCCTGCTGCTGTTCAAAAAGGGGGCTTCGCGCGCGATTTCATCGCCACACGATGGGGATGGCGAACTACATCTCGCGTTCGCAATCCAGACCGCTGAATTGGCCAACTGGGAGTCATGGCTAGAAACGAAAGGAGTCGCAGTGGAAGAGAAGCGCATGTGGGAAGCGGGCGGCTGGAGCCTCTATTTCCGAGACCCGGACCGGCATTTGATCGAACTCGCAACGCCGGGCACGTGGTTGGTGTATTGAGACAAGCAAGCACTGGTGGACAGCCGACCTCGACTCCCACGCAGTCTGTCGCGAGCTAGGCAGTCCTTGCCTCCTGTTTTCCCAGACTCGGTCTGATGTTTTGGTTCATGCAGAAGAAGTTTGTGGGATCATATTTGGCTTTCAGCGCCGCAAGCCGTTCATATTTTCGACCATAAGCTGCTCGCACGCCTTCTTCACTGACCTCACCAAGATAGTTGACGTAGGCGGCATCCGCCAGGAAGGGCTGCATGGCACTCCAAAACTCGCGCGTCCAGCAAATGTTGGCGTCCGTGTCCGCGGCGTCGGTCCACATCGTTGTGACCACGATATTGTAGGACCAATTCCGGTGCCCAAACGCCGTCGCGTCTTCCGGCACACGGCTCCAGGCGCTGTCGCCATCGTGCTCGACGACGATGACAGTCCGTGGGGAAGGAGTTTTGCTGTAGAAATCGAGAATCGTGTCGATGGCGCCGTCGCTTAGCGACTTCAGAAAGCTCGATTTCCAGTAGCTGTAAAGTCCCTTTGGCCAAAGGAAGTCAGCCATAGTTTGCGCCGCGCTGTATGGCATGGGTTGATAAATGTCGGCAGTCGGCGGACCAAATTCGCGCAACGGCCGAAGCGCCCTTTCGCCCTCGTCGAGCGGCCCTACGTAGACACCCCCGATTCCCACGATCGCCTCGCTACGCAAGACGTCGGGCAAGGGCAGATCCGCGGGCGCCGTAAACATCACGAAGCTGTTGCTCGTTTCTTCCCCGGCCGTCAATTCATACTCGCGCCAGAACCGCAGTGCCTCCCGGCCCTTCGATATCGGGTGCAGCACGAGGCCTGCTAGCACCATTCCCGCAGGATGCACTTGAAACTCAAACGACGTGACGATGCCAAAGTTCCCGCCGCCGCCGCGAAGGCCCCAAAACAAATCCGGATTCTCGGTCAAGCTGGCAGTGACGAATTCGCCGTCGGCGGTGACCACGTCGGCGGAGAGAAGGCTATCTAAAGCGCATCCGTGTTTGCGGACCATCCACCCCAGCCCGCCGCCCAGCGTGAGGCCCCCCACACCTGTTGTCCCGACGAAGCCACCGGTCGCCGCGAGACCGAAGGCCTGCAATTCGTGATTTAGCTCCGCCCAAGTGACGCCCGGTTCTACGCGCGCCGTGCGCGCCGCAGGACTCGAGTGAATTCCCTTCATTCCCGAGAGGTCAATAACGATGCCACCGTCACATAAGCTGATGCCGGCCACATTGTGGCCCGTGCCGCGAACCGAAGTGGCAACCTCGTGCTCGCGGGCAAACTTGACGGCCGCGATCACATCGGCCACTCCGGCACATCGCGCGATGATCGAGGGGTGCCGGTCAATCATCGCATTGTGGATCTTGCGCGCCTCTTCGTAACCCGGCTCGCCAGGGCAAAAGGACGGGCCTCGAAGAGACGCCCTGAATTTCTCTGTGGCAGATGGCGAAATCACGTGTGAACCCCTGCCGGATGTCGTGATAGGGACTTGGCCGATGCGCCTCGGAACGCGTAGTACGAGGAACGATGCGCCCCTCAGGTACGCCTGTCAAGATTCCTTTTTTGGACCGATTGCCCCTTGCCACCGATTGTGGGCGGTTGACGGGCAACACTTCCATAATCCCATTGCGGAAGAGTTGCCGACCGCCTGGAAGTATTATAGGTCAAGGAGTAGGGAGCCGTGACCACGCGTCAAGACAAGGTTCACACTCGACTTCACACTCAACTGGGCCGAGCCGCAGTTCAGATCTTTGCCGCCAATGATCGCATGAACCAGATTCTTATCCAACATCTTGACCCCGCCGCCTGGAGAGCCAAACCGCCCGGCAAGGCCCGCACCATTGCGGCGATCTTCACGCACATGCACAATGTCCGCTCCAAGTGGGTCAGGCTTACAGCTCCGCACCTGAAGGTTCCACGACAGCTCAACCGCGCGCACTGCACGCCGCAGCAGGCTCGTGCGGGATTGGCCGAGAGCGCCGCTCGCTGCGCGGAGATGCTCGCTGAAGCGCTCGGGGGTTGTGGGGGCCGCGTCGAGAAGTTTCGCAGAGACGGCTGGGCCCGGCCTTGGCCGGTTGGCGTGGAAATGCTGTGCTACATGCTTTCTCACGAAGCCCACCATCGCGGGCAGGTGTGTATGCTCGCGCATCAGCTCGGATTCCCGTTGCCGATCGAAGTGACGTCCGGGATCTGGAATTGGGAAAAGCTGTGGAAAGAGTGCGGGGCGCGTGCCGGCCCCGGCTACGATTCTTAAGGAATCGCTCAAGGGCACAGGCTGCCCGGGATGGGCTGCGATGGTGGAGACATTGATCCCCAGCCATTGGGGTGGTTGTAGAAGCTCCGGGCGGCGGCAGCGGTCAGAAGCGGACGCCCGGATCCCGCGTGTGGGAGGGCGCTGCCGGAACGTGGCCCGAGCCATCACCACACACCGCTTCGGATTGTGGGCGGGCTACTCGCAAGTTATTCTGCCGCTTGGGCGCGATTCCCCGAAGCAACCGCCCTATGGCCCAGGGTAAGGGCCGTTTTCCGAGCGCTTGGTGCAAGCAGTCATTCAGGATGCAAACACGCTCTTGTTGACCGCTTGCGGTCATACATGAAGTTGACCGCTTGCGGCGTTTGCCCCGATAGAATCGGGGCGGTCACCCAGAACACCGATAAGCGCTGCACTTTCACCCGTTCGCAATAACCTACGATATGTATTAACAAGTAAGAGAACTATGCTATAATGGCCTCATCGCTCGGGCACGATTCTTCCGCCCCAGTTCAGTTATGCGTCCCCGCTCGCTCCCTTCAAAATCTCGGAATACTGTCTACCCAGTTCCGCGGTCAATTCCCTGCAAAACACGGAACTTTTTCATCTAACCTCTTTCCTTTTTGCCTCTTCCGCACTCTTTTCCGCAACGGGCGCACGGCAAACCTTTTGCAATCAATCCGTTCCGCACTCTTTCTATCGCCATGGGGGTGTGGAGGGTAGCACTCCTCTCTCTAGCCGGACGGTTTTCCTTCCTCCCCGAATTGCCTCCACAGCGGCCGCTCTAACCCCTTTCGAGTCACATTCTTACAAACACGCCGCCCCTAAACCCTTTATCGGCACATTCTTACGAAAAACACGAGGGTGGGGGTGGATTTCCACAACCAACCGACGAATTTCGTCACCCGCGCAATGTAGGGGCAAATGGGCCATTTGGTCGCTCGCATCCGGAGCTTCAAGCCATAGGCTGGGCCGCGTCTTCGCCGAGAATGGAGTCCAGCGTTTGGAGGAACAGGTCCGCATCGGCCTCGGAAAAAATCAGCGGCGGCCGCAGCTTCAGGACGTTGTGATGCGGGCCGTCCGTGCCGGTCAGGATGCCGCAATCGCGCAGACGGTTGACCACGTAATTGGCTTCTTCCGGAGCGGGCGCGCGTGTCGCGCGATCGCGCACGAGGTCCACGCCCAGGAAAAGCCCCGACCCGCGCACGTCCCCGATGAGAGGATGCCGTTGCTGAAGCGATTGCAGGCCGTTGACCGCTTCGCGGTCACACATACAGTTGACCAGATGGCGGCCCACGCGCAACGTGCGCTCCTGAAGTTTTTCTTCTTCGAGAACTTCGAGCACGGCCAGGGCGGCAGCGCAGGCCACCGGATTGCCGCCAAAGGTGCTGAAAAATTCCATTCCATTGTCGAACGAGGCGGCGATTTCCCGCGTCGTGACCACTGCCGCCAGCGGAAACGCATTGCCGATGGGCTTGCCCAGAACGACGATGTCAGGAACAACATCTTGCGATTCAAAACCCCAGAAGTGCGTGCCGAGACGCCCAAAGCCGGTCTGCACTTCATCGGCAATGCAGAGACCTCCGGCGGCCCGCACGTGTCGGTACACTTCGGCCAGATAGCCGGGTGGAAATACGATTTGCCCCGCCACGCTTGGCAATGTCTCTGCGATGTACGCCGCGACAGTCCGTCCTTCCCGGCGCAGGCGATCCAGGATTTCCGCCACGTGACGTGCGTACATGGCGCCAGCGTCCGGGTCGCCGCGCCGGTATGGCCCCCGGTAATCATCCGGAAGGGGAGCCACGTGCACCCAAGGTTTGCGGCCGCGGCCTCCGGGGCCGTCGAACTTATATGGGCTGATGTCAATGAGCGTGCTCGTGTGGCCATGATAGGCGTGCTCGAGGACGATGACATCCTCGCGTCCAGTGTGGGCGCGCGCGAGACGCAGCGCAAGCTCGTTGGCTTCGCTGCCGGAGTTCAGGAAATAGCAGACGCGGAGGGGCAGGGGCAGCAGGCGCGTGAGGCGTTCCGCGTAACGGATGACGTTGTCGTGCAGGTAGCGCGTGTTCGTATTGAGCAGCGCGATTTGCTCCTGCACCGCGCGAACGACCCGGGGGTGGCTGTGCCCCACAAGCGGCACGTTGTTGTACACATCCAGGAATGCGCGGCCAGTGTCGTCGTAGAGGTATTGCATCCATCCGCGCACGATTTTCAGTGGACGCTGGTAGGAAACCCTGAGATTTCCTCCGAGCAGTTCGCGGCGGGCGGCAAGCGTCGCCTCGCTGTCGAGCTCGCCCGGCGGGAAACGTTCGGCCGGTATCCCCAGCAGCAAATTCGGATCGGGAGAGAGACTCCGCCAGACGGCGCGCTGGCTGGCGTAAGCAACGCCGGGGAAATTCGCGCCGCAATCCAGCAAGTCCATAATGATCTGGAAATGGACGTGCGGCGGCCATCCTCCGTTCTCCTGCGGCGTGCCGACGTGGCCAATGTGCTGGCTGCGCGTGATGCGCTGGCAGACGCGGAGCCCGGTGAGCGTATCTCGCGTCAGGTGGCCATACAGGGTGAAAAACTCTGCGCCATCGCCAGCCGTGTGCCGAAGGATAACGAGCGGGCCATAATCCATAGGGGCCGCATTATCCGCGAGGGCGTGAACGACGCCGTCAAGCGGGGCGTAAACCGGACTGCCCGCTTCGACAAAAAGATCCATGCCGAGGTGGATGGTGCGCCGCTCATCGGTGGGATTCGCGCCCGCTCCAAATAGTGGAGCCGTGTAGAGATGTCTCGCTTCGCCGTAGCGCCCCACGCCGACGGAAACGCCCGCGCGTTTCATCTCGCCGAATATGGCTTCGGTGAGATGGCTGGTTTCCGCCGTCCGCGGATCGGCGCCGAGAAAACGGCTGCCGACGCCGAGATCGAAAACGAGGCTCGGCGCGCTGCGGAGATTTGCGTCGAGGATCGAGGCTGCCGCGGCGGAATTGTCCACGAGCCAACGCTGGACCTTTTCGCTTTGTGGCACAGGCGGCAGGCCGCACGCTTCGCGAAAAATGTAAAACGCGAAGCGCGGGTGAATCTGCGCGAGGCGCTCGAGGGCATCCCAGGCGGGCTCCTCACTGATGGCGACATAGGGGTCGTCGGGCTGAAGCGTCTTGCGGTGGGCGGAATTGGTGACGCTCACGGCCAGCCGCATGGCGATCAGCGCGTAGAGAACCGCCAACTCGGACTCTTGCAATGCGAAAGCCCGGTGATATCCCGCCACAACGGCGGATGCCGCGCTGAGCACGTCCTTCTTTCCCAGGATGGCGTACGCAGCGGCGATGGCAGGCTCAGCCACAGTCAGCCCGTGGTGCATGTCGCCAAAATCGATCACGCTGATCACTTTTCTCGGCTGAGGCCACGGAGTGCCGACGAGTACGTTGTAATCGTTCGCGTCGCCATAGATGACGCTGCGCCGAAGATGCGGAAAGACGGGTAGCGCCTCCGCTTCGTAAAGCGCGAGGAAGCGCTCGACGAGGGCCCGGCGCGAGGAGTCAGCGATGTGTTGCAAATGACCTCGAATCCAGCCGGCGCGCGAGAGGTCCCATTTCAGTTCGCGGTGGGCTGCCGGATGGGAAAAGTCTTGCAGCACGGCGTCGATCTCGCCGAGAAAACGGCCGAGGCTTTCCAGGAGTTCGACCGAATGAGGGCGAGCTTCGGCAAGGACTTTGCCGGGAACATACGTGAGCATCCAGACGAGCCGTATCGAACCGTCCGCGAGGGTTGCGGTCTGAAAGGCTTGGTTGTCGCGTGTGTCGCGGACCCTGGGAAGCAAGAGTTGCGGTGCGCGTTGCGCGAGATGCTGCAGGGCCCGGCACTGAAGATCGAGGAACGAGCTTTGCCGCGCGGGATGCATCACCTTCAGCACAAAAGCATGGCCGTCCCCCACGGTGAGACGAAAGTTGTCGTCGTATTCGCCGAGGAGCCGGTCCGCGGAAACTTCCAGGCCGTAAAGTTCCCGCGCAAGCCGCACAGCTTCGTGGGTGTCGACAGGTGCGGCGATGCGGGCCTCCGGCATCATCAGCCAAATCTTATCTACGGGCCGCGCCGTTCGTCCACGTGCGATTCAATTGCTTCAGGGGGGTCAAAGGCAGAAGACGTTCCACGAGTTCTCGCCAGGGCGACGCCACCTGTTCCTAAGGACAGGTAACGCCTGCGGGCGCAAGAGCGCACGACTCCTGATTGTGCCGGTGCCCGAAGGATATAACATCGATAATCTGTCAAGGAGGATTGGATGAAGAGCAAGTTTGTTTTGTGGGTGGCGCCCGTGGCCCTGGCCGGCGCGTTCGCACTGCCGGCTGCGGCTCAGGACCAGAGCAGCGGATCGCAGGCCAGCGGTTCGACGCAGACTCAGGCAACCGCGCCCAAGAAGAATCCCAACGCAACGCCGGGGATCAACAAGCGGCAGCGCAATCAACAGCACCGCATCCGCCAGGGGGTAAAGAGCGGCCAGCTCACAAAAGGCGAGACGCGGCATCTCGAGAAGGAACAAGGAAAGATTGAGGCGGACAAGCTCCAAGCGAAGTCCAACGGCAAAGTAGCACCAGCCGAGCGCGCGAAGCTCCACAAGGAACAGAACAAGGCCAGCCGCGACATCTACCGCACAAAGCACAACGACCGGACGGCGAAGCCGAAGTCACAGGAACCGCCCCAACAGCCTCCTGCCCAGGAACAGCCACCGCAGCAATAAACTGACTCTTAGACTGAAATCCGCAGGCGCGGCGAAGTGTTTCGCCGCGCCTTGTTATTAGAGGAATCCCGTCAAAAAGTAACGCTAGGCGAGCTGAATAGAGCGACTTCCGATAAAAGCGCTCTACTCGGCGTCAGGGGTACTTCACCGAACAGCCGTAGGGTCTCGAGGTCGGCGTTTCGACGGGTTTCCCGGCCATGGCCTGCTCGAGCGCCAAGGAAAGATAGTTCCTCGCCGTGCGGATGTCGCTCACTTCCGTGGTTGGGCGATCATCGATGGCGCCATCATAGATAATCAAGCCCTGCGGATTGATAACGACCATCTGCGGCGTGGTCTTTGCATTATAGAGATGGCCGACCTCGCCGCTGGGATCCAGGAGAGCGGCCGTCGGTGCGGCTTGCATCCGCGTCAGGTAGGCATTCTCCTCTTCGGCCGTCACGTAGCCCTGTTTGCCAGGAGCCGAGGAAATGACCGTGAACCATACGACGCCGCGCGCAATCCACTCCTTTTGGAGCTTCTGCATATTTCCGCTGTCGTAATGCTTGCGCGTGTACGGGCAACCGTTGTTGTGCCATTCAAGCACGACAAATTTGCCGCGATAATCAGACACGCGGTACGACTTGCCGTCGCTCGCCTTGGCAGTGAAGTCCGGCGCAGGTTCGCCGACTTTGGCCGCGGGATTCCCTCCCGCCGCGAAAACTAGCGCGATGCCGACGAGCAAAAGTCCCGGGGTCGAAGGTTTCCTCATCACTGCACCTCCTCGAAAGTTTAGTTCGCGGAACGACCGAGCCCATCGCCGGGCGTACCTGGCGCGGCTCGACGGACGGGAACGTCAATCTGATACGCTCGGCCGCCGGGGAGCACAAGCACTCCCTTGAGCCGCGAGACGGAGTTGACGAGCCGGCCGGACTTACGAAGTTCGAGCTGGAATCCTTCCGCCAGGGATGCAAGGTTTTGCGGGGCGGAGTTCTCAATCTGACCATCCCCGAGCGGGAAAAATTGGGCGTGTGCGACGTGGAAGCCTGTATGAGCCGCGAGCACGAAGGTATCCTTTTGTTCTTTCACGGTGAGCCGCCAGTTCTTTGGGGTGGGCTGCGGCAACGACCGACGCGCCGCGCTGAAGAGAGCTCGCGAGGAACTCGGCGCCGGGATTCCCGAACTGACCGGCACGGCAACGGAGACTTCGGCCTTGCCAGGGACGCACAGCTCGCGGCAGACCAAGAGTTTCACCTGTGCACCTATCTTTGCCGGTGACTGCAGAGGAAGGTTTGCAGAGGCACGCATCGGCGCAATCAACAGGACGTCGCCAGTATAACCGTAGTCAGCGACGGAGGACGAACCGAGCCGGTGCGGCACAGGCCATTGCATGGCTTCGGCGGTGATTTCCGCCGGCAACTTCCATTGGACGCGCGGAGGGTCTCCCGAATCTCCTGGATTCACCCAGTAGATGTGCCAACCACTTTCGAGCCGGAAATCCAACCCGAGAGAAAAACCCCGGCCCGGGGTAATGGAATTCGTCTCGGTGAGCAGTTGCACCATCCCGTGGGGAAATGAAACCCATTGCGCGTGGGCAGGTACGGCGCAAGCGAACCCAAAGAAGGCCAAAAAGGGAACCCAATAGCGGAATCGTGCTGTGGCTGCGCAAATCATTGCCCGGTGTGCTGAGGATAGGGTGTGTCGATTCGTGTGACGCTTCGGGCGCGCCAAAGGTTTCTTCACAAATTATGGGTGACCGCTTAGCGGTCAGCCTGGGCCGCGATTGCGCGGTAAGCGAGAACGCGCTCAGCACAGACACGATCAATAAACGCACTGAATGCTTCCGCTTCTTTGTTTCTTCCAAATTTTCCGAAGCATTTATCGCAAAACCGCCCACGGGAAGCAAAAATCGCGTGTGGTATAGTGGAAAGCCCGGCGAAACAACTCACAATGCCGCGTCTCCGCATCTCGGTGGTGCAGTACCTGAATACGGCCCCGCTCGTCTATGGCTTCACTCAGGGGCGGCTGCGCGGCAAGTACGATCTATCGTTCACGGTGCCTTCGGAGTGCGCGGAAGCGCTGCGCAGCGGCGCGGTGGACATCGCAATCATTCCTTCGATCGAATACGAACGCATCGATGGGTTGGTGATCCTGCCGGACATCGCCATCGCGGCAAAGAACGAAGTGCGCAGCTTGCTGCTCATCTCAAAAAAGCCGATCGAACAGGTGCAGAGGATTGCCCTGGACCGCAGCTCACGGAGCACGCAGGCGCTGGTGCGCATCCTCTGCGCCGAGCACTGGGAGATCTCACCGCAATTCTTCGAAGCGCCTCCCGACCTCGGGAAAATGTTGCAGGCCGCGGACGCGGCCTTACTGATCGGCGATCCGGCGTTGCGGCTTTCGATCCAGATCGAGGGGTCCGCTGTAGAACAACCCGACGGAAGCGTTGGCTGCATGGCGGCTGAGGCAGATGTCGGCTTGAGGGATGAAACCAAGCTATTCGTGTACGATGTCGTGCAGCATTGGCGGCGGATGACAGGCTGGCCTGCCGTGCTGGCAGTTTGGGCCGGACGGCGCGAGATCGTCACGCCCGAGGTGGTCTCCGATTTTCTGGCCTCTCGTGACTTAGGCGTGGAACACCTGGGGGACATTTGTCGCGCAGCCGAAAAAGAATTGGGGATCCCGGCGCCGGCGCTGGAAGACTATCTGCGGAACAAGGTCGATTTTTCTCTGGACCGGGAAAACGTCACCGGGTTGATTCACTACTACGGTTTGTGCAAAAAACTGAATCTGATTCCGGAATTCAAGGGAATTGAGATCGCGGCCAGCCCAGGCACGCCAGTGCGGTATCACGATGTCATTTGGGCGGGGAAACGCAGCGATTCGTGAGTCCGAAGGATGTATTAGAAAGCGGAAGCGGGAACCAGGAAGAAAAATGGGGCTGACAAACGAGCAGGCGCTCGAAATGTTTCGGTCCGATGACCTGATCGGCATCGGGATGGCGGCGCATCAGGTGCGCCTGGAGAAAAACGACCCGCGCATGGTCACGTATCAGATCGACCGCAACATCAATTACACGAATTTCTGCACGGAGTATTGCTCGTTCTGCGCTTTTTACCGGCCGCTCGGCGCGAAGGACGGTTACATTCTCTCTTTCGAAACCATCTACCAAAAGATCGA
>WNGJ01027819.1_pt1 | contig 11607 bp, 9 predicted proteins | sample 5400611 | NCBI WGS metagenome assembly WNGJ01 (sample SAMN13153375, study PRJNA577476) | soil metagenome | isolation source: 40 cm soil or saprolite under Garry oak tree replicate 1 | place: USA:California | collected 2016-06-15 | reverse complement strand
GGGCACGCCGGTGTTTGATCTGGACCGCTTCAAAGCAGACTGCAGCACCGCCGTAAGTAGCCGGGCGGGGCAACAGGCGATACGTGAAATCGTGGCCCGGGCGGTCGAAGATCCCCAGTCGGTTCGGAAGGCGCTCGGAGAGCCAAGTCGCGCCGAGGTCCAGACCCTCCACCGCCCGTCTGATCTCACGATCCTCAACGTCATCTGGGGGCCACGGATGACCGTCATGCCCCACAATCACGAGATGTGGGCGGTCATCGCGATCTACACGGGCCGCGAGGACAACATTCTGTGGCGCCGGCTCCCGGGTGAGGATGGTGGCCGAATCGAGGCCGCGGGCGCGAAATCGCTGAGCGAACGCGACGCCCTCCCCCTGGGCCACGACATCATTCATTCCGTGACAAACCCGATCGGCCGTCTGACCGGCGCCATTCACGTCTACGGTGGCGACTTCTTCGGTGTGCCTCGCAAAGAGTGGGATCCGGAGCGGCTCGTCGAACAGCCATATGACGTGCAGAAGACCATGCAATTGTTCGAGGAAAGCAACCGTCTGTATGCGGCACGATCGTAACCGAGCGGGCTCAGCACGCATCGACCCAGAGGAATTCCGCGCACGCCCCCTTCGCGTGCACGCCCTGCTGCAGGACGTCCCGCTGGAGGACGCATGGGCGGTTCCGCTCGCGGGTGGCGGCGCCGGCCGGACGGTCCAGGACCTGCGGGCTGTCATGGTCGCGGGGCGCGCGGCGGCGCCTGCGGTGGTTCGAGGGCTCTTCTGGCTGCGGTTCCGCATCGGCGCCCTGTTCGGGTGGGATCATCAGCGCTCGGCTTGGAATTCTGAATCCTACGCAGATCGTCTCAGCGTGGCGGATCGCGCCCGGTCCCTGATCGCCCCAGGGACACCGGACGGAAGCTTTCGCCTCTTGTATCGGTTCGAGGACGAGCAGCTGAGCGAGCTGCGCAACGCGACGGTACATGCCTTCGCGTCACTCTCGATCCGGCCGACACCGGAAGGCTACCTGGCCTACCTGGGGGTCTTCGTGCAGCCCGTGCATGGGTTCACCAGGCTGTACATGAGAGCAATCGCGCCGTTTCGCCGTCTGATCGTCTACCCGGCCATCATTCGAACAATGCAGCGTGCGTGGGCCGAACGCTATGGTCGAGAGAGCGGGATCGAGAGCCGGCTGACGGGATAGCCGGCGTCACGAGGGGGCCGTCGGTGGTAGTCTTTGGCGTGGTCAACCGGGCGAATTGTTGCGCGACGGGGCGAAGACTGGCCTGGTCGATCGGAAGCGTGAGCGATCGAGGAGGTAGTCACCGAACAGTATGAGAGACGACCCGCTCGTCAGGTTCACCGCTCACCAGCTCTCCCGGGAGGACCTCCACGACCTGATGGGCCGCTCCAACGGGCCGGCCCTCCTGCGGGCCATCTGGCATTTCGGGGTGCTCGCGATCACGGGCACCCTCCTCTGGAAGCTGCGGTCCACCGCCTGGGTCCTCCCCTTGCTCCTCGTCCATGGGTACGCGCTGGCCTTCACCTTCTGCGCGTTCCACGAGACCGCGCACCGCACGGCCTTCAGGACCCGCTGGCTGAACGTGGCCGTCGGCACCCTGGCCGGGCTCCTGACCTTCTGGCCCTACCGGAACTATCGCGTGTACCACTGGGAGCATCACCGCTTCACCCAGGATCGGGAGCGGGATCCCGAGCTGTATTTTTCGAAGCCGGAGTCCCTGCCCGCCTATGTCTTCGTGCTGACAGGCATCCCGAATCTCGTCCGGCGGGTCGGCGACATCCTGCGGCTCGCCATCGGCCGGGCGGATCGGCCGTGGATGGCGCCCCCGGAGCGGCGGCCCCTGATCATCGAGGCGCGCGCGTACCTGGCCGTCTACGTCGCGGTGGTGGCGGCCTCGATGCTGGCCGGCTCACTCATCGCGCTCCTCGTATGGATCGTTCCGTGGATGCTGGGTCAGACGTTCCTCCGGCCGTATCTCCTGGCCGAGCACACGGCCTGCTCGTTCACGCGCGACTGCCTGGAGAACACGCGGACCACGCTCACCCTGCCCCTCGTGCGCCTCTTCGCGTGGAACATGCCGTATCACGCCGAGCACCATGCCTACCCCGCGGTGCCGTTCCACGCCCTCCCCCGTCTCCACGAGCGGGTCCAGGGCAAGATCGAGAACCTCGAGCCCGGCTACGTCGCGGCCTCCGTCAAGGTCGCCCGCTATCTCTTCGGCCAGAAAGCCGCCAGCCTGCACCGGGCCGTCGACTGACGGTACGGCCATCGAGGACCTGTCCACGGGAGGAGCACGATGCGCTTGAGCCACATGCGGTGGGTCGGTGCGGTTGCCGCCGTCGTCGGACTTGTCCTCGCCGGATTTCCGGCAGGGGCAGCCGACACGCCCGGCACGCTGGTGATCGGACTCGACCAGGAGCCGCCGACCCTCGATCCTCACGCCTCGCCGTCGGCGGTCACCTACCAGATCATCGCGTCGGTGACGGAAAATCTCCTCTACAAGGGGCGCGACGGCAAGCTCCAGCCGTGGCTGGCGGAGTCGTGGAGCGCGTCGAAGGACGGGCGGAGCGTGACCTTCAAGCTCCGCCGTGACGTCAAGTTCCACGACGGCACGCCCTTCAACGCCGACGCCGTCAAGTTCAACTTCGACCGGATCGTCGACCCCAAGTTCAAGCCGGGCTCCTCGCGCGCTCAGATCGCCGGCTATGCCGGCTCCAAGGTCCTCGACGAGTTCACCGTGCAGGTCTCGTTCGAGACGCCCTACGCGCCATTCCTGACCTACGCGGCGGCGGGCACCTTGAGCCTCGTGTCGCCCAAGGCCGTGCGTGAGAGCGGCGACCAGGTGCACACGCGGCCCGTGGGCACCGGGCCGTTCATGATGAAGGACTACGTCGCCAAGGACCACGCCACCATCGTGAAGAATCCCGCCTACAACCGGAAGGCGCCGTGGAGCGAGCGGAGTGGCCCCGCCCTCCTCGAGGCGATCGTGTGGAAGTTCATCCCGGAGGCGGGCACGCGGGTGGCGACCCTCGAGAGCGGCGAGACCCAGGGCATCTACCTCGTTCCCGCCCAGTCCCTGCCCCGTCTCGAGAGCAGCAAGGACATGCGGGTCGATCGGATGCCGTGGCCGGGCGTGCCCCGCATCTGGCTTCTCAACACGACCAAGCCCCCGCTCGACGATGTGAAAGTCCGCCGGGCGATCAACTTTGCCGTGGACAAGGAGGCGTTTCTCGCCACCGTGTACAAGGGCACGGGTCTGAAGGCCTTCGCCCCCCTCACCGCCGTGATGCTCGACGAGCCGTCGCTGCGCCAGGCCTTTGCCTTCGACGCCGCCAAGGCGAGGGACCTGCTCGGGGAGGCGGGCTGGGCGCCCGGCGCCGATGGCATCCGGACCAAGGGTGGTCAGCGCCTCGAGATCATCCTGAACGCCATCGAGTACGGCGGCGGAGCCGACCCGACCGCGCAGCTGATCCAGGCCTCGCTGCGGGACGTCGGGGTGGACGTCAAGATCAAGGCCCAGGCCCGGCCGCCCTGGTACGAGGACAACTACCGTTGTGCGACCCACGGGCCCGTCATGTTCCTGCGCGCCACCGATCCCGACGGCCTGTACGCGCTGTTCCACTCCTCGCTCGTCGGCCAGAACTTCAACTGGTCGTGCGTCAAGAACGGCAAGCTCGATCAGCTTCTCGAGCAGGGACGCCGCGAGTCCGACCCCGTCAAGCGCCGCGCGGTCTACCTGCAGATCGAGAAGCTCGCCCTCGACGAGGCGCTGACCGTGCCCCTCGTCGACGAGCTCGCGGTGTGGGCGTTCCGCGCCAATGTCCAGGGCGTGAAGTACAACTTCAACGCCTACCCGGTGCTGAGCGACGCCACCACCACCCGCCGCTAGCGTGGCGGGGCCAGCCCCCACGTGCTGATCTACATCGCCCGCCGCGTGCTCGCCGTCGCCCCCGTGCTCTTCGGCGTGACCCTGGCCGTTTTCAGCATGCTGTTCCTCGTGCCCGGCGATCCCGTCAAGATCATGCTCGCCGAGTTCGTCACCACGCCCGAGCAGATCGCGCGCATGCGCGCCCAGCTTCACCTGGACGAGCCGGTGCTCAAGCAGTACGGGCGCTTCGTGGGCAATGCCCTGCGGGGCGACCTCGGCACGTCGATCCGGAGCCGCCGGCCCGTCACCCAGGAGATCGGCGACAACCTCGCGAGCACGGCCCAGCTGGCCCTGGCGAGCATGGCGGTGGCCGTGGCTCTCGGCATTCCCCTCGGGCTCATCGCGGCCCTCGTCCGCAACTCGTGGCTCGACGTCGCGTCCATGGGGGTGGCGCTGCTCGGCGTCTCCATGCCGAGCTTCTGGCTCGGCCTGCTCCTGATCTTCACCTTCTCGCTACACCTGGGCTGGTTCCCCGCGACGGGGGGCGGGGACTTTCTCCACCTCGTTCTCCCCGCGGTCACGCTGGGGGCCATCGCCTCCGCCATCATCGCCCGGCTGACCCGGTCGAGCATGCTCGAGGTGCTCGGCCAGGACTACGTGCGCACGGCCCGGGCGAAAGGCCTGGCCGGGTGGAGCGTGGTCCTCCGCCACGCTCTCAAGAACGCCCTCATTCCCGTGCTGACGATCTTCGGGCTGCAGTTCGGCAATCTCCTGGCCGGGACGGTCATCGTCGAGACCGTGTTCAGCCGGCCCGGGCTCGGCCGATTGATCGTGGGCGGCATCCTCGCCAAGGACTTCCCCCTCGTGCAGGGCACCGTGCTCTTCGTGGCCACGGTGTACGTGCTGATCAACGTGATCGTCGACGTCACCTACGCCGTCGCCGACCCGCGGATCCGGCTCGGGTAGCGCGACATGGCGACCTCGACCATCGCGCTGGAGCGCGCGGTCTCCTCGACGCCCGCCCCCGGGCGCGGCACCATGGGAAGGCTGGCGCGCCAGCGGGGCGCCATCGTGGGCCTCATGGTCCTGGGCACGCTCGTCGTCCTGGCCGTCGGCGCGCCCTTGCTCAACTCGCGCGATCCCATCAAGACCTCGGTTCGCGACGCGCTCCAGCCTCCCGGCCCGCGCTTCGTGCTGGGCAGCGACCAGTTCGGCCGCGACGTGGCCAGTCGCGTGCTGCACGGGACGCGCATCTCGCTGACCGTCGGGCTCATCGCCGTCTCCATCGCCGCCCTGCTCGGCGCGCCCATCGGCCTCGTGGCCGGCTACTACGCCGGCTGGCTCGACGGCATCGTGATGCGCGTCATCGACGTGCTCCTGGCCTTTCCCGGCATTCTCCTCGCCCTCGCCATCGTGAGCGTGCTCACGCCGGGACTGACCAACGTCATGATCGCGGTGGGACTCTCGGCCGTGCCGACCTATGCCCGGCTCGTCCGGGCCAGCGTGCTCTCGGCGCGCGAGAACCTCTACGTGGAGTCGGCCCGGGCCATCGGCGCCGGCGACGCCCTCATCCTCTCCCGCCACGTCCTTCCCAACGTGGTGGCGCCGCTGATCGTGACGGCCACCCTCGGCCTCGGCACCGCCATCTTGTCGGCGGCCGCCCTGAGCTTCCTGGGGCTCGGGAGCCAGCCGCCGCTGCCCGAATGGGGGCGGATGCTGAGCGAGGGGCGCGACTACCTGCGCGAAGCCTGGTGGATCTCGACTTTTCCGGGCCTTGCCATCATGGTCACGGTGCTGGCCATGAACCTGCTCGGCGATGCGCTCCGCGACGTCCTCGATCCAAGGCTGAAGACCTAGCCGATCGTCGCGTCTACTGGCTTTTGAGGCGCATGTCCTCGTACGACGGGAAGGCCGACATGGGCACCAGGTTGATGGTGTGCTCGGCCATGCGCGGCCCGATGCCGGTCAGGGCACGGAGATCCATGAGCGGTGCGAACATCGCCCGGTCGATGGCGAGCTGCTGGATGCGATGGAGGACGGCCTCACGCTTCGCGGAGTCCCGCTCCCGAGTCCCGCTCCCGAGCCTGCTGCAGGAACAGCTCGTCGATGTCCGGGTAGCCGCCGTAGGAGTAGCTGCCCTTGGAGTAGATGAACGCTTCCACGCGGCTGGCCGCGTTGCCGGAGTTGCCGACCGCGGTCAGGAAGATCCCGCGCAACTTCTTCTCCCGCCATTCGGCGTAAAAGGTCGCGCGCTCCACCAGCCGCATCTTCACCCGGATTCCCACGGCCTTCAGGTCGTTGATCACGCCTTCCGCCGCCGTGAAGAAGGGGGGAATCGGCACGAACTCTCCGGCGTCGAAGCCCCGCGGATAGCCGGCCTCCGCGAGCAGCTGCCTGGCCTTTTGCGGATCGTAGGCCGGCGGCTCCACCTGGAGAGCGTAGTCCATCACGCGGGGCACGATCACCGCGGCGGGCGGGCAGAAGCCGAGGCAGGCGGCCTCGTTGATGGCCTTGCGATTCAGCGCATGATTGACGGCCAGGCGCAGGCGCTTGTCGTGCCACGGCGACTTGGGATCCCACTGGTCCGCGAACTCGATCCAGAAGATGGAGGCGTGACGGGTGGCCACCAGGAGAAGACGGGGGTCCCGCCTCACGTCCTCCGCCTCCTGTCCGTCGAGAGCGTAAGCGATGTCCGTCTCACCCTTCTTCAGCATGGCCACGCGGGTGGTACCCTCGGGCACGCTCTTCATGATGAGCCGCTTGACGTTGGGCACCCGCCGCCAGTATCCGGTGTAAGCCTCCAGCACCACCTCCACGCCGGGCATGTGGCTGACGAACTTGTAGGGACCAGCTCCGATCGGATGCTTTCTGAATCCCTCGTCGCCAACCTTCTCCATGTACTTCTTCGGCACGACGATTCCCGCCGCGGTGGCCGTGGTGCCGTAGAAGGTCATGAAGTCCGGCCAGGCCGCCTTGAGGCGGAACCGCACGGTGAGGGGGTCGGGGATCTCCACGCTCTCCACGCGCGCCTGCAGCTCCTTGGCGCCCGTTCCCTTGTAGCGCTCGAAGCTGAACTTCACGTCCTCGGCGGTGAGGGCATCGCCGTTGTGGAACTTGAGCCCCCGGCGCAGCTTGAACTCGTAGACCAGCCCGTCGGGGCTCTCCGTCCAGGACTCGGCCAGGCTGTTGCCCATCTTCTGGTTCGGCAGGGGACGGACGAGCGCGTCGTGGAGGGCAAAGAGAATCCCGAACGGGGTGATCTGGGGAGGCGCGGTGGACGGGTCGAACCAGGTTGGCGCGATCGTGACGTGCCAGGCCATGACGGCTTCGCCGGTCGGCTGGCCGGGGGCCTCTGTCGCCGCGGCCAGGGCCAGCGCGGCAGCCGCGAGGAGGACGATGAGGTGATGGTGCGGGCGGGTCATCCAGGATTCCCGAGGTTGGCCCATGTCCGAAGCCTCCCCATCCTGATCAGCGGAAGCGCGGCATCACGCGCTCGCCGAAGCGCCGCATCGAATCCAGAATGCGCTCGTGCGGCAGGTAGCCGAAGCTCATCTGGCACAGGACGTGATGCACGCCGATGTCACGAAGCTCGGCGATCTGCTCGGCCACCCGCGCCGCGGTGCCGTAGAGCGTGGCGTTCTCGAGCGAGTAGCGGACGCCCACGTCGTCCGCGACCCGGGGATCGTTCCAGGGGTTCACGCGTGAGACGTCGACCTCGTAGTCGGGCGGGTTGAGGGTCGCGCGGGCGTGGACCATGTGGTGTCGGGTCTCGAGGAGGGCCGCCGTCAGCTCGTCCTCGGCCTGGGCCTGGCTCTCCGCCACGTGGACGAAGCGCCAGAGGGCCGCCTGTTCACGGAGCCGCTGCCGGGCCGCGTCGTCGAGGCCGCTCTCCGCCAGGCCCGCCTCGTAGAGGGCCAGCCGCTCGGGGACGCGCGCCAGCGGGATGCGCGCCATCATGATGGGCGCGCCGAGCCGGCCGCACTCCTGCACGGAGCCCGCGGAGGAGACGCTGCGCCAGATCGGCGGGTGCGGGCGCTGCAAGGGGCGCGGGCGAAGCTCGGGCAGGCTCAGCTGATAGAACTTCCCCTGGTGCACGAGCGGCGCCTCCGTCCACGCGCGCACCATCACCTCCAGGGTCTCGGCCATCCGCTCCCGGCTGTCATGGCTGCGCAGCCCGAACCCGACGAACTCGTACTCGTTGAAATTGGTCCCGTGCCCGACGCCGATGTCGAGGCGGCCGCCGGAAAGGTTGTCGAGGAGTGCGAGCTCGGTGGCGATCCGGATGGGGTGGCGGAGGGCGAGCTGGATGACCGCGAAGCCGATCCGGATCCGCGACGTGCGGGCGGCCACCACGCTGGCGAAGGGGATGGGATCGCAGTACACGCTCTCGCCGGTGAAGTTGTGCTCGGTGAGCCAGATGCCGTCGAACCCCGCCGTCTCTGCGAAGCAGGCCTGGGCCACCTGCTCGTGGATGGCCGTGTAGTCTCCGTCGGAGGACGGGGAGAGCCCGAGGGTCAGCCAGCCGAATTGCATCCGCGTCACCTCTCGAGCCAGGCGGCGAGGAGACGCCCGCCGTAGTCGTAGCCGAGGTTGGGCCCATAGTTCTTCAGCGCGCCATCCCAGGCGGCGATGTAGACGCCGGAGGGGATCTGCACGTAGTACTGCTGGCGGGCGAGATAGCGCTGGAGGTCGTGGAGCACCTCGCGGCGCTTGACAGGGTCGGCGATCCGTCGCTGGCGGATCAGGAAGTCGGTCACGACGGGGTCGTCGACGTGGCTCTGGTTCTTCTGCTCGCCCGGGTAGTACATGCCGAAGACGAAGCTGTCGGGCTCCACGAACGGCGTCTGCGGGCCGTACGTCATGGAATCGAACTTGCCGAAGTAGCACGAGGAGATGAACGATCCGTACTCGCGCTGGTCCAGCTTCGCGTCGATCCCCACGTCCTTGAGGTACTTCAAGATGAGCTGGGCGTTGTCCGTGAGGACCGTGGAGCCGTACGTCGTGAAGCAGACGCTCCCGGGGAAGCCGCCCGGATATCCGGCCGCGGCCAGCAAGCGCCGCGCCTCCGCCGGGTCGTGCTTGAAGTATCTGGCGCCCTCGCCGAGCTGAGCGATGGGCAGCGACCACTCCTTCAGCGCTGCCGGCACGGCCGGATTGAAGATGCCCACGCCCTCCTGAGTCGCGTCGATCATGCCCTGGCGATCGATGGCAAGCGAGATCGCCTGACGCACGCGGAGGTCGTTGAAGGGCGGCCGATCGGTGCGCATCGAGATGTGCGTCTCCACGTTGCTGGCGAACTCCGCGGTCCGGAGCTGGGGGCGAACCCGCTTCAGCGTGTCCTTGATCTGGATCCAGTCCGTGCGGTTGATCGTGCCGGGAAACTCCCAGCCCAGGTCGTACTTCCCGGCGAGGAACGCCGACATGCGCGAGGCGTTGTCCTCGTCGACGGCGAGCTCGACGCGATCGATGTGAGGCAGGCCGGACATGAAGTAGCTCGGGTTCCGGACGAGCGTGAGGCCAGCGTTGGGGCGATAGCTCTCGAGCATCCAGGGGCCGGTGCCGACGACGGCCTCGGGCTTCTTGAGATCGCCGAACTTCTCCACGCACTCGCGGGCGACGATCGCCACGGCCATCGGATTGGCGAGGGCGTCGAGGAACCACGCGAATGGCTCCTTCAAGGTGAACTTCACCGTGTAGCGGTCCACCGCCTCCACGCGGCCCACCGCTTTCAGCATGTAGGCGCTCGGGTTGCCCTTGATGCTCAGGAACCGCTCGACCGTGTACCGCACGTCCTCCGCGGTCAGCTCGCGGCCGTTGACAGGCGGCTTGGGATGCCAGCGCACGCCCCGGCGCAGCTTGAACACGTAGGTGGTCTCGTCCGGCTGAGACCACGACTCGGCGAGGTCGCCTTCCAGGGGAAAGGTGGTGGGCGGGACGCCCGGTCCGGCCTTGTGGCGGATCAGCCGGCTGTGCGTGAAGCTGATCGGGATCTGGACCCGATACGCGGTGCTGAGCATCTGGTCGAAGAACGGCGGATCCCACGCGCGGATGGTGAGCGTGCCTCCGCGCTTCGGGGTCTGCCCGCGCGCGGCGCGGGGGCGCAGCGCGCTGCCCGCGAGCGTGGCGGCCGTGACTTCGAGCAGACGACGACGCGTGAAGCTCATTCCGCGCTCACCCCCTCGATCACGCTCACCCTCGCCTGCGTAGGCACGATCCGATCCCCAGCTTCGCGGCAAGACAGAGCGCGCGCGAGATGTAGTGTCCGGTCGCGAGATGGTACAGCACGACCTGCGGCGGTGGCTCCGACTGCGGGCTTTCCGTTGCCATATACCCTTGGCGTGGCTCGCGGGTGGCTAGGGGAGGCTCCGGGACACTGTCATGGTCTGTAGACCATCGTCGTGCGTCAGCACCAGCACCCGCCGTCCATCGCCTTCGTGGACGACTCCTTTGCCGCTCAGGACCTTTCCCTCGCCCTTCGACTCGTTGTAGAGATATTTGAAGGTCCCGTCCGGCTCGAGCACCATCACGCCGAGAGTCCTGAAACCGCGGGGCTCGCTGGCCGTCAGCTCGAAGTTGCCGTTGGGCTGCACGACCAGTCTGGCCGAGCGGGACAGCTGGCTCACTTCCTTGAGCCGGCCCGAGTAGGTTCCGGCCAGGGCCGAGATATCGGCCACCCTGACGCTGGGAGGGAGCGTGGTTGCGCAGGCGGCCAGCCCCAGGGCAAACAGCGCGATGGCGATACCTCGTGCGCTCATGCCATCTCCTTGGCAGCGAGACCGCAGACGCGGGCTCAGTGCTTTTCGCGGGAAGGTGAGGTGTCGTCCTCGACCGGCATGTCGCGGGCGCCCGCCGTGCGCGCCTCGAAACCCTTGGGCACCTCGCGGCCCGCATCGATGAAGGCGCGGCGCACGGCCTCGACGTTGGGGCCGAAGATGCCCTTGCGGTTGGCGCGCGCCCAGTCGTTGGAGCCCCGGACCGTGTCGATCGAGCCCTGGAAGCGCGGCATGACGTAGCGGGCGAAGAGCTCGTAGCTCTTGAGGGTCTCGTGGCGCGGCGCCCACTCGTGGGCGCGGAAGAGCAGGCCGCCAATGCCGCCGTCGCTCAGGCGGATCAGGCGCTCGATGCCCTTGGACACCGTGTCCGGCGAGCCCACGAGGGTGGTGCCCATCTTGACGCCCTCGCGGAGCGGATCATCGGACCGACCCGGCGGCCGTCCCAGCGTCTCCTCGAAATACGTGACGGTCTCGTGGCGCTCGCCCACGTTCACCTGGCGCAGGGCAAGCTCGTCGTCCTCGGCCACGTGCACGTTGGTGACCAGCCGCCACTGCCGCCTGTCCATGATCTTTCCGTGCGCCGCGGCCGTCTCCTCGGCCAGGCGCCACTGGCCGGCCAGCGCCTCCGGCCCACCCGGCAAGCCCGCGGCGAGCGAGAGCACGCCCACGCCGTACTTCCCCGCCGTCTGCACACCGAACGGCGTGATGGTGCTGGCGATGGCGATCGGGAAGTGCGGATCGGTGTACGGCGCCAGGTGCAGCCGCGCCTCGCGCAGGTCGAACCAGTCGGTCTTCATGGTCACCGGCTCCTCGCAGCGGAGGAGCGCCATGATCACGCCGAGGGCTTCGTCCATACGTTGCCGCTGCGTCACGGGCTCGATGCCCAGCATGTAGGCATCCGAGACGAGCGCGCCCGGGCCGCAGCCCAGCATGGCGCGGCCGCGCGTCATGTGAT
>WNGJ01009119.1_pt1 | contig 11608 bp, 11 predicted proteins | sample 5400611 | NCBI WGS metagenome assembly WNGJ01 (sample SAMN13153375, study PRJNA577476) | soil metagenome | isolation source: 40 cm soil or saprolite under Garry oak tree replicate 1 | place: USA:California | collected 2016-06-15 | reverse complement strand
CCCCGCCGCCATGAAGCTCGGGGCATCGGGTGCGCAGGTGATCCGTGTCGCCACCACCTCGGCGCCGCCGCCGGGGCTCGATCTGCTGGCGGTGCTGCATGCGCTGGCGGAAAGGGGTATCACGCGGCTGCTGGTGGAGGGCGGCGCGCGGGTGGCGTCATCCTTTGTCACGACAGGCCTCGTCGACGAAGTCTGGCTGCTGCAGGGTCCAGATCCGCTCGGCGCCGACGGCATCGCCGCGCTGGAGGGGCTGCCGCTATCGTCAATCACGCAGTCGCCCGCGGTCACGCGGCGTGCTAGCGAGATGCTGCAAAGGGATACGCTTACGATTTACGACCGAGCATAAACCATCCAGGTTCGTCATGCCCGGGCAGAAGCGCGAAGCGCGTCTTCGCGCTGGATGTCCCGGGCATCCACGTCTTGGCCGCAAATCAAGGAAGACGTGGATGGCCGGGACAAGCCCGGCCATGACGGGAGTAGGACGCGCAATGTTCACCGGCATAGTCACCGATATCGGCGAGATCACCGCCCTGACGCCAACGGCGCAGGGCCAGTTGCATCGGCTGCGCATCGCCTGCCGTTACGACCGCTCGACCATCGCCGACGGTGCCTCGATCGCCTGTAACGGCGTCTGTCTCACTGTGGTCGCCTCGGGCGTCGAGACTAACAAGACCTGGTTCGATGTCGATGCCGCCGCCGAGACGCTCGGCATGACCACGGCCAAACACTGGAGCGTCGGCACAAAACTCAATCTCGAGCGTGCCTTGAAGATCGGCGATGAACTCGGCGGCCATATCGTCGCCGGCCATGCCGACGGCATTGCCACCATCGTCAGGCGCGACGATCTGCCTGATATGGCGCGGTTCGAACTGCGCACCACGCGCGAACTGGCGCGCTTTATCGCCGCCAAAGGTTCGGTGACGCTGGATGGGGTGTCGCTGACCGTGAACACGGTGCAGGATGTCGTGTTTTCGGTGCTGATCATTCCGCACACGCTCAATGTCACCACGCTCAGTGGCTGGCGCGACGGCTCCGAGGTCAAGGTCGACCTGATGGCCCGCTACGCCGCGCGGCTCTCGGAAATGAAGTAACGGGACGGCGGGGCCTCACATGAGCAGACATGGTCCCCGGCCTGCGCAACTGAATTTCCCGGCCGATCCGCGTGACGCGCTGACGATTGCCCGCATCGTCAAGGTCAACCACGCCGGTGAGTTCGGGGCGATCAGGATCTATTCCGCGCAACTGATGGTGTCGCGATGGTTTTCGCCGGGCTGCCGGCCCGCGCTGTCGGAAATGCTGCGGCACGAACGTAATCATTGCGCCATTTTTCGAGCTGCGATGACCTCCCGCAACTCGCGGCCGTGCCGCGTGATGCATTTCTGGAGCTACGGCGGCTGGATGCTGGGATTTTTGACGGCGTGCCTCGGCCGACAGGGGATATGGGCCTGCACCGCGGCAGTCGAAGCGGCCGTGCATCGCCATCTCGACGACCAGCTTCATTTCCTTCAAGACCGCGATGTCGAACTGCACCGGATCATCCTTTCGATCAGGACAGAGGAACTCGCGCATCTGCGACACGCGGAAGAACAGCTTCATTCTCCGGGTGCGATGCTCGAGGCGCTGCGCCGGCTCATCGGGCTGACGACGGACGGCCTGATCTGGCTGTCAACCTGGGGAGATTCCAGCCGAATGGCCCGCGCATTGAAGATCGGTCAGACTTGACACGTGCGGCGAGCCTCGCGGCAGGGTTCGGCCTCTGGATGCCCGTGCCGGCGCGATTTCAGAAAGTATAAGGCTTGGCTTCCTGCGGCATGGCGACTAAAACCCTCGCACAGCGTTCAGATCGTGGAACAAGATGGCGGACGCGCGGCGCGCACAATTGAAAGATCAGACCGATATCTCCGGCGCGCGTGCGCTGATTGTCGAGGCGCGCTTCTATGACGATATCCAGGATGTGCTGCTGGAAGGTGCGGTCGCGGAGCTGAAGGCCGCCGGAGTTGCCCATGACGTCATCACCGTGCCCGGCGCGCTGGAAATTCCGGCGGCGATCGCGATTGCGCTCGATGCCGCCGAAAGCCGCGGCAAACCCTATGATGCGGCGATCGCGCTCGGATGCGTCATCAGGGGCGACACCATCCATTTCGAAATCGTATCGATGGAATCCTCGCGCGCGCTCATGGACCTTGCGGTGGCAAGACGGATACCGCTCGGCAACGGCATCATCACCGTCAATACCGACGCGCAAGCCTGGGCGCGGGCGCGCGCCAGCGAGCTCGACAAGGGCGGCGACGCCGCGCGCGCGGCCCTGGCGATGCTGCGGATCAAACGCCGGCTGACACGGATCTGATGATCATGGCAGACAACAAGAACAAGCAAGCCAGAGGTCAAGACAAGAAGGGTCCGGACAGGAAAGCCAACCGGCGCGGCGCGGCGCGGCTTGCCGCAGTGCAGGCGCTGTATCAGATGGACATTGCGGGCGCCGGCATCAACGACATCTTCGCCGAGTTCGAGAGCCATTGGCTCGGAGGCGAGGTCGAGGGCGACAAATACCTTCCTGCCGAGGCGGCATTTTTCCGCGACGTCGTCTCCGGCGTGGTGCGCGACCAGGCGAGACTTGATCCGCTGATCGACGACGCGCTCTCAAAAGGCTGGCCGCTGAAACGGATCGACGCCATCTTGCGTGCTGTATTGCGCGCCGGTTCCTACGAACTGGAGCATCGCAAGGATGTGCCGGGCCGCGTCGTCGTCTCGGAATATGTCGATGTCGCGCATGCCTTTGTCGAGGCTGATGAGACCGGCATGGTGAACGCGGTGCTTGACCAGATCGCCCGACAGTTTCGCGCCGACGAGTTCGTGCGCGCGGGAAGCTGAAATGGCCGCGGTCGGACAGTGTCGCCATACATTTTGCCGTCATCACCCGCCATCGGGTCTCGCCTCCGGCGAGCCCGATGACAGGTTCCAGCGGGTGATCCAGTACGCCGCGGCGTTCATGCTTGACCCCGGCGCCGCGGAATACTGGGTCGCCCGGTCAAGTCGGATGACAGTTGTGGGATAACCTGGGCGTCATGACAAACCGCGAGAACAATCCATCCGGCGAGGACGCGCTGATCGCGCGTTATTTCCGCCCCATTGCGACCGACCCCGGCGCGTTCGGCCTCGTTGACGATGCGGCGGTCCTGAGGGCGTGGGGCGACGACCTCGTCGTGACGACGGATGCCATTGTCGAGGGCGTGCATTTCCTGCCCGGCGACCCGCCTGACAGCATCGCGCGGAAGGCGCTGCGGGTAAATCTCAGCGATCTCGCGGCGAAGGGCGCAACGCCTTCAGGTTTTGTGCTGACGCTGGCGCTGCGCGCCGCTGACGATGCATGGCTCACGCCGTTCGCGCGTGGACTTGGTGAGGATGCCGCGCAGTTTGGCTGTCCACTGCTCGGCGGCGATACGGTTTCCACGCCGGGCCCGCTGATGATCTCGATCACGGCGTTCGGGCGCGTGCCGGCGGGCAAGATGGTTCATCGCAATGGCGCAAAACCGGGCGACCGCGTGGTGGTGACCGGGACGATCGGCGACGCCGCCCTTGGTCTCGACATCCTCAAGGGCGGCACGGCGGAGGCTGCGCTCGCGGGCGATGCCACGGCAAGAGCGATGCTGGTCGACCGTTATCGCGTGCCGCAGCCGCGCAATGCCCTCGCTAAAGCGGTGCGCGAGCACGCTCAGGCGGCGATGGATGTGTCGGATGGTCTTGCCGGCGATCTCGCCAAGCTATGCGCGGCATCCGGCGTGTCCGCCGCCATCGACGCCCAAAGCGTCCCATTGTCCGTCGCCGCTGCAACCTTGCTCGCGCGCGGCATCGCCGGCATCGAAGCCATCGTTTCCAGCGGCGACGACTACGAGATTCTTTGCGCGATCTCCGAGGAGCGCTTCGAGGCCTTCGCGCAAGAGGCCGGGACTGCCGGGGTCGCCGTGACCTCGATCGGCACGGTTATCGCCGGGCGGGCAGTTCCCCGGTTTTTGGACGGGAAGGGCAGCGAGATAGCGCTGCCGCGGCTTTCGTACAGCCATTTCTGAGGGTTTTTTGCGGCAACCGGCGGCGCGTGGTTTCCATGCAAATACCTGCCAAAATCGACGGTTTATGTCCTCCCCAGCGTTGCGCCGGGGATGCGATTTTGGCATGGTCCCGCCCGATTTAAGGCCGCCCTTTGGGCAGGGTGCGCCTTCTTTTTATGCGCCCGCCGCTCCCGCGGCGATTGGCGTGGGGTGGTAATCAGGATCTGAGGCAAAATTCAATGACAGCTTTATGGGCGATTGTGCTCTGCGGAGCGCTTTCCATCGTATACGCCATCTGGGCGACGGCATCGGTTTTGAAATCGGACGCCGGCAATCCGCGGATGCAGGAAATCGCAGCCGCCGTGCGCGAGGGTGCGCAGGCCTATCTCAAACGCCAGTACATGACGATCAGTCTCGTCGGCATCGTGATCTTCGCGCTCTTAGCCTACTTCCTCGGCACGCTGGTGGCAGCCGGCTTCCTGATCGGCGCGGTGCTGTCGGGCGCTGCCGGCTTCATCGGCATGAACGTCTCGGTTCGTGCCAATGTGCGCACCGCGCAGGCTGCGACGACGTCGCTGGCCGGCGGACTTGAGCTCGCCTTCAAGGCCGGTGCGATCACCGGTCTTTTGGTTGCCGGTCTCGCGCTGCTCGGCGTCACCATCTATTTCTTCTATCTCACGCATTACATGGGGCTCGCCGCCAATAGCCGCACCGTGGTCGATGCGCTGGTGGCGCTCGGCTTCGGCGCTTCGCTGATTTCGATCTTCGCCCGTCTCGGCGGCGGCATCTTCACCAAGGGCGCCGACGTCGGCGGCGATCTGGTCGGCAAGGTCGAGGCCGGCATTCCCGAAGACGATCCGCGCAATCCGGCCACCATCGCCGACAACGTCGGTGACAATGTCGGCGATTGCGCCGGCATGGCCGCCGACCTGTTCGAGACCTATGCGGTGACCGCGGTCGCCACCATGGTCTTGGCCGCGATCTTCTTCGCGACCTCGCCGCTCCTGGTGAACATGATGACCTTGCCGCTCGCGATCGGCGGCGTCTGCATCATCACCTCGATCGCCGGCACCTTCTTCGTCAAGCTCGGCGCCAACCAGTCGATCATGGGCGCGCTTTACAAGGGCCTGATCGCGACCGGCGTGCTGTCACTGATCGGCGTTGCCGCCGTGATCTACTGGCTGATCGGTTTCGGTCCGCTGGCGGGTGTGAAATACACCGGCATGGCGCTGTTCGAATGCGGCGTGGTCGGCCTCGTCGTCACCGGGCTGATCATCTGGATCACCGAATACTACACCGGCACTGAATTTCGCCCGGTGAAGTCGATCGCATCTTCTTCGGTCACCGGCCACGGCACCAACGTGATCCAGGGTCTGGCGATCTCGATGGAGGCGACCGCCGGTCCGGCGCTGGTGATCATCGCCGGCATTCTGGTTACCCATAGCCTTGCCGGTTTGTTCGGCATTGCGATTGCCACCGCGACCATGCTGGCGCTGGCCGGCATGATCGTGGCGCTCGACGCCTTCGGCCCGGTCACCGACAATGCCGGCGGCATTGCCGAAATGGCGGGACTCCCGAAGGAGGTCCGCAAGGCCACCGACGCGCTCGACGCCGTCGGCAACACCACCAAGGCCGTGACAAAAGGCTATGCGATCGGCTCGGCCGGTCTCGGCGCCCTGGTGCTGTTTGCGGCCTATAATGAAGATCTCAAATTCTTCATCGCCAACGCCGCGAAGTTTCCATACTTCCAGGGCGTGCTGCCGGACTTCTCGCTGAACAATCCTTACGTCGTGGTCGGCCTGTTGTTCGGCGGCCTGCTGCCGTATCTGTTCGGCGCGATGGGCATGACGGCGGTCGGCCGCGCGGCCGGCGCGATCGTCGAGGAAGTGCGGCGTCAGTTCCGCGAAAAGCCCGGCATCATGCAGGGCACCGACAAGCCGGATTACGGCAAAGCGGTCGACCTGCTGACCAAAGCGGCGATCAAGGAAATGATCATCCCGTCGCTGCTGCCGGTGCTGTCGCCGATCGTGGTGTACTTCATTATCTACACGATCGCGGGCGGCGGCGCGGCCGGCAAGTCGGCAGCATTTTCCACCGTCGGCGCCATGCTGCTCGGCGTCATCGTCACCGGCCTGTTCGTCGCGATCTCGATGACATCAGGCGGCGGCGCCTGGGACAACGCCAAGAAGTACATCGAGGACGGCCATTTCGGTGGCAAGGGTTCTGACGCCCACAAGGCGGCGGTGACCGGCGACACCGTCGGCGATCCCTACAAGGACACCGCGGGCCCGGCGGTAAACCCGATGATCAAGATCACCAACATCGTGGCACTGTTGCTGCTGGCGATCCTGGCGCACTGAGCGCGTAGCCCGACTGAAGACAAAAACCCCGCGGTGCGAGCCGCGGGGTTTTTGTTGGGTCATAGTCGCGCAAACTGCGTTCCCCGGATGCTGCGCAGCGCGCCGCGCTTGCGGTGTGGTGCGCTGCTGATCCGGGGCCCACGTTACGAATGGGTCCCGGCCCTGCGGTGCATCGTGAAGCCGGACGATGCTCCGCATCGCCTCAGCTGCACCGCGTCCGGGACGCGGGCGCGCGCTCACTTCACCTCCATCTGCAGCCCTTCTTTCTCGATGATGGCCGCGAACTTTACCGTCTCCGCCTGCACAAAATCGGAAAATTGTTGCGGCGTGCCCCAGTCGGCGCTCGCGCCCATCGCGGCGATGTTCTTCTTGATGTCGTCGCGCTCCAGCATCGCCTTGATCTGCAAATTGAGCGCGGTGACGATCGGCTCCGGAGCGCTCTTCGGCAGGAACACCCCGAACCAGGACGAGACATCGAATTTTGCCAGTTCCGGCGCGCTCTCGCGCATGGTCGGAATTTCAGGCGCGGCTGCGCTTCGCTCCGGCGTGGTCACGGCAAGCGCATTGAGCTTGCCGTCCTGCACCTGCGGCAGCGTCGGATAGAGATTGTCGAACAGGATCTGGATCTTCCCCGGTTGCCCAGATTTACCATTTGCGACGACCTGAGCCGTTAAGGTCGAGGCGGTTCGCGCTCCCAACTGAAATATGGAAAACAACCCCATGCAAAGTAGCCGGTGGTCGCCGGCATGATGCCTTCGATGCCGCGAAAGTATTTGACACGTCGGGCAAATCAGCGGCACTACTCCATCATCACGCCATCCGCAAGACGCCCATGGGCCTGCCTGATATGGCCCTGCCTGATGACGGGCGCTGCGGCGCGATGAACCCGCAAAACTCCTTATCGACGGTTGAAGTTGCACCGGCTCGCCGCAGCGAGTGATCGCCTGCTCGTTTGCCGAACCGCGCGCGCCGTTGGCGCGCGTGCCAGGGAAATATCGACATGAACACGGCACCAGGCTTCAAAGCGCCCCGCCTCCGGGTCGCCTCAGCCAGGCATCGGGGTAGCCCGGCTTCCGCAATTTGCGGAATTGGGCTTGCTCGCCGCCATTCGGTCGCCGACTCGGCCGAAAACTCCGCCGAGGGGCTCCTCCAGACCAGCACCGTAAAATTTGCGGGCGAGAGCGAAACATTCTCACGCTCTCAGGATGAGGGGATAAAGCGGCCTATGACGCGGTGAGACTAGTTGAAGCTCAGCAGCTTGAACAGCGGTGTCAGGTAGCTGAGCTCCTGGCCTGACGTCTGCGTGGTACGGCTGATGAAGTCGAATATCTTGCCGTCCTGCAGGCCGTAATTGGCCAGCCGCTGCACCTGGCGCTTCTTGTCGAAGTAGATCGCGATCACCCGCTGGTCGGTGACCTGCTGGTTCATGAACGCCACCTTGCGTTCGGAACGCTGCGAGATGTAATAGAACACTTCGCCGTTCAGGGTCGCGACCGTCGATGGCGTGCCCATCACGATCAGCACTTGATCCTGGCTGGCGCCGATCGGAATTTGTTCCAGCGCACCGGGCGACAGGATGTACCCCTTCTGAAACTGCTCGCCAGTGCAGCCGCCGAGTACCGCGCACACCAACGCGATCGCGGCGGCTGCGCGCCAGCGCGCGGTCAGACGATGCGGAGAAAACACGCCTGAACGTGTCTGGCTGGTTTCAATCATCTGGGAATTGGTTCCGTGCCCTTGCATCGCGCGAGGCGTTGACGTACCGGGCATCACGTTGGATTGCAACAGGCGCGGGCCCGGAAGGTTCGCATTCGGAACCCATAATGCTTTGGCCGTTCAATCACTTCAGGAAATCCCGGATATCGTCGGACGGCACCATTGAGGCCATCTATGGCATGATCGTGACGCAAGCGCGAGAACCGTTGTTTTATCGGGATTTGGCCGTGCCGGACACGCTTGATGGCCGTTTTGACCTATTGGTGCTGCATTTGTGGATGGTCTTGCGCCGGCTGAAGTCGACCGAGGGGGGCGCGGGCGTTTCCCAAGCCCTGTTCGATCGCTTTTGCGCCGATATGGACGCCAATTTGCGCGAGATGGGCGTCGGCGACCTCACCGTGCCCAAGCGCATGCAGGCCTTCGGCGAGGCGTTCTACGGCCGGGCGGCGGCCTATGATCTCGCTTTAACCGACGGCAGGGAGGCGCTGGCGCAAGCGCTGTGCAGGAATATCCTGAACGGCGAGGCCATCGAGAAAGCGCGGCAGCTTGCCTTCTACGCCGAGACGGTGATCGCGGCGCTGGCAGGAGTGGGCGACGCGACGTTGCAGACGGGATCGTGGAGATTTCCATCGCCGGCGCGCGTGGGCGTGCAGCAATGAGCAAGGCGAATAGGCAAGGTGAATAGGCAAGGCGAATAGCATGACCAACAAAGCCGATCCCTGGAGCGTGCCGATCACTGTAGTGCAAATCCCGGACACCGGATTGCACCGCGACATCGAGGCCGATGCCGGCGCGCGCGACGCGATGGCCGAACTTGCCGGCTTGCCCGAAATATTGTCTGCGACCGCGTCGTTCGAAGTGACGCCCAAGGGCGGCGGCCGCGTCCATGTCGCAGGCCAGGTTCGGGCGCGGGTAGGGCAGACCTGCGTCGTTACGCTCGATCCGATCGAGAACGAGATCGACGAGCCGATCGACCTGATCTTCGCACCGCCCGAGCAAGTGCCGCAGCTCGCCGATCTGGTCGATGATGCCGCCGAAAGCGACGAGGAAATTCCGGACCCGCCCGAGCCGATCGAAAATGGCGTGATCGACCTTGGCCGGCTGGCAACCGATGCGTTGTTGCTGGCCGTCGACCCCTATCCGCGCAGGCCGGGCGCGGTGTTCGAGCCGCCGGTCGTGGCTGACGATCCCGAGGATCACCCGTTTGCCGCGCTCAAGGCGTTGCAGGCTGACGCAAAACCGGCTGGCGCGAAGACGCCCAAAAAGCGCTGAAGAACCGCCGAAATGGCATCGAGCCGGTCCTGCAACAGACAAGGTTGCGGGACCGGTGCCGAAAATCCATCTAATGCGTTGAATTATCTGGATATGTTTTGTATGGAGCTTTTCCGCCTTGCTGCAGTCCAGCATCTAAAAGACGGCGGTCAAGAGGTTGTGTCGGGGCGGGGACACGCTATTGTCGCGGCCCGGCTGGGGCGCAGCGTTGCGCTTCGCCGATCGCCGCTATCCGTGGCGACTTCCAGTCCGCGGCCGAGCGCTTCAAGACCGCAAGAGATCAGGTTTCCGGGACGTTCATGCCGCAAAAGATTCGAATCGCGCTTGACGCCATGGGTGGCGATGTCGGCGCATCGGTCGTCATTCCCGGCGCCGCGATTTCGTTGACCCGACACCCCGACACCGAATTTCTGCTGTTCGGCGATAGCGCGTTGATCGAAGCGCAGCTCGCCAAGCATCCGACGATGAAGGCGGCTTCGCGCGTCGTCCATACCGACGTCGCCGTCAGCATGCACGACAAGCCCAGTCAGGTGTTACGCCGCACCCGCAAGAGCTCGTCGATGTGGCTTGCGATCGATGCCGTCAAGAAGGGCGACGCCGACGTCGCGGTATCGGCCGGCAACACCGGCGCGCTGATGGCGATGGCGCGGTTTTGCCTGCGCATGCTGCCCGGGATCGACCGCCCGGCGATCGCGGCGGTGTGGCCGACGATGCGGGGTGATTCGGTGGTGCTCGACCTCGGCGCGACCATTGGCGGCGATGCGCAGCATCTCAAGGCGCTGGCGGTGATGGGCAGTGCCATGGCGAGCGTATTGTTCGACCTCGAGCGGCCGACCGTCGGGCTGCTCAATATTGGCGTCGAAGAGATGAAAGGCCACGAGGAAATCCGCGAGGCCGCCGAGTTGCTGCGCGCGATGAACCTTCCCCAGCTCGAATATGTCGGCTTCGTCGAAGGCGACGGCATTGGCAAGGGTGCCGCCGACGTCATCGTCGCCGAAGGCTTCAGCGGCAATATCGCCTTGAAGGCCGCCGAGGGCACGGCACGCCAGATCAACGAATTTCTCCGCGTCGCCCTCGCGCGTACCTGGCGCTCAAAGATAGGCTACCTGTTCGCCCGCAACGCCTTCAAGGCGCTTCGGGACAAGCTGGATCCCAACAAATCCAATGGCGGCGTGCTGCTGGGACTAAAGGGCATTGTCGTCAAAAGCCACGGTGGAACCGACGCCGAAGGCTTTGCTTATGCGGTCGATGTTGGCTATGAGATGGTCCGCTACGATCTCCTGACCAAGATCAATCAGATGCTCAACCGCGACGGCAGCGCGCTCGCTTCTGCGCAGACCGCGCAGGAGGCTGTCTCGTGACTGCGAACCGTTCGGTGGTGCTCGGTTGCGGCTCCTATCTGCCGCGGCGGATTCTGACCAATGCCGAACTGGCTGCGCGGATCGACACTTCGGACGAGTGGATCGTGCAGCGCACTGGTATTCGGCAGCGCCACATCGCCGCCGAGGGCGAGTTCACATCGCATTTGGCGATCCATGCGGCGCGCGCCGCCATCGCCGACGCCGGGATCGATGCGCAGTCGATCGATCTGATCGTGCTCGGCACCTCGACGCCGGACCATACCTTTCCCGCCACCGCGGTTGAGGTGCAGAACGGGCTCGGCATCAGCCACGGCGCGGCGTTCGATCTGCAGGCGGTCTGCTCGGGGTTTATCTTCGCGCTCGCCACCGCGGATAATTTCCTGCGAACCGGGGCGTTCAAGCGCGCGCTGGTGATCGGCGCGGAGACATTCTCGCGCATTCTCGACTGGGACGACCGGGGAACTTGCGTGTTGTTTGGCGATGGTGCGGGCGCCATCATCCTCGAGGCCGAGCGGCAGCCGGGCAAGACTTCCGACCGTGGCGTATTGACGACACATTTACGCTCCGATGGCCGGCACAAGTCGAAATTATACGTCGATGGCGGCCCATCCTCGACCCAGACCGTGGGTTATCTCAGGATGGAAGGCCGCGAAGTGTTCAAACACGCGGTCGGCATGATTACCGACGTGATCGTCGACGCGTTCGAGGCCACTGGAACCAGCGCCGACGATATCGACTGGTTTGTTCCGCACCAGGCCAACAAGCGAATCATCGACGCTTCCGCCCACAAGCTGCATATTGCGCCGCAGAAGGTGGTGCTGACGGTCGATCTGCACGGCAACACCTCCGCGGC
>WNGJ01007499.1_pt1 | contig 11608 bp, 11 predicted proteins | sample 5400611 | NCBI WGS metagenome assembly WNGJ01 (sample SAMN13153375, study PRJNA577476) | soil metagenome | isolation source: 40 cm soil or saprolite under Garry oak tree replicate 1 | place: USA:California | collected 2016-06-15 | reverse complement strand
GCCGCGGTGCTCGCGCTTCCAGACGGCGGCGGGCTGGCGGTGAGCATCGACGGCAACGGCCGGCGCGTGGCCGCGGACCCCTACCGGGGGACGATCGAGGCGGTGTTGGAGTGCGCGGCAAACCTCGCCTGCGCCGGCGCGCAGCCGCTCGGAGCGACGAACAACCTCAACTTCGGCAACCCCGAGAAGCCGGCAATCGCCTGGCAGCTGAGCGAGTCCGTGCGCGCGCTCGGGGATGCGTGCCGCGCGCTCGGCGTGCCGATCGTGGGCGGCAACGTGTCGCTGTACAACGAGGGACCCACCGGCCCGATCTACCCCACGCCCGTGATCGGCATGGTCGGGCGCCTGCCAGACGCCCGTCGGGCCGGGCGGCTCGCCTTCCGGCGCAGCGGCGACGAGGTCGCGCTGGTGGGGCCTTTTGCCCCGGAGCTGCCGCGAGCGAGCTCGCCAAGCTGCACGGGCAAGCGCTGCCGGACGGGCTGGCGGCGATCGGCCTCGAGGACGTGATCGCCGCGCAGGCGGCCGTGCGCGACGCCGTGCGCGCCGGCGCCCTGGCGAGCGCCCACGACATCGCCGAGGGCGGCCTCGCCGTCGCCCTGGCCGAGTGCTGCCTGGCCGGCGCCGTCGGCGCCTCGGTCGAGCTGGGCGATCGGCTCTTCGCGAGCCCCGGGCGCCCGCCGGGGACCGTCTCGGGCCCGCTGCGCGCCCTGTTCGGTGAGGGCCCGGGGGGCTTTCTCGTCAGCGGCCCGGCGAAAGCCCTCGCGGAGCTCGGGCGACGTACGCCCCTGGTCAGGCTCGGCACGGTCGGCGGCGAGGAGCTGAGGATCGCGCTCGCGGGCACCCGGCTCAGCCTGGCGCTGGCGGAGCTGAGGGGCGCGCACGCATCGTTGGGAGAGCTGTTCGCGTGATGCGAGCGGGCGCCATGGCCCACGACGCGGGCCGTGCTAGCGTGAACCAGGCGATGGCGGGCGCAAGGGCCCCGAGGCCCGGCTTTCAGGACCGCGATGGGCCGCGCGATGAGTGCGGCGTGTTTGGCCTATACGCGCCCGGGCACGAGGTCTCGCGCCTGTCCTACTTCGCCCTGTACGCGCTGCAGCACCGCGGGCAGGAGTCGGCAGGGATCGCCGCGGCCGACCGCGGCGGGCACATCATCACGCGGCGCGAGCTGGGCCTGGTCAGCCAGGTGTTCAGCGAGAACGATCTCAGCACGCTCGCCGGGGAGCTGGCGATCGGGCACGTGCGCTACTCGACCACGGGCTCGAACGCGTGGGAGAACTCCCAGCCCGTGCAGCGCTCGGAGGGCACCAACGGCTCCCGGCGCGAGGTCGCGCTGGCGCACAACGGCAACCTGATCAACGCGCTCGAGCTGCACGACGAGCTGTTGCGGCGCGGGGTGACGTTCAGCTCGACCTCGGACTCGGAGATCATCGCCGCGCTGATCGCCACCCACCCCGCCGAGCAGGTCGAGGACGCGATCGCCGAGGTGCTGCCGCGGCTGCGCGGCGCGTTCTCGATCGTGGTCATGACCAAGGACCGCGTGGTTGCCTTCCGCGACCCGCACGGGCTGCGCCCGCTCGCGATCGGGACGCTCGCGCCGCACGCGGGCAACTCCGGCGACCGCACGCGCTACTGCGTGGCGAGCGAGTCGTGCGCGTTTGACATCATCGGCGCGAAGCTGCTGCGCGATGTCGAGCCCGGCGAGGTGGTCACGCTGGACGATCGCGGCCTGCACAGCCGCCTCGTGGCCCCGGGCGGCAGGCGGGCGTTCTGCGTGTTCGAGTACATCTACTTCGCGCGCCCGGATTCGCGCATGAACGACCAGGTGCTGCAGGTTGCGCGGGCGCGCATGGGCGAGAACCTGTGGCGGGAGGCCCCCGTGGAGGCCGACCTCGTGATCGCCGTCCCCGACTCCGGCAACGCGGCCGCGCGCGGCCTGGCGCGGGCCGCGGGGCTTCCCCAGGACGACGGCTTCGTGAAGAACCGCTACGTCGCGCGCACGTTCATCCAGCCCGGGCAGGAGCTGCGCAAGCACGGCCTGCGGCTGAAGTTCAACCCCCTGCCCGACGTGATCGCGGGCAAGCGGCTGGTGGTCGTCGACGACTCCATCGTGCGCGGCAACACGACGCGGCAGATCGTGCAGATGCTAAGAGACGCGGGCGCGGCGGAGGTCCACATGCGGATCTCGGCGCCGCCGATTAAGCATCCGTGCCACTACGGCATCGACATGTCCACGCGCGAGGAGATGATCGCCTACGGGCGCACCACGGCGCAGATCGCCGCCGAGCTCGGGTGCGACTCGCTGCACTACCTGTCGCTCGAGGGCGTGTATGAGGCGGTGGGCGCCACGCGCGACACGCACTGCGACGCCTGCTTCACGGGTTCTTACCCGCTGGCGGGCAGCGAACACGCCAACGGGAAGTACTCGCTCGAGGATCAGGCGCCGAACAGGCAGCCGCTCGTGCGGGCGTAGTTACTCGGCGTCGAGCACGGCATCCTCGCGCGCGCCGGAAGCCGCGTTGTAGCGGTTGTTGTATGGGCGCCGGCTGATCAGGCCACCCCGGCCTCCGCCGCGCAGCGCGTACGCCACGGCGGTGGTGATGATGATCGTGACGATGATTGCTGAGAGCATGTTGTTGTCCTCGCGGTTGTCGGGAGGGCCTCTCCTCCGACAACATCTATTCCAGCAGCGCCCGCCGATTCCGTCTGTGAGGTGGCTCACAGGGACCGCTGCCCGCGCGCAGCTATCGTGCCGAGCGGTGTCGGGGCGGCTGGCGATCGCGGTGCTCGTGTCGGGGACGGGCACCAACCTGCAGGCGCTGCTTGACACCGTGCACGGCCGCGAGGCCGAGATAGTGGCGGTTGCCTCCAGCACCGCCGAGGCACCCGCGCTGGCGCGCGCGCGGGCGCGGGAAGTCCCTTGCGCGGTGTTCGCCCGCTCCCAGTATCCCGACCGCGAGGCGCGCGACGACGCGCTGGCGGACTGGCTGGCCGCGCGCGGGGCGCGGCTGGTGGTGCTGGCGGGCTACATGGAGCTGCTCTCGGCCTCCTTCCTGGCCCGCTTTCCGCGCTCGGTGATCAACGTGCACCCGTCGCTGCTCCCCGCCTTCCCCGGCCTGGGCGCGATCGAGCAGGCGCTCGCCTACGGCGTGAAGGTGTTCGGCGTGACCGTGCACTTCGTGGACGAGGGCGTGGATTCGGGGCCGGTGATCCTGCAGCAGGCCCTCGAGCTGCCGGGCGCGCGCGAGCCCGACGAGGTGCTGCGGGCCCTGCGCCCGCTCGAGCACGGGCTGCTGGCGGAAGCGGTGCGGCTGTTCGCACGCGGGGCGCTGAGCGCCGATCCGGCCAACCCGCGCCGCACGATCGTCGCTGGCCCCGCGCCGCAGGCGGGCGAGGGATAGGCTGAGGAGGTGCTCTCCGACGGCGGCACAGCGACCGGCCAGGGGGCCGGAATCGAGCGGGCGCAACCCGGCGAGGTGCGCGTGCGCAGGGCGCTCGTGTCCGTGTCGGACAAGCGCGGGATCGTGGATTTCGCCCGCGGCCTCGAGGAGCTGGGCGTGGAGGTCCTCTCCACCGGCGGCACGGCGCGCGAGCTGCTGGGCGCGGGCATCACGGCGCGGGCGATCGAGGACTTCAGCGGGTTCCCCGAGATCATGGACGGCCGCGTCAAGACGCTCGTGCCGCGCCTGTACGCCGGGCTGCTCGCGCGCCGCGACGACGACGCGCACCTGCAAGACGCGGCCGATCAGGGCGTCGAGCAGGTGGACCTCGTGTGCGTGAACCTGTATCCGTTCGAGCAGACGGTCGCGGGCGGGGAGGCCTCCGAGGCCGAGATCGTCGAGAACATCGACATCGGCGGCCCCACGATGATCAGGGCGGCGGCCAAGAACAGCGCGTTTGCGGCCGCGGTGGTCGATCCCGCCGACTACGCCGAGGTGCTCGCCGAGCTGCGCGAGTCCGGCTGCCGGCTGTCGCTCGAGACCCGGATGCGGCTGGCGGCCAAGGCATTTGCCTGTACCGCGCGCTACGACGTGGCGATCGCGAGCTGGTTCGCGATGCGCGAGCATGGCGAGGGCTTCCCGCCGTCCTGGGCCGACGCGTACGAGAAGGTGAGCGACCTGCGCTACGGCGAGAACCCGCACCAGCGGGCGGCCTTCTACGCCCGCGTGGGGTCGCCCACGCACCTGTTGGACGGCGTCGACCAGCTACACGGCAAGGAGCTGTCGTTCAACAACCTCTTGGACCTCAACTCGGCGCGCCAGCTCGTCGAGGCCTTCGAGACCCCCGCGTGCGCGATCGTCAAGCACAACAACCCCTGCGGCTGCGCCGTCGCGGCGGATGTGCGCGACGCCTACGAACGAGCCTTCGCGTGTGACCCGCAGAGCGCCTACGGCGGGGTGATCGCCATCAACCGCGCCGTCGATGGCCCGCTCGCGCAGGAGCTGGCAAGGCAGTTCGTCGAGGTGCTGCTGGCCCCCCGTTTTGCCGACGAGGCGCTGGAGGTGCTGAGGGCGAAAAAGAACGTGCGCCTGCTCGAGCTCCCGCGCTGGCCGGCGCCTCTCCACGAGGTGGAATGCAAGCAGGTGATCGGCGGGCAGCTTGCGCAGACAGCCGACGTGGTCTCAGAGCGGCGCGAGCAGATGCGCATCCTCACGCAGGCGCGGCCGAGCGAGGAGCAGTGGCAGGACCTGCTGTTCGCCTGGCAGGTGTGCAGGCACGTGCGCTCCAACGCGATCGTCATCGCCGCGGGCGGAGCCACGATCGGGATCGGGGCTGGGCAGATGAGCCGCGTGGATTCGGTGCGCATCGCGGTCGAGAAGGCGCGCGCGGCCCAGCCGCGCCTGCTCGACGGGGCCGTGCTGGCCTCCGACGCCTACTTCCCCTTTGCCGACGGCCCGCAGCTGGCGATCGACGCGGGCGTGAGCGCGATCATCCAGCCCGGGGGCTCGGTACGCGATGAGGAGGTCATCGCCGCAGCCGACGCCTGCGACGTAGTCATGGTGGCCACGGGCGTGCGCCACTTCAGGCACTGAGGGCGCGCCGTCGCGTCACCGCCGGCCCCCGCGTGGGGTCTCGTGCGCGGAGCCCGACGGGCGCCGGAGGCGACTTGACGTTTAGGCTTCGCGATATATCATGATCGTACTGTGATAGATCACGATAGGAGATCAACATGTTTGCCCAAGCAATTCAACACACCGCTGAGGCGCGCTACGGTCGCGGCGATCCGTATGACCTCGCCAGACTGTGGCACGCGATGACGGGTGCCCACGGCGGCCCGCACCGAGCACGCGGACGCCATCGCGACTACGGGCCGAGGTGGGGACGCGGCTTTCCGTTTGACGCACCCGGCGGGGGCCCGTTCGGCCCGGCCCGCAAGGCGCGCCGCGGCGACATCCGCACGGCCGCGCTGCTGCTGCTGGCCGAGGAGCCGCGCAATGGGTACCAGATCATGCAGGAGGTGGAGGAGCGCAGCGAGGGCGTGTGGCGCCCGAGCCCGGGCTCGGTCTACCCCGCGCTCGCCCAGCTCGAGGACGAGGGGCTGATCCGCTCCGAGCAGATCGAGGGGCGCAAGCTGTTCGCGATCACCGATCAGGGACGGGCGCTCATCGAGGAGCGAGGCCCGGACGCGTCGGCCCCGTGGGAGAAGATGAGCGGCGATGTCAGCGATGAGGCCTTCGAGATCAAGCACCTGGTGCGCGACGTGGTGTATGCGTTCGCGCAGGTGATGCGTACCGGCAGCGACTCCCAGATCGCAAAGGCTCGCGAGGTCCTGAGCGGCGCGCGCCGGGACATGTACCGCATCCTCGCCGACGACGATTCCGAGCGGACGACTATCGTTGACGACGAGGCCTAGTCGCAGAGGTCCAAAGCAGATCACGCCGCACCCGGCTTCGGCCACCGCACACGTGCCCAGCGCAAGCACCGAGCAAGATCACGCCGGCTCCGCAGCCCCCGCCCGCGCCGAGCGGAATGGCCGGGCGCCGGCTGTGGTCGTCGAAGGGCTGCAAAAGCGCTTCGACGAGGTCGAGGCGGTGCGTGGCATCGACTTCGAGGTGGGCGCCGGTGAGACGTTCGGCTTCCTCGGGCCCAACGGAGCGGGGAAGTCGACGACGATCAACATGCTGTGCACGCTCATGCGGCCGAGCGCGGGGGCCGCGACGGTGGCGGGCCACGACGTGGTGCGCGAACGCGACGAGGTGCGCCGCAACATCGGACTGGTCTTTCAAGACACGACGCTCGATAGCTACCTGACCGCCGAGCAGAACCTGCGGCTGCACGCGGAGCTGTACGGGGTGCAGCGGGAGCTGATCGCGCAGCGAATGCGCCAGGTGATGCAGATGGTGGGGTTGTGGGAGCGCAGGGGCAGCCTCGTTGGCACCTTCTCGGGAGGGATGAAGCGGCGGCTCGAGATCGCCCGCGGCCTGCTGCACTCGCCGCGCATCCTGTTCCTGGATGAGCCCACGATCGGGCTTGACCCCCAGACGCGCAGCTCGATCTGGAGCTACATCGGCGAGCTCGGCGCGCGCGAGGAGATCACGATCTTCCTCACCACGCACTACATGGAGGAGGCCGAGTACTGCGATCGAATCGCGATCATGGACCACGGCAAGATCATCGTGCTGGACACTCCGGCGGCGCTGAAGGCGAGCGTGGGCAAGGACCGCGTGCAGATCGAGACCGACGATCAGCAGGCCACGCTCATGGCCCTGCGCGCGCGGTTCGGGATCGAGGCCCACATAGCCGAGGGCAGGGTGACGTTCGGGGTGCCCGAGGGGGAGCACTTCGTGCCGCGCCTGTTTGCCGAGCTGGGCCAGCCGATCCGCTCCGTCAGCGTGGCGCGGCCGTCGCTCGACGACGTGTTCATGTCCTACACCGGCAGCACGATCCGCGACGCGGAGTCGGCCGGCATGGACACGCGACGCAACTTCGCGCGCATGATGAGCCGCTGATGGGCGCGCGCACGAGCGCGCCCGCCGCGCGCCCCCCGGGCACGCCGAGCGCCGGCCACGAGATCGCGCGCGTGCACGTGCCCGCGCGCGGCGTGCGCAGCGAGCTGCGTGCGATCAGGGTCGTGTGGAAGCGCGAGCTGATCCGCTTCAGCCGCGACCGGCTGCGCATCCTCACGTCGCTGATGCAGCCGTTTCTGTTTCTGTTCGTTCTCGGCACCGGCCTGACACGGCTCGCGGCGGGCGGGACGCACGGCGTGAACCTGCGCACGTTCGTGTACCCGGGCGTGCTCTGCCTGGCGGTGATGTTCACCGCGATGTTCTCGGCCGCCTCGCTGGTGTGGGATCGCGAGTTCGGCTTCCTGCGGGAGATGATGGTCGCGCCCGTGCGGCGCAGCTCGCTGGTGCTGGGCAAGTGCCTCGGCGGCGCGACGGTGGCTGGATTCCAGGGCGTGATCGTGCTGTGCCTCGCGGGGCTCGTGGGCGTCCCCTATGCCGCCTCGCTGATCGCCGAGGTGTTCGGGCTGCAGCTGCTGCTGGCCTTCGCGATCACCACCTTCGGCGTGATGGTGGCTGCGCGGATCACCCAGATGCAGTCGTTCATGGCGCTGATGCAGATGGCGATCATGCCCATGTACTTCCTCTCGGGCGCTCTGTTTCCGGTCTCCGGGCTGCCGCGCTGGCTCGCGATCCTCAACCGCTTGGACCCGCTCACCTACGCCGTGGATCCGATGCGCAGGGCGGTGTTCGCGCACCTGAACATCAGCGCGGCGGCGCGCCACGCGCTGGCCCCGGGGGTGAGCTTGTGGGGCTGGCGGGTGCCGGGCCTCGTGGAGGCGGCGATCATCGCGCTGCTCGGGGCGGCGATGCTGGCGATCGCGATCGCCGAGTTCAGCGCCGCCGAGTGATCGGCGGGGCGGAGTGATCAGCGCGGCGGCGCGGCGCCAGCGGCGGGTGACGGGGACGCGATCGCGCGTGCGGCGACGCCGAGCACGGGGTCCTGCTGGCGCGCCTCCTGCGAGCTCTCGGCCACCCGCATCGCCTCGAGCAATGGGCCGCCGTTTCTGGCCAAGCGCCATTCACTGAGCGGCTGCACCAAGCCACGGAGGAGCAGCGCTGCTCCCACCCAGCGCGGCGCCCACACACGGCTCGCGCGGCGCTCGATGCCCCGCTCGATCGCGTCGATCGCCGTGGCCAGGGGCGCGGGGTTGCGTGCGATCCCGGGCAGGCCCGCCGCCAGCGCCTGGCTGGAGGGTTGCGCCTGGCCGGCGCGCACCAGGTCGGTGTCGATGAACCCGAAGTAGGCGCACCCCACGCGCGCGCCGCGGGGCCCGGTCTCCACGCGCAGGGCGTCGGTGAGCGCCTCGACGCCGGCCTTGGCGGCCGTGTAGGGGCCCATCAGCGGTGTGTGCAGCACGGCTGCCAGCGAGGAGATGTTGAGCAGATATCCGCCCCGCTCGATGACCTGCTCGATCACGGCACGGTCGGTGCGCCACACGCCCAACAGGTTGACCGCGAGCGTGCGCTCCACCTGCTCGATCGGCGCGCTGGCGAGCGAGCCGGTGAAGGCGATGCCCGCGTTTGCGATCGCCACGTCGATGGCGCCGAAGCGCTCGACGGTGCCGCGCACCGCGCGCTGCAGGGCATCGAGGTCGCTGACATCGGCCTCGAAGTAGGCAGCCCGATCGCCCAGGCGTGCCGCGTTCTCCTCCAGGCGCTCGGGCTCGAGGCCAACCAGCGCCACGTTTGCGCCCTTGGCGTGCAGCCGCTCGGCGGCACCCGCGCCGATCCCGCGCGCGGCGCCGGTGATGAACACCGTGCGACCGTTGACGTCGAAGGGGGTGCTCGCGGCGCGGCTCATCGCGGTCGGGGATTGTAGTCCGCTGGGCGCCGCGCGAACGCTTCGACGATCGCGATGCGCTGCATGACCGTGGGGTGATCGGCGTACAGCACATACGACCACGCGGGCGGAGCGGGGTCGGCGAGGCTCGTTGTTGCGAGTTGCTCAAACAGCGCGCGACCGCGTGAGCAGCGCGATCAGCGCGCTCGCCGGGATCAGAAACAGGGCCAGCCAGCCAACGCGCTTGAGCTGATGATGATGCGCGATGTGGCCGAGCTCGTGCGCCGCCACGAAGTCGATCTGCTTGCGGCTGAAGCGGCCGTCCAGCAACGTGTCCCACAGGATCACGCGCCGCGTGGGGCCGAAGCCGACAGACTCCGCGTTGGGAGCGGTGGTGAAGCGCGCGACTTTCTGCACGACCACCTTCGTCCCTTGCACGCGCTCGGCGCGCGCGAGCCTCGCCACGTCGGCCGCGATCGCGGGGTTGCGCAGTGAACCGACGTCGGGAATCAGATAGATGCTGAGAAAGGTCGACAGCAGCGCGAGCCCAACGAACGCCGGCGCCGCCACGGCCCACCACCAGCGGCGCAGCACGCCCGCCAGGCCCATGGCCACGAGCAGCGCCAGCGATACGTACAAGAAGCTTCCACCGAGCGCGAGGAAGCTGTCGAGCAACCACGCCACGTAGCCCTGGTGGGAGATGTGGTGGCGGCGCTCCCACCACAGGGCTGCCAGCCCGAAGGGAACCTGGGCCAGCCAAACGATCGCAAAGCCGAGCATCCCCAACAACATGCCGGTGCCGACGCGCCCGGCGGCTGACTCGCGCATCAGCCGGTGCCCGCGGCGCGCATAAACGGCCAGCACCACGAGCAGCGTCACGATGGCGAGCAGGCTGTCGATGCTCCGGAAGCGCTCGAAGGACGAACTGCGGCTCAGGAACGAGGCGCCGAAGTAGCGGCTCGGCTGCAGATGAGGCGGGTGAAGGCCAGCCGGCACGCTCGAGCGCCAAAGGGCGTGCGCTGCCCAAGCCCACAGCGCGGCGCCGGCGCCCAGCGCGATCGCGATGACGATCCGCCCGCCGCGACGCCCCAGCAGACCCCAGCGGCGGACTGCGTCGGGCGAGCGACGGCTGGAGCCGAAGCGGCTCGCGCGGTGGGCACGCGGATCGCCTCAGCCGCCCGCCGGCCCTACCTCAGCCTGCGAGGGACCAGGGCTCGGGGCGGCTGTCGAGTACGGCCCGCTGTAGGGGTAGGCGTCGCCGAGCAGCAGCAGATAGGCAATCGTCTGCGCGGTGTAGCGCAGCGCCAGCGCGGAGGCGTTGCGAAGCCCGCGGGGCATCCCGCCGCTGGCAAGCGAGGCAAACCATCCAAGGATCGCGGCGCTTGTCATCAGGGTCCCATAGGCCGAGGCGATCAGCAGCGCGGGCAGCACGAGCACGATGCGAAAGGCGACCTTCAAGCGGCCCTGGTCACGCCGCTGCTCGATCGTCGCTTCCACGGGGTAGCTCTGCGTCGCTCCGGCGAAGCCGGGGAACGGGTTGGCAGTGAGGTACAGGAAGGCGTACACGTGGACGGCGTAGCGCAGGAATCGCGCGAGAAAGCGGTGCAGCGCCGCGGGTGAGCGACCGGCCAGCAGCGCCGAAAACCAGCTCGCGATAGTCGCGATCACCGCAAGGATCGCCCACAGCGTCAGCCAGACGAGATGAGGAAAGGCGAGCGGCAAGCGGAAGAACACGGTCAGGCGGCTGCGTCGCAAGTCGTCCTCGACCTCGAGCCCGATCGGATGATCGCGAGCCGGAAGCTCAGCCAGCGCGAGCAGCGGGTCGCTGTTTGGATAGCGGTCGGTTAGCAGGAACACGTACGCCCAAACCTGAGCGCCGTAGCTGAGCGCATACGCGGCGGCGTCGCGCAGCCCGCGGGAGAGCGTGCCGCGCACGAGGCTTGCAAACCAGCCCACGAGCGCGACCGTGTGCAGGAGGCCGCCACCGTAAACCGTGTACGAGGCGGCGCCTGCGCGCCGGCTGGTGCCGAAGCCGGGCGACCCCGCCAAGGTCCAAGAGAAGAGCAATGCGGGCAGCGCCAGGATGCCGCGCACCGCTACCGTCCAGCGGCGCTGAGACCGCGGCGCCGCGATCGTGACGTCCACGGGGTACCCGGCCCTGCCGTCGAAAGGCGGATACGGGTTGGCGGCGAGATAGAGGTAGCCGTAAAACTGCGTGACGTATTTGACGTAGCTCGCCAGGAAGGTGTGAAGGACTGCTGGCGATCGACCGATCACGAGCGTCGCTATCCAGTTGGCGATCGCCGCCAGCAGGGCTCCGATGCCCCACACCGCCAGCCAGATGAAGTGGGGGATCGCAAGCAGCAGTCTGAAGAAGACCGTGAGGCGAGTGCGCTTCAGGTCATCGGAGAGGACGAGACGGACGGGGTGCGCGTCCATTGGGCTCCTTGTCAGCGGCAAACGGGCAGCGAAGGTGACTGCGGATGGTCTTTCCGCGGCTTCGGTAATGATCGCGATTCTCCTACCCGATTCGCTGGTCTCGACGCCCGTGAGCGCTTCCCTAGCCAAGTGTCTCGGGGGGCACCGCGCGCCGCGGCGCCGCCGGAGCTGTCGTGCGATCAGCCGCTGGCGGACCTTGCGCGTGCGCGGCTGGGCGGCGACATCGCCGGACACGGCGCCGTACGGGCGGGGTGGCCAACTCCCGACGCGGATGTGAGGCCGCTACCGGCTAAGTCGCGGTCGTACGACTACCCATAAACCTGATGAAGCACCCTTTGTTGCAAAAGGTGAGGGTTTGCGCTCTTTAACACGGACCGACACCCAA
>WNGJ01018248.1_pt1 | contig 11609 bp, 9 predicted proteins | sample 5400611 | NCBI WGS metagenome assembly WNGJ01 (sample SAMN13153375, study PRJNA577476) | soil metagenome | isolation source: 40 cm soil or saprolite under Garry oak tree replicate 1 | place: USA:California | collected 2016-06-15 | reverse complement strand
CACGATCGGGCCGCGCTTCGACTATTTGGCGCTGGCTCCCGCAGCGGCGGCCATTTGCTACCCTTTTCTACTCCGGGCCTTTCATGCCGTCGTCGGCACCCAGGCCGCAACGCCTTCGCCTCTCGCAATTGTCGGCGCGACCTTGATCCTGGCCGTGGCGTTCGTCGTGCCGTTTCTCGCGCTCGCGCTCGCTTGCCGGCCCGACGCCGATCCAGGGGCGCGGCGGCTCGCCTATGCCGGCGTGGCGGCCCCAACGCTCTATGTCTTTCTTGGCGTCGTTCAGGCCCTGATTCACAGCCCTATCCCCGACGAAATCGTGTGGTGCGTGCTTTGGCTCGCAATCGCGATTTGGTCACAGACCGCCCGCAATCCCGTCGCTGCAACGCGGCCGACCGTGGGGCGCTGGCGCATCGTCCACGGAATGACGGCGGCGGTCTTGTGCCTATACGTGGCGTTCCATCTAGCCAATCACCTGTTTGGGTTGATCGGCCCCGACGCACATGCGGCCGTCATGAAGATCGGCCGCGTTGTCTACCGCTCTGGCGTGGGTGAACCGCTGTTGGTCGCGGCCATGCTTTTCCAGATCGGCACCGGCCTGTTTCTGGCATGGCGTTGGAGTGCCGCCCCGCAGGGCTTCCATCGGACATTTCAGGTCGCCTCGGGGGCCTACCTCTCGCTGTACATCCTCGGGCACATGAACTCGGTTTTCATCTACGCTCGAAGCTTTCTCGGTATACCGACCGATTGGAATTTCGCGATCGGAGCCCCGACCGGGCTCATTCATGACGCATGGAATATCCGCCTGTTGCCTCATTACGCGCTCGGCGTGTTTTTTGTCCTAAGCCACCTTGCGTCGGGATTGCGGGTGGTGCTGATCGCGCACGGCGTCGATCGACGCGCCGCAAATCGTCTTTGGGGCGCGGGCGTCGCAATAAGCGCCGTTATCTCGGCGGCGATCATCGCGGGTATGTGCGGGGTTCGGATCAGCTAGGCGACGGCGGCGGCCGGCGTGGGGCACGCCGCCCGCAAGGGTGAACGCGGCCACCACCACGGCGGCAAACGGCTTAAAACGTTCACTTGTCAGCAACTTCTTTCATCATGAAATAAACCTCGCCTCTGACGAGGACCGGCGCGGAGCATCAGCGCCGCACAGGCCCGCTGCGAACCCCTTTCGTTCATCGCGCGCCCCTCCAAAGGCGCGCGGACATCGAAGCTCAAGCTCACGGCAGCCGATATTCGGCGTGGGCGTACCAGAAGTACCAGAGCCGACGAGGCGGGCCTCCGGAGCGGAACGTGAGGCGTTGGACACCGGGCTCCGGAGGCGGCTTCGTCGCTGTCGACGCGGGGCATTCCCGCGGGCCAGCGATACGCGACGCCGTGGCCTCTGCGGTGCCGAGCGCTGCCGACTTCGAACTGGGGAGGGTCGTAGTGACGATCTTCGAGGTGCCGGCCGATAAAATGAAGCCGGCCGGCTCGTCGGACCGGTGAGCAAACGCCGGCCATGAAGGGGATCCTCTACAACACCACCAAACACCTGGCGACGAGCTTGGGTGCCCCTGAATTAAGCTTGGGTCTCCCGATCCGGAGCACTCGCGTCTGAGGCGAGAGATGGAATCGCTCAAGGCCGGGAACGCCTTGCGAGGCGAGAAGCTGGCCAGGCTGCGCGTGAGCCTCGATAGTAGCGACGCAGCAGGCCGAATGGCTGAAGCTCAGCTCGCCTCTGGGTGCGCCGCGGTAAATGGTGGCAGTCGTTTGCGTGACCGATCCAAGGTCGCTGCCGCTCGCTAGTACTCGACGAACCTGAGCTGCCGCGCCACGTGCAAGCCAACCGACTGTTCTCCGCGTTTCCGCAACAATAAGCGCAATCGACTTTTTTATTGCAGCCTCCAATTGATCTCGATCCGTGTAAGTACAACCAGGGGCTTTCGCCTATTCAGATAATCGCGTGTTTTCGGAAACCACCGTCTCTTTCCTGAGAAGGTCGAGGCGCGCTGTCGGCGGCTTTCCCGGGCTCTCGCGCAACGAGGCGGTTCGATTGAAGACCAGCCGTTCGGGGCGGGAATCATCGTCGTGGCTGAAATAGCCTTGGCGCTCGAACTGCAACGCCTCGCCGTGGGGATCGGAGGCGGTTGCGCGCTCGACGAGGCAGCCGCGTAGAGTATGCATGGAATGTGGGTCCAGGTCGGCTGCGAGGTCCGTCGGGCTCGGACTCGCTGCTGAGAAGAGCGGGCCGTAGAGCCTGACCTCTGCTGGCAACGCATCCACGGCGCTGACCCAGTGGATTGTCGCCCCGACTTTTCGTCCGCCGGCGCCGGCGCCACTCCTGCTGTCGGGGTCGTAGGCGCAGCGTAGCTCGACCACACGGCCTGCTGCGTCCTTCACGACATCATGGCAAGTGACGAGGTAGGCGTAGCGGAGCCTCACCTCGCGGCCCGGCGCGAGGCGCCGGAAACCGTGTGGTGGCGCCTCGTGGAAGTCGTCTTGCTCGATGTACACCTCGCGGGAGAACCGGACGACTCTCGTCCCGAAGGCCGGGTCCGCCGGGTGGTTTGGCGCATCGAACTCCTCTATCCGGCCCGCATAGTAGTTCTCGATTGTCACTTTGAGCGGCTTGAGCACCGCCAGTCGTCGGGGAGCCCGCTCATTAAGGACATCCCGGATCGCTGCGTCTAGGACACCGTCGTCGACTGTGCTGTTGGCCTTCGAAACTCCGACGCCGCGTATGAACCGACGCACCGCCTCGGGAGGCACGCCGCGTCGGCGCAGGCCTGCAAGCGTCGGCATCCTCGGGTCGTCCCAGCCCGCCACGTGGCCGTCGCGCACTAGCTCCGTCAGCGCGCGTTTTGAGAGGACGGTATGCGTAATACCCAGGCGAGCGAACTCATACTGTCGGGGTCGCGATGGCACCGGGAGGTTGTCGAGGAACCAGTCGTAAAGAGGTCGGTGGTCCTCGAACTCGAGGGTGCACAGCGAGTGGCTCACCCCTTCGATGGCGTCGCACTGGCCGTGCGCGAAGTCATAGCTCGGGTAGATGTGCCAGGCCGTGCCGGTGCGTGGATGGCTGGCGTTGAGAATACGGTAGATGACGGGGTCGCGCAGGTTGAGGTTCGCTGACGCCATGTCGATTTTCGCGCGGAGCACCCGCTCGCCGTTCCTGAACTCGCCGGCGCGCATCCGCGCGAACAACTCAGCATTTTCCTTCACGCTGCGGTCGCGGAACGGGCTGTTCCGGCCAGGGCTCGTCAATGTCCCCCTGCCCTCTCTGATATCGTGCGCGGACTGGTCGTCCACGTAGGCCTTGCCGATGCGAACGAGATGGCAGGCCCACGCGTAGAGCTGCTCGAAGTAGTCGGAGGCGAAGTGGAGGCCCTGCGCCCAATCGAATCCGAGCCACTGGACGTCGCGCTTGATCGCGTCGATGTACTCCACCCTCTCCTTTGCCGGGTTCGTATCGTCGAGGCGCAAGTTGCAGCGGCCGCCGAATTCCTTCGCAAGCTCGTAATTCAGTACGATCGACTTCGCGTGCCCCAGGTGGAGGAAGCCGTTCGGCTCGGGTGGAAAGCGCGTGACCACCACGCGCGTGCGGCCGGTCTCGACGTCAGACGCTATGATGCTGCGAATGAAATTGCTGGCGCTCGCGCCCGCTTCTCCGACGTCGTTCTGTTGAGGCACCTTCCGCCTCAAGCCTGGAGTTCGTCGGGCGGGTGCGCGCCGAAGCCGTGCATCCTGAGCGCCCATTGCAGCGCCACGACGGCGCCCTTGACCGGCTGCAGGAGAGCTATCGAGGCCAAGGCCGTAATCGGAAGGTAGACGCCAAGCTGAAACGCCAGCGACGGTGCATAGTCCAACTCGATCCAGAGAATTACCGGAACCAAGACGTGTCCGACGATGACGATCACTAAGTAGGCCGGCAGGTCGTCGGCTCGGTGGTCGGTGAAATCGAGGCGGCAGACAGAGCAGTGGTCGTCGACTTTGAGAAACGCACAAAACAGGCGACCGCGCCCGCAGCGCGGGCACCTTCCTCGAACGCCCCTCCAAAGGGAGAGGCCAACGTTGCGCCCGGCGGCAGTCTCTGCAGACGTCCAGTCGTTGTCGTGACTTCCAACAGGGCCTTCAACCGTCGTCGCCATCGCCCGTTCTCCTGCCTCACACGGCAGCACAGTATTCGGCGACGGCGCCCAAGCATCATTCAGATGGGGCATGTAGTCGATAACCCAGCGTGATCACGACGGCCTGCGCGCGTCCGTGCGACAACAGCCGTGCGGGGCCTAAAGCAGCCTGGACAAATTATCCCATATTCTGGGAGGTTGGTTTTCTTGCCAGGCATATTACGCTCGCAAACCGGAAGGTCTATTTGGCCGGCATTGGCGAGACCGACGATTTTCGCCTTCGAGCTCTGCGCCTGCAGCAGGAAGGAGGAGAAGTCCGACGAGTTCAGCGGCACGCGAACCGAGCCGACCACTTTGCCGCCGGCATGGGTGCCTGTGTTGCGTACTATTTGATCCACGTGCGCAGCGAGCGCGAGTTGTTTCCGGCTTCATCGCGCATCGGCGTCACCGCAACTCACTCCGCCGCGGCCGCCGTCGTCTGGGTTGGCTTGCCCTCGTTCTTGTCTTCCGCGAGGTTGCGCACCACCATGTAGAAGATCGGCGTGAAGATCAGGCCGAACAGCGTGACGCCAAGCATGCCGAAGAACACGGCGACGCCGACCGCCTGGCGCATCTCCGATCCGGAGCCGGTGGAGATCACGAGCGGCAGCACGCCGAGGATGAAGGCGAACGAGGTCATCAGGATCGGCCGCAGTCGCAACCGGCAGGCCTCGATCACCGCCTCCAGGCGCGGCTTGCCCTCGAGCTCGATGTCCCGAGCGAACTCGACGATCAGGATCGCGTTCTTGGCGGCCAATCCCACCAGCACAATGAAGCCGATCTGGGTGAGGATGTTGACGTCCTGGCCCATGATGCGCACCCCGATAGTGGCGGCAAGCAAGCACATCGGCACGATCAGGATGACGGAAAACGGCAAGCTCCAGCTCCCGTATTGCGCGGCCAGAACCAGATAGACGAACAGCACGCAGATCGGGAACACGAACAATCCGGCGTTGCCGCCGGTGACCTGCTGATAGGACAGGTCGGTCCATTCGAAGGAAAAGCCACTCGGCAGTGTATCCTCGGCGAGCTTCTTCATAGCGGCGATCGCGGTCGCCGAACTCGTCCCCGGCAAGCCTTCGCCCTGCAGCTCGGCCGCCGGATAGAGATTGTAGCGGGCGACGCGATCGGGGCCCGAGACGTCCTTGAAATCTACGACGCTGCCGAGCATCACCGTGTCGGCATTGGCGTTGCGGGTCCGCAGCCGCGCAAGATCAGGACGCTCCTTCCGGAACGGCAGGTCGGCCTGCGCGGTGACGTGATAGGTGCGGCCGAACAGGTTGAAGTCGTTGACATAGGTCGAGCCGAAATAGGTCTGGATCGTGTCGGTGATGTTCTGGATGGGAACGCCGAGCTTCTGCGCCTTGACCTGATCGATGTCGACGAAGACCTGCGGCGTGTTCGCCGAAAAGGGTGAGAACACGGTGGGGGCGAGGAACAGCGGCGACTTGCGCGCTGCTGCGACGAGTTCGTCGGTCGCCGCCGCCAGCAGCTTCGGACCACGGCCCTGCCGGTCCTGGATGCGCATGGTGAAACCGCCGCCGGTGCCGATGCCCGGGATCGGCGGCGGTGGGATCACGATGATGAAGGCGCCTCCGATGGCCGACAGCCGCTTGCGCAGATCCGCCGTGATCACCTGCGCGTTCAGCCCCTTCTTGATGCGCACTTCCGGTTCTTCGAACACTGGAAACAGCGCCGCCGAGTTGCTCGCCTGAGTGCGGGTCGCTCCCGACAGACCCGCAAAGACCGCGATATGCGAAATTCCGGGCGTATCGAGCGCGATGCTCTCGATCCTCCGAACGATCTCGGTGGTCCGCGCCAGCGAGGCCGCGCCCGGCAGTTGCGCGGATATGATCACGTAGCCGCGATCCTGTGCCGGAATGTAGCCCTGGGGCGTGGTGACAAGCAGCCAGCCGGCGCTGCCGATCAGGATCACATACACGAGCAGCATCACCACGCGATGCCCGATCACGAAGCCTGCGACGTCAGCATAAAAATGCGACAGCCGGTCAAAGCCGCGGTTGAACAGCCTGGTGAACCATTCCCAGCCGCGCGCGATCAGATTCCAGGCGGCCGGCGGCCGCTTCTCTTCGTGCGGAACGAGGATCTGCGAAGCCAGTGCCGGCGACAGGGTCAGCGAACAGAAGCAGGAGATTGCTGTCGCGACCGCGATGGTGACCGCGAACTGCTGGAAGAACTGCCCGGTAATGCCACCGAGAAACGCGGTCGGCACGAACACAGCGCACAACACCAGCGCGATCGACACCAGCGCGCCACCGACCTCCTCCATCGTCTTCAGCGCGGCATCGCGCCGGCTCAAGCCTTGCGCGAGATGCCGCTCGACATTCTCGACCACGACAATGGCGTCGTCGACCACGATGCCAACCGCGAGCACAAGGCCAAACAGCGTCAGATTGTTGATGGCATAGCCGAGCGCGGCCATCGCAGCAAAAGTTCCGACCAGCGACACCGGAATCGCCACGATCGGGATGATCGCCGGCCGCCAGCCCTGCAGGAACACCAGCACCACGATAACGACCAGCAGCATCGCCTCGTAGATGGTCTTGATCAGTTCGTGGATCGACTGGGCGATGAATTCGGTCGGGTTATAGCCGATATTGTAGTCGAGGCCCTTGGGGAAGCCGGGCTTCAGCTTCTCCATCGTGTCCTTGATGCCCTCGGCAGTCGCAAGCGCGTTCGATCCTGGCCGCTGCGTCACCCGCATCGCCACCGCTGACTTGCGCAACAGGAAGCTGTTGGTGGAATAGTCGAGCGCGCCGAGCTCGATCCGCGCCACGTCGCGCAGGCGAACGATGCGGCCGTCCTGGCCCGATTTGACGACGATGTCCTCGAATTGGGATGGATCCTTCAGCCGGCCAACGAAGGTGAGGTTCGGCTGGAAGGCGCGGTCGGCAATCGGCGGGCTCGCAAGCTGACCGCCGGTGATCTGCAGATTTTGGGCGCGGATCGCGGCGACGACGTCGCTTGCGGTCATGCCGAGATTCGAGATCTTGTCGGGATCAAGCCACAGCCGCATCGAATAATCGCGCGCGCCGAAAATCGTGATGTCACCGATGCCATCGAGCCGCAAAAGCTGGTCGCGGACCTGCAGCAACGCATAGTTTGAGATGTAGAGCTGGTCGAGGGTGTCGTCCGGCGACAGCATGAAGACGACCATCAGAATGTCGGGCGAGTCCTTCTTGGTGACGACGTCTGCACCAGCACCTGCGCCTTGTCGAGATCAGTACCGAGCTTGAAGGTGATGGTGATGGTGAGCTGGCCATTCGAGGTCGCCTGGCTGTACATGTACAGCATGTCCTCGACGCCGTTGATCTGCTGCTCGATGGGAGCGGCGACGGTATCCGAGATGGTCTGCGCGGAGGCGCCCGGATATTGCGCGGTCACCACCACGGTCGGCGGCACCACTTCCGGATATTCTGCGACGGGCAACGTTTTGTAAGCGATCGCTCCCACGATCAGGAGCACGACCGACAGCACCATCGCCAGGATGGGCTGATTGACGGAAAGACGCCCGAGATTCATGACTTTTCGCCGCCGATCTCGGCCTTCTTCGGCGCGACCTTGGCGCCGACGCGGGCCCGCTGGATGCCGTCGATGATGACGCGATCTTCCGGCTTGAGGCCCGTGCGGACCACGCGCAGGCCTTCATCCAATGGCCCGAGCTCGACCGCGCGTGCTTCCACCGTGTCGTCATCCTTCACCACGAATACGATCTTGCGCGACTGGTCGGTCGCGATCGCCGTATCCGGCAACAGCAGCGCTTCATAGGGTGAGGAGCCGATCAGCCGCACGCGACCGAATTGTCCGGGCAGAATGGACAGATCGTGGTTGGGGATGATCGCGCGGCTGCGCAGCGTGCCGGTCGACACGTCGAGCCGGTTGTCGAGGAAATCCATCGTGCCCCTATGCGAGGGTTTCGTCTCGCCGGTGAGCGTCACCTGCACGGGGTTGGCCGTGTCGCGCGAGCTCGGCCGCTTGCCCTCGAACCACAGCTTGTTGTTCTTCAGATAGGTCGCCTCGTCCACGTCGAAATAGATGTAGATCGGATCGAGCGATACGATCGAGGTCAATAGCGTCGCGCTGCCCTCGCTGCCCTGCACGAGATTGCCCGGGGTCACCAGATGGCGGCTGACGCGGCCGGTGATCGGCGCCACCACATGGGTGAATTCGACATTGAGCTGTGCGGCCTTCAGCGCGCCTTCGGCCTGGGTCTCGGCGGCACGCGCCGCCTGCAGCGCCTGACGGCGCTGATCGACGACTTGTTCGGAGACCGCGCTGGTCTGCACGAGGGTCAGGCCGCGCTCGAGATCGCGCTTGGCAAGCTCCCCCTTGGCGCGTGCGTCGGCGAGCTGCCCTTCGGCTTGCAGCACGACCGCCTCGAACGGGCGCGGATCGATGATGTAAAGCAGATCGCCAGCGCGGACGATCGCACCATCCTTGAACTCTACACTATTGAGGAAGCCGCCGACGCGGGCACGGACCTGAACCTCCTGGATCGCCTCGAAGCGACCGGTGAACTCGTCCCAGTCGGTAACGATCCGTTTGATCGGTTGCGCCACCGTCACCGGCGGCGGAGGCGCGGCCGCCTGCGATTGCGCCTTCTCGTCGCAGCCAGCGAGCGCGAGCGCGAACAGCATACCGATCGGTGCGCCGCCGCATCGTGCAAGGCGGCGAAACGAACCGCGATCGAGCCGGGTCGCTGGAGCCGGATACTCCGTTTTGTCAGTCGCACTCACTTCCGTCTTCCCAAGGACCTAGAATGTTGCAATTGAATTAGACAGGTCGACACAGTTACCGTCGGCCAGTCTCGATACAGGCTGCAGCATCATTCGCACCGCACCCGCAGTGCTCGTAAGAACGGCAGCCGCATCCGGGAATAAGGCAACTTCGCTGATCCCACCGCCAAGAGGCGCGACGACTTCAATTGCGTCGTTGTTTTGCATATCGAGCCTCCTGGCTTCTCAATCCGGCATCGTGTTCCGCGTGTCGGTTTCGGCACTGAAAGTTTCGGTGCGACGATGCTATGGAGAGTGACCTTGCAACGCCGGCAAGGGAAATTACCTCTCGCCATAGAGTCGATAGACGATCGTAATTGCCGCTTTCCGCGCGGCGTGATACGCGAATTTCAAACTTGTCTTGGAAGTCGTTTCGTACGCCGGTTTCTTTGTTGTGGCTTCATAGGTCTATGATGGAAGCATTCGTTCGCCCGCAGAACCGCAGAAGGGTTCTTGAGAAGCGCTTTGACTATTTGGCTCTGGTTCCCGCAGCGGCGGCGATTTGTTATCCATTTCTGCTCAATGCTTTTCATGCCATCGTCGGCACGCAGGACGTAAGCCCGCCACCGCTCGCAATCGCCGGCGCGACCTTCATCCTCTTCGTTGCGTTCGTCGTGCCGTTTCTTGGGATCGCTCTGGCTTGTCGTCCGACGTCCAGTCCCGGTTCAAGACGCCTCGCCTATGCCAGCGTTGTGTCGCCAACGCTCTATGTCTTTCTCGGCGTTGTCCAGGTCTTGATCAAGAGCCCTATTCCCGACGAGGTCGTCTGGTGCGCGATTTGGCTCGCAATCGCGACCTGGTCGCAGTCTGCCCGAGATCCGGTCGTTGCAGCTCTGCCTGCAGTCGGGGGTTGGCGGGTTGTCCACGGGGTAACGGCCGCGGTCCTGTCCCTATATGTGGTGTTTCATCTCTCCAATCATCTGTTCGGTTTGATAGGGCCGGATGCGCATGCGGCCGTTATGAAGATCGGACGCGTGGTTTATCGCTCTGCCGTAGGTGAACCGTTGTTGGTGGCGGCCATGCTTTTCCAGATCGGCACCGGCCTCTTTCTGGCATGGCGTTGGAGCGCCGCAGCGCATGACTTCCAGCGGACCTATCAGGTCGCCTCGGGAGTCTATCTCTCAGTGTACATTCTCGGGCACATGAACTCGGTCTTCGTCTACGCGCGAACCTTCCTCGGCATACCGACAGATTGGAATTTCGCGATTGGAGCCCCGACTGGGCTCATTCATGACGCATGGAATATCCGTCTGCTGCCTCACTACGCGCTCGGCGCGTTCTTCGTCCTGAGCCACCTTGCTTCAGGGCTGAGAATGGTGCTGATTGCGCACGGTGTCGATCAACGTAATGCCGATCGCCTTTGGGGTGTCTGCGTCGCGATGAGCGCCATCGTCGCGGCCGCGATCATCGCGGGAATGTCCGGCGTCAGGATCGGTGCGTTGGCTTCGTGACTTGCGAACGTGATTGTTGCGGTCGCATACGCCGTTCTGCGCAAGGCGCGCGGGAATCCCCGACCTCGGTGGCGCGCGGTCCGAGAATTTTTTCTTTCTTGGTTTCCGTCGGACGCTGCGGGAAAGAACCGTGCGTCTCGTCTTCGAAGCCTTGCGACGCGATGGGAAAAGAGTGATCGCGAAGTGCCCTTTCATGTCCTCCTACGCCGCCCGACACCCCGAGTACGGCGCACCCCTCGACGGCTGATCGAAGACGGACGGGCCGCCGACGCACACAGCGCTTTTGGACGACGATACCCCACGCTTATCGAATGCATGTCCAAAAGGAATTTCAAATTTCGTCCGCTGCATCCGATCCTCAAGTCCACTGGGCTGGCCGAGCACGCGGCCACTTCGACATCGATTGAAGCCATTGCGCCGACTCGCCGTGCAGCGGGCGGACAGCAAGGGAGACCCCCATGAAATTATCGAGGACTGTCGGGCTGGCCGTCGCCGTCTCGCTTGTCGCCGGCACCGTGGCGGCGATCGCTCAGATCAGCGGAGCGGCTCCGGCCGACCCGACCGCGAACGCGGTGGATGCCGCCGGGCACCTGCGCGTGCCGGTAGACTACCGAACCCTCTACCAAGCGCTCGGGAGTTGGGCGATTGCCGCCGACAGCGGCGAAGGCTCGAAGGAAATGCACGCCGTCTACGCATCCCCGGGGGCGATCGACGCCTACCGGAAGACGGGGCACTTCCCGGACGGCGCCGTTCTGGTGAAAGAGGTCTTCGCGACCTCGACGAACGAGATGACCACCGGCACAGTAAGCCACGCCGACAAACTCAAGGGCTGGTTCGTCATGGTGAGAGACAGTAAGGGAACGCACCCCGGCAACCCATTGTGGGGCGACGGGTGGGGATGGTCGTGGTTCGACGCGGACAAGCCGCTCAAGACCACCTCGACCGACTACCATTCCGATTGCCAGGGGTGCCACGTGCCCGCCAAGGCCACCGATTGGATTTACGTGAACGGATATCCCGTCCTGCGTCACTAGGCGGCCGCATGCGTAGGCGCTCTCCTCTTGATGATGTTTCACGGAGGCCACTGTCGAGCCCGGCAAGCTGGTGTGGCAAGCCGTGAGATAGAAGGACTTATTGAGACTATTCGTTTCGATTATCGACCTGTCGGGTCCGACCGACGTTCAGACTACAAACGAGCGCATGGAGTTCGGCGT
>WNGJ01046737.1_pt1 | contig 11610 bp, 9 predicted proteins | sample 5400611 | NCBI WGS metagenome assembly WNGJ01 (sample SAMN13153375, study PRJNA577476) | soil metagenome | isolation source: 40 cm soil or saprolite under Garry oak tree replicate 1 | place: USA:California | collected 2016-06-15 | reverse complement strand
AGGGCAAAAACCGGATTTGAACGAGATACAACCTGGCATGGAGGTCGAGGATACCGGACATGAGTTGGGCGAAGGCGACATTAGCAAGCCCCGGGTATCCAATGTTATCCGGGATAAGCAAGGTCAGGTCAAATATGTGATCATCGGCAAAGGGCTGCTTTTCAAGAAAATGGTCCTGGTACCCGCCAACCGCATCAAAGAGGTTAGGAGAGAAGCGGAGGACAAGAAGGGCCCGGGAGAACACAAGCTTGGCTGGCCGGTCATGGGAGACGAGGAGGTTCAGGCAAAGATATTTGTGGAAGAGGTTGTACCTGAGGTGATGGCGGGTATTGCTGGAGACAAGTCATAGAAGCAAGTTTCGTGGTATCTTAGGTACTAGCAGGAATATTCCAACAAAAGAAAAAAAGGTTGTTTAGAGAGGACACTCCAATGAATGCTGCCGAAGTGTTGGATAATAGTCACCTGATGATCATCCAGGCTGTAGATAACCTGCCCGAATTGGAATGGGACATACCAAATGCGTGTGGAGTATGGTCAGTGAAAGATATCATTGCGCATCTCACCTCCTATGAGCACGTGTTAGTCGATATCTTCAACACATTCCTGGGGCATGAACCTACAGCTTACATTCACAAGTTCATTCATAGCGGCGCTGAGTTTAACGATGAGGAAGTTGAGAAACGCAAGTACAAGCTGGCCCAACAAGTGCTCGACGAGTACAATGATACGCAGGTTGAAGCCGTGTCACTGTTAGCTCAAATCCCCGCTGAAAAAGTAGCGCAGCCAGGTACTATGCCCTGGTACGGGCCGCAACGCTGCCTGGCCGATGTCATCAGCATCTTCTACGACCATGCCTGCGAACACTGCGCCCAGATTTCCGCATTTCGCAACAAGCAGAAGTAGCAGTTTTTGGAAATTTGTCTAAATGCTGCTTTTCATGGAATAATAATTTGTGGTATAATGTTTAGGTGAATAGCATGACGTCAGATGTTGCTGTATCGCCTGTAGTGGAATTTGGGTCCACCGACAGCAATAGGTATATGGGCGTTGATGCCGGAGAAGATGCATTTTGAAACTGTACGTAGGAAGGCTGCCTTATCAAACAACAGACCAGGATCTTGCTGATATCTTTGGGCAACTGGGGCAGGTACTTTCAGCAACTGTGATTATTGATCGTGACTCAGGACGAAGTAAAGGCTTTGGCTTTGTCGAAATGAGCAACGACCAGGAAGCACGGACCGCTATCGATCAGCTAAATGGTTCTACATTAGAGGGTCGAACGATTATCGTCAATGAAGCACATGAGCGCACGGAGCCTCGTAATCGAGGTGGCGGTGGCGGCGGTGGTGGTGGCGGTTACCAGAGTAGAGGTCGTCGTTCAGACGGCGGCGGCGGTAGAGATGGGTACCGGGACAGGCGTTACTAAATATCCCGGTGCTGTGAATTATGCCTGGTGATCGTATTCCTGGCAACCACAAAGTTTGCCACTATATTTGTGATCAGGCGTGACGTGATAAGAGCCTGGCGACTACAAAAGTCGCCAGGCTCTTATCACGTCACTTCTCGTATGCTTCCTCTTCGCCTTTGATACGAATCCGCGATCTAACGTACAATTTTCTAATCCTTCTTTCAAGGGAGAGAATCTCAGTACCCATTCCAGGTCTCACGCGGGTCGCCGTTTCCTTGTTGATAGACGCTTCCAGTCGCTCCCGCATCTGCTCAAACGTGACGGCATCTGTCAAGTATACAGCATGTCTATGGGATTTGCATTAAAAACTTATAAGAAACTTCTCATTTCGAGGTGGCGAACCTGTCGAGCACACCAGGTGAAGAGAGGAGTACTTAGTGGGGTTGTACCAAAAAGCTTCGACCGGGCGTGATAAGTATAGGGGGGATGTTGTCCGTAAAGCATAGCCGCGAGCTAGCGGTCAGTAAGCAAATTGTCTCATTGATCAAGCTCATCAAGAAGGGGGAACAAGCTACATGTCGAAACTTCGTAAAGCAAGTATTTTAACCGCGATCGCTTTGATTGTAACGCTCAGCAGTATGTTGTTCCAGGTAACCTCGATATCTGCCTCTCGCTCCAGTACAGCGAGCCAGGGCCCCACACTCTCAGTCTCGAGTAATCTCGCCAACCGGCGCTACGTCGCCGCAGGAGATCGCGCCTACGATCTCGGCAGCGAGGACGGCCGCTTCCCGGCCATGGGCTTTCACACCCGCGGCGAGATGGGTGGCATCTGGACCCCTCCGATCAAGCTGCTTGACGGCATCTGGTTCGGGATCAACGGCCAGTGGATAGGGTCGGCGACGAGCTTCACCTCGGGCTTCGGCTACGCGCAGATGCAGATGGCGCTGCCTGAGATCCACGGCCTGCAGATTACCCGCACCGACTTCGCTCCCGATGGGCGGCGCGCCGTCGAATTCGGGCTCACGCTCACCGCGTCCAACTCTGCGTCGTTCACGCTCACCGTCGACGCCCATTCCGAGCTCATGGGCGCGTACCCGTGGGGCTTCACGACGCCCAACCAAACCCAGTTCAACCTCCCCGACACCGCGGCGTTCAACGGCAACCAGCTGGTCTTCCAGGAGAATGGGACGCCGCCGGTCGCCAACGCCACGCCCCACTCCTGGGCGGCCGTCGTCGGTGCGACCGGCCTCACACCGGCCTCCGGGACGACCGGCAGCGCGTTCCGCGGCCCACAGGATCCCCCGGTGATTTGCCCGGCGTCGGGGCCCGACCTGTACCGGTGCGATGATACAGGCTTTGGCAAGGGCGCGGGCGGCGAGCTGACCTACAATCTCAAGCTGCACGCCAAGACCAGCATGACGGTCTGGTTCACGGTGGCCGGCTCGGACCAGGGGCTTGCCGCGGCCCAGACAGAGTACCAGGCAGCGAGCGCGAACCCGGCCAGCGAGCTACAGACCAAGATCGCCTCGCGTCTCGCGCTGGACAGCCAGACCCAGGTGTCGCTGCCGGGCGATCCGATGCTCGCCGCCGCGGTCGCCTGGAGCAAGCAGAACATGGCCGACCTCACGCAGCAGGCCGACAACGTGAACATCCGCCGGACCGAGCAGGGCACCGTGTACCCGCCGCCGGTCGGGTTCTTGCCGAGTATACGCTTCGAGGGCGCCGGCTTCCCGGACTACCCGTGGATGTTCGCAACCGACCAGGAGTACACGATGTTCGCCCTGCTTGCTGCCGGGCAGTTCGCTACCGCCGAGAACGGGCTCCGCTCGCTCGCCGCGGTGAGCGACATCGCCAACAACGGATCCGGCAAGGTCGTGCACGAGGCCGTCACTGACGGCTCGGTGTACTTCGGGTTGAACGACGAGAAGGGTGACATCGACGAGACCGCCAAGTTCCCGGACGCGGTGGCGATGGTGTGGCGCTGGACGGGTGACTCGAAATTCCGCGACGATCTGTACAATTTCTCCCTGCGCAACATGCAGTACATGGTCAACCTGACCACCTCCGACGACGACGTGTGGCCGGACGGGGACGGCAACGTCGAGTCCAGTGTGCTGGGTGAAGAGCCGGTTGACGTCGCCGTCTACACCATCCGCGGCCTGCTCGACCTCGCAGACATGGCAGCGAGCAAGGGTGACACAAAGACGGAGAAATGGGCCCTGAAAAACGCCTCGGCGATGGAGGACGCCTTCCAGGGTGCCTGGTGGATGCCGAGCATCCCGCAGTACGCCGACTCGCTCAAAGACCCCGCCAACTCGCAGCTCATGCAGCGGTGGTGGATCGGCGTCACTCCGATGGAGGCTGAGCTGTACTCGGGCGGAGTGCAGCAGCCGGGGCTCGCACCTGCGGCAGATGCGATTGCAGCGCTCAAGCTGCGCGAAACCTCCTGCTACTCAGGGACGTACGGCATGTATGTCGAGGGCGGCCCGGGGTGTGACTCTGGCTCCTACACGGGTAGGGCGCTGGTGGCGTACACCCTCAACACCGGGGTGATGGCCGTGGGGCTCGGCAACTACGGCCTGCTCGGTCCCAAGGATCAGCAGGTCTACACCGACGACCTGGCGCAGCTCCAGCTGGGTACGGTTGAAGAGCAGCCAGGCACGATGCCAGGAGCAGGCATGGGGTACCTATGGGGTGCTGTGGCCGGTGGTGCACCAGCAGTTGGGGGTCGATCCCCAGCTCGGCCACGGGCTGCTCGAGGTGCTTCCGAGCGTCCCGCCTAACCAGTCGACTGTGTCAGGGACCGCCATCCGGATCGGCGCCGGCACGATCGACGTCACGGCCACGCACAGCGGCACCAGCTGGACGACCACGGTGACGCCGTCCCAGCTCACCTGTACCTTGCATGCCGGCGCGACCTTACCGGCCGACAGCACCGTCCAGAGCGTGACGCTCAACGGCGCACCGGTGGCCTACCAGGTGCGCGATACCAACTCCGGACGCCAGGTGTTCGTCTCGACCGCCTGCGGGTCCACCGCCCAGGTGAAGGTGGTCGCGAGCTGAAGAGACAGGTGGAGTAGCGTAAGGTATATGTGGCGGTTCCACCATTTCTGGTGGAACCGCCAGTAGGGGCAGGGACAAGCGGAAGCAGGGCAGGGACAAGCCAGCAGGGCAGGGACAAGCCCTGCCCCTACTATGCTTACGACGGTCAGTTCACCATTGTATGTTGTTTTGCTAATGTGATCGGGCGTGATGTGATATGGGCCTGGCGGCTGCAAAAGTTGCCAGGCTCATATTTATAGAGCGCAAGGGTTGTTCCTCCGGTTCAGCAATCTCAGGATGCCATTGCTTTTCCCATTCCAGGGAAAGATACCCGTCGTAGCCACTGTGCCTGAGCGCGGAACACGCCTCACGCAGCGGCACCGTGCCTTCATTGAGCAGGCAGAGTTCCCATGTTCCCGGCGAGCTGCCACCGGGGCGCCCATCTTTGACGTGGACGTGAGCAATAACTGACCCTAGCATAGTAACGCTCTGAACGGGAGCCTCACCCGCGCGGAAAGTGTGGTGTATATCCCACAAGACCCTGGCAGCTGGTGAGGCCGTGGCTTGAATCAGCTTCAGCACGTCCACACTTGTGGACCAGGCATCGTGCGTTTCGAGGACGACGGTGATATTGTGCATGGCTGCATATGTGCAGATGGCGTGCAGCACCTCTGCTGTGGGCGCGAGCAGCATGGAATGCGTGGTTCCACCTGGCAGCGGTCCACCGAAGACGCGCAGCAAAGGCGCGCCCAGCTCGGCAGCCATATCAATCATGCGCTGTGCTGCTTCTGTCACAGCCGTGCGCTCCTCCGGCGATCCCTGCACTACCCGGCAAGAAGTATCGAGACATGCAATAGCAATTCCATTGGCTGCCGGTACTTCGCGCAATCGGCGGCGCACCGGCACCGGTGTATCCGGTTCGATGATTGCTCCATCAGCCAGTCGCCACTCAATGGCGTCGTAGCCATAACGCACTGCCGCTGCGACGGCTTCCTCGACGGTCCATCGAGGGCAGGCGAGCGTAGAATAAGCAAGTCTCATACCTCTTTTTCCTTTCATGCAATCCAGCTTGTAGCCGTGGGGAGTCGTCACGACCATTTGAATGTCACCCGCACCTGGCAGGTTCTGCTGCGGAAACCATCGTAATAAGCCACTACTGCTTTGGAGCCATCTGGATTTTTGAAGGCGACATCGGTGAGGCTGCCCAGGTTGATTCGCGTGGAATCAGTTGTGGGACAAGGGGGCGGGTGAGTTCTTCGGGAAGTGGTTGACCGCTGTGCCAGTTCACCAGCATCCCCACGGCACGCTGCGCCAGAGAGATGGTATCAAAGCGAATGGTCGTCAGGGTCGGTCGCATCCATGCACTAAAGGAGATAGCATCCGTGCCCACCACAGCCACTTCTCCTGGCACTTGAATCCCCCGGTCGCTCAGCGCTCCCAACAAGAGCAGGGCATACTCGTCGTTATAGGCATAGATGCCGGTGGGACGATCTGCTCCTGTGAGAGAGGTTTCGACCAGCGCGTGGGCGGCAGCGAGGTCGAACTGGAGAGGTAGTATATCAAGGCTCACTCCCGGCATCCCATCGATGGTGGCGCGCATGCCTTCCAGCCGTTGCTGAAATCCATAGTCGTGCAGCGGATCAGCAGGTTGCACCAGGGCCAGGTGGCGGTGGCCACGTTCTAGCAGGTGCTGGGCGGCCAGGCGTCCCAGTGGTCTGGTCGGTAAGATGATAGTGCGAGCATACTCGAGTGGCTCGACAGAGTACAGTATAATATTGTCGGCCCCCATGCGCTGTGCCAACGCAATTTGTTTCGTCGTCATACTGCCTGCCGTGGCGAAAATGCCCATCGGGCGGCGAGCAAAAATCTTCAGCAGCAGCGTATGGACCTGTTCAGGAGAGAATCCATAGCAAAAGTATGCCACAGGAGCACGATGAGACAGATCTCGTCACTCTGCCCTTTACGCAAGGCCCGCGCTGAGCTGTGCGTGCTATAGCCAAGTTCTTCCGCTGCTTGCAGCACTTTCTTGCGCGTCTCGTCGCTCACATGCCCATCCCAGTTCCCGTTCAGGACATAGGAGACCGTTGTTCGCGATACGCCTGCTCTCCGGGCGACATCAACACTGGTGTAGAATGTGCGTGCAGAAGCTGGATGTAGATCTTTCTCTTTCATAAGCTTTTCCGGGGAACTACAAACCCAACTACGATCCCCTTTGTATTCTCAAGTCTGCTTGCCAGGCAGTATGTCATAGCGAGTAGATTTTTCGCAAGAGGCGTGACACGTGTCATCTTCCCCCTTGACAAGATTATGACCTAGCATGTATACTTTTGTCAAGTGATGTGACACGTGTCACCGATGAGCATATACAAGGTTATGCTCATCAAGAGAGTGCTTCATGACGAGACGAAAGGAATAGAGTGCAGGTTTTCGCGATTCCTGCTCAGCCTGTGAACGCCAGATGCATATTTCAACTCACTCGCGCTTACGTTGTCTCCTTTTCTGTTTGATCTTTGAACCGTAGCCTTCTAACACGCCTACGTTGTAGGTAGACCTCTCTAGAACAAATAGAGAGTAGAGAGAGTAGAACTATCATGTTCTTATTTACAGATCCAAAGGAGGTTTTCAGACGATGCAGTTTTTCTCCTCTTTCCCATGGCTGCGACGCTTTGCTTCCGGGTTTGCCTTCGTCGCCGTTGCACTCATACTCATGGCTCCCCTCGCCGCTTGTGGTGGTGGCTCAAGTTCGGGGAATACCAATACCTCCACCGGTCCAGTGACCTTGACCTACTGGGCCTGGATACCGAATATGGATAAGCAGGTTGCGCTTTTCAACCAGTCCCACCCTAACATCCACGTCAACTGGGTCAATGTGGGAGCAGGCCCTCTTGAATACAACAAATTGTTCACGGCCATCAAAGCCAATAATGCGCCAGATGTGTCCGAGATCGAGTTCCAGCTCTTGCCGACCTTTGAGACGACGGGCGGACTTCTCGATATAGCTCCCTACGGCGCTGCTTCCGTGAAGAATCAGTTTGCGCCCTGGACGTGGTCGCAGGTGACCCTCGGTAGCTCCATCTACGCCATCCCACAAGATAGCGGCCCCATGGCCATGTTCTACCGGGCTGACGTTTTCAAGAAGTATAATCTCCCAGTACCCACCACCTGGGCCCAGTTTGCGGATGATGCAGCAAAATTGCACGCCGCCAATCCCAATGAATACATCACTGACTTTCCTCCCAAGAACCCGGGACAGTTTTCCGGGTACGCCTGGCAAGCAGGCGCTCATTGGTTCGCTGTCAATGGTCAATCCTGGAAAGTATCCATCAATGACGCCCCGACCCTGCAAGTCGCGTCATACTGGCAAGATCTGATTAGCAAGAAGTTGGTGAAGACCGAAACGGACTTCACAAATGGGTGGTACCATGACCTGCAGACAGGATCATTGGCCACCTGGTTAACAGGTGCATGGGGCGCTGGTATCATTGAACAAAATGCACCGCAAAGCTCTGGGAACTGGCGGGTCGCCTCTCTTCCACAGTGGCAGGCCGGTGGAAACGTCGATGGCGATTGGGGCGGATCCACCACCGCGGTGTTTAAGAATACGAAGCATCCCCAGCAAGCCGCCACGTTTGCCGAGTGGATCAGTAACAACGAGCAGAGTGCCGAACAGGAGTTTACGGGGGGTGGGGCATATCCGGCCTTGCTGTCCTCCTTAAGCTCGTCCACGATCAACAGCCCACGGCCCTTCTTTGGTAATCAAGTCATCAACCAGGTATTCCAGCAGGGTGCCACGCACGTGAATGAAAACTTCGTCTGGGGGCCAACCATGAACCAGGTCTATTCGGATATGGGTAATAATTTCGCTAACGCGGTTAATGGTCAGGGGACCCTGAGCGATGCCCTGAATGGGGTGCAGCGGAGTACCATCACCTTCATGAAATCACAGGGATTCAGCGTCAGTCCCTGAGAAATGAGGCGCCACAGGGGTGAGTCCCTCTCCAGGCGAGAGAGGCTTACCCCTCCAGTGGGTATTTATAAAGAACTGGCAAACGTCGTTCCTTCATAGGTCTCCCAGGGAGATCTGTACGGAATGTCTCACCTTAGAGAGGAGCATGTACCTATGGCTCTTGAGTCTGTAACATCACTCTCCCCCGGTGTAGGAAAATCATCCTGGTTCCGGCGTCGCAATATGACGCCCTATCTGTTTCTCCTGCCCTTTGGGCTGCTGTTCCTGCTCTTTTTTGTCGCGCCTATTCTCTATGCGATCTATGAAAGCTTGTTCCGCTCCCAGCGTAGCGGACTCGGGCTGGGAGCAGCTACAGTCGACTTCAACGGGCTGAGCAACTATCTGCAAGTCATACATGATCCTGACTTCTACACGGGTGTGGGCAGGGTTCTGCTCTATGGCATTGCGCAGGTTCCGATCATGTTGGGCTTAGCGCTGCTATTGGCTTTGCTGTTGGACTCAACGGTGGTGCGCTTCAAGCCTTTCTTCCGCCTGGCCTTCTTTGTCCCATATGCTATCCCCGGTATCATCGCTGCTCTGTTGTGGGGCTATCTCTACGATCCGGGGCTGAGCCCGATCGTCAAAGGTGTGAGTGGGCTGGGTCTGAGTACGCCTGATTTCCTGGGTTCAAACACGGTGCTGTGGTCGATTGCCAATATCGCGACGTGGGCCTGGACCGGCTACAATATGCTGATCATTTTTGCGGCCTTACAAGCCATTCCGACCGAAATCTATGAGTCAGCACGCCTGGATGGGGCTTCTGGCTTGAGCATTGCCTGGCGCATCAAAATTCCGCTGGTGGCCCCGGCCCTGGTCCTGACCTGCATCTTCTCCATCATCGGCACCTTGCAACTCTTCAATGAGCCGCAGGTCCTCTCGACCATCTCCAACAACATTTCCACTTCCTACACACCTAACCTGTATGCCTACTATACCGCCTTTAGCAACAACAACTACTACTATGGTGCAGCGATCGCCGTGGTACTGGCCCTGGTGACGTTCGTGCTCTCCTTCGGCTTCTTACATGTCACCCGACGACAAGCAGGAGTATAAGCAGTATGAGTCAACAAACCGCGTCTGTACCGATACCAGCCGCCGGGGAACTGGTGACCGCGAGGCAGCAGCGTCCTCGCCGCTTCAACCTGGAGAGTATCCCGGCCATGACCTTGCTGTTCCTCTGTGCAGTCTACTTTCTGTTACCCTTCTTCTGGTTGATCGTCTCCTCCACGAAGAGCGCGGGCGACTTATTCGGCACCTTCGGGTTCTGGTTCGCCCCCAACTTTAATCTCTTCAGCAACCTGCAGCAACTGCTCACCTACCAGGACGGCATCTTTGTGCGCTGGCTGCTCAACACCTTCCTCTATGCAGGAGTAGGGGCGGTGTTCGGCACCTGGTTCTCGGCTATGGCCGGCTACGCCCTGGCCAAATATGTCTTCCGTGGGCGCGACCTGATGTTCTCACTCGTCTTAGGAGCCATCCTGGTACCGGTGACCGCGCTAGCACTGCCGCTGTACCTGCTGATGAGCGGGGTGGGGCTGACCAACACCTACTGGGCGGTGCTCTTGCCCAGCTTCGTCAGTCCATTCGGCGTGTATCTCTCACGCATCTACGCGGCATCAGCGGTGCCCGATGAACTGCTGGAAGCAGCGCGCATCGATGGGGCAAACGAGTACCGGACCTTTACAATCGCGCTCCATTTGATGATCCCGGCGTTAGTGACGATCTTCCTCTTCCAGTTCGTAACCATCTGGAACAACTACTTTCTGCCCCTGGTCATGCTCAGTGATGAGAGGCTCTTTCCGATCACGGTCGGCTTACAGACCTGGAATGTGACGACAGCCGGGTCCTCAAAGTTTCTCTACGGCTTGATCATCACGGGGGCATTGATCTCCTCAATACCGCTACTGGCCGGCTGTGTTGTTCTGCAACGCTTCTGGCGTGGCGGACTGGGTACGGGCAGTGTCAAGGGCTAATAGTGCGGGAGTGAATGGATGACCAACCCGAGTACAGGCTCATCAGCCTCTGCACAAAACCTGCCCTGGATGAACACTTCTCTGTCCCCATATGAGCGAGCCGATTTCCTGCTGCCACAGATGACGCTGGAAGAGAAGATCGAGATGGTTCACGGAGAGGTTCCCGCTCCATATGGATTCTACAACGCGCCGATCTCCCGGCCTGGCATTCCAGCGCTGACCATGGCAGATGGCCCTGCTGGTATCCGCGTCGCCAGACAGGACGTCAACAAGGGTAAAGCCACTGCCATGCCAGCCCCCATAGGATTGGCGGCAACATGGGATCCTACGGCGGCTAAGCAGTACGGCGATCTTCTTGGTCACGAGGCATGGGTGACGGGCCACAACGTCGTCCTGGGTCCAGAACTGGATATTGCTCGGATACCGGCGTTCGGTCGGCTGTTTGAGGCTTTAGGGGAGGATCCGTGGCTTTCAGGGCAGATGGCCGTTTCCTACATCCAGGGCATCCAGAGCCATCCCGTCGTGGCGACCGCCAAGCACTACCAGATGAACACACAGGAGGAGAACCGGTTCGAGGCTGACGCGCAACTCGACGAACGCACGCTGCAGGAGATCTACACACCAGCGTTCGAGGCGGCGGTGAAGGATGGCCAGGTTGGTTCGGTGATGGGCGCGTTTAACAAGGTGAATGGTATTTACTCCTGCGAGCACCGTCACCTGCTCACCGACATCCTCAAGCAACAGTCAGGCTTTCAGGGATGGGTGATGAGTGACTACGAAGCGGCACACAGCACCGTGGAGGCCGCTAACGCCGGGTTAGACCAGGAGATGCCGAACGGCATATTCTTTAGCGACCGGCTAATGGAGGCCATCCAGACGGGGCAGGTGAGCGTCACCACACTTGACGACAAGGTGCACCGGATCCTGCGCACCATGTTCGCACTTGGTCTCTTCGATCAGCCTGTCCAGATCACTCATTTTCCTGTGCAGGAGCATGGAAAGCTTGCGCGAGAGATCGCAGGCAAAGGAATTGTCCTGCTGAAGAATGCGGATGGGCTGCTTCCACTGGCGAGCCACGAGGTGCGTTCAGTGGCCGTCATCGGAGCCGACGCTGACAACAACATCGCCGGAGGCGGAAGTTCCGTCGTCCAGCCGACGTACTTCGTGAGCATCCTGGAGGG
>WNGJ01025698.1_pt1 | contig 11610 bp, 7 predicted proteins | sample 5400611 | NCBI WGS metagenome assembly WNGJ01 (sample SAMN13153375, study PRJNA577476) | soil metagenome | isolation source: 40 cm soil or saprolite under Garry oak tree replicate 1 | place: USA:California | collected 2016-06-15 | reverse complement strand
CGGATAAATGGCTCGATGTCGCCAGGCGCTGCGGAAAAAGCGCCGAGCCATTGCAAGTCGATTGGGGAGAACACATCGACCAGAAAGATGTCGATCGTGCGCTCGCCTCCGGAAAATTCGACACCGTGACGCTGATTCACAACGAAACGTCGACCGGCGTAATGAACCCGTTGCCGGAAATCTGCTGCACGCTCGCGAAATACCCCGACGTCGTTCTCATCGTCGACACCGTCTCGTCGTTTTCTGCGATCCAGATCGACATGGAGGCGCTCGGGATCGACGTCATGCTGACCGGCGCGCAAAAAGCGCTGGCGTTGCCACCCGGCTTCTCGCTTTTCTCGGTTTCCGAGAAGGCGTTCGCTCGCGCCGAAAAACAAAAGGATCGCGGCTATTATTTCGACTTCCTTGAATTCAAAAAACAACAGGCCGAATGGATGACTCCCAGCACGCCAAGCATCGGCCACCAATCAAAGCTCGACGAGATCTTTGAGGAAGGACTGCAAGCGCGCTTTGATCGCCACACGAAAACGAACGCGCTTGTCCACGACTGGGTGAGAAAATCCGGCTTCGAATTCTTCGCCGAGGAAGGATTTCGATCAAAGACGCTGACGTGCGTAAAAAACAATCGCGGCATCGACGTTCTCTCATTCGCAAAGAAACTGCGCGAGGAACATCACCTCATCATCGATCCCGGCTATGGCAAACTCCGTGGTAAAACGTTCCGCCTTTCCAACATGGGCGACGAGACAGAAGAAACCATTTCGCAGTTACTTGGGTGTATTGATGACGTGCTGAAATAAAAAAAGCGAAGGGCGCCTTCGTTTCCGAAAGCGCCCCTCATATTTAGATGGCGGTAAGCCGAATTCTGTCAACGTGATTGCTCACGCGGATGATCATTTATCTCAACTCACTTTCGTGAATCGCCCGATCCCGCAGTCGCGGGACCATGATGCGACGATACCCGAGGATCGTAGCGGACCGGCTGTCCTCCCTCTGTTTTGTCTTGCACCGCATGGGGTTTTTCGTGCCTCGCGAATTACTCCGCGAGCGGTGAGCTCTTACCTCGCCTTTTCACCCTTGCCTGCGCTCCTTTCAAAGAACCGGCGGTGTCTTTTCTGTGACACTTTCCGTCAACGTTCACTTTCGAGAACGCTGCCCACGTTTTCTACGTGGCATGCTGCCGTTTGGTGTTCGGACTTTCCTCCAGCGAATCTTGCGATTCACCAGCGACCATCTGCCATCGGCGGAGAATTTAGCACAATAAGGAACGCAGGAAAGCAGGAAGTCCGGGCCGGACTGGCAGAAAACAAACAGGTGCAACTTCACCCTGCTTCCTGAATTCCTGGTTTCCTGATTCATTTTTCTTAGCTCAGAACGGCGACGGCGTATTGACCAGGAAAATCGTGATCATCGCCAGCGCGATCACCAATTTAGCGATCATGCCGCCAATGTTGCCGAGCAAACTTCCCCAGCCCGCACGCCCGGCATCGCTCATTCTTTTTCCAGCGATGAACTCACCGGCGATCGCACCGATGACCGGTCCAACAAAAAGTCCGATAATCCCGAAAAAGAGTCCGCCGGTCGCGCCGGTGATTGCGCCGAACGCTCCCCATTTCGTCGCGCCGAAGTATTTCGCGCCGAAATAGCCGCTCAGAACATCGATTGCGTAGGTCGCAAGCGTCAGGAGGACAAGAACCGTGAGGGCGCGCCAGCCCAAACTTTTTTCCGGGCCCAGCATGATTCGATGAATCACCGCCGCAGCGAGAATGATCGTGGCTCCAGGAATTGCCGGCAAGACCGAGCCGATCAGACCAACGGCCAAGAGCACGATCGTGAAAAACCACCAAAACAGTTCCATGGGATCCGTAAACCGTGACTCGTGATTCGTGAATCGTAAAGAACCACCGGGTCGCGATGTAACGAATCACGAGCCTCGATTTAACGAATCACGTTACCGATCTTCTTTTTGACCGCGTAGCTGCTGATCTTATAGTGAATTTTCCCTCTCTAAACTCAAACCGGAGGATTGTTTATGCCACTTGCAGTTGGAACTAAAGCGCCAGATTTCACGCTCTCGACCAAGACCGCCGACGGCCCGAAGCAGATCAAGCTCAGCAGCAACTTCAGCAAGAAACACACGCTTCTGCTCTTTTTTCCAATGGCGTTCACGGGGACCTGCACCGAGGAAATGTGCAGCGTCGGCAATGGCTTGCGCGAATACGAGCAGATGAATTGCCAGGTTTACGGCATCAGCGGTGACAACCCGTTCGCGCAGGAAGCGTGGGCGCAAAAGGAGAAGATCGGCGTCACGCTGTTGAGCGATTACGAGCACAAAGTCGCGAAAGATTACGGCGTGGTTTACGATTCGTTTCTGCCGCAAATCAATCTTGGAATGGGCGGCGTTCCAAAACGTTCCGCCTTCATTATCGATAAGAACGGCGTGATCCAACACGCTGAGAGCAACGACGACCCAAAACAGCTACCCGACTTTGACAAAATCAAAGCGAAATTGGCCGACTTAAAGTGATCGACGAATTCAAAGCGCTGAACAAATTCGACGCCGGTAACGGGCGCGAAGGATTTCTTTATTCGTTGCCGGCGCTGGAGGAACAAGGCATCGGGAAGATTTCGCGATTGCCGGTCAGCATTCGGATCGTGCTCGAATCCGTCCTGCGAAATTGTGACGGCAAGAAAGTCCGCCGCAAGGATGTCGAGACGCTGGCGAAATGGAATGCAAAGAAACCGGCCAACGAAGAAATTCCGTTCGTGGTCGCGCGCATCGTTCTCCAAGATTTCACCGGCGTGCCGCTGGTTGTCGATCTTGCCGCGATGCGAAGTGCAGTGCAACGACTCGACGGCGATCCGAAAATCATCGAGCCGCTGGTGCCGGTCGATCTCGTGGTCGATCACTCTGTGCAGGTTGACTTTTTCGGCTCGGCCAAAGCGTTGCAATTGAATTTGGAAATGGAATTCAAGCGCAACCGCGAACGCTACCAGTTTTTGAAGTGGGGTCAGCAGGCATTCAAAACGTTTCAACTCATTCCGCCGGGCATCGGAATCGTACATCAGGTGAACTTGGAGTACCTAGCGAAAGGCGTTCTTTCAGCGAAATCAGAAATCAACAATCAGAAATCAGAAATCTTTTACCCAGATACTCTGGTCGGGACGGATTCGCACACGACGATGATCAACGGCCTCGGCGTCGTCGGCTGGGGCGTCGGTGGAATTGAAGCGGAAGCGGGAATGCTCGGCCAGCCGGTTTATTTTTTAACGCCGAAAGTGGTCGGGGTGCACCTGACCGGTCAATTGCGCGAAGGCGTGACCGCGACCGATCTGGTGTTGCACATAACCCAGATGCTCCGCGCGCAAGGCGTGGTTGGAAAGTTCGTCGAATTTTACGGCGAAGGCGCGGCGTCCTTGCCGGTGCCGGACCGCGCGACGATTGGCAACATGTCGCCCGAGTACGGTGCGACGATGGGATTTTTTCCGGTCGACCAGGAATCAGTTACGTATTTGCGTGCGACCGGACGCTCCGAGGAACAGTGCGCCGCGTTCGAAAATTACTTCCGCGCCCAGAAAATGTTCGGCATGCCGCGCAAAGGCGAGATCGATTACAGCATCGATCTCGAGCTGAATCTCGCTGACGTACAGCCGGCTGTGGCGGGACCGAAACGGCCGCAAGACAGGATCAATCTTCCGGCGCTCGGCGAGACCTTTCGATCGCTTTTGCAGAAACCGGTCAAGGAGGGCGGATACGGAATGAAAGATGTCGATCTTGGAGCAAAGCATCTGGTGCAGTTGAACGGATCGCCGCCGAGCGATGGCGACACGCAATCATCCGACAAGAACGGAGCCAGGGATCGAACCTGGCGAAGAGCGAAACAAAGCAGAGATGGTAAATAACCGGCCGACGCCCGACACGGCAAAGGAATTGAAAGAGTCTACCGCCGATCCGTTTCATCACGGGCAAAGTCACATTGGCCACGGAACGGTTTTGATCGCGGCGATCACCAGTTGCACGAACACGAGCAATCCAAGCGTGATGCTTGCGGCCGGCTTGCTGGCAAAGAAAGCGGTCGAGCGCGGATTGAAGATCGATCCGGCGGTGAAAACCTCGCTCGCGCCGGGATCGCGCGTCGTCACCGATTATCTCGACAAGACCGGGCTACAGAAATATCTCGACCAGCTCGGGTTCAATCTCGTCGGTTACGGCTGCACGACCTGCATCGGAAATTCCGGCCCGCTCCATCCGAAAATCGAGAAGGCGATCAACGATTACGATCTGGTCGCGGCATCTGTGCTTTCGGGCAACCGCAATTTCGAAGCGCGGGTGCACCAAAACATCAAAGCGAACTTTCTCATGTCGCCGCCGCTGGTAGTCGCGTTCGCGCTCGCCGGGCGCGTCGATGTCGATCTTAGCAAAGAGCCAATCGGCAAAGACAAAAACGGCAAAGAAACTTTTCTGCGCGATCTCTGGCCAAGTTTGAAAGAAGTGCGCGATGCGATGCAGTCGGCGCTGAGCCCGGACGTTTTTCGCAAGCTTTATCGCGATTTCGCGGATCAAAACCCGAAATGGAACGAAATCCCATCGAGCACCGGCGAAGTTTATCAATGGGACGAGAAAAGCGACTACATTCACGAGCCTCCGTTCTTCAAAGATTTCTCGATGGAGATTGGCAAGATCGACATCATCGTCGGCGCGCGCGCGCTCGGAATTTTTGGCGACTCGGTAACAACCGATCACATCTCGCCCGCGGGCGCAATCAAAGCGACTTCACCTGCGGGCGAATATTTGAAATCGCGCGGAATTCAGCCGGAGGATTTCAACAGTTACGGCTCTCGGCGGGGGAATAACCTCGTCATGACGCGCGGGACGTTCGCGAATGTGCGAATCAAGAACCTGATGGTGCCCGGGACTGAAGGCGGCGTGACGAAGCATTATCCGGACGGTGAGCAGATGTCGATCTTCGATGCCGCGATGCGTTATCAAAAAGAGAAGGTGCCGCTCGTTATTTTGGCCGGGCACGAATATGGAACCGGTTCCTCGCGCGACTGGGCGGCCAAAGGAACAAAACTTCTTGGAGTGAAAGCGGTCGTGGCGGCGAGTTTCGAGCGGATTCATCGCTCGAACCTTGTCGGCATGGGGGTATTGCCATTGCAATTTCTCGACGGCGTAACAGCGCAATCACTCGGCCTTGAGGGCTCGCAAACATTTTCGATCGGCGGTTTGTCCGACGCGATCCAGCCCGGCCAGCGATTAACGATTGAGACGGCATCCTGCCGTTCGTGCTACGGCAATTGCTCGCGAAGTAAAACTTCGATCGGCGAACCGTCGGCAATAAAAGCGGAGCGTGGTCGAGCGCTCAACGGTTCAACGAATTGATCGCCATAAAGCGCCGCAACGTCGGCCTTGAATTCAAATGTATCCGCGTTCCAAATTCTCCAGCGCGGATGTTCGACGCGGTATTCACTGCACCCGCCCCGCACACGGGTGTAACCCCAATAATGTTCGGTGATGAATTCAGGATGTGACCCGGCGGCAATTGTTTGCGGTTCACCGCTTGCGCTCATCTTGAGCGATTCCCATTTGCGTCCGCGTCGCCAGGAGTATTCCACGCTCAACTTAAGATCGACGTGATCGATCTGATGTTTCATCGGCAAGGCGACATAATTTTCTCCATAGAAAGTGCGCGCGACCAAAGCGATCGCGCGGCGCGGCACTAATTCGCGAACGAAGACAACCCCGCGCCGCCAGGTGTCGGCCGACTTCTTGCGCACGTAAAAGCGGAGATTCACTTCCTCGAAATCGCGATGCAGCGGGATGGGCAGTCCGAGCAAGCGGGTGTCGAGAAAAAGAAAGCCGACCATGCTGAGAAATGTCTCCCCATTTTCGAAATCGATTTCAGTCCCAGGCGGAACCAGTGGCGCAACGATCTTCGGATCGACAACAAAATTGAGCATGGCGAGATACCGCCAGTTGGCGGTGAGAAATGGTCTCACGCCAACAAGATATGCGGCGATCAGGGGGCTGCCGCCACAGAATCAGTGCAGCAACTTCTCGAGCGCGGCGTCCGGATTGGCCCCGAGCGAAGTGGCCATGGCATAGTGGCGCTTGGCCTGTTCCTTCGACGGTGGCAACGAGGTCGCGTAAATGACCGCGAGATTAAAATGCGCGTCGGCGTAGTTTGGATTTTCTGAAACTGCCTCGAGTAATTCTTTTTCGGCAGCTTCCTGCCAGCCTTTCTGACTCGCAGTAATGCCGAGGTAATTGTGCGCGGTTGCGCTCTTCGGATTGAGCCCGAGGGATTTGGTCAATTCCGCCAGCGCCTCGTCGAATTTCGATTGTCGATAATAAACGATTCCGAGTGTGGTGTGCGTGAACTCGTCCTTGGGCGAGAGCGCGACCGCTTTCTTCAAGGTCAACTCGGCAGCTTTAAGTTTGCCACTGCGAAAATAAACTACGCCAAGATTCGAGAGCGAATAAAGATTGTTCGGCGTCTTGGTCAGAATTTCCTGATAAATTTTCTCCGCCGACCGATATTTGCCCTTATCGAAATTCTCCTTGGCCATCCGGGCAAGATCGACAACGTCCTCGGGGACGTTCGGCTTAAAGATGCTCGGAACGGTGTAGCCAGTCTGTCCGGCCGGCGCGGAGGGCGCTTTCGACGCGACCAGACTGCCGGCTGGTGCCTCGGTTGAAGCGGCAGGCGTATTCGGCTTTGCGTTTTTGGCAAAAGTGAAGCTGGCCTTGACCGCGACGGGATTGTCATCAGAAATCGAAACGACCGGTTGGCGGAGCAGCGCCAGTTCATCCGTAGTCAACCTCGTCACCGGTTGGGCCAGTAACTGGATTTGTTGCGTCAATGTTTCCGATTTGATCTGTAGCTTGTCGAACTCGGCCAGCATCAACTTTTTCGCCTGATCGCGCCGCGCTTCTTCCTGGCGCTCGCGCACGATGATGTTGCGCAGCATTTCATTCTCTTTTGTCAGCTTGGCCGTCTCCTCCGGCGTAGCGCCGACGAGCTTGACCTGCTCGACCTGCTTGCTCGCTTCGTCGAGTTGGGATCGCAACTGCGCGACTGTGGCTTCGTAGGTCTGATTCTGCTTCTGGCTGGCGGCGAGCTGCTGCTGAAGATCGCCGATCTGTTTTCTCACGTCGGCGAGCTCTTTTTCTTTCTTCGGTTTGTCCGCGCTGATCTCGCGCACAGTTTTTTCGGCGTCAGCCAGCTTCTGTTTCAAATTGGAATTTTCCGCGACCAGCACCTCCACCCGCTGTTCCGTATCCTTTAATCCTTTCAATTGGGCTAGTGCGTCATCCCGTTCTTTGTTTGCACTCACGACTTTTTGGTCCGCCTCGGCCGCGTGGGCATTCGCTTCATCACGCTCTTTGCTGGCGGAGGCTCGCTGTTGATCGGCGCTTGCGACTTTCGTATTGGCGTCGTCCCGTTCCTTTTCAGCGGCGCTGCGGCCTTGCTGCGCCGAAACAAGCGCTTTTTTCAACTGCGCGATTTCGGATTTAAGGGCCTCCTGCGCTTTGCCCTCGTTCGAACCGGCAGCCGCAGTTTTCTTCAGCGAAGCCTGCGCCTGAGTTAATTGATCGCGCACTTGCTTCTCAGCCGTTTTCGTTTTGTCCAGATCGCCCTGAGCTTTGTCGAGTTTCGATTTCGTTTCATCAAGACGGCTGTTCAACGATTGCTTTTCATTTTCAGCCGCGCTCATTTGGGTGCGCGATTTTTGTAATTCGGCTTCAAGTTGGTCGACTCGATCGCGCAGTTTGCGGGTGGCCTGCTCGATCGCAACCTCGTTCGGTGTACTCGCCGGGGCCGGCTTCGCGGCCGGCAACGGTGTTACCGGTTCTTTGGCGACTTGGGTCGGTGCTGGTTCTGGTGGAACCGCGGCGGCATTCTCAATAGGCGGCACGGGAGCGTTTACACTTTCCTGGGTTGAAGCTTTGTCCTGCACCCGCAGGATACTTTCGCTCACTTTCCGGCCGCGATATTCGACGATGGCGGGTTGCCAATCGGGGTGGGCCTTGCGCAATTGTTCGATTAGGCTGCCGGCAAAGCGATACTTGGCGAGGGCAGCCTTAAATTGGTTCTCGTGCTCGAGTTTTTCGCCCTGCTGCGCTGTCATGTAAGCTTTGAGAAACGTCTCGCTCGGGTCATCCGATTCGGCGGTCAAGACCGGCGAGGCCAGACAAAAAACGACCGCGGCGAGCAGGATCGAGCCGATTTTCATCATGGAACGCGCAGTGCGGATGATAACAGACGCAAAGCGGGTTGCAACGAAACGATGGGGCATCGGCTGAAGGAGAAGCGGAGAGTGTGCCACACCGGGGGGTTCTTTGCGCGTTTGCAATCACGCGTCTGAAAACTAGAATTTGAATCCCCCGATGGTGGTCGTAGCTCAATGGTAGAGCCCCAGATTGTGGTTCTGGTTGTTGCGGGTTCGAGTCCCGTCGACCACCCCGTTTTTTAAATCCCAAAATCCAAACCCCAAGTTCCAAATTTTGGGCTTTGGGATTTGAAACCTGGGATTTTCAATTTCGTGTCTGTAGCTCAACTGGATAGAGCATCTGACTTCGGATCAGAAGGTTGGGGGTTCGAATCCCTCCAGGCACGCATTTTTTTCGCGCCGCGACTGCAACCAGGTTTGTGCCGTTGAAAACGTTTTGGATAGCGCTCGCCTTGGTCGCGGCGGCCACCATCGCTTTTGGGTGGCTTGCCTGGAAGTGCGTTCACGATCCAAAAATTAATTTCCTGCCGCGAGACGGACGCGCCGAGTGGATTGTATTTCCAGCTGCACTGGATACGCGCACGCACCCAGTGGCAACGATGGACGCAACATTTCGTCGAACCCTGCAGCTTGAAACGCAGCCGGGGTCGGCTCGACTGCTCGTTCGCGCGGCCAAACGGATCGAATTGAAAATTAACGGTGAAACGGTTCAAACCGTTTCGACACGGAACTGGAAACAGATTTCAAAAATCGATGTGTCGCAATTTTTCCGGACCGGCCCGAACACAATTGAGGCCAGAGTTTTTAACGACGACGCGCCGCCGGCGCTCTGGCTCACATTAACCGCGGACTCATCGACTTTGCGAACTGACGAGCGGTGGGAAGTGTCGCTCGCCGGATCGACATGGCGCAGCGGCGCGCTCGCTTCAACGCCGAAGCGCCCGGCTCCGGGCAATCTTCTTGCCGGAGGTGAAAAAATATCTGATGTGCTCCCGCATATTTGGCGCGCGTGGACGGCATTTTCAGTTCTTGCCGTTCTCCTGACGTTCGCGGCCGGCTGGTGGTTAGCTCGAATTACGGCAAGACCAAATGGCGGCAGTGCTGAATTTTCCCGCCGGCAACTCTTCGCCTTGCTCGGATTATGCAGCTTCGCCTGGGTCATTCTTTTTGGGAATAACGCGAAAATGTTGCCGTTCTCGAGCGGCTACGATTCCAAGGAGCACAGCGCTTATATTAAGTACATCCAGGACCACAGGGTGTTGCCGCTGCCCAACGAGGGATTCGAAATGTTTCAGCCGCCGCTCTACTACGGCCTTTCTGCCGGGGTCCTGTCAACCTGCCGGCTTGCGATCGCCGACGATGCTGCGGTGATTGCTTTACGCGCGATGACGATGATTTTTGGCGTCGCGAATTTTATTTTCGTTTTTCTGAGTGTGCGCTTGCTCTTTCCCGGCCGGATTGTCGCCCAACTGGTTGGATTGCTGATTGCGGCATTTTTGCCGATGCAGCTTTATCTCTCGCATTATGTGACGAACGAAACGCTGGCGGCAACGCTTGCGACTGCAACAATTTACCTTGGCTTACGCACGCTGACGAGCGAGCGCGCATCGGCCTTGCAATATCTTTGGCTCGGCGTCTGCGCCGGACTGGCAATGTTGGCCAAGGCGACAAGCTTGTTGCTCATTCCGCCGCTCTTCGGCGCTTTGATGATCAAGCTTTTTCAAGATCGGGCTCAATTCTTTGTCTGGTTGCATGCGTTCGGAATAACTATCGCCGCAATCCTCATCACCTGCGGATGGCATTACCTCCGGATTTGGCATCACTTCGGTACGCCAATCGTCGGCAACTGGGACCCCACCCTCGGATTTCCGTGGTGGCAAGACCCGGGATTTCACGTCGCAAGCGATTATTTTCGTTTTGGCACGACGCTCATCTCTCCGCTGTTCAGCGGTTTCAACGGCTTCGCCGATGGAATTTATTCGACACTCTGGGGTGACAGCCTTTGCGGCGGACTGTCCGACTTGCGTTCGCGCACCCCGTGGAATTACCAACTCATGATCGGCGGCTATTGGCTCGCATTGCTCCCTACTCTGCTCGTCGCCATTGGCGCCGCGGTGGCGATCTATCGATTCACTCGCCACCCGTCACCGGAGTGGTTTCTGTTACTTGGACTTTCAGCCACCGTCACAATCGCGCTGATTTTCATGACGCTAAAAGTCCCTTCTTACGCGCAAGTGAAAGCTTTTTACGGTTTGTCCGCCGTTGTCCCGTTTTGTGCTTTCGCAGCAATCGGATGGCAAATGCTGACGGCGCGCTCGCGCGTTTTGCAACTGCTGTTCAGCACAGCGCTCCTGCTTTTTAGCATCAACAGCTTCGGCTCGGTCTGGATCCGTCCGTCGACAGAGCAACATATTTACACAGCGCGGAGGTCGATTTCGCAGTCTCAATCGAATCGGGCCATTTCCGAAGCAACCGAGGCGACAAAAAACGAATCTTCCAATGCAGGCGCATATTGCTTTTTCGCCGCAGTTTTGGATGAACTCGGTCAGTGGCAGAAAGCCGTCGCGCAATCCGAGCATGGCCTTGAGCTAGATTCTGCGAATGGCGATTGTCATCTTCAATTGGGAATCAGTCTGGCAAAGCAGGGAGATATGCTGCGCGCGATGAGCGAAGCGCGACGGGTTCTCGAATTGCAGCCGGAGAATGTGCGCGCTTACGATCTTGTTTTTACCCTGGCCCGCGAACTCCACCGCGCCGAAGAAGCCCTCGCCGTTGGACGCGATGCACTCGTTGTCTCGCCATTTGATTCCGATTTGCATTACCGAATCGGTCTGGCAGCTGGCGGGATTGGCGATTTCACAACTGCCGCTCATCAACTCGCCTACGCGTTATTACTATGGCCTAATCGCCCCGAAATCGCCGGCAAACTTCATCTGGCCGTGCGTTTTGCGGCCCAAAGCTTGAAAGCTCCCTCGCAGTTGGAAGCGATCGCTTCTTCAGCGCCAGATTCTGCTCCGCTGTTAAACGAACTGGCGTGGTTGTTTGCAACTCATCCCGATGCCGCGCTGCGCGATGGAAGGCGAGCTGTTCAACTTTCTGAACGTGCTTGCGCGTTGACCGAACGAAAACAACCCGTGCCTCTCGCCACCGCCGCGGCGGCTTACGCCGAAGTCGGCAAATTTCCTGAAGCGATCGCTACTGCTCGAGAAGCACTTTCTCGCGCGCGATCGAACGGTGACGCGAAAACGGCCGGACTCGCCGAGAATCTCTTAACATCGTTTCAATCGAATCAACCTTACCGAGAGGAGCCACGGCCATGAAATTTTCCGCCGCGCGCTCGGAGTTGGATTCCATGGTGGTGGAGATCGAGCTCAC
>WNGJ01007494.1_pt1 | contig 11610 bp, 10 predicted proteins | sample 5400611 | NCBI WGS metagenome assembly WNGJ01 (sample SAMN13153375, study PRJNA577476) | soil metagenome | isolation source: 40 cm soil or saprolite under Garry oak tree replicate 1 | place: USA:California | collected 2016-06-15 | reverse complement strand
GAGCAGCTATATTGATATCGTGCAGCACTTCTTGCCCATTTCCATAGGCAAAGGAAACGTGTTCAAAACGAACATGACCCTGCACCTCTTGTAGTGCTACTGCTCCCGGGGCATCGGTAATGTCTGGTGGAGTATCCAGCAGTCCAAAGATACGTGTGCCGCCGGAGAGGCCGCGCATAAACCAGGTGACCATATAGCCGAAGGTACGCACAGGGGTGCCCAGGAGAAGTATGTATTGTGTGACGGCCACAAGCACACCGAGGCTGAGTTGATGCCCGATTACCGCAACGCCTCCTATCCATACGATCAACACCGTGACCACGTTAAGTACGAGAACCATCAAGGGCTGATTCCATGCTGAAAGTCGCATTGCACCCAGATTGAGTTCGCGCAGTTCGCGGTTTTTCGTCCCGAACTTGGCTATCTCGAAATCTTCGCGGGCGAAGGCTTTTACAACGCGTACACCGCTCAGACTCTCTTGCATCACTGTTCCCAAGGCCCCTGTCTCGTTCTGCACACTTAACCACATTGGACGCAAACGACGCGCCACCTGGATAGAGAGCACGATCAGAATGGGGACGCATATCATTGTAACCAGTGCCAGGTGCCAGTCGAGTCGAAAAAGTATAACCGTGATCGCGCTGAAGGTTACCAATGCCAGAAGCGCACGCAGCAGCCCCAGTGGAATGAAGTTACGCACCGCCTCGATATCAACGGTCAGACGCGACATCAATTGGCCCGTCTCTGCTTCGTCATGAAACGAGAAACTGAGGGTTTGCAGGTGATCATAGACGCGGTCACGCAGATCATAGGCGACGAGGCACGAAAGCGCCTGTGAAAGATAGCCCTGCCCATAGGCAAAAAGACCACGCAGAGAACTGGTCACAAGGATCGCGGCCGTCGCAAACAGAAGAGTACTAAATTGCCCATGTTGAAGTCCTGTATCGATCACCCACGCCAGCAACCACGGTACCACCAGTGCGAAGCCTGTGGAAAGTCCCATGCAGACCACTGCACCGAGTGCTGTCAACCAGTGAGGACGAAGCAGGGCTATGATGCGCAGGTAGATACGTAAGCTAACTCTCCATAAATCAATAGACGTGAATACTTGAAGCTTGCCCACTTTTGGGGAAATCACACATATATCCTTTCTAGATACTCTAATCAATTCACATGCGGCTCTTTATAACGTAGAAGCATTGATGTCAGTCTGGAGTTGATTGAATTCGCGCCTCTAAACGCAGGCGACGTGCTGGATAAATCCGCACTCTACACGTGTGTAGAGTGCGGATTTATCCAGCACGTTATGCGGAACTACGTCCGCTTACTGGGAAGATGACCTTATTGAAATAGCTGTCTTTAGTATATCACGTTTTGAGACGGTCTCATCGTTCAAATGCGCGGTGTCTTCACGCCATCGATGTAGATGTGGCGCAGCCCTTGCAAGATACGTTCCAGCGAGAAGCCGCGCTCTTGCCGTTGGAAGCGATAGAACATGGGATGTAGTGTCGCTAGCATGGCATCGGCCGTGTAGGGAACATCGAGCGAGGCCAGCTCTCCCCGCTCCACTGCTTCAGTGAGCAGCTCCGTGAGCAGTTCGTGTAACCAGAGATAAAACGGCGCATGCTGGAGCGAAAACCGCCGGGAGATGTCAGATTCGTCGCACTGCAAATCTCGTACATCCGTTACGGCACTTGGCCCTAACAAGGCACCCTGCTCTTCCAGAAACGCGACACTGTGTGCCAGTACACCGTCCAGCCGTTCGAGCGCAGGAGATGTCTCCTTTGCCGCGAACAGCGCTGCGATCTCTTCCACGAATTGCTCATGATGCTCGCGCAATAAGTCCATACAGAGCTCGCCTTTATTGGCATAACGACGATACAGCGTCCCCTGCCCGATGCCAGCGGCCATGGCAATCTGATGCATGCTGACGAAGTCGGCACCCTGCTCGGCGAAGAGGTGCCGCGCGACCTCCAGGATACGCCGGCGATGCTCCATTGCGTCACGCCGTTCGGGCCGCGCACGCGGCACAAATGGCTTCGGCAGGCCGGAAGGCCACGGGAAAACACACGATTCTTCCATCATTGCTCTTCCCTCTTGACAAGTGGACATTTGTCCGCTACAATATCACATGTGGACACTTGTCCACAAAGAGTGTACCACATTGCGGCGTGCGGGTCAATACTCGCGTCCCCGTTCACTTGCTTGACGTCCCCTGCCGGCACCCGGTCGGGATCATCGCCGGCAGCATGAATAGAGGAAATGCATCATGTCGAACAGACCGGCCATTGTGGCCGAAGGACTTCACAAACATTACGGAAAGACGCACGCCCTGGCCGGGCTTGATCTGGTCGCTGAGCAGGGTAGCGTGCTTGGCCTCCTCGGCCCCAATGGGGCCGGCAAGACCACCGCCGTGCGCATCCTGACCACGCTCTTACGTCCTGACGCGGGGCGAGCGGAGGTGGCCGGGCTCGATGTCGTCAAACAAGCTGACACGCTCCGTGCGCGCATTGGCCTGGCTGGCCAGTATGCTGCCGTTGATGAATACCTCACCGGCTATGAAAACCTGCAGATGTTCGGGCAACTCTATCACTTGCCAGGTGCAGTGGCACGGCGGCGAGCAAACGAGCTCCTCGCACGTTTTGATCTGGTCGACGCCGCCAGGCGCATCGTCAAGACCTACTCGGGAGGCATGCGCCGGCGCCTCGATCTGGCAGCGAGCTTGATCATGTCGCCTCCGGTGCTCTTCCTGGACGAGCCGACCACCGGCCTTGATCCACGTGGCCGCCTGGCCATGTGGGAGATCATCAGCACCCTTGCCGCCGACGGGACCACCGTGTTACTCACCACCCAATACCTGGAGGAAGCCGATCAACTGGCCCACCAGATCGCCGTGGTTGACCATGGGCGCGTGATTGCCAAAGGCACAGCCGACGAATTGAAAGCTCAGATCGGTGGCGAGCGGATCGAGCTCACGGTGGCACAGGGAGGCGACCTGCAGGCCGCTGTGCAAGCGCTGCGCCGTTACAGTGTGGGCGAACTCCAGGTCAACGCGGAGCGCCGCCACCTCGTCGTGCCGGTAACGCAGGGGGCACAACTCCTCGCCACGGTCGTACGCGACCTCGATGCCGCGCAGATTCCCCTGGACGACCTGGCTCTGCGCCGGCCCACCCTGGATGATGTCTTCCTCACGCTCACCGGGCGCTCTGCTGAGGAAACAGAGCTGCCTGCAGGCGCAGAAATAGAAACCGAGCAGCCTATGGTAAGGAGTTCACGATGAACATTAGCGATTTCCGCACGGCTGAACCATTAAAGCCGCTGGCGCGGCCTCCACTCTACTGGACGTTCGCCGATGCGCTCGTCCTGGCCAGGCGCCACCTGGTGCAGATCCCACGCATCCCTGAGGAGCTGATCTTCGCGACGATCCAGCCGATTATGTTCGTCTTGCTCTTCCGCTACGTCTTTGGTGGAGCGATCGCGGTCAGTGGCACCAGCTATGTCAATTACCTGATGGCTGGCATCTTCGCTCAGACCGTCATCTTCGGCGCGACGAACACCGGCATCGGCCTGGCCACTGACCTGCAGCGGGGGTTGGTCGACCGCTTTCGCTCCTTACCGATGGCCAGATCGGCCGTCCTCACCGGCCGCACCCTCGCTGACCTGGTGCGTAATACCTTCGTCGTGTTTGTAATGTGGATAGTCGGGCTGCTGGTCGGCTTCCAACCACAAGGCAATGTCCTGGCCTGGGTGGCGGCGGCGGGGCTGCTCCTGCTCACCAGCTTTGCCTTCTCATGGATCTCAGCGACGATCGGACTGTTGGTGAGCAGTGTGGAAGCGGCACAATCGGCCGGCTTTATCTGGCTCTTTCCGTTGACCTTCGCCAGTAGCGCCTTCGTGCCAACAAAGAGCATGCCCGGATGGCTGCGCACTTTCGCCGAGCATCAGCCGGTTTCGCTGATCGTCAACGCGGTGCGCGGGCTCCTGCTCAACCAACCGGATGCCGTGATGATCTGGCAGGCGCTGGCCTGGTGCGTGGGCATCCTCGTTGTCTTCATCCCACTGGCGGTGTGGGCCTATGGACGCCGCACGGCGCGCTGAGGCAGGGAGTGAGCTCTTGCTCTTTAGCTTTTGTAGAGCTTATCGCTTCTACCTGAAATATTCCAAGGATATCCTCGCGCTCTCAAGTGAAGGAATTTGAGGATGATCGTGCTCGACGATTCCCCACAGGCCGCGAGCTTGCGCGAACTCGCAAATGTGCTGCAGATCTAGTATACCTTTGCCGACTTCAGTCATCGACCGATCAGCAGCCATATCTTTGAGGTGAATGAGCGCGACACGGTCTCCGAGTGTTTGAAGATACGAAACAGGATCAACGCCTGCATAGGCAGCCCAGTACACATCTAGCTCGATCTTTACGAGTGAGGGGTCAGCAGCCTGCAACAAATAGTCAATTAGATAGCCTCCATCAATGCGAGTGAATTCAAAGTTGTGGTTATGATAGGCAAAGGTGATACCATGTTCCTGGCATCGCTGCCCGATGGTATTCAGTCGAGGAGCAAGCGCCTGTATACCCTCTCGTGTGCGCCACTCCTGCGGCAGCGATGGCAGCACTATAAAGGAGCAGCCAATATCCAGGCAATAGCGCATTGCCGCATCTAGTTGCTGGTCTTGTAACGCATCTAACCCAAGATGAGTACTGACTGCGCGCAGCCCCGTCTCAGTTAGCAACGCCGACATCTCTTGTGAAGTCAGGTTCCCGTAGCCGGCGAATTCTACTCCAGAATATCCTATCTGCGCCACGCGCCGCAGTGTTCCAGCGAAATCGCGTTGGGTTTCATCTCGCACGGTATATAACTGTAGGGCCACCTGTAGATTGTTCATGACGTTTTCTCCTTTTTTCAAACGGTTCGTATGCATATCGTCCCTTCCCAAGCAATATAGCACATACAGACACCAGACTGGGTGCTGTGCCATAATATATGTTATAGGATTAGCGCATTCTTCGGAATGCTCAACACCCATAGAAGGAAGCTTTTGAACCGCGTATGAACAGAAAAACCCCTATTGGCATCATCGGATGTGGCAACATCAGCTCCATTTATCTCAAAGCGCCTCGCCTTTTCGATATCTTGCAGGTCGTAGCCTGTGCGGATATTGATATGGAGCGAGCACGAAGGCAGGCAGAGCAATACGGCGTTCCCAAAGTATGTAGCGTAGAGGAGTTACTGGCTGATCCAGAGGTCGAGATTGTCGTCAATCTCACCATCCCCAACGCACATGCCGAAGTTGCCCTCGCAGCGATTGCGGCAGGCAAAGCGGTCTACAGCGAAAAGCCATTAGCGATCAAACGGGCAGACGGGAAAGCCATTCTGGAGGCCGCGCATGCTAAACAGGTACGTGTTGGCAACGCGCCTGATACTTTTCTTGGTGGTGGTTTTCAAACCTGTATCCAGTTGATTAACGATGGACAGATCGGGACGCCTGTTGCTGCTACGGCATTCAAGTTGAATCACGGGATGGAATGGTGGCATCCCGACCCATATTTCTTCTATCAACCCGGCGCCGGCCCCCTGTTTGACATCGGCCCTTATTATCTCACAGCGCTTATTGCCATGATGGGGCCAATCCGGCGTGTGACGGCCTCAACGCAGATTACCTTTCCCGAACGCACTGTGACCAGCGAGCCGAAATACGGGACGAAGATTCCCGTCAATACGCCTACACATATCGCGGGGATCATGGAATTTGCGAGTGGCGCTGTCGGTACGATGATCACCAGCTTCGATGTCTGGCATCATCACTTACCATTTATTGAAATCTATGGGACAGAAGGCACACTTAGTACGCCTGATCCCAATCGCTTCGATGGTCCGGTGTATATTCGCCAGGCGCAGGATGAGACATGGCGCGAAGTTCCTCTAACGCATGGCTACACCAGCAATTCGCGTGGGATAGGTATCGCCGATATGGCCTATGCGATGCGTTCCGGTCGTTTGCATCGTGCCAATGGAGAAATGGCCTATCATGTCCTCGACATTATGGAATCCTTTATGCAGTCCGCGACAGAGGGAAGGCATATAACTCTAACCAGTACATGCACCCGTCCTGAACCGTTGCATCCAGGTTCCCATACATGGGAAGAGGACCAGGTCGAATAAGAGTATTCCTTGTCCTTCGGTAGAGGTGAAGATATTTTGTCGTTTTCAGGTACCTCACTGTATAGGATATAATGATTGCAAATGCTACGGTTTCATGCTGTTGTTTCATAAGTGTTTGCGCTTTGCCGTAGACACGCGAAGGAGCAGTATGCTCATCGATGTACCAACCAGGGGCTTTGAAGATTTCGCTGCTAGTGCATAGGATGTCGAGACCAATTAGCGTATTTGGGGTTACGGGTATGAAACAAGATATTCTCCATAGAAAACTGCGTGCCGGTATCGTCGGCGGCGGTCAGGGTTCATTTATTGGCGCAGTTCATCACATTGCCGTCGAACTGGATGGGCAAGCCGAAGTTGTAGCAGGAGCAATGTCCACCGATCCGCAGCGAGCAGAAGCATCGGCGCGCGCATGGTATTTGAAACGCTCTTACAAGAGCTTCGAGGAGATGGCCGAGGCCGAAGCCAGTTTGTCTGACGGCATCGATTTTGTCATGGTGACGGTGCCCAATCACCTGCACTACCCGGTTGCGCGCACATTCCTGGAGCATGGTATCCATGTTGTGTGCGATAAGCCGATGACCTTTAACCTGGAAGAGGCGCGGGCGCTGGTGGAACTGGTCGAGCAGAAAAAGCTGATTTTCGCCTTGACTCATAACTACACGGGCTACCCGGCAGTACGACACGCACGCCACCTTGTACAAACAGGCGCAGTAGGCACGATTCGTAAAGTATTGGTGGAGTATCTCCAGGATTGGCTCATGGAGGCGGCTGAGCGCACCGGGAATAAACAGGCACTCTGGCGCACTGATCCAACCAAATCGGGAATTGCAGGCTCAGTCGGTGATATCGGCACACACGGTGAAAACCTGCTGGAATTTATCACCGGTTTAAAAATAGCGGCTGTATGCGCAGACTTGACTACCTTTATCGAAGGCAGACAATTAGATGATGATGCAAATATGCTGCTACGTCTGGAAAATGGAGGCAAAGGCATCCTGACCTGTTCGCAGATTGCGGCTGGCGAAGAAAACGCATTGAGTATCCGTGTCTATGGCAGCAAAGCGGGCTTAGAATGGCACCAGATGGAACCGAACACGTTGATATTCGCAGAGCATGGGCAGCCTCGCCAGGTACTACGAACGGGAATGCCATATATGAGTGATGAGGCCAAAGTAGTCACTCGCCTGCCCGCCGGACATCCAGAGGGTTTTCTAGAAGCCTTTGCCAATGTCTACCGATTGGCGATTGCCGATATCCGGCGCGCTGAAGCGGGCGAATCACCAGCAGGTGGCTATCCAACGGTGTATGACGGGTTACGTGGAATGCAATTTATCACGAAAGTCGTTGAGAGTTCGCAAAAAGGCGGCATCTGGATAGACTTTTAATGGAATAGAAAGGTGACGGTGTTCGGGAGGTAGGAAGGTGTTTGACAAGAGAAGTCTTCAATGTTATCCTACCCTACAGTAGAAAAGATTTCAGGCTATTTCAGCAACAAGGCGCAGGAGATGGACACATCACAAACTTGGCGCGAACTATTAGGTAAGATTATTCAGGACCCCCAGGAGCGACAACGTATCGTTACTGAATTGGGCGTGAATCCACTTACCCTGACGCGTTGGGTAACTGGACAGTCGAACCCACGCCCACAGAATTTGCACCAACTCCTCAATGCCCTCCCCCAGTATCGTGAGGTTCTCCTTGAGTTGATCAAAAAAGAATTCACAGACTTCGCAGGTGGGACAGACTATGACGAGGGGGTAACATCTACCATTCCTCCTGAGTTCTACATGCGTGTATTGCATACATGTACAACCATACCCAAACAACTCCTCTTCTCGTCCGTCTGCAATCTTATCCTCCAGCAGGCCCTCGAGCATCTTGATCCCCAACGTTTAGGGATGGCAATCATTGTGGTACGCTGCATGCCACCCCACAACGAGTACAAAATACGGAGTCTGCGCCAGGCAGCAGGACGCGGAACACCGCCGTGGGGAAGGGACTTAGAACAGCAGTCAGCCATGTTGGGAGCGGAGTCGTTAGCCGGGCATGCAGTCATATCAGGCCGCCTCGAGGTAAATCAGCGGCTGAAGGATAATCTCAGCCTCTCTCCCGGCTATCGTGGCCAGTGGGAAGAAAGTGCCGTCGCTGCTCCCATCATGCATGTCGGTCTCATTGCAGGCAGTCTTCTTGTCTCAAGCACGCAGCCCGACTACTTTCTGCCACGCCGCTGCACTCTGATTCAGAGTTATGCCGATCTGCTCGCTTTAGCCTTTGCCCGCGAGGACTTTTACACGTTCGAGCAGATCCAACTGGGGGTCTTGCCTCCTTACGTGGAGCAGCGAGCGTTTTTCATCGAGTTTCAGCGACGATTGGCCGAGACGATGATTCGAACAGCAAGAGACAAACTTCCGCTCAACTTGGTCCAGGCAGAGAAAGTGGTGTGGCAAGAGATAGAAGAAGAACTCTTGCGCTATCGTTTGTAACGAGTAGCAAAGAAGCATGAATATAAAACGTTGAGCGGGTTCTCACTCCATCACACGTACGCCCAGGCCACTTCATGTTTAAGGAGCCATGCAGCTTGATTTGCTGACATGAGGGGTCTCCTCAGGCACACGTAGGCCTGGTGCGGATCGTGGATGGCGGGGAACCACGACTCGTCAGGGCGTAAGGGGAAATCAAGCATCTGCTCTCTCAGGTCCACGGATGGATTGAAGGAGATTTTCACCAGATCATAGGCCACATAGCGAAACGAGGCGATGACTTCCCGTTGGAGTGCCTGGCTGAAGGTTGTCGCATGTTTGCTCACGCTTGCCGTTTGCAGGAGCTGGACCATGAGCAGGACGTTGTGGGCCTCCTCGTTGACACGACGACCAATGAGCCGGCCGCTTGCCTCTTTGCAAAATGCTTCTACGGTGGCCTGCGCGGCTTCTTCCTTAGCATCGGAACAAACAATTTCAATCAAGGCGGTCATGATGGATCTCCTTATTGCTGACAGGTGTGTTTCAGGGACAGTTATCTGGGAGCTACCCCTCAATTAGTCACCACTTCGGCTTGTAAAAGCGCTGGCTTCCAGCATATCCTTTAACGTCAGCAGATCATGCTCAAGCTGGCGGCGGATCGCATTGGTGATCACTGGCTCCGCCAGCCCCAACATTTCTCCTGTCAGATGGATCACCGCATCCTGGGAGACATTGGTCTTACCATCTTCGACCGGCTCGAACTGGTAGTAGAAGAGGCAGGGTGAGACTCCAGAAATGCTTTTGATGGTCAGGTCGCGGCTGGGTTCACACTCAACAATCTCAAAAGTAATATCTGACCACCTTCCCAAAAACCGGATTGTACTCCGCACCGTCGCTCCTACGTGCATCGCCCCCGGCGAGATTTTCCTGGCCGCGATCACGACGCTTGACCAGTCGACCAGGTTCTCAAGTTCACTCATGTAGGCAAAGATTTCCTCGGTGGACCGGTTGATGACGATGCTGTGCTTGACTTTCATCTTAATCAACAGTACCTCTACTCCTCTCACATCAAAGGTCGGCCACGGCATGTTGTGGCTTTCTACATTCCTCCCTGGAAAGAGCATTCGACAATTGAAGTCGTTTCCAACTTCGCATACGTACCTGGGTAGGTGTGGCTCACCTCTCGTAGATGTACAACATCTTTAAATGCTACGGAAGAGAGCAGCATCATTCCCGGAATCCCATGGAGAAGGGCTTAACATTACACCTTCTACATTCACCGACCCAAAAAGTTCCTTCAGAATAGAACAAATGCTTTTTTCTACTGCACGTTTCATGTTCTCCTTTGTTCGTGGAAGTAATGTAAAGAGCTGGCAAGAACATTGGGCGCGAATCTGGATAGAACAATGTTGCAGGCCCATATGCAAACTAGAAGAGAAACGAATAGTCACGTCATCCACCGTTCCCTCACCAAAAAGATCAAGCAGGACATGGCTCACAACATCTTCTACTGTGAGTTCGGCATTCTCTACCTCGCCTGGTAAGACTTCAAAGAACCTGTCATAGCACTGCAAGTGAATCTGAAGAATGCACATAGCTAGTTTCCTTTTCTTCTCTATTGATTTGCTGTTTCGATTTAAGTATACTTATGTAGGTTCTACTTTCTATGGTTTCTGGTAACCCAAAGTCTACTCAAAGTCCACCCAGGGTTAGAGGAATGCCTGTATGGGAGAAGTAAATGTAAGAAGTGGAATACACATGAATGTCGGTACATTTAGCGAGAGCATTCAAGAGTATCTTCGTGCAAGTGGCTATTCCCAGAAGGAACTGGCTGTTGCACTTGGTCTGCACCCAAAGGTGCTCAGTCGCAAACTGAATGGCAGTGGGAACGCGCATCTGACCCACCTGGAAGTACAAAGTATCATCACTACGTTGGCAGGCTGGCGTGCGATCACTACCCAGGACGAAGTGCTCCACCTGCTTGAACTGGCACAGGTGGAGCCAACCATCTTTAGCAGCGACGAATGGCAGACACCTCCTCTCAGTAAGCTTACAGCGAAACGCACTCAATCCATCCCCTCCAGCGACTCCAGCATTTCTACGTACACCATGCGGCACAATCTCCCTGCCCCTACTACACGCCTCATTGGACGGGAATGGGCTGTGGAGCGCCTCCGACAACTGCTCGGACGCGATGAAGTGCGTCTTGTGACGCTCGTTGGGTCGGGCGGCAGTGGCAAAACGCGCCTCGCCCTGCAAGTGGCGAGCGAACTGGTCGGCGCGTTTACTCAGGGCGTGTGGTTCGTGGCTCTGGCCGGGGTAAGTGATCCCGCCCAGGTGCCAATGAGTATTATCCAGGCTTTGAATATTACGCCCATGCCTGGCTTACCCCCAGTCCAAAGCCTGATTGCCTACCTGCGCAACAAACAACTGCTGCTGCTGCTGGATAATTTTGAGCAGGTAGGAGAAGCGACAGCCGTCGTGGATGAGATGCTGGCGGCGGTCCCTGGCCTCAAGGTGCTGGTAACGAGCCGGGTGGTGCTGCACCTGTATGGTGAACATAAGTTTAGCGTACCTCCCCTGGACCTTCCCGATACCAACATCGTGCTAGAGACGACCGAGCTTTCACAATATGGAGCCGTACAACTCTTTGTTGAACGTGCACAGGCCGTGGTGCCTGACTTTGCTTTGACCGTCGAAAACGGAACAGTCATCGCACAGATCTGTGCCAGGGTCGACGGTTTACCGCTGGCGCTGGAACTGGCAGCTGCACGAGTTAACGTGCTACCACCAGCATTGCTCTTAGAACGGCTCTCAAGAGCTCGACTTCCCGTCCTGACCAGAGGTGCCAGGAATCTGCCCAGCAGGCAGCAAACGCTGCGCAATACTATTCTGTGGAGTTACGACCTGCTCTCCTCAGTCGAGCAAGCATGGTTTCCCCGCCTGGGGGTATTTACCGGGAGCTGGTCGCTTGAGGCAGCAGAAGCGATGAT
>WNGJ01009306.1_pt1 | contig 11611 bp, 9 predicted proteins | sample 5400611 | NCBI WGS metagenome assembly WNGJ01 (sample SAMN13153375, study PRJNA577476) | soil metagenome | isolation source: 40 cm soil or saprolite under Garry oak tree replicate 1 | place: USA:California | collected 2016-06-15 | reverse complement strand
CCGTCCAGGCCTGCTTCGACAACGCCGGCTGATTCAGAACCATGCCAGCCGAGTGACAGGCGAGGCAGTTGTTATTGATCGCGTCCGAACCCGGACCCTCAGGGAACATCCTGTCGCTGTCGGGCAGATCGATCTTCACCGACTTCAGTTCGAACGTTGTGGCGGCGCGCGCTGCGAGAGGCGTTGACGCCACGCACAATACGACGAGGACCGGCAGCAAGTTGAGAAACATTGTTAATTCTCCGTCAAGCCGCAATGATATCGATCGATTCCACGACATTGCGCATGAACCCGGCGGGATTCCAATTTGGTGTGTCGGGTTGCGCCACGCCATTGCTATTGGTGCAGCGGATCAACAAGCTGTACTTGCCGGGAGCGGGCAGCGCTAACTGCGTCTGCCATTGCCGAAATCCATATTTGCCCTCATCTTTTCCCAGTTGCGCTTGCCGCCAGCTCTGGCCGCGATCAATTGAGTAGTCGACGCCGGCCACGCCGCAATCGCCACCGAATGCAATGCCGCGTAACGTCGTCGGTGCAGCGGCGTTCACCTTGCTGCCTGACGCCATATTCGTGACAAAGGATCTGGGAACCATTCGGTTGATCGGAATCATCTTCACGCCTGTTTCGCCCGGCTTGATGCTGGCGTATGGCGTGTCGGGAATGGTGTACGCAACTTTTGTCCAGTAGTTGGTGTCCGGCTGATTCAGCACCTCGATATCATTCAGCATCTTGACCCAATAGGTCGCATACCAGCCGGGCACGATCAGCCGCAGCGGAAAGCCATTCAGCAAGGGAAGCTGCTCGCCGTTCATGGCGAAAGCGATCATCACTTCGCCGTCGCGAGCGTGATCGATGTCCAGCGACTTCACGAAATGCGGCGCGTCCGCTACGACGGGCTCTTCCAGTCCTTTGAATCGTACCTGCACGGCGCCCGGCTTTACGCCGGCCTTATCCAGCACGTCCTTGAGGCGGACCCCGGTCCACAGCGCGTTGCCCATGGCGCCGTTCGCCCATTCTCCGCCGGGCACGCGAGGCTGAAAGAAGCCGCGCGAATTGCCGGAGCACTGGTTCGCTGCGGACAATTGGACGCTTGGCAGGCCATGAAGGATATCATTCAGCGACAGCGACAATGTCTGATTGACGTGACCGCGGACGGTCAGGGCGAATTTGTCGGTATCAATATCGGTTGGGATGAGCGCCCAGTGCCAGCGCACATAAAACTGATTGTTGGGGGTGAATACGCCCTTGTCAAAGACCTCAAACGGTGTTTCCAGAAGCGGTGGACGAGTCCGTTGCAGGATCATCGGACCTTTCTGCGGAAAGCTGGTTGTAATCTGCCGCGCTCCGGGGCCGTCGGGCAGTGGAAGATCAATCATGCTTTGCGCCCATGCCGGCCTCGAGAGAGCTGCACCTGCCGCTGCCGCGCTTGCTGCGGCAAGCAATCGCCGTCGCGTCATCATGCGATGAAACACGCCATCGTCCGCCATCTCAGACCTCCAGCATTGGTCGCGCTCTAAAGACTATTGGCGCAGGGGAAATGAGTCTGTAGACCGGCTCGTTCACCATGCTGTCTCGACCCTAGTTCGCTCGAGATGAATTGCTCCATTGCTACCAAGCTCAGTCCGACTACCGAAAAGGTTGGGGGCCTCGATACCTTGGTTTAGCCGTGCAGCGGACTGCTTCGCAGGTCTGGGGCGAGGAGGATCTCAGTTGCCCGCTTCGCCGTCGTGCGTCTTCAGGGCGGCCTGGAGAAATCGAATAAGGCTGTCTCCGTCGAAGGGCTTAGTCAGGTAGCAAATCGCGCCGGCCGCAAGCGCCTGCGCGCGGATCTTCTCATCGGGAAACGCGGTGAAAAAAATGAACGGAACACGATAGCCCTGAGCGCGCAAGTGGTCTTGCAACTGGACGCCGCTCATACCGGGCATTTGGACATCCGCAATTACACAGGCGAATTCGTCAAGGCGGTTCGACCGCAAGAACTCTTCGGCAGATGCGAATGTATGTACCACGTATCCGAGCGACCTCACGAGGCTGTCGGTCGTCGCACGTACGGATTTATCATCGTCAACAATTGCGACAAGCGTAAGCTTTGACAAGGCGATCTTTCCTTGATGCGGAGACTGGGGCCAAAGCGTCGCCAGTGCCCTGACTTCAGATAGCATTACGGATTGAGATCGGAAAACGATACCTGAGTATAGACTCTAGCCTTTCGGGCGACGGATTCCCAGCAAGTCAGCCATCCCTACTAGATCAATCACCGACCGAGCCCTCATTTTTCGCATCATATTGACCCGATGGACCTTTACCGTAATCTCGGTGACCCCCAACATTGCCGCGGTTTGCTTGTTCATCAAACCATCGACAACGAGCGCTAGCACTTCCCGCTCGCGTGATGTCAGAGAGTCGTATCGGACTCGCAGCTCCGCAACGACCGTCTCGCTGTCGCGTCGCTTTTGGTCTCGGTCAAGCGCTTTGACAACGGCATCCAGCATTTCCTGGTCGCGAAACGGCTTGGTCAGGAAGTCAATGGCCCCAGCCTTCATCGCTTGGACTGACATCGGGATGTCGCCGTGACCCGTCATAAAGATGATCGGGATGCGAATATCGGCCTCGGCCAATTCGGTTTGAAAGTCGAGACCGCTGACCCCCGGCAACCTGATATCGAGCACGAGGCAGCTCGCTGCATCCGGAACCTTGAACTGCGCAAACTCGCGGGCCGAACCGAACAGCTGCACCCGCAAGCCTACAGATCGGAAAAGGCTGCTGAGCGTCTCGCGCATCGCCGCATCGTCGTCGACGACGAAGACGATTCGTTCCGCCGAAGCGGCGAGGTCGCGTTGCGATTTAGAGCTCCCGGTCACGCGGCTTCCTCCTGATACAAGGGCAATGTGAACTCAAACCTTGCGCCTGGTCCGGCATTGTTGGCGGCCGACAGCCGTCCCCCGTGAGCCTCGATGATCGAGCGGCAGATCGACAGTCCCATGCCCATTCCGCCGGATTTCGTGGTGAAGAAGGCATTGAACAAGTTGTCGGCACTGTCGGCGGATATTCCCACGCCCGAGTCCGCGACGTCGACCACCACCCGCTGTGCTTCATCCTGATAGGATCGAATGACCAGCTCATGCGGCCGATCCGCGATCGGTTGCATCGCTTCAACACCATTCACTACCAGATTGATGATCACCTGCTGCAGCTGGACCCGATCGGCCAGGACGATGGGCAGGGCTGGCGCCAGCTCGATCCGCCAGCGAACATGGCGCGTGGCCAGTTCGCGCTGAATCAGCGCTATGACCTCATCAATGATGCTGTTGATATCGAGCGGCTCTTTTTGCGGCTCGGCGTTCTTAGCCAGCGCGCGGACGCGTCGGATCACTTCGGCCGCCCTGTTGCCCTCCTTGATAATCCATTCCGCAGCCTGGCGTGCTTCGTCCAGATTTGGAGTGCTCCCATCGAGCCAGCGCAAGCAGGCTCCCGCGGCGTTGACGACCGCGGCGAGCGGCTGGTTCACTTCATGCGAGATCGAGGCTGTCATTTCTCCCAACATTGTCACCCGCGTGACATGGGCGAGTTCCGCTTGCGCCTTGCGCAATGCCCGCTCGGCGTCATCAGCGCGGATCGCCGCAGTGATATCGGTGCCGGTGCCCCGATAGCCGAGAAAATTTCCCTTTGCGTCGAAAAACGGCTTGCCGCTTGTCCGCACGTATACCGGAGATCCCATCACGTTGAGGGTGTACTCGAAATCTCGAAATGGCTGATGGGCGGCAAGCATCGCCCGATGCTGCCGCCATTTTTCGGGCTCCGATTCAACATCCGCTGCAATATCCCAGCGAAAAAGGCCGGCCAGGCCGGGGGGCTTGAATCCGACAGCACTAATGTGCTCCGATATGCTGATGACCCGGTGGTCCGACGTAGTCTCCCAGAGCCAATCGGAGCCCGTCTCAGCGTAATCACGAAAGCGCTGCTCGCTCTCGCGAAGTGCCTGCTCAGCCCGCTTGAGGTCCTCGATGTCGGTAGACGACCCATACCATTTGACAATCTTGCCCGACTCATCGCGCAGCGGCTCGGCTTGGAACAAAAACCAGCGATATTCACCATCGAAGCGCCGGAGCCGAGCTTCGAGCCCGCCTGGCATACCGGACTCCCGTATTGCGCTCCACTTCACCAACATGCCCTTCTTATCGTCAGGATGAAAAGCACGCGGCCAGGCAGTCGCGGCCTGGTCCAATGAGATGCCGGTATAGTCGAGGGCTGTTTCATTGAGGAAATCGGGGATCCCTTCCGGTCCAGCACGCCAGACCAGCGTCGGGATCGTGTCGATGACCAGTCGAAGGCGATCTTCGGATTTCTTGATTTCATCAAACGCCTTTTGCAGCGCCTCCTTGGCGAGGTGCTGCTCGGTGACATCGACGTGCGTGCCAACCAGTTCGATCACTTCACCGTCGCCACCGACGAGAGGATGTCCCACCGAATGTACGTATCTTGCTGGACCGTCCGGAAGATCAATGCGAAAATCGACTTCAAAGTCCTTTTTCTCTTGCACTGCCTGGTGCACCATTTCAACGAACTGGCCCCTGTCTTCGGGTAGAATACGCTCCTCGAAGGATTGCGGTGACAGAGGATCCTTTTCCGGATCGAACCCAAACAGGTGGTACACTTCGGGCGACCGATAAATGAATTCTTGAAGGCGCACATCCCAGGCCCAACTGCCCGTATGACTCAAACGCTGGGATTCGGCCAAATAGGCCTCGCTACGTCGCAGCTTCCGTTCCGCCTCCCTCGCAACCGTCACATCCGTCACTGCCCCGACAAACTCGATGTTGCCTGACGTATCTCTTTCGGCCAGAGCAACGGCGTGGACATATTTCACCGAGCCATCCGGCATTAGCAAGCGATGTTCATGATCGAAATCCTTTCCGTCGCGGGACGCGCGGTCGATAGTCATTTGCACGGCAGCGCGATCCTCCGGGTGGGTGCGCTGGACAATACACTCCACGGTCGGCTTCGTCGCCCGGTCACATCCAAAGATTCGAAAGGTTTGGTCTGACCAGGCGATCTCCCCGCTGGCTATATTCCATCCAAAGCTTCCCGTGCCGCTCAATCTCTGCGCTCCGGTCAAGTACATTTCGCTTCGCAGCAGCGCGGCTTGAATTCGCTTTTGATCCTCCATCGCTACTTGCAGGTGATCGCCGGAACGCCGAAGCTCATCTGCTGCTTTCCTCTGCGCCGAGATCATGAATGCAACAATGAGAGATGTAAGGGAGAACAGAAACAGACGAGGCATCTCCGAAATACCTACAGCAAATAGCTCATGCTTCCAGACGAATGAATTGATTGGGGGCGCCAGGTAATAATGAAATGCCAAAAGGGCCAGCGTGATCGCCAACAGCGCAGGGCCGAAACCGCCAACCCATGCAGCGAAAATAACGGCGCAAAGCATCGACGATGCGATGGCTTCGGCATTCAGCAAACGTGTTATTACTTCAGCAGCAATGATCGCAACGGCAACCGACAAGATCGCCACTGCATAAGAAATCGTGGGCGACTTTGGCCACCGTTGAGGGAGATCAGGTATCATTCTGCTTGGTCGTCCCGCTTGAGGTGATGAGACAGCAATGTTGCCGGGAAAGAACGCCACGGCCGGATTTCTGGCAATCTGTGGTCTGGCCACGCATCATTCGTAGAACATTCCGACTTCCCGGCAAGCAAGATTAGAGCATTTTGAAGAAGTCCGGCAATTCGATTGCCACCCAACGGGGCCGCGGCTGCGGTTCCGCGAGGCCAAAATCGCCCCATACGTCACACAAGCCCGCGCAAAATCGAACCAAACGCCGCAATCCTGCGCAAGCAATTCAGCCTGCAAGAGCGCACTCTTATCGATTGGCCACGCACAATCGATGCGGGCGACCTCGATCCGATGGTCGCTTGAACTAAGGACCCGAATGATGAAGTTGAAATATCTGCTGGCTGCATCGCTGTTCGCGCTCGCGATGTCAGCTGCAGCCGAGGCGGAAACGATCGAACATACTGCTCCGCCACAAGGAAACGGAATAGAGGGGCGCGAGGTCGCCGCTCCTCCCTGGAGCGCGGCCTGCATGACCGACCATGGCCCGAGCCGATGCGACGAGCCGATGTGGGTTTATGGTAGCCCCGGCGCACTTGCACGATACAGGAATGCGTTCTGACTTCGACCGGATACTAAGGCGTTGCAGCGCCAATCCAACCGAACCTGAAGCTAATCCAGCTAAACCTCCGTTTAGTTGAAACGCCGGTTGGCTGAACCTAGTCTTGCATCGAGCAGCTCGGTCGCGTTTTTCTCTCTGGCGCGTACCGTATGTCTGCTGAGCGGATGGCTTCGCGCCGCCTCATCCCCCGTTCTCACTGAGGCTGGCGGGAAGCCGTCCGCCTCTTCGCCACACATCGCTGACCTTTCGGATTTTCCCCGCGCGTCCAATTGGCCCATGGCCGCCAAGCCGACCGCGCGATGCTGCCGAGCCAAAGCGGTGCGACCGACTCTATCCAGCCCTCACCGAGTGTGAATAGCGGCAATCGCAAGCCCATCGGCTTGCGCAGATGTTCGCCACTGCCATGCAAGAGGGCAAAACACCATAAACCTCCGTATAACTCTCTCGATGCTTTTCCGGTATCGGACTTTACCCACGCACGATTGAGGCAGGAGTCTCGTCCTCCTAGTCTAGCTGCCAATCGGACGAGCCGATTGCAGGTGACAGCATGCCCACGATCCCCGCCAAACAGATCGAGCATAACCGCAGTAAGCCTGGGGGGCGTTCCGAAGAGGTCCTTTGCCTGGGCGCGAAATGCGACGGCGAATACCGAGGCAAACTAACCACTGCCGAGGCAAGCCGGAGAGGAGGCAAAAATGCGCTGTAATTCTCAACATCTTCGTGACGGTGCGGCCAAGCGGTGCCCGATCTGCGACGGAAGATTTGGTCTCATACGGCACTATTCCTGGCGAACTGCGCTCTGTTCAAAAAGGTGTTTTGATCGGTTCAGGGCGCGTCAGGAAGCCGACCGCAAATGGTTATCCTGGCTTCGCGCCGCCTGACAGAGCTTGCATCGTCCACTGCTTCGCATTGGGAGGCGCCGCGTGAGATTCATCCTGGTTAATGGCAGGACGCCCCGCCCTCAACCAGTATGTGTGATGTGCGAGAAGCCGATCGCAGCAGGCTACCTGCGGGAAGTCGGGACGCACCTCACCTACTGCGATTATGATTGCTACGCAGATCACTGCAATAGCGCAATTCGGCTTCTCGAAAACCGGGCAAGGGCATCATGAAGGCTTGCCGGCTAAAGAAGCCGGGCAGCGGAAAGGACATCGGAATGAGAACTCGTAGCACGAGCTGCAACACACCCAACCGGGCGGAGCCGGCATTCGTCGGCGCTGAGTCAGGGATTTCGGAGCCGAGATCAACACATTTGCCAAATCCACCGACCAGACGCGGACGGCATCGGAGCCTTGTTTGGAGCACGCACCTCCCCCCAACGCCGCGGAATGAAGTCGCAGAGCTTCTGGCCGATATCGACGGCGTACCCGTGCTGGTTCGTTTCCTCGTGGAGGATGGACCCGAAGACCAATCCGATTTTGTCTCCCTTCATTCGCTGCTGTCGAGCACACTCGAGAAAGTGGTTGACAGGGTGCGCGGATCGTCGCTGCGAAGTGACGACCCATCAAAGCGGCCTCTCGCGACAGTTGAATTGATATCGAGCGCGGAACATTTGGCCCGGCTCCCAGTGCTGTCGAGTGACACTGTGCTGCGTGTGGGATCGCTGGAGCTCGATCTCCTGGATCGCACGGCGAAGCGTGGCGACCGCAAGATCGATCTGCGGCCGCGCGAGTTTCAGCTCCTCAAGTACATGATGCAACGGAGCGACAAACTGCTGACGCGGGCAAGCCTCTTAAAAGATGTATGGCACTACAAGTTCGTTCCAGAAACGAACCTCGTCGATGTCCATATGGGCAGACTGCGTCGCAAGGTCGATGGCTCAAATGAGCCCCCTCTGATTCGCAACGTCCGCGGCGTCGGTTTTGTTCTCAGTGCGACTCCCTTTTCGCAGTGTTCAGCGCCGAGACCTGGCGAACGAGCAGCAGCCCGGGCGTCGGACAGCTCTTCGCGATCGGTGGAAACGACGTTGCAATGGTAACCGATGACACCAGCGGTTCATGAAGCCGGGCGACGGAACCGGCTCACCGCTGGGCGCGGCGCCCTCGCTAAACTCGCGGCTAACTGACAAAGGAATTCCCGGGAATGTTCGACTATGTCGGCAGTTTCAAATCTGCCATTGCTGCTCTCGAACGTGAACGCCGCTATCGCGTCTTCGCCGATCTCGAGCGAAAAGCAGGACAGTTCCCCTTTGCGGTTTGGAACAGTCCAAACGACAAGCGGGATGTCGTCGTATGGTGTTCGAACGATTATCTCGCGATGGGCCAACACCCGAAGGTGATCGAAGCGATGTGCGCCGCCGCGCGCAGAATGGGTGCTGGCGCGGGCGGGACGCGCAACATTTCGGGCACGAATCGGGCGTTGGTCGAGCTGGAGGCCGAGCTCGCAGACCTGCATGGCAAGGAGGCCGCGCTCGTTTTTACTTCGGGCTACGTGTCCAATCACACTGGAATCGCGACAATCGCAAGGCTGCTTCCGGATTGCGTGATTCTGTCCGACGCGCTCAATCATAATTCGATGATCGAAGGCGTGCGTGCCGCCGGCCGTCCCAAGCAGATCTGGCGCCACAACGATCTTCAGCATCTGGAGCAGTTGCTGTCCCTCGCGGCACCTGACCGCCCGAAGCTGATTGTCCTCGAGAGCATCTATTCGATGGACGGCGATGTCGCTCCGCTCGAAGCGATTTGCGACCTTGCGGAGCGCTACAATGCGATGACCTATCTCGACGAGGTGCATGCCGTCGGCATGTATGGGCCGCGCGGCGCTGGCATCGCCGAGCGGGACGGGGTGATGGCACGCCTCGACGTTATCGAAGGAACGCTTGCCAAGGCTTTCGGTACGCTTGGCGGCTACATCGCCGGCAGCAGCGCTGTCGTGGACGCCGTACGATCCCATGCTCCCGGATTCATCTTCACGACGGCGTTGCCGCCCGCGGTAGCCGCCGCAGCGAAGGCGTCGATCGCTCATCTCAAGACGTCGGACGCAGAGCGCGTGGACCAGCGCGCCGCCGTGGCAGCGACCAAGGCGGCCTTGCGGGAAGCCGGCCTGCCGGTGCTGGCGACAGAGACCCATATCGTGCCAGTCATGGTCGGCGATCCCGAGCTGTGCAAGCAGGCGAGCGATCTCCTGCTTGAGCGGCACGGGATCTACATCCAGCCGATCAATTATCCGACAGTGCCCCGGGGCACCGAGCGATTGCGGATTACTCCGACCCCCGCGCATGACGCCAGGCTGATCCGAGAGCTGGCTGACGCCATGGTTTCGGTGTGGCGGGAGCTTAGTCTCCCGCTTGGAAGCGACTATCATCTCCGTGAGCAGCGCGCACAGACCGTCGCTTCTGCCGGCTAGCCCGATCGATGCCTCATGACAGCGACGGCGCGATGCGCGCGGCGGCGAAGTGCTATGCGCCGGCAACCGCGACTGTCCGCTTCAGCGATCCCGTGCTTCAATAGAGGCTAAGTGGGGGAAGGGCAGATCCCGATGGCGCCTGCGGATTCCGACTCAAGTTCGGAGCGAGGTCGGTGTGGCCCCATCCGACAGGCGATTGTCCGTTCATGGCAACAATACGAACGGTCGGACGATGCCGAAGACTTCCCATGACGGAACAAAACGGAAGTGACCGGCCGGCTGTCAAGACGGCGCTTTTGACCCCAACCAGATATCGATCTCCACCCGCAAACGAGATACACTGAGGTCACGCGGGTGTCCAATCGGACCGGGGAGAGCCGGAACGATGGAGCGAAAAAGTGTTCTTAAGTCGGTCGCTGGCGCGGTCACATGCACCGCCGCAGGAAACCTTGCCAGTCTAGCCTTTTCAGAAGCCGCCACACCTCCTTGCTCGTCGTCGGTCGGCACAATGGACGGAAACGGCGGCGAACCGAGGCAGCGTGTGACGAGAGTGGCGAAGCCGCATGAGCTCCGTGCCGCGCCTTCCAGCCGCTGCGAAGAGTCGCTCCGATGGTGAACAGGGCCGTCGCTGACCCAGAGGAACAGAATTTCATCCTCTCGAGCTTGTCGCCCACCCGGGCCCAAAAACGGCTTGCTATTGGCTTATGCCACGGCGATGTTCGTGAACGATACGATCACCGCTGTCCTGCTGTTTGCCCAGTTCTCCATCCTGCGTTCGCGTGCCCTCCTCGCGATCGCAAATGGATATCTCTTCACAGCACTCATGTTGATTCCGTGGATGCTGACCTTTCCGGGCGTCTTCGCGCCAGGCGGCCTGCTTGGCGCCGGGCTCCAGAGCACAAGCTGGCTCTATACTCTGTGGCATGCGGGTTTTGCCATGTTCGTCATCGCCTATGCCCTGTTGAGGGATGCCGATCCAGCCAGGCGGCTGTGGCGGGGCTCCGCGGGTGCGGCCATCCTGTTGAGTGTTGCGATGACCGCGGCCGTCGTATGCGCAACAGCTTTTGTTGTCACAGCGGGGGATGCGCTATTGCCCCGCATCAATCTCGATCCGCTCCATTTTTCCACCCTCTGGCTTTACATTGCAGCTTGTCTAGCCCTGTTGAGCGTTATTGCACTCATTTCGCTCTGGATCCGGCGGCGTTCGGTGCTCGATCTGTGGCTGATGGTGGTGATGTGCGCGTACGTGATAGAGATCACTCTGATCGCGTTTCCCATTCCGGCCCGCTTCAGCTTCGGCTGGTATGCCGGCCGGGTCTTCGGGTTCCTGTCCGGCAGTCTCCTCCTGTTTGTCCTGCTGTACGAGATAACGACGCTTTACGCGCGGCTGCTCCGCGCGCTCCTCGCCCAACGCCGCGAGCGCGAGGCGCGACTGATGACCGGGGACGCGGTGTCGGCTTCGATCGCTCACGAAATCAAACAACCATTGTCAGGGATAATAACAGGTGCCGATGCGGGCTTGCGCTGGCTTGATCGCACGACGCCCGATCTCGATGAAGCGAAGGCGGCGTTCAAACAGATCATCCATGCTGGCCATCGTGCCGGAGCGGTGATCGATGGCATTCGAGCAATCTTCAAGAAGGATGTCCGGAACAGAACTTCGCTCGATATCAACGAACTTATCGGGGACACCCTCGTGCTTGTAGGCGACGAGCTACGGAAGCACCGTGTATCGGTCCAAGCCGAGCCGAATGAACAGCTGCCGCGGGTGAAAGGGGATCGAGTTCAGGTGCAGCAGGTGCTCCTGAACTTGATAACGAATGCGATCGATTCGATGGCGGCGAAGGATGGGCCGCGGGTCCTGCGCGTGAGGTCCGAGGTCCACGATGGCGGGGGCGTAATCGTATCGGTGGCGGACACCGGAACAGGAATCGGCTCGCCAGAGCTCGAGCGGATATTCAATCCACTGTTCACCACAAAATCGGGCGGCATGGGGATGGGTCTGTCGATCTGCCGTTCGATCATTGAGGCCCATGATGGGCGGTTGTGGGTTGCCCCGAACGAACCCGAGGGCGCCGTCTTTC
>WNGJ01007492.1_pt1 | contig 11611 bp, 11 predicted proteins | sample 5400611 | NCBI WGS metagenome assembly WNGJ01 (sample SAMN13153375, study PRJNA577476) | soil metagenome | isolation source: 40 cm soil or saprolite under Garry oak tree replicate 1 | place: USA:California | collected 2016-06-15 | reverse complement strand
CTCCTCTTGTGGCATCCCCTTTTCACATCTATAATGTTTATTTGAGCGGAGTCCTGGGGCACCTTCCGTGCTATCCGGACTCCGCGGTCTTTTTCAAGGGGTTTGAATCGGCCGCCGGGATGCGCGTCCGCGGCAAGCAAATGACCATGTCCGATCCACTGGCAAAAATTAAGAAAAAACTCCTGGAAGAAATCGACCAGCTCTCCCACGAGCTCAACGTCGAGCTTCCCAAGGAAATCGCCGTCGCTCGCGCGCACGGCGACCTATCGGAAAACGCAGAGTACAAATTCGCCAAGGAGCGCCAGACGTACGTCAACGCCAAAATCGCACAACTCAAGAAGCGTATGGGCGACCTCGGCATGCTCAACTTCAACAATATTCCCAAAGACCGCTCCGGATACGGCTCGCGCGTCGTGGTTCTCGACCTCGCTCGTGACGTGAAGGTTGAATATAAGCTGGTCAGCAGCGAAGAGGCCGACGCCGAAAAAGGTCTCATCTCCACGACCTCGCCGATCGGCCGTGCCCTGCTCAACCGCAGGGTCGGCGATGAGATCGAAGTCGCCACGCCTGCGGGCAAGAAGGAATTTGAGATCGTTGAGCTTGTAACCATTCACGACGGCGAGTAACCTTCTTTCTGTTCCTGCGTTTTATTTCTCGTCCCGCCAGCCACTGGGGGCCTTATGTTCTGGGGAGCCGGCCCGACTCTCGGGCTTCTTACTTTTTGCGGTTATTTGCTTTTTCTCTTAGGCGCCGTCCTTGTGTGGCGCAACCGGAACAACTTCTTGGTTTGGATCCAGGATGAGGTTTCCTTTTTCCAGCGCAGCTTTTCCCGTTATACTCCCGCCGGCCCTTTCTATATCCCCCGCTCGGATTCCCGCTTCAAATCTGTTCCGCATTACCTCTTGAATTCGATTTCGCGGCTTTCGCAGACCCGCATCAATGGCGGCGCTGCCCTTCTCCTGGTCGGCCTGCTGCTTTTTCTGCTGGATTTTTACATCTGATTTTTTCCGTTGTTCCTTATTCACCCGTTTACGCTCTGCTTTTCCGTGCTCTCCGCGCTCTCAAGATGTTCTCTCCTGTCAGGTATGTCCTTCTTTCGAGACTCGATTCCCGCGCCTCAGTGGACAAAACGAACCAGCTTTGCGATTCTCGTTTCGATGAAACCTGCTCTGATCGTTCACGGCGGCGCCTGGGACATTCCTGACGAGGCCGTCGATGCCTGTAAGTCCGGCTGTCAGCGCGCTCTTGCCGCCGGTTGGTCCATCCTTTCGAAAGGTGGCAATGCTCTCGACGCCATCGAAGCCGCCGTCATGGTACTGGAAGACGATCCTGTTTTCGACGCCGGCTACGGTTCGCATCTGAATCTGGACGGCCGCTTGGAGTGCGACGCCATTGTCATGGATGGCGCGACGCTGCGTGCCGGCGCGGCCTCTACATTGCAGCGCGTGAAGAATCCCATTCGGCTTGCCAGAGCCATCCTGGAGAATTGTCCGCACATGATGTTGGTGGCAGAAGGAGCGGAGCGCTTCGCAACGGAGCAGGGAATTGCGCTTTGCGAACCGAAGGAGCTCGTCAGCGAAGCCGAGCGCGAAGCTTGGCTCAAGTGCAGAGAAGACCGGCACGCCGCTGCGCATCATCGGGGGCATGAGCAGGGGACCGTCGGGGCCGTCGCCATCGACCAAAGCGGAAATCTGTTCGCCGCCACCTCCACCGGTGGCACTTGCTGCAAACTTCCGGGCCGCGTCGGCGATTCGCCGCTGATCGGCTGCGGCTGTTACGCCGATGCCGAAGCTGGCGGCGTCTCCTGTACCGGCTACGGCGAAGCCATCATGAAAATCGTGATGGCCAAAACTACCGTCGACCTCCTGCGTCAATCGCCGATCTGCGTGGATACTCGGGCCGGTGAACCCTGCGGTGTTTCCTCCGGGCAACTGGCCGCTCGTGAAGCTGTGCATCTGCTTGCGAAGCGGACGCATGGCACTGGCGGCCTGATCCTCCTCGATGGCCATGGCCATCCTGGCTTCGCATTCAACACGCCGCGCATGGCCTACGGCTGCGTATCCCTTGAGGGAAATTTCGTCACCGCTGTGTAGTGTCGCTCCGAAACACCTCGATCTGTTTCTATCGGTCGTCGTCTTTGTCCTTGTGGTCGACGACTTCTTCGGCATCCAAAACGCCCAGGCGGATTGCCTCATAGGCCGGCAGCACCGCGGATGGTGGCACGCGCGAACCGTCTCCCCGGCAGGCAAACCAGATAATGGCGTTGAGTGCTTGTGGATCGGCCATGTCCGCGTGCTCTAAATCCTGCTGCAACGTTTTTTTCATCCATGCTGCAGTGACTTTGTCCTTGGCCTTACCCGTCATTAGGTTATCGGCGGCAATCGTCGGCAGCACTGCTTTGTACGGCGTCAAATCCGGCTTGTCCTGAAAGATGTCCATGGGGATCGCCGAAGCATCAAGCTGGTTCATCGCTGGAATCCCGAGCAGCATTTCGATGGTTCGAATCATGCTCACGGTGCTGTGAAATTTGTGGATCAGCGTGCCAGGCCTGTTGTACGCGCTGATGGCTAGCCCCACCGAGCGATGTGAATCCACATGATCCGGCCCGGACTGCGCGTCGTCTTCGACCACGAAGATCGCGGTGTCTTGCCAATACACGCTCGAAGAAACCGCTTCGACCAGCCGCCCCAATGCGTAGTCGTTGTCCGCCACCATGAATTGCGGTGTCGGAAAGCCTTCTTTGATTCCTGTGGTGTGATCGTTGGGAAAGCGCATGACCACGAGCGCCGGCATGGGATCCGGTTTGCCTGCCTCGCGCTCGGCCACGAATTTCTTAAACTCCGCGAGCCATTCGCCAAACCGCGAGTTCCCCCGGCAGCTCGAATTGGCAGTGTCTTCGGTGACCGCGGCGTCCGCACTTCCCAGCGCATCGAGCGCGGCCTTGTAGCAATCCACGGTCATGATGTCCGGCGCCGTCAGGTCGAAGCTGCGGAAGCTCGGGCTGTGATGATTCGCGAGAGAAGCCTTGTTGGGAATGTCGCGAACGGCTTTCGAAATATCCGGATATTCCTTGTGCCGCCTCAGCTTTGCTGCCTCCACGTCATGTGCGGAAATCACCGTGATGAATTCCCCGTAATTCCGGTAACTCAATCCCGCGCGTGCGGCGGCGTCCCACAGGTAGAGCGTTTTTGGCTCGCCGAGGTCCGTGAACCCTTGCCGATAGGGCAGATGCTTTTCTAACAGATCGGTCAATGCCGCCAGGGCGTCGCCCTGGAATTTATCGAGTTGCAACTCACCAGGTGGTTCGTAATCCGGCAGGCGGTTGTAACCTTCAAAGTCATAGGTGCGCCCTCGGTCGGAATAGTTCCAGCGAAAGGCTTTGTCCACGTAGTCGTTCGAAAATGCGGCCGTCGCCCAGTTGTGCCCGTCGGGGCTGGCTTCGGAATTCACGAAAAAGCGGTCGAAGAGGCCGAAACGCTCGCCCAGCGCATGATGATTGGGTGTCACCGCTTGTGACGTGCCATCGGGACGGCGCGCCGTGTCGCCCTCGCCGAAAATCGCCAAGGTGGGGTCGCCATCGGCAGCCTGGCCGTCACCTGAACTTTTCACGTCGCCGAACACCTGGTCGTAGGTGCGGTTTTCCTTGATGATGTACATGACGTGCTTGATGGGGCTTTCGCCGGCAAAAAGCCTTGGCGGAGCAAAATCCAGGAGCCCGTCGTTCTGCATAGTTTGCCGGGTGTAGCGCGCCAGGGTCGGGTCATCCGGCAGCGCCACCACGCTGATATTTCCCGAGACGATCGAGCCGCTGTACTGGCCGCCCTGGCGATTCTTTTCCCGATTGGGAGGAAAGGCGGCGTTTGGCGGGTTCGGCGTGAAGCCGGTGTTGCTTACGCGCATCGAGGAGGGTTCGAATCCCGTCCCTTTGCCGTTCCCGATGAAAAGTTTTCCGTCCGCCACCGCCACCGCGGACGGATATTGACCCGTTGGAATAAATCCCAAAATCTTTGACTTTGCCGAGCCTCCGTTCTCTGCGGATTTTCCGCCGCGAGCTTTTTCTGAAAGCGACACGACAGCCACGGCGTTGCTGTGAGCGTTAGCGACATAAAGGGTCTTTTCATCCTCGTTGAGCGCCACTCCCTCAGGGCTCGATCCCGGCAGAGCGCTTTCCGCGAGACGCACGTCGATTCGCTCGATTTCTCGATCCGAGGCTGTGTCAATCACGGAAACGCTATCCGCGTTTGAATTGGCCACAAACAGCCGCGTGCCTTCGGCATTCAAGTCCATCGCGGTCGGATGCCTGTCCACGCTGATGTATTTTTCCACGGAGGGCTTGCCGTCGAGCGAGACCACAGCGACCGAAGAATCGTTCCAGCAGGAAACATAAGCCCGCGCTTTGTTGCCGTTTTCAAGCAGCACAACCCCGTATGGATAGATGTTCTCGTTGAGCTTTCCCCGGTGATGCAAATCCACCCGCAGCATTTTTCGCGCGCCGCCCAGGTCGCGCACAATCGTTACGCTGTCACCCAGATTGTTCGCGGTAACGAGTGTGCCACCGTCCTTGGTCACCGCGAGGCCGGTGGGGTAGAGCGCCGCTTTGCCTCGGTTGTAGTCCTTTGGCGAAACCTCCCTGGGATGGCTGATCAGGAAAAACGGCGCGGTGACTTTTGTGCCCGGCCCGGGCGAAGCCGGCTGGACCGGAGTGACGGCTTTCGGATCAAAGCCGAAGATCCACACCTTGTTTTCGAATCCGCCTGAAACATACATCGCAAAACTTCCCTCGGCCGATGCCACCTGCGCAAAAGCCAGCCCGACATTCGCGCTTTGCGGCGTGGGGAAATAGACGTTTTCTATCACTCGAGGCTCGGGCGTTGCGTTCAGGTCGATCACCGCAATCGACTGTTGTGCCCGGTTCGTGTCTTGGCTAAACTGCACGCCGTAACCGCTGTTCACCACCAGCAGATAGCGGCCTTTTCCGTCGTGCCCGAGCTTATCCGGGCTGCGCAACATCGTCATGGGCATGGCCCCCACGGCAGGAAGGTGCGTGCCCGTATCCATCACCAGCGAGCCTGCGGGTGTAACGGGCCGGCCTTCTCCCGCCGGCTCCTGCTGCCCGCCGGCGATTCCGGAAAACAGAGCCGTCGTAAGGAAAAGCCCACTGCAAAAGCGGAATGTCATGAATTCACCTGTCCAAGTTAAGAGATTTCTTGCCGCATCGTTTTTCGTGCGGCTCCAAATGTACGCGCATTCGAGCCTAAGCGAAAATTATTTCGCTTGCATAAACACACGGACGCCGCCCTGGTGAGCCGGAATACATTTGACCGGAAGCGCGCCTGGCCTTTAGCATGAATGGTGCGTGGCTCCCGGCCGCGAAATAAAAGCCATTCGGACTCGGAATGAAGACCAAACTTTTGCTTGCCACCCTTTTGTGTTTCTTGCCGTCGGGTTCACCGTCGGCGCAGACCGTCGACGAAATTATAAGAAAGGCCATCGACGCGCGCGGCGGAATCGACAAGATTAAGGCGGTCGAATCGGAGCGGATCACCGGGCGAGTCGCCTTTTCCGAGGGACTCGAAGGGACGGTAGTGCTGGAGCTCGAGCGCCCCCACAAGCTGTATTCCGAAATCACCGTAGAAGGGCAGAAGGTTCTGCGTGCGTATGATGGCAAATCCGCCGGCTGGACGGTGAATCCTTTCACGGAGAACAAAAACGTTGTCGAGATGTCTGCCGATGAACTGAAGGAAATGCCCGACGAAGCGGACCTCGACGGCCCGCTCGTGGATTACAAAAGCAAAGGGTTCCGGGTGGAACTGGTCGGGAAGGAAGATTCGGATGGCAAGGCAGTTTATCGTTTGAAGGTAACCACCAAGAGCGGGGAAGTCCGCTCCTATCTCGTCGACGGCGCCACGTTCTTGACGACCAAATGGGTAGGGACTCGCAAGGTCGGAAACGAGCCGTTTCCCTGGGAGAGCGTCCTCTCCGATTACCGCGAGGTCCAGGGATTGAAGTTCCCCTTCAAAATTGATCAGGGCAGCCCAGGCACGGAATACAAACAGACTCTTACCATCGACAAAGTCGAAATCAATCCTAAAATCAACGAGTCGCACTTCGCCAAGCCCATGGCCGCTCAAGCGACGACGTCCACTACCGGACCCGCAGCAAGCAAGCCCCAGAACTGACGCCGGAGGAGCCTCTCCGCGAGTTGCTCAAGGGAGTGGGGCCGCCGGGTTCGCCCGGCTGTTGCTTTTCGCCTCCTCCCGCAATCGCCTTTCTGTTGCTCAACCGCCTCGGCAAGCATACTATACTGGGAAGGTTAACAACCCGCCCTTCAACAACCCCTACGCTAATCAGACCATCGGCGCCAGTGTCAGCATTCCGTTGCGCATCTTCGATCGCAATCAGGGCGAAAAACTGCGCACCCGGCTGGACATCGACCGCAGCGACAAACTCGCACAGGCCACATGCGCGCAGGTCTATAGCGACGTGGATTCCGCGGACGCCAGTGTGGAGAGCAACCTGATTCTCCTCAAGCCTTACAAGGAGCGGTACTTGCAAATGGCCTCTCGCATTCGTGACACCATTGCCTTTTCCTACGAACACGGGGCCGCGTCTTTGCTCGATTTCTTGAATGCCCAGGCGGACTACCGGAGCGTGCAGGTCAATTACCTGAGCCTGCGGTGATTCGAAAGGCGACCCCAAGGCAGAAGCGCCGCCGCCGCCGGTGGTCGAGCACGCCGAGGAATCCAACATCTTTCAAGTTGACCATCCCGAACAATTCCCGCACAACGCGCTGAACGACTATCAGACCGCAGAGGTTGTGGAGAACAAAGCCAAAGTTGACGTCGAGAACACCATGGAGAAGCTTCGCGTGCTGGGGGGCAGCGTCGATCACCCGGCGGCGATCGTCGATATTGTCGCTCCGGTTTCCGGCGTAATCACCGACCAGCAGGTTACCAACGCCGCCGGCGTGGCTGGCCTTGGCTCTCCCAACCCGTTTAACGATTTCCGACCTGAGCCACGTCTGGATTCTTTGCGATGTTTTTGAGAACGATTTGGCCAGCGTGCACGTAGGCGAGACCGCGGAAATTCGGCTGAATGCCTACCCCGACAGAGTCTTCTTCGGCCGCATTGGCAACGTCAGTCCGGTTCTGGATCCCACGCTGCGCTCCGCCAAGGTGCGCATCGAGGTTGCCAATCCCGGGTTGATGCGTGTGGGGATGTTTGTCACTGCGACGTTCCACGGCCAGAAAAAGGACATGCATTCCGCGGTTCCCGCAACCGCCGTCTTGCATTTGCACGATCGCGATTGGGTCTACGTCGCCGCCGACGGCAAGCAATTCCGGCGCGTGGAGGTGACTAGCGGTAGCATGCTTCCCGGCAACATGCATCGAAACCACCATGAATGGCATCCCTCATGTGACGCATCTGCGCTCGTTCTCCCTTTTCGGCCTCTCCTACGTGGAGCTGATTTTCGATGATGAGGAAGAAAACGCTTGGAATCGCGAGCGCGTTCTCGAGCTGCTTTCGCAAGTCACCCTGCCTCCTGGAGTAACGCCGCAAATGGGCACGGACTGGAGCCCGGTCGGACAGATTTACTTCTTCACCCTTCAGAGCACGAATCCCAACTACGACGTGATGGAGTTGAAGTCCATTGAAGACTGGGTTGTCGAAAAGGATTTCAAATCGGTTCCCAACGTGGTCGATGTCGCCAGCTTCGGCGGTCCCACCCGGGAATATCAAGTGCGTGTGGATCCCAACAAACTCATCGCCAATGGGCTAAGTCTTGCGCAGGTCGAGCAGCAGCTCGCCAGCAACAATGCGAATGCCGGCGGCAGCTTCATCGAAGCCGGTTTGCAGCAGATCAACGTGCGCGAAGTGGGCTTGGTCCGGGATGTGCGCGACATTGAAAATACCGTCATCTACACAAAAACAGGCACGCCACTCCGCGTAAAGGACATCGCCGTCGTTGACCAGGGACCCAAAATCCGGCTTGGCCGGTTTGCCCGGGCTTTTCATCGCGAAGATGGCAAGATCATCGACGGCGATGATGTGGTTTCGGGCATCCTCCTATTGCGCAAGGGCGCGGACGCGGATACCAACTTTCAAGGTATTCACGAGAAGGTGAAAGAACTGAACGAACGCATCTTGCCCCGGGGGTGAAAGTCGTTCCTTTTATTGACCGCAGCGACTTGGTGCACTTCACCACCCACACCGTGCTTCACAATTTGACCGAAGGCATCGTCCTGGTGGTGCTCGTTCTCTTTCTGTTTCTGGGAAATGTTCGCGGGGCCTTCATGGTTGCGGTGACCATTCCCTTTTCCCTGCTGTTTGCCGCAACTTGTCTCAAGGCAAAAGGCATCCCCGCGAACCTGCTTTCGATCGGCGCGCTCGATTTCGGCATGGTCGTGGACGGCGCCGTAGTCATGGTCGAGAACATCGTTCGTCACATGAGCCACGGCGAAACCGGCTACAAGACGCCCGTGGAGCGCATTCGTGACGCGGCCCACGAAGTGCAGCGCCCCGTCTTCTATGCCATCGCCATCATCATCAGGGCGTACTTGCCTATTTTACGCTCGAGCGCGTCGAAGGCCGCCTTTTCCGGCCCATGGCTTGGACCGTGGCCTTTGCCCTGCTTGGCGCTGTGGTTTTTTCGATGCTGGTCGCACCGATGTTGTCGAGCCTCTTGTTTCGCCAGGGCGTAGGCGAATGGCGCAACCCCGTGATGGAGTATCTGAAGAACTCTTATCGCGCCAGACTAAAGCGGGCCTCGCGTGGGTTCTGCCGAGCAGGCACGCTATGCGGCAGAAGCCGTTTACCGCGCAGGAATCCCCATCGCTGAAATTACCATGACGGTTCCGGGAGCGCTCGAGGTCATTCCCGAACTGCTCGAGAGCGTTCCGGAAATGGTGGTTGGCGCGGGCACGGTCCTGGACCTGGAAACCGCCGAGCGCTCGGCGGATGCGGAAGCGAAATTCCTGACGAGCACCGGCTTCATTCGCGAAGTGGTGGAGTTTGCTCGCAGGAAAGGCATACTCGTTATTCCCGGCGCTTTAACACCGAGCGAGGTCATCCACGCCTGGAAAGCCGGCGCGGACTTCGTCAAGATTTTTCCCTGCGCGCCACTTGGTGGCGACCATTACATCCGGGCGCTGAAAGCGCCGTTTCCGCAAATTCCGTTTGTAGCTGCGGGAGGAGTGAATCAACAGACGGCTCTCAACTACATCCTGGCCGGCGCGTCGGCGCTGGGTGTGGGCGGTGACCTGATTCCCACCGAGGCGCTGGAGCGCAAGCAGGAAGAACGTATTCACGAGCTCGCGCGGCGGTTCCTCGCACGAGTCAAAGGGAGCCCGGAGCCGCCTGGCGGCGCATTAGGAATTTTGGGCCAGTCTCCAGATTCGCTGCCCGGGGTCCAATTCCAAAGGACTTGCCCCGGGCTGCTATGCTTTTTCCGTGGCCAAGAACCCTCGAGTGACCAACGGAGTTGCGAACGCAGGCCTTTGTGCCGATTGCATGCACGCCCGTTGGGTCAAATCCGACCGCGGCTCGACGTTTCTTTTCTGCGAGCTCTCTACCCGCGATCCGAAGTTCCCCAAATATCCGCGGCTTCCCGTCCTCTCCTGCGAAGGCTACAAGAAGAAGGACTCAAGCGGCTGATCTGAGCTTAGGCGTGGGGGCGGATTTGCCTTTAACTTAAATTCGCGAACTCACTCTTTGGCTCCCCAACTTTGAACACTTCAACTTTTCGATCTGGGATCTTCCGATCAGATGCGGCCGTCAAAGCCGTGCAGCAGCTCCGGACGGTGCCGAAATCGTCGTGGATGACCAAATTTCAGGGGAACACTCAGGCCACATCGGGACGCGACGCGAAAAAAACAGGGCGTCTCTACGACGCCCTGCCAGCCAAAAGGACAAAAAATGGAACATTTTACGGCCAGCGCCAGCTAGCTCATTGCGGCTGCTGCGGTTGAGGCGGTTGTGGCTGCGGCTGTTCTGGCTGCGGATTCGGCCTGTTGGGTTCCTGCGTCGTGGCGGAGACGGGCGTCAAGGTGGGCGCACCGGCGCCGGCCGCGGCCAGCTCGGACTCCTTGTACTTTGACGCGCTGATGTACCCGTGCACGGTATTCTTGTTGATCCTGTTCACCACGATTTGCACCGGCTGCCCGCCGCTCTCCGCGTGGATCCAGATGGGCTCGTAGAGATTCACTTTCTTTTTGCTGAGCTGCTTGTCGTCGACAACCATCATCAGGTCATAGTTCATGTGCTTCGCGTCGGTCCGCCGCAGCGACAGCGTGATTGGTCCGAAACGCTGGAACTGCCTGGACTTCCGGAGGTCAAATTCAAAGTAGTTGCGCTCGCCGCGTTTTTCGAGCACGACCAGTTCATCGTGTGTCTTGGCGATCGAGCCGCTGAGCTCGTCTTTCGTGGAATTGAGGCTGGTCTCGAGATCCGTCCGATTCTTGGCGACCAGGTCCTGCGTTTCCTTCAACTGCTTCTCTTGATCTTGCAGCTGCGCCTGCAACTGTTTGTAGCGCTTGTCCGCCACCGGCGCGCCGTGCTTGGCTCCCGGCGGCGGGTCGGTCTTCTTTTCTGCCGCCGCTTGCTCGGCGGCCTGCTGCGCCGCGACCATGTCATTGAGCTTTGCGTTTACGCCGTTGAGCTGGCCCTGCAGTTGGTCGATGGTGGCGTTGGCCACCGTCTGCTGCGCCGTCAAATGCCCCACCGCGATTTGTTGCCGATAACCGTAGCCAAACGCCAATCCGGCTACGATCAACAGCGCCGCCGCGCCCAGCAGCAGGCTGCGGTGAAGGCCTGCTGGGCGGGATTCCCATGCGGCCTCGTGCAGAGTTTCTTGATGTTCTTGGTTCTCTAGGTTCTCTTCCATCCTCAATTCCTCCTGGATTTTCTACCCTCTCTCAGGCCGCAGCACCCGGGCTCGAGCTTCCGCCGTTTGCAGTCGTGCTTTGATTCAATCTCGCTGCAGGATGCGCCTCACCTCAAGCTCCAAAGGCTGATTGCAAAGGGGTGGCCCAAACCGGTTATTCAAGCCGGTGGCTAACCCTCATACGGACAATAACTAACGAATGGAACAGCCGGGAATGCAAGGCTTTCCCGGGTACTAGTCCCTGCAAATTTGTCCTCGTTTGAGGCGACTTTCCACAGTCTGCTCCGAAGCCGCAGATGGGCCGCTTTTTCCGGGTGCTTCGTTGCCGCAGGCTTACCCGTGTGTTAGCATCCGCGTGAAAGAAGAGCGTTCCGGGAGTCTTTCGATTCTCCTTCGCCTCCGCGTGCTCGGAGACCCAAGGGAATGAAACCGTTCAACGTGCTGTGAACGAAGGCACGCTCTTCCTCCTTAAGTTGACAATTCGTTCAGGCGCAAGCCCGCGCTTGAAAACCTGGTGCCGGACTTTCGCCGATGGCCTGTGGATCGCGCCGATCGCGATCCCCCGGATCGCAAAAAGGAGAGTTCGCATGAAATCCTATCTCACCAAGGACATCCGAAACGTTGGCATTGTAGGTCACGGCGGCACCGGAAAGACGCAACTGGTGTCGTCGTTGCTGTATGCCGCGGGCATGACGCCGCGGTGGGGAAAAGTTGCGGATGGCAGCGCCA
>WNGJ01007491.1_pt1 | contig 11612 bp, 11 predicted proteins | sample 5400611 | NCBI WGS metagenome assembly WNGJ01 (sample SAMN13153375, study PRJNA577476) | soil metagenome | isolation source: 40 cm soil or saprolite under Garry oak tree replicate 1 | place: USA:California | collected 2016-06-15 | reverse complement strand
GGCATGGTTTCTGCCCGCGGGTCGCGGCGGGGCGGCGCGCGGTTCCACGGTCCGCGGCCCGGGCGTTTCTTCCTTCCTGGCGGTGCGGGTGGCCGCGTGTGGCCACACCCGGCCACTCGACCCGGTCACCCGCGCCGTCGTGCTCGGCTACCTGGCACATCGCCGAACTCGATGGCCGGGCACCGCCAACCCTCACCTGCTGGTTACCAGGAGCACCGCCAGCGGACGCAACCCCAGCAGCCGCCCCTGATCAAGAAGCACTTCACCGGCCTGACCGCAACCATCGAGCAGATGCGTACTGACCGCCAGCTCGAGGAAGCCCTGTCAGCCGGACCCGACCCGCTCCACCTCGCCGCCGTATTCGGCGTCAGCCACCAGACCGCAATCCGTTGCGCTCACGCGGCCCGCCAGCTCCTCACCGAATAATGGTGCTCGGATGACGGGCCGTTGCGGCGGCGGGCCTCGTCCCCGCCTCAGCCGACCGGCGGGAAGCTTGATCGTCAATGGCTTCTGGCCCCGCTGGGTGCTCCTGGCTCCGCAGCCGGTTTACTGTGAGTGGCCGCTATGCTTCGCCGCGACCTGCGCCGCGAACGCGGGCGCGGTGCGGGCGCCCGGACCGGTTCCCGGCGTTTGCTGTCGATTTGGCCGGTAGCCGTTCGTAGTGGGGCAGGGTGGGAGATGCCCGCCTGGACGAGGAGCGTTCCGATGACCCAGTACCTGTTGTCCGTGCACGCCGGCGCCGACGCCGGCGCGCAGCCGGCCGAGCCGGTTTCCCCGGAGCAGATGCAGCAGTCCTACCAGCAGATGCAGGCCCTGGAGGAGGACATGAAGGCGGCCGGGGCCTGGCTGTTCTCCGGCCGCCTGACCGAGCCTGACATGGCCACCGTGGTGCGGGGGGTCTCGGCAGGGGATGCCGTGATGACGGACGGTCCGTTCGTGGAGTCGAAGGAGCACCTGGCCGGCTTCTACATCGTCGAGGCTGACGATCTTGATGCCGCCCTGGGCTGGGCGACCAGGACGAGCACCATCATCGGCATGCCGATCGAGGTCCGCCCGTTCTGGGACACAAGTCGAGCCTGACCGGATGAGTGGCCCGTCAGCGGGCGACGGAACCGGCGTCGAGGGGGGCAGTGTTGCCCCGGCAGGTGTGGGGGAGGCCACGATCGGCCGGGTCTTCCGCGAGGAGTCCGGCCGGTCGGTGGCTACCTTGATCCGGGTCTTCGGGCAGATCGAGATCGCCGAGGACGCGGTCCAGGATGCGTTCGCGCTGGCGCTTCGCGTCTGGCCGCGGGATGGCCTGCCACCGAACCCGGGCGGCTGGATCACCACGACGGCGCGGCGGTGCGCGATCGACCGGCTGCGCCGGGATGCCCGCGGCCACGAGCTGCTCCAGGGTCTCGCGGTGCTCGAGCATCCGCATAGACCGGGGGCGCAGGAGGTGGGACCGGTGCCTGACGACCGGCTTCGGCTGATCTTCACCTGCTGCCACCCGGCGCTGGCCCCCGAAGCCCAGGTCGCGCTGACCCTGCGGCTGCTCGGTGGGCTGAGCACCGACGAGGTGGCCCGCGCCTTCCTGATCGCCGAACCGACCATGGCCCAACGGCTGGTCCGGGCCAAGCGCAAGATCAAGCTCGCCCGGATCCCGTACCGGGTGCCGCGCGACCACGAGCTGCCGGATCGGCTGCGGGCCGTTCTCGCCGTGATCTACCTGATCTACAACGCGGGCGCCGATCCCGGGCCGGCACCGGCCGGCGACGGGCTGCGCGCCGAGGCGATCCGGCTGGCGCGGATCCTCACCTCGCTGATGCCCGACGAACCCGAGGCGACGGGACTGCTCGCCCTGCTGCTGCTCACCGAATCCCGGTTCCGCTCCCGGGTCACCGCTGATGGCGCGCTGGTGCTACTTCGCGACCAGGACCGCTCCCGATGGGACCGCGCCCTGATCGAGGAGGGTCACGTACTCGTGCGTGCCTGCCTGCGGCGCAACCGACCGGGCCCCTATCAGCTGCAGGCCGCGATCAACGCCGTCCACACCGACGCGGAGTCGGTGCAGGCCACCGACTGGCCGCAGATCCTCACCCTCTACGACCAGCTCTTGGCCCTCGCGCCGACTCCCGTGGTTGCGCTGAACCGGGCCATCGCCGTGGGGGAAGTCCACGGGCCGCAGGCTGCCCTGGACCTGGTCGACCGGCTGAACCTGCCCGACTACCACGCCTTCCACGCCACCCGCGCCGACCTGCTGCGCCGCGTCGACCGCGTCGAGCACGCTGTCGCCGCATACGACGCCGCAGCCGCCCTCGCGCCGAGTCCTGCGGAACGGGACTACCTCGCTGCGCAGGCAGCGACCCTTCGGCAGCGTTGGTGAGCCCCGTCAGTCCTGCCCGGCTCTGGGTTCGTCAGCAGCCTCTCAATCCACTTCTTGCTATTTGCAAGTTGTCGGACTATAACTTGCAATAGACAAGTAGTAGGGGAGGTGGGGATGCGCCGGCGACGACGACGGTCTGACTGCCCGATCCACTTCGGGCTGGAGGTGTTCGGTGACCCGTGGGCGTTGCTGATCCTGCGGGACCTGCTGCTCAAGGGCAGGTCCACCTACAGCGACTTCCTGCACGCCGAGGAAGGCATCGCCACCAACGTGCTGGCCGACCGGCTCACCCGACTGGAGCAGGACGGGCTAGTCGTGGCCGACCGCGGTACCGGGGGCGGGCGGGCGCACCGCTACCGCCCGACCAGTAAGGCGATCGACTTGCTGCCGGTGCTGCTGGAGATCATCGCCTGGAGCGCCGCCTATGACCCGGCCACGGCGGCCGACCCGGCCTTCGTCACCCGTCTGCGCAGTGACCGGGCCGGCCTGGAACGCGACCTCAGAGACCAGGTGGCCGTGTTGGCTTCGGCCACGACAGAGGAGAAACCATGACCACGCTGACGAACCAGATCACCATCGCCGCGCCGCGTGGGGCCGTGTGGCAGGCCCTGACCGACCTGGACCTGCTCGGCCAGTACGACCCGGGAGTCCGCTCCTGCCAGCTGGTCGGGGAACAGGCCAGCGGCCTGGGGGCGCAACGGCGCTGCGACCTGCGGCCGGCTGGCTGGTTCATCGAACGCGTCGCCGCCTGGTGGCCAGAGGAGGCCCTGGCCTTCGAGCTGGTCACCTGCTCCTTCCCGGTCAGCAGCCTGCGCCACGACTACACCCTCACCCAGGCCGCCGACCACACCGGCGCCCGCACCGCCGTCACCCAGGTGATGACCTACGAGCTGAAGTACGGCCCGGTCGGCAAAGCGCTCGACGTCGCTGTGATGCGCCGCCAGTGGGACCGCGGGATCAAAGGGTTCCTCCACGGTCTGCAGCAGCACGTGCAAGCCCAGCACGCCGCACCCACGCCGGAGTAGGCCCCGATGGCCTACGACCCCGAGCTGGCCGACCGGGTCCGCGCCGCCGTCACCGCCCACGCATCCCGACGCGGACTGCGCACCGACGAACGCTGCAGGTTCGGCGCCTGGCCTTCATGGCCGAGGGCAAGATGGCCTGCGGTGTGGTCGGCGAGGAACTCATGGCCCACTCCCGACCGATGGACTTCACCGGACGCTCCATGACCGGATACGTCTTCATCAACCCAGCCGGCTGCTCCACCGGCCGCACGCTTCAAGAATGGGTCGCCCAAGCCGTCGACCACGTCAGCACCCTGACCCATGGGCCATCCTGAATTCTCGTCGGCGGTGGCCCCTCACCTCAGGGGCAGTGCTGCCGCCGGAACCCGGTGTAGCGGCGCGTCGACTCTCGGGTCTTCCCTGACCGGAATCGCGGCGCCCGAACCGGGCCACCAATCTGGCCGCATGGACTCGCGCTGAGGTGCCCATCGCCGCCTCGACCGCGGCGGAAGGGTAGGTGGCCGGGGAGCGGTTCGGGCGGCAGGCGCAGTAGGCCGACCCGATTCCTCGAGTGATGGCCTAGCCATTTCGACTGATACCCACGAGCGCCGTCGGCCACATCCCGAACCATCCGCTAGGCCGAAGTTACGGGTGGTTTGGTAGCCGAGTGCGGCGCTGGCCTGCGGTTTTGCTGGCGCGGACGGGTGGTTGTCCTGGCTACTTCAAGGCGAGCGGGACGGGGGCGCCGATGAGGTCGAAGGCCTGGCGCTGTTCGCTGGTGGGCTCGGTGAGCACGGGGACAGTCGCGGGGGTGCCGGGGAACCGGACCTGGTTGCGGGTGAGGGTGGCGAGGTGGGCGAGCAGGCCGCGGAAGCTGCGGTAGGGGCGGCCGTTCTCGTCGTGCTGGGCGGAGGCCTTGGCCTGGGCGGCTTCGGAGCGGCGGGCGGGCGCGACGGGGTTCGCCTGTGCGGGCGGGTCCTGGTCGGTGTAGGTCAGCGGTGCCCACGCTTTGCGCAGGTGCCAGACCAGGTAGGCGGCGAGCATGCAGATCAGCACGTGGGCCTTCACGCGCTTTTCGAGCCGGTGGAACACCGGCCGCAGGTCCAGGTCGTCGGCTTTGATGTGGCGGAGGTCGCGCTCGACGTATTTGAGGTTCTTGTAGGCGGTGACCACGCCGGGCGCGTCCAGCTGGTCGGCGGGCAGCGGGGTGCGCAGCACGTAGAACCCGTCCAGGGCGGCCTCTTCGTCGATCTGGTCCTGGCGGCGGGTGATGGTGAGGCTGTCATCGGTGATGGCAACGTCGAAGTGCTTGGCGGTCTTGTACGTGCTGATCACCTTGCCCACGGCGACCCCGATCCCGGCGGCGCCGGTGAGCTTGCCCGCCTGGACCCGGGTGATGATGGGGGCGAGCAGCTTTTCGGTGGCGGCCAGCAGGTCGGCGCGCTTGCGGGCGCGCTCGGCGGCCAGCACCGGGTTGCGGCAGGCGACCAGCCGCTCGCCGGGGAAGTCCGGGGAGCTGATCTCCGCCAGGTCCTGCTCGTCGAGGAGGCTGAGCTGCAGCGGGCCGTCGTCGGCCATGAGCTTGCGGATCGCCGGGGCGCGCAGCGCGGTGATCCACCCGTAGTTCTTATCGAGTTGCCGTAGCGCCTCGATGCGGGCGGAGGTGATCATCCCCCGGTCCCCGGCCATGACCATCTTCCGCAGCCCGAACGTGCCGCGCACCACGTCGAGGATCTTGGTGAACGCGGCCGGGTCGCCGGTGCTGCCGGGAAACACCCGGACCGCGACCGGCCGGCCCTCGGGGTCGGTGAGCAGCCCGTACTCGATCTGCAGCTTGCCTTTCTTCCCGTCCCGGGAGTAGCCGAGGGCGCCCAGCGGGCAGCACCGGCCCTCCAGCCAGGAGCTGGACAGGTCGAACAGCGCCATCCGCGACGGGTTCGCCGCAGAAGCCAGGTGGCGGCGCGCCAGCCTGGCCTCGATCGTGTCCTGCCGGGCTCCCAGCCAGTCCATCGCCGCGTACACCTGATCGGTGGTCGCGCTGTCCACGCCGAGGCCGTGTACCGCTTCAGAACTGGACACAGGAGCGGTGACCTGCGGTTTGTCCGGATGATCAGGTTAGGACAGGATCGCGGTCTGTGCCTCGATTCCTGTGTCTGATCATGATCCGGGTCTTTGGCTGGCTGCTTCTGCTGGGCCGCAGCCAGGCGTCGAAGGATGCGGAGATCACGGTGCTGCGTCATGAGGTCACGGTTCTGCGGCGTCACGTGCCGCGGCCGAAGCCGGACTGGGCTTATCGGGCGGTCCTGGCAGCGCTGGCCCGGCTGCTGCCAGCCGCGTGCGGGCCCATCGGCTCGTCACGCCGGGTACCCTGCTGGCCTGGCACCGCCGCCCGATCAAACGTAAGTGGACCTACCCCAGCCGACCAGGACGCCCGGGAACCAGCCAGGAGATCCGCGACCTGGTGCTGCGGGCTGGCGCAGGAGAATCCGGCCTGGGGGTACCGCCGGGTGCATGGCGAGCTATGCCGGCTCGGTCACCGGGTTAGCGAAGCGACTGTGCAGCGGATCTTGCACACCCTGTAGGGTTCCAAAACGGAGCATAGGGTGCTGACCTGCGGGTTCGCCTGCGGCAGTGGTCCTCGGGCTGGCAGCATCGCGGGCTTGTGACGGTACGGATGCTCTACCTGATGTTCGTCCGCTTGGTCGGCTGGATGGTACTTCTGGCGCGTTCTTCGGCGTCCAAGGACGCTGAACTGCTGGTGCTCCGCCAGGAACTCGCGGCGCTGCGGCGGCAGAACCCCAGACCGAAGCTGGACGCCGTCCATTTGACATCCGTTGTAGTGCCGGACGTGCTCGGCCAGCACGCTGCGCAGGTGTCGCTCGCTGAGGTTCAGCTTCCGGTCGGGTGACCTGGGACTGGCGGTGAGCACAAACCGTTCGGCATAAGCGTTCGCGTGAGGAGGTCGGACCGGGATCATCACTGCTCGACGCCCGCGATGCCACCGCCCCGTCCCAGGCCAGCAATCAGGTGAACGTACTGGTAGCAGGCTTGCACGGACGCCGTCCGTGCCTGTCCGCGATTTCACCCACCCGGGCCGGCGAGCGCACGGACATATGACGGACAGGACCGGGCACGAGGGCCGGTTTTAGCTAGAAAGCCGCAGGTCAGGCGGCATATGGCCGCCTCGGATCAAGCGGTCTGTAAAACCGTCGGCTTAGCCTTCGATGGTTCGAATCCATCACCTGCCACCACCAGCGAAAACGGCCTGCGGCCTGGGGTTTCTCCGGGTTCGCGGGCCGTCGTGTTTTGTGTCATCTTGTGTCATCGGCGGTCAGCAGATATCGCTGCACCACGCTGGTTACGGACATATAGCGGACGGAATCCGGGCAGGAGGAGCGGTTCACCGAACCGCTTGCTTTGCACTCCGGCGCGGTCGGGTGCAGGGTGCTGGAGGGTGGTACCGGGGCGGCCGAGCCCCGAGCGGGTTTCGTCGTAGTCGATAACCAACAGCGCCGGGCTGCGGGCCAACTGCGGCAAACCGGATACCGCGTCTGCCTCTCGGCTGACGGCGACTTGATCGCACCTCCACCCCCGCTTCCGCATCTGGTCCGCCAACTCCACTGCCAGCCGGGTCTTCCCGACGCCACCAGGCCCCTGTTACCAGCCGCAGCCGCCCGGCTCGCTCGTCCTGCACGGGTGCTTGCGGCCCGCGGAGCCCGGAGACAGAGAGTGCCTGGCCAGGAGGTGCCTGGCGCCCGGCTGGTAGCGGGCAAGAGCTAACGGCGTGCGTTATGGCTTGATCGCGTGGCGTGCGCCGCCCTGACTTGCACCTCGGGACACGCTCATAGCAGTAGGCCGGTCGGGTTGCATGTGCAGCACGGGACCTGGTCGGCCGCCGGCCTCCGCCGGAGCTGGGGCTGGCACCGACGACGTGCTGCGAGGCGCGCGGCAGGCCGGGGCGATCTCCGCGGCCTGCCGTTCATCCACGGACGGACGGATTTCAGGCGGCTTGCTGCCGCCGCCCGTTGCGCAGCGCAGCCGCCACCCAGGCCATCCGGGCGCCCTGGTAGAGGGCGGCCTTGCCGGCGACGTCGTCTACGGGCTGGGCCGGGTTCTGGGTGACGTGGCTGGTCCCGTACGGGTTGCCGTCGACGAACTTCGACGCGTCGGTGTATCCGGGTGCTACGACGATGCCGCCGAAGTGATGAAAGCTGTTGTACAGCGCCAGCAGGGTTGACTCCAGTCCGCCGTGCCGCGTGCTGGCCGCGACAAATCCGCTGTAGACCTTGTCGGCCAGCTTGCCCTCGGCCCAGAGCCCGCCGAGGGTGTCAAGGAACTGTTTGAGCTGGCTGGCGACATTGCCAAACCGGGTTGGCGTGCCGAACACGACCGCGTCGGCCCACATCACGTCCTCCGGCACGGCGATCGGTACGTCGCTGGTCGCCGCGGCGTGTTCGGCCCAGGCCGGATTCGCGGAGATCGCCAACTCGGGGGCGAGCTCACGCACCTTCCGCATCCGGACGTCTGCGCCGGTCTGGGCGGCACCCTCGGCGACCGCCTTCGCCAGCTCGTACACGGTGCCGGTCGATGAGTAGTAGATGACGGAGATCTTGCTCGGCTCAGACATGGTCACGCTCCTCCGCGGTGATGCTTCATTATGAACTGTACAGTATAGTTCATATAATGCGAGCGAGGCCGGCGCGCTCCGGCACAACGCGTCCGTTCGGGAGGAGTGAGGCTGATATGACGAGGTCGGCTGAAGTGCTGGGGACAGTGACCGGCGACCAGCAGCCGCGGATCTGGCGTAGTTTCGTTGACGGCCGGTGGATCGAACCGGCGCGGGTGTTCGACGACCTCGATCCGTACACCGGTGAGGTGCACCTGCAGGTCGCGGACAGTGGTCCGGACGAAACGCGGGCGGCGATCGGCGCTGCCGCTCGGGCATTCCCGGCGTGGGCCGCGTTGCCAGCGGCCGGCAAGCAGCGGCTGTTCCTGGCCGCCGCCGACGTGGTGGAGCGGCGGCGCGCGGAGATCGCCGAGATCATGGCCCGGGAGACGGGTTGCACGATGCCGTTCGCGCAGTTCCAGCAGGACCTGGTCCGTTCGATGCTGCAGCAGGTGGCGCAGTGGGTCTATCTCCCATATGGCGAGGTGCTGCGGTCGGATGCGGCCCGGACCTACTCGACCGCCGTGCGCAGGCCGTTGGGCGTCGTGGCCGGTTTCACCCCGTGGAACGGAGCAAACGTGCTGGCCTGGCGGGCGGCGCTGCTGCCGCTGGCGGCCGGCAACACCGTCGTGCTCAAGCCGTCGGAGGAGGCGCCCGTCTCGGCGGGGCTCATCGTCGCGGAGATCGCCGCGGAGGCGGGGTTCCCGGCCGGCGTGCTCAACGTCGTCACTCACGGCCCGGGCGGCGCGGGCCCGATCGCGGATGTCATCTTCGACAGCGCCGACGTGCGGTGCATCAACTTCATCGGAAGCGTCCCGATCGGACGGATGCTGGCGGAGCGCGCCGGCCGGACGCTGAAGCGGTCCGTCATGGAACTCGGCGGATACAACCCGATGATCGTGCTCGCTGACGCTGAGCTCGACTACGCGGTCGATCTCGCGGTGTACAGCGCGTTCCTGCACCAGGGCCAGGTCTGCCTGAACGCCCGCAGGATCTTGGTCGAGCGGCCGCTCTACGAGACGTTCCTGGCGCAGTTCGCCGCACGCACCAGGATGCTCAAGTGCGGCGACCCGCGTGTTCCGGGTACGGTCATCGGCCCGCTGATCAGCGACCGGGCCCGGGACAAGGTGCACGCCAACGTGGTCGACGCGCTCGGCAAGGGCGCTACCCTGGTCACCGGCGGCACCTTCGACGGCCGTGTCTACGCGCCGACCATCCTCACCGATGTGCCAGATCACGCGGCCGCCGCGAGCGAGGAGACGTTCGGGCCGGTGGTCATCGTCGAGCCGGTCGCCGACGCCGACGCGGCGATCATGGCTGCGAACCGGTCTATGTACGGGCTGACCTCGTCCATCGTCGCTGGCGACACGTACCGCGCGCTCGAGCTCGCGGCCCGGGTGCAGGCCGGCGCGGTCCACATCAACCTGCCGACGATCAACGACGAGATCCAGGCACCCGTCGGCGGGGTCCGGGACAGCGGCTGGGGCCGTAGCGGGCCGCATGCCCTCGATGACTTCACCGACCTGATCTGGGTCGATGTGCAAGCCGGCCGGCGTTCGCTGCCATTCTGACCGGCGTCCAGCCATGACCGGCAGTCTCGGATACCGCAGCGCCACGCAGTTGCGTGCCGCGTTCGCCGCGGGGGCGATGGCCCCGGCCGACGTGGTGGCGGAACTGCTCGACCGGGCTGGCGGCATGGACACCGCAAGCAGCGGCGTCACCGGGCTTGATCCCGGGGGAGCGCACGCCGCGGCGGTGCACAGTGCGCGCCGCTACCGGTCGGGCAGCGCCCGTGCGCTGGAAGGCATTCCGGTCGTAGTGAAGGACCTCATCGATGTCGCTGGGATGCCCGCGACATACGGTTCCCAGCTGTTCCGAGACCATCGTCCGGCGCGCGATGCAGAGGTGGTGCGGCGGATCCGGGCGGCGGGCGGGATCGTGCTGGGCAAGACGGCCACCCACGAGTTCGGCTGGGGCGTGACCACCGACGGGACCGCCGCCGGCCCGACCCGTAACCCGTGGGACCCCAGCCGGGTGCCGGGCGGGTCGAGCGGCGGCTCGGCCGTCGCGCTCGCCCTGGGCCTGGCTCCGCTCGCGCTGGGTACCGACACCGCTGGCTCGATCCGGATACCTGCCGCGCTGTGCGGGGTCGCGGGACTCAGGCCATCCGCGAGGACCGTGCCGCGCACCGGCGTGTTCCCGCTCGCGCCTTCCCTCGACCAGGTCGGCCCGATGGCCCGTACGGTCGAGGACCTCTCTCTGCTGCACGGCGTGATCGCCCAGCCCGCACCCACGCGGGCCGGTCGCGCGCGACTCACCTTTGGCATCCTCGGGAGCCACCTGCCGGTCGAACTGGCGCCGGCGGTCGCCGCGGCCTTGGAGGAGATGGCCGCGGTGCTGTCCGGCGCAGGTCACCGCGTGACGGCGCTCAGCGGGACCGGGCTGGCCGACGCATACGACACCCTCGGCGACGTCGTGCTGACCGAAGGCATCGCCGTGCACCGCACGGCCGGGCTGTGGCCGCACCGAGCGGACGACTACCTGCCCGGAGTACGCAGCCGCCTGCAACGTGCTGACAACACCGATGGGGTGGCCGCCGCCTGCGCTCGTCGGCGCCGCGCCCGGATCGCCGTGGCGGCCGAGCGGATACTGCGACACGTTGACGTCGTCGTATCGCCGGCATCCGCGGTCGCGGCCGCAGCGATCGGCCACGACCGGGACCCCTCCGCCCCGGAGGCGGTGGCGTTCCGCGCCGGGGTGATCGTCTGCTGCGCCTGGCAGAGCCTCACCGGGCTGCCGACCTGTGTGGTCCGGGTCCGCTTCGACCCGAACGGCCTGCCCATCGGCTTGCAGTTCACCGCACGGCGCGGCGCCGATGGCGTCGCGCTCGAGGCCGCCGCGCTCACCGTGCGGCTCACCGCGGACATCCAGGACCAGTGGCCATCACCAGGCGTCCGTGAGCAGCTGCCGTAGCGCGGCTGCGCCGCCGGCGAGCTGGCCCAGCGCTGCTGGGTATCGCGCTGCCACGTCGGCCGCGATCCGGTCCAGGTCGGCCACGTCAATCCCGGTGTCCCGCAGTCGGCCCGGCAGGCCAAGCTCCGCGCACAGCGCCCGCAACAACGGCGCCGCAGCGTCTGCATCAGCACTGCCGCCAAGGGCCTCGGCGACGGCGGCCAGGGGCGTGCGAGATGTCGCCAGCATGGCCTGCGTCACGGCGGGCAGGGTCAGGGCCGACGTCACGCCGTGCGGTACGCCGTAGGTGCCGCCGAGCACATGGCCGATCCGGTGGCTGAGCCCCAGGGTAAGGCTGGCCGGGGCGAAGTAGCACTGCCAGGCCGCGATCTGGCAGCGCTGACGCATCGCGGTATCGCTGTCGTGGACCGATGCCGGCAGCGCGGCAGCCATCGTCCTGATCCCGGCGAGGGCGAGCTCGTCGAGTACTGGACGCGGCCCGCCCGCGCACAGCAGCCCTTCGATCGCGTGGTCCAGGGCCTTGATCGCCGTCCCACTCCACCGCGACGCCGGAGTGGCCGCGGTGAGGTGTGCATCGAGGATCACGATGGAAGGGGTGACATCA
>WNGJ01013821.1_pt1 | contig 11613 bp, 10 predicted proteins | sample 5400611 | NCBI WGS metagenome assembly WNGJ01 (sample SAMN13153375, study PRJNA577476) | soil metagenome | isolation source: 40 cm soil or saprolite under Garry oak tree replicate 1 | place: USA:California | collected 2016-06-15 | reverse complement strand
CACCTTCAAGCGTTACTCACCTACTTTCAGACGCGGAGGCCAACCTTGGGGTAGCTTCTTCATCTGACTCCGTATCGGGGTCTCTACAAGACCCGGCTCCAACATATTGCGACGGTGGACCGACCCACCCTGTGCCACAACATAGTGATCGCGCTTCGCCGCCCTGGCGGCAGTTGCGTAAGCTGGCTTATAGATTTACCAACAACATCCTACTGGTTGGGAGTAAGCCATCACCGCCAACTGCCTGCGCAGGGTGTAAGCCAGGGAGGGCTCAGCCGAGGAGGCCAAGCCGAGATCACTCTGCCGGAATGGCCTAGATGATGCCCTGCGCTGTAGCTGTCGCTCGGACAGTCTGCGGTGCCCGCCGCGGCACCGTTCCGGCGCGTGCCAAGATCCGTGCCTGCGCAGCTGCTACCGCTGCTGCGTCCGCGAATTGTGCGGTCGACCACAGATTCTGCAGCGTCGCGTACCAGATCCTGGCCGCTGCATCCATACCAAGGTCGATTGCCATCAAGTAGAACCAGCGATTGATGATCCCGGAGTTCAGGTGCGGGTTACCACCAGGTACGTATCCAGCCATGGTGGCCGGCTGAGGATCCTTGCCCAGAATCGGGTTGTCATATGCCGTCCCGGGGTTCGCCATCGAGCGAAGGGCTTCCCCGAAGAGGCCTGGGGCCATAATATCTTCGCCGATCAGCCAATTGAACTCCCCTGCATCTTGTCCCTGGACGCGAGCGTCGATGCAGGCGCCGAAGATATCGCTGGTCGCTTCGTTCATCGCACCGGGCTGGTCTGTGTACAGGAGACCTGCGGTGTATTGCGTCACCCCATGGGTGAGTTCGTGACCTGCAACGTCGACGTCGTTGGTGAGATCCCGGAAGATCACGTTGTCTCCGTTGCCGAAGACCATCCGGGTGCCGTCCCAGAAAGCGTTATTGTAGTTCACATCGTAGTTTACGTTCGCATTCAGATTCAGGCCAAGGTTGTTGAGCGAATCCCGTCCCAGAAGGTCACGATAGAACTCGAGCGCGGCTCCCAGCGAATCGTAGGCGAGATTGGCGTTTTCTTGGAGAACCGCGGGATCGCCCTCGTTCCGCACGTCGTCAACATCGAAGTTAAACTGGTTATGGTCGTCGTATATGAGGCGAGCATGCGTGTCTGGCCTCGGTATCGTTACTATGCCCGCAACAGCGACTGAACCACCGGGCTGCAGAGAAGTTGGCCCTGGTGAGCCAGGCTGTTGGGACGTTGGCCCACGTGCGCCAGGCTGTAGTCCATGTGGGCCAGGCACCGACGGGGTCAACGATTCTTCCGCACTTTGTCGACGCTTCTGGCGCATTGCCTCTGAGATCTCAATGGATCGGCGAATCTCGCTAACATCGCCGCGTTCCTCCAGCGCTCGATATCTGGCAATGTTCTCGAGTACGTGCCGCGGCACGTAGAAACATACATGACGATTCATGAAGTACTCCTCCTTTTTCCTATTGTGCCCACGATTTTGCATGCTCTCTCGGCGCACAAAAAAATCCGGCGCACGACACTAGACAGATTTTCGCGGTACTGACAGTCTTGTACAGCAACAGTGATGCCGTTTCTCCACTGCCGCTGTATTGATGTACTGCACACAAGTATAATTTGTCTCTCTGAGTTGACTCTGTGAAACAGCTGAGATGAAGCTGAGAAAGCAAGGAGGCCCTGTTCTGATTTGCGCTAGCGGCTTCAGGGGATGCTTTGCCAAAAACCCTGATTATACAGGGAACAACACGGGTCGCCCTGGAAACTCCGCCCAAGTTAGCTACTTCACTTGCCCACACCCTGGAGGTTTGTTATACTGCTCAGGGCACACATGAATGTTTATACAAGCGAGGTTTTTTTATGGCAACAGAAGATACACCGGCAGGCACCAACAGCGTTAATACAACGCCATCGGGGTTAGGCAAGGCGCGCCTGGCCTTCGCCATTTCCGCCGGAAAACTGGCGGGAGCATCGGGGCGCTTTTTCCGCATCGGCGGCGGTACAAGTTTACCAGGCATGATCGCGCGGCGCATCGACCCCAATATCCTTAAATCGGTGGTTGGAGCGAGTACTGCCGAGAAAATCGTCATCACAGGCAGCAACGGCAAAACCACCACCGCACGCATGACTGCCACCATCGCGGACTACGCGGGGCAGCGCGTCTCACATAATCGTACAGGCTCCAACATGCTGCAAGGAGTCACTTCTGTCGCTGTAAACTTCGCCGATATGTTCGGGCGACTGGACAGCGACGTGCTCCTCTTCGAGATCGATGAGGGAACCATTCCCCTGGCCGTCCCGGAGATTCAGCCCGATGTGGTCTTGATTACCAACATTTTCCGTGACCAGTTGGACCGCTACGGCGAACTCTACTCGGTCGCCAAAGCGCTCGATAAAATGCTGGAGAGCCTGCCGGAGACCTCCACCATTCTACTCAATGGCAATGATCCCCAGGTAGCAAATTTCGGACAGAATGCAAAGGCGCAACGCCTCTTCTTCGGCCTGGAAACCACCGAGGTCGGAACACCGGTGCCCGAACAATCGGCGGATATCATTCGCTGCATCCACTGCCAGGAGGATTTGCTCTACGAAGTGGCCTACATGTCGCACCTGGGCCTCTATCGCTGCCCCAATTGTGGTTATACGTTGCCAAAACTAGATTTCGCGGCCACTGCTGTACAACTGGCCCCCGATGGCGAAGGGCCGTCTCACGTCAAGATTCGCACCCCCCAGGGAGAGATAAAGCTGGATATTCCCCTGCCCGGCGTACATAACGTGTACAACGCGGTCGCCGCCATTGGCGCCACTATGTCAGCAGGGTTTGATATGGCAAAGGCGCCCGCGGCGATCGCCAGCATTCGCCCGGCCTTTGGACGCCTGGAGAAAATACAGGCGGGCGACCAGACCATCTACCTGGCTTTTGTGAAAAACCCCACCTCATTCAACCTTATGCTGCGACTGATTAAGCAGCATTCTACCGAGAAGCACGCGCTAATCGTCGCCAGCAACACCGTTGTCGATGGCGAAGATTTTGCCTGGCTGTGGGACGTTGACCTCGAAGAGATTGCACCAGATATTCGCGATATCGTCTGTAGCGGCAGCAAAGCCGAAGAACTTGCCATGCGCATGAAATACGCTGATATACCCATTAACAAGATCAGTACCATCCATGAGCGCGAAGCCGCACTGGATGCAGCGCTAAAAAATGCAGGCCCTGGCGGCACCCTCTACATTATGGCAAGCTATACTCCCACCAACGAGCTCCGGCGCATCATGCAGAAGCGCGGCTGGGTGAAACACTTCTGGGAAGAATGATACTGCCGTGCTTCCGTATTGCTGATTGAATGTGACGCTTCTTAGATTGGCTTCTCGTGCCAGTTTAAGAAGTGTTCTTTTTAGTGGTTGCTTGTTTTTTAGGGGTGTCTCCTGCTCGAATTCGGGCTTGGGTGAAACATTTCTTCGCTTATTCTGTATGGAGAATGGCTCAGAAATTCAAAAGTGTGTAGTTTTTCAGCGAACCCTATTTTCTCTTAGTATGCCTGTGGTTGAACCTAGGTCTCAAGCAGCTTCACGCTCTTTTTTGCCGTTGAAATCGTATTATCTATGTGTTTTTTGTGTTCATGTCATTATTTTTGCTATGTCAAATAATGATTCCCCTTAGAAGTGATGTAATAGCAAAGCTGAAAGGTGTAGAAGTGAGCGAAGCTGTTATGTACGCAAAGTTAGGCTTTATTGAACAGCTCTTCCAGCAACTTTTGCCTAGCTTGGTGTTTCTCTTCAGCAGGAGCAATCACCTTTGCATGCAGCTGTTCCAGTAACTCCTCAGTAGTGGCAAATGTGACGGGGGGCCTGACAACCCAGGGATACTCTAAAATATCGATGACCATAGCGTATGGCTTTCTGCTGGCTTCGATGATAGGAACGAAGGGAATCTTAAAATGAGGAACGGTGGCATAGAGTTCTTGGGGAACCGATGGCCCGCTCAGATCCGCGATGATAAAGCGAGCTAGACCAGCCAAGGTTTTGACCGTTTCCGTGTAGTTGCGATCTTGTGGCCGCTCAAAGTCAAAGATGATAGGCAAGTATTTCTCTTCTCTCAGCTTGGCAGCGATGGCTTGCAATACCTCTTGGCCACCACCACCGAAGCGTCCGAGGATAAGCACACCTCGTTCCGTCACGGCATTGAGGACATTGCGGAGCTTCTTGTGATTGAGCAACAGGTAGATGAACTGCGCGACCTCAAGATTATCAACCGTGATGGTGGGTTCTCCGTAATTAGTTATGAGGAGGTTTTCCTGTCTCGTTCCATCTAATTGGATCCCCCATGCAGATATTCCATGAATGGAACAATCCACCAAGGTGGCTCCAGAAAGGTTTGTCCCAATGAGCGTAGCTCCGTAGAGGTTAGCCCCGCTAAGGTTGGCGTCGCTGAGGTCAGCTCCCCGGAGGTCGGCTCTGCTAAGGGTGGCTCCGCTGAGATTTGCTCCGCTGAGGTTGGACTCCATGAGGAAGGCTTCGTAGAGATAGGCTCCGCTGAAGTTGACTCCACTAAAGTTGGCGTTGCTAAGGTTGGCTCCCCAGAGGTCAATCATTATATCAGGATGTTCTTCCCTCCATTGGTTCCATACTTCTACACTTTGTCCGAGTAAATCAAGCTGTTCCTGGTTTGCCATATGGTATCCTTCTCGTAGAAAGCAAAGCCTATGATGGTTTCTTACGCTTCGCTCCAAATATTAGAGGAGATTATACCACATGCGTTTTGTGGCTCATCGGGCCTTGTTTGCGCGGCTCGGCGACGCTCGTTTCGTGCCATTTTGTTCGCTGGAGTCTCCCATTGTTCGTGTTTTTCCACCGGTTTTGCTGTCAGCATTTTCCTCTTGCCTGATCAATTGTGGCTTGTTCGGGCTTCATATGGCAAGCCATGAGGGATGGTATGCTCTACAAAGTTTGGTTTATGTGATGTTCCATTGTTCAATAGGGCCGTTCAATGCTTCGTCATTTGCGTTGTTGAGTTTTTGGTCATGCCTACTGGCACTAGTAAACTACATCTAGTACTCAAATGTGAATGTCCCAGATCGTCTGTCCTGGCGAGATGAAATTTACCTCGAACAATAGAATGTACTGGTGTACCTTCCCTGAGACCGCAAAAGTAAGACTCCCCTGCAAGGGTTGGCCTGCTTCCACTTTGCCGTCAAGTGATGAGCTTGCATTTGGGTCATACCCTACCCCATAAGTGTTCCCGTCCGTATCCCTGACTGTCCAACTCACAAGGCTCGACATAGTTTGTTCAGATGATGAAATATTCTTCGCCTTGACAAAGATATTGAGAAATACCTGATCGGGCTTGAGATATGATGCTGTACCCCCATTCTTGGCTGAAACAATGATAATTTGCCAGATGTTACCGACGTTCACAGTCTGACCGACTTTGAAATGTCCGACAGGAGTGGATGTTGGCGTGGGTGTGCTTCCTGATGATGAAGGCGTAGTAGGCACATTGGTTCCCGTGTTCGATGCAGAACTTCCGCACGCAATGAGGCCAGCGATAGTGACGATGATAGCAACAAATAGAAGCAAGCGGTGGATGTTTTGCATGATCTCCCCCTTTGTGTTGCAAAAAATAGATATAACTTGAGTACACCATACTGAAACGGGGCTTTAGAGGCCTTTACTGCTTGGATAACTGAGCGTGTGGAGGTCTATTTTTTTGTCCAGTTATGGCTAATGGGGTCTATCTGTAGCTATCCTCTTTGGTGTCAAGTTTGGGTACTTTATTGATGTTTTCTTATGAGGCCTGTTCTCTCATAGACATCGCGGACTGGGAATTGAATGCCAAGGCTTTCTAGTTGTGCCTTGTCTTCTAGTTTGTATGTGGAGAATGTCCATCTGCTCTTTTCACGGTGGTAGACTTCTAGAAGGATGCTCTGAGAGTCAGCCATCATATAATCTTGTATCGTTGGGTGTGCTTGGTAGTAGAGCAGTTTCTTCCCTCTATCGGTGGTTTCAGTGCTCGGAGAAAGGACTTCGATAACAACCGTAGGATAATGCGTCTGGTTATCTTGTGGTGCTTCATCGCGTGGATCACAAGTTACTGTAACATCAGGAAAGACGTAACGTGATTCAGAGAGTTGGAGTTGCATGTCAGGGTTGTATACTTTGCAGGGTCCACCTCTCAATAGTCCGTAGAGGATGCCGGTTAAGTTTGCTGTGATGGTCGAATGATCGGCGCTTCCTCCTGCTAGCATTCTTAATTCACCATCGAGATATTCGTAGCGTGCGCTTTGGCTGTTTTGATTGATGATATGGTAGTCTTCTAGAGTGATGTTTGGGTATTCGCGTTGTGCCATTGTGTCTCTCCTTACTGTACTATATGATACCATACTTTTACCTGGATATTTGTTATTTGATATCAGCTAAAAATCATGTATCATCAATTCGCATCTCTCGGACAATAGATACCCCTATCGCTGGTACATGATTTCCTTCAAAAAGAAGAAGATTTACATTTCAATGCCGAGATCAGTAGCAACTAAAATCCTGATGGCGTATTTGGGTAGTGACTCTTGAAAATTTATGTGTCGCTACTTGGTGGGCGGGATTCGAGGGGTGGTGCGGTGGCGGAGAAATCGTTGGCGACCCGGGGAGTGTACTGGTCAAGCAAGAACTTGACGCGATCAGGGTCCTGCGCGGCGACGACGAATCCAACATGATACCGCTTGTTCAGACGCCAGACGATCTCTGGTTCCTGGTACGCTGTGGTATCGGGGTATTCCTGGCGGGCAAGTGTGATGATGACACCTGCGTAGTTTTGCTGAGGCTCCGGCAGTTGGTAGGCGCCTGGTCCGGGGGCTGTCTCAATTTTGGCCCACTCGCGCCAGAGGTTGATGCCTGTGGCACCTTCGATCAGTTCTACGATATTGGCACCGCCGACGCGGGCGGCGGTTTCGAGAAAGTAAAAGTGGCCCTCGTCACGCCCTTTGATAAATTCCATGTGGGCTACCCCCTGCACAAGCCCAAAGGCGTCGAGAATTTGCCGACTCAGTCCTTTCAGGGTTAGCTCGTCCTCGGAGCCACGGGGAAGCGTGCGGGTGGTGGATATGCCTCCTTCGTGAAAGACGTCGAGTGGCGGACGCCCGTACTGGTGGGCCTCGGTAAAGACTACCTGACGGTCAACGACCAGTGAATCGACATGATAGACGTCCCCGGGAATGTAGCGCTCTAACAGGTAGAAAGATTGCTTGTCGCCGAGTGTGTTCAGGCGGGACCAGAACTCGTCCGGGGTATCGATCTTCGTGATGCCGATTGTGGATGCCTCGAAGCGCGGTTTGAGCACCCAGGGTGGTGGCACGCGCGCCATGAATTGATTGATTCTGTCGTAATTCAGGACGTGGACAAAGCCGGGGACGGGGAAGCCATGCTCCTGAGCTTTGAGGCGCATCGCCAATTTGTCACGGAAGTAGCGAACGGTAGTATCGCCCATGCCAGGTATGCGCAGGTGTTCGCGCAGGTTGGCGGCCGTCCACACGTCATAATCATCCAGGGCGACGATGCGATCGATAAGACGCGTGCGGGCGAGGAAGCTGACACCGTGAATCACCTCGTCCACTTTGGACAGATCGGGCATATGGTATAGTTCATCAATGCTCTCACGGGGCCATTTAGCATGCTCGAGTGGGGTTACGGTCAGCAAGATCACATCACACCCCTGGCGCTTGCATTCGCGGATGAACTCCTGCCCCTTCTCGTAACTGGTAATGCAGAGCACAGTTTTCTGAGGTGTGTTTGTCATCGTTATCCCTCCCAAACGGTGGTTCTCTTTAAAATGAGGTGGGTGCAATGCCTGTCATCACGAGTGATCACGGAGCGGAACCCCTGCGTTGCTCCGGGGGTTGTACCTTCCCCAATAGTATAACATATCGGCGTTATGCTGCTTAGCGGGCTGTATCTTTTGGCTTGACGCGTGGCGTAACCGGTTCATGTCGGTCCGCGTGCAGCGCACGGATTTCCGGAAGCGCATGGAGTTCGCTGATGACACGCGTCAGCGCCGGTGCGTCAGATGCGCGGCAGAGCAGTTCAATCGACTCAACCTCTTGCCCGCTCAGCAATTGGAGTTTCTCTACGGTGACCTCGTTGCGTGCGCAGGTGTCATAGACGCTGGCGATAAATTGGGGTGTTACGGCTGTAGCTTCCAGGTGCAGGTGGTGGATGCTTGATGCAGGATGAGGCACGATGGCACGTTCTACGTAGTAGAGCATGTACAGGACGAAAAACGCGAGAGCCGTTGTGACCACGGCCTCGACAATAAAACCTACTCCACAGGCCATGCCGATAGCAGCTACCACCCAGATGGCGGCCGCGGTGGTGAGTCCTTGCACTTTCTCCTTTTCGCGGCTCAAGAATATGGTGCCTCCACCCAGGAAGCCGATACCAGCCACGATGTAGGAGGCGATACGTGTGGGATCGTACAAGACGTGAAGGGAGCGAGCGATGAGGGAGACGAGAGCAAGCGTGCGCATGCCCGCTGACCGCTCATGGATTTCGCGCTCCAATCCGATGAAGGCGCCAATGAGTAAGGCCACCATCAGGCGCAGCAGGATGACGGGGAACGAGATCATGGCATTTTACCCTCCGTTGGTGCAGTCTCGCTAGGAACAAGCGGGTCCATCGTAAGAGACGACGAGAATGGAGCCGATTCGCTCACGATACTATTATAGCACCTACGTCCAGGGATTAGCCAGGGGTGCCAGGGCACGGTGATGAAGCTGCTATCGTGTTTGGCGAACAAGCTGGCCGAAAACAGCATCTACCGGTGCAATTCGCCTATTTCGAAAGGCTTGCCAGCGATCTGCATGCAAAGAGCGAAATCGTTCATTGTAATGGTATACTAACAATTGACAAGTTCGACCAAATGACAAGTTCGACAAGTCGAAAGGAGAAACACTATGCAACTTGCATGGAAGGTCGCTGAAGGCAGCAAAGTCAGGTTGAAAGATTACGATCCCAACTTTGTGGATAAGTATACGGATCGCGCACTGGCCTCAGCAGAGTTAGAAAAGCTCAGTGAAGAACTTGGCGTGTTACAGCAGTTGTTGGCGGCGGCGCAGCATCACAGCGTGCTCATCGTACTACAGGGGATGGATACGAGCGGCAAAGATGGCACGATTCGCCAGGTCATGGCGCAAGTCAATCCGCTGGGATGCGAGGTGCGTTCATTTAAGGGACCTTCGTCCAGGGAACAGGTGCATGATTACCTCTGGCGCATCCACCGGGTCGTTCCAGGCAGAGGCATGATCAGCATTTTCAATCGTTCCCATTATGAAGATGTGCTGGTGGTGCGTGTGCATAACCTGGTGCCAGAAACGGTGTGGCGGCAACGGTACGCAGCCATTAACAACTTTGAGCAAATGCTGGCCCAGAATGACATGATTATTCTGAAGTTCTATTTGCATATTAGCTTCGAGGAGCAGGAACAACGCCTACTGGCTCGTCAGGAGGATAGGACGAAAGCCTGGAAACTCTCGTCGGCCGATTGGGTGGAGCGCAAATACTGGAACGATTATCAACAAGCCTATGGGGATGCGCTCTCCAGGTGCAGTACGGATGAAGCGCCCTGGTATATCGTGCCTGCTAATCGTAAATGGTATCGCAATCTGCTCGTGGCACGCACACTCGTTTCTACCTTGCGTCCCTATAGGAAGGAGTGGCAAGCCAAATTAGTGAAGCGGGGAGAGCAGGAACTTGCGCGGATAGAGAAGGTGCAGCAGGCGGGAGAACGTCCCGTTGAAGCAAGCACGACAATACATAGCTAGTCGTCACTTGCTACAGCATGGCACTTCCGGTTTGAGAAGGAGTGGCTGGAAACGTACAGCAAGATAACGCGCTAACCGCCTACTTGACACAGCAAGCAGAGGAAGGCCGACTGAGGCCCATCCGGGCCAGGCGGCACAAGAAGACGCCATCTAGAAAGGAGAAAGATGATGCAACTGGCATGGAAAGTTGAAGCAGGGAGCAACGTCAAGTTGCAGGACTATGATCCCAGTTATGTTGATGAGCATACGGATCCCGCCTTGGCGAGGGCAGAACTGGAACAACTCGGCAAGGAACTGGGTGAGTTACAGGAGTTGTTGGCAGCGGCCCACCATCAGAGCTTACTCGTCGTGTTGCAGGGGACGGATACCAGTGGCAAGGCTGATACGATTTTCCAGGTCCTCTCCCGAGTCAATCCGCAGGGATGCGAGGTGCGTTCGTTTAAAGTCCCTACAGCTCGGGAACTGGACCATGACTTCCTCTGGCGGGTGCATCGGGTCACTCCAGGCAGAGGCGTCATCGGCATTTTCAATCGCTCCCACTATGAGGATGTGCTGGTCGTGCGCGTGCATAACCTGGTGCCACAAGAGGTCTGGAGTCGCCGCTACGCCGCCATTAACGACTTTGAGCGCTTGCTGACTCAGCATGACATGATTATTCTGAAGCTCTACTTGCATATGAGCAACGACGAGCAGGAAAGACGCCTCCTGGCCCAACAGAAGAATCAATCGGACGCATGGAAAGTCACGACTGCTGATTGGGCTGAGCGGAAATACTGGGACGATTATCAAGAGGCCTATGAGGAGGCGCTCTCCAAGTGCAGTACGGATGAAGCGCCCTGGTATATCGTGCCTGCTAATCAGAAGTGGTACCGCAATTTGCTTGTGGCACGCACACTCGTTGATACCTTGCGCCAGTATAAGGATGAGTGGGAGGCGCAATTAGTGGAGCGTGGAGAACGGGAGCTTGCGCTTCTAGGCAGGCTCGGACATCTAGAGCAGACCGGAAATCGTAAGAATAAACGTTCAAAGTAAACTCAGAAAGCATGCAGTGCAACTTAGCTCGCTCATCCCTTTACTGTGAGCTTGCCCCGCTATGGGTACTATTTCCTGCTTTCGCACTTCAGGGTCTCAATTTAGTCTGAAAATGTCAAGAGATCGTCTCATTTTCTCTTTAAGATGCTGACTTGCGCCTGATGCTGTTATAATTGTAGATATCAATAATGGCACATGCCTGACTTCTTCCTCCGAAAAGAGTCGGCGGGCTGGGAAGAGTGGAAGCTCGCGCAGCCGTCTATCGGCTGTTTCGAGAGGCTTGTGGAGGGCATCTCATGGTAAGGCGGTGGTGGCACGTCAGCAGTTGCTGTTTCTCTACCCGGTTTATGATCCCTGGTTGGCGGACAGAATGGTGCTGGTACAGAGGAATATAATATGATTGATGCAAATCAGGTTCAGCAGCAAGCGGCCTTGTCACTCGAGCGACTGTGGCCGCGCCTGGAGATCAGCCTTCGCGACGAAGCTAACGCCGCACCCGAGGACTGGCGGGCGTTCGAGAGGCGGCTCAGGCACGAGTGGGAGCGGCTATTCGGGCTGCTGATTGGCCTTTATGGCGGACAATACGACTTTTTCTATCACCTTGAGGAGATCATGGGAGCGATGGCCAGAAGCTGGCTCGCGCGGCCGATCTGGCTCAAGCAGTTGGATGCGCAGCGCGAAGCCACTCCCACGTGGTTTCGGTCGCAGCAGATGGTCGGCGGCATGTGTTACGTCGACCTGTTTGCCGGGACACTAA
>WNGJ01010071.1_pt1 | contig 11613 bp, 7 predicted proteins | sample 5400611 | NCBI WGS metagenome assembly WNGJ01 (sample SAMN13153375, study PRJNA577476) | soil metagenome | isolation source: 40 cm soil or saprolite under Garry oak tree replicate 1 | place: USA:California | collected 2016-06-15 | reverse complement strand
TACCCCACGCGCCGGTTCCCGGGCCGGCGTGGCAGGACGCGCAGTCTAGACCAGCGCCGTGCGTCGCGTAATCGAACGGTGAGGTTTGATACGTCGCGCTGATCCAGCCCGCGGTCGACGTCGGCCGCTCGCCCTGGTGGCAAGACAGGCAGCTCGTCGGTGTCGCGCTGCCGGCGAGGTGGAACTTGCCTCCAGTCCACGAGGTGAAGGATCCGCCCACATGACAGGTCGTGCACTCGCCGGTCGCGGTCGAGTGATCGAACTGCACGCCGGCGGGCAGCGCCGCGTTCGCGGAGGTCAGCAGCGCAGGTCGCGAGTTCGCGTGACAATCGAGGCAGGAGGACGGTTGCGCGCCGACCGAGGCGTGGAACTTTTCGGTCGTCGCCCAGCCGATGGCCGTCGGCGGGGCGAGGTGGCAGAGCGCGCACTCCTGCGGCACCGCCGGCGTGGAGGTGCGCACGCCGTTGCTCCAGAGGACAGCGTCGTGCTTCATCTCGCCGCTCCCGGGCGTGCGCTTGGCGTCGATCGGTCCGACGAACCCCACCGGCGCGGAAGCCGCGTGGCAGTCGAGGCAGGTCTGCGGCTGCGACGCGAGCGAGGCATGCAGCCGTCCGGGGAAGAAATTGCCCGTGGCGGCCCCCGCGTGGCAGGCGTCGCACGTCAGAGACTGCGGGACGCTCGCGCTGGTGTGGTTCATCGGCATCGGCAGCGTCTCGGTCCGCGTCGAGACCGCGACGATCGAGGCGCCCGCATAGACAGGCACCTCCGCCGTAACGGCCACGTCCTGCGAGGGGTCGCGCACGCCGTCCTGCGTTCCGAGGCCGCCGGCCCAGTCGCCGCCCGGCAGCGTGCCGGAGGCGTTGAAGTATCTGACGTATGCGCTCGCGGCGACGGAGGCTTGATGGCAGGAGAAGCAGTCGCCGGCGCCCTTGACGGCGTGGTCGAAGTTGCCTGGAAGCAGGCTGGCTGCCGTCGCCTCTCCGAGGACCAGGTCCGGACGCTGCGTGGCGTGGCAGGCGATGCAGGTCGTCCCCGCGACCGATGACGCCGCGTGCCCGAACCTGCCGCCCACCCAATTCTGCGTGCTGCCCCACGCGCCGGTTCCCGGGCCGGCGTGGCAGGACGCGCAGTCCAGACCATCGCCGTGCGTCGCGTAATCGAATGGCGACATGCGGTACGTGGAGCTGATCCAGCCTGCGGTCGAAGTCGGCCGCTCGCCCTGGTGGCAGGGCAAGCAGCTCGAGGGTGACGCGCTGCCGGCGAGGTGGAACCGGCCGCCGGCCCACGAGGTAAAGGATGCGCTGACATGACACGTCTTGCATTCAGCCGTCGCGGTCGAGTGATCAAACTGCACGCCCGCAGGCAGCGCCGCGTTCGCGGAGGTCAGCAGCGCGGGACGCGAGTTCGCGTGACAATCGAGACACGAGGACGGTTGCGCGCCGACCGAGGCGTGGAACTTCTGCGCCGTCGCCCACCCCGACGTCGACCGATGACAGAGCGAGCACTCCTGCGGCGACGCCAGCGTGGTGGTGCGCACGCCGTTGCTCCAGAGGACGGCGTCGTGCTTCATCTCGCCGCTCGCGGGCGCGCGCTTGGCGTCGATCGGTCCGACGAATCCGGCCGGCGCCGAGGCAGCGTGGCAGCCGAGGCAGGTCTGCGGCTGCGACGCGAGCGAGGCATGCAGTCGCCCGGGGAAGAACGTCCCGGTGGCCGCGCCCGCGTGGCAGACGCTGCAGGCCATCGACTGCGGCACGGCAGCGCTGCTGTGGAACATCGGCATCGGCAACGTTTCGGTCTGCGCCGTCAGCAGCGTGATCGAGGTGCCCGCGTATGTGGGGATTTCCGCCGCCACAGCCACGTCCCGCGAGGGGTCGCGCAAGCCATCCGGCGCTCCGATGCCGCCCGCCCAGTCGCCGCCCGGCAGCGTGCCGGACGCGTTGAAGTACCGGACGTACGCTTTTGCCGCCACGGTGGCCAGGTGGCAGGACAAGCAGTCGCCGGCGCCCTTGACGGCGTGGTCGAAGTTGCCCGGAAGCAGGCTGGCCGCCCTCGCCGCTCCGAGGACCAGGTCCGGTCGCTGCGTGGCGTGGCAGGCGATACAGGTCGTCCCCGCAATCGGTGACGCCGCGTGCTCGAAGCTGCCGCCCACCCAATTCTGCGTGCTGCCCCACGCACCGGTTCCCGGCCCGGCGTGGCAGGACACGCAGTCCAGGCCATCGCCGTGCGTGTTGCCGAGAGCGTTGCCTCCATAGTCGAACGGCGCGCTCGAGTAGGTCCTGCTCTTCCAGTTGGCTGTCGAGGTCGGTCGCTCGCCCTCGTGGCACGAGACGCAGCTCGAGGGAGGCGTAGCGCCCTGCAGGTGGAACTTGCCGCCCGTCCAGCTGCTGCTGCTCGTGTGGCAGGAGACGCAGTCGGCCAGCGCGACGCTCGCGCCGTGATCGAACTTCACCCCGCTCGGGAGCGCCGCTACCGCCGCCGTCAAGATCCCGGAGGGGCGCGTGTTGGCGTGGCAGTCGACGCACGAGCCTGGCTGAGGCTGGGCGGCCGCCGAGAGCGCGGCGTGGAACACGGCCGTGGTGCCGGCCGACTTCGAAGCGGACCAACGACCAACGCTCGCTTGCGGCGCAGCGTGACAGAGGCCGCACTCGAGCGGAGTGGCCAGCGCGTTGGTGGGCGTGCCGTTGGCCCACGCGACCGCGCCGTGCTTCATCTCGCCCGAGGGGGGAACCCGCGCGGGGTTCCTCGCCGCAGGCCCGACGAATCCGACGGGCACCGAGGTCGAGTGGCAGTCGAGGCACTTGGTGGGCTGCGGAAGCCCGAGGTTTGCGAGCGAGGCGTGGAGCTTGCCGGGATAATACGAGCCGGTGCCTGTGAGGACGTGGCAGTTGGCGCAGGCGCTCATCACCGCCGGGGGCAGCGCGGTGCTGGCGTGATCCATCGGCATCGCCAACGTCTCGGCCTGTGGCGTGAAGCGCGCGATGGACGTTGCCGCGTACGTGGGCACGAGCGCATTGACGAGCACGCTCCGCGCCGGATCGGAGACGGGCGTCGCGGGCGTGGCACCTGCTTGCCAGTTGGTGCGCGAGTGGCAGGCAGCGCAGTCGTTGCCGTTCATGTCCGGGTGCGTGAAAGTTCCGCCTCCCGCGGGCGTGAACGGCAGCGCGGCGAAGGGAGTGCCCACGGCATGGCAATCCGTGCAACCGGCCGCGATGCCAGCATGGTCGAAGGCCTGCCGGCTCCCGTCGGCGTGGCAATCAAGGCAGCTCGTAGCTGTATAGGAATAGGTGGCGACGCCCTGGTGCAGCTGATCGGTCAGCCCTCGATTGTGGTCGTGGCAGGCCGTGCAGTTGAACTCGCGGAACGACGCGCCGTCGCCATGGCAGGTGTTGCACTCGACCGCGTGCGGGCCCGAGGCGATCGGAAAACGATCATGCGTGGCCGGGGTGGGCGCGGTGTTGGCAGACCCCTGCGCTTCAGAAGATCCCTTCTGGCACGCGGTGGCGAGGAGCGCGAGAAGACACGCGCTCGCATGAACCGCGACCTTGCCTCTGACCATCGTCTGGTCCACGAGCTCCCTCGTTGAGGTTGAGTTGGGGTCGCGCGCTTCTTAGGCGGCGATCGGCGAAACATCAAGAAGCTTCTTCAGGGAGATCCCGAACCGGGGGATGTCGAGCGAGATGAACCGTCGACTCCCGTGACCCATGCACCGCTGATTCTCAATACTTGCGTGGCGGAGCTTGGGCTCGAGGACGACGCCGGTCGTCGGTTCGCTGCCGCGGATTTTGGCTCTTCGCCGACCGCGCAGATGTGCGCGGCGGTAGGAGCATGCCTGTGCGTGGCGGTAGGAGATCGTGCGCAGCAGCAGATCGGAATGATCGTGCTGGGCGCGATCCAGCGGAACATCTGGGAGTCGAACTGCTCAGTCATCCTCGTCCACCACACGCGAAAGAACGGCGCGTGGAGCAAGCAGCGTGGTGAGGAGGAGCAGTCGTGAACAGGTCCATCAGCCCGGCGTCCGTGAACCTCGCACCGACCATCGCGTTCGCCGCGCGGATGACCGACCCCATACCAAAGTATGAGAACCCAGCCGATGCCCCGTTCATCAAGCCACGGAGGTTGAACGATCCCGCCAACCGGACCCCGAAGGAGCCGCCCAGTGAACTCGAAGCTGATCTTCCCGCTCACCGCTTTCGCGCTGTCGCTCGCCGGATCGTCGGCTGCGCGCGCCCAGTCCGTCGCCTCGGACGCCGCCGCCGCGCAGCCGGCGCCCGCGCAAGAGACTGACGCGCAGAAGAAGACCAAGAAGAAGAAGAACAAGACGAAGAAGACCGAGCTCGACAAGCTGGAAAGGGGGAACCCGAACAGCGTGTATTACAAGTCGCGGAAGAAACACGCCCCCAACCCCACGAACGCCCAGATCCAGGCCGGGGAGACGGGAGTTCCGGCCAGCGTCGACTACGCGGACCGGAAGACCAGCTCGCACAACCCGACCAACGCCGAGATCAACGCGGCCGAGACGGGAAATCCGGCCAGCGTCGATTTCGGGAAGGATCCGAAAGAGGTCCTCAAGGAGAAGTAACGGCGCGGACCAGGTGGTCTGCGCCTCGCGCTGTTCGCTTCGTCGGCCACGGCTCAGCGCCTCGGCGGCGGGTGCGTGCGCGCGGATCGGCTTTGCGAGGAGAACTTCATCGGCCCGCTCTACAGCAACGGCGGCGAGACTGTACTGATCCGCCTTTCGTTCGCTTGACAGGGATGCAGACCCAAGCTCAATTGCCGCCTCCTTTTGAGAGGGATCGCCATGAGCTCACGCCTTTGGGTGGCCGTTTTCCTCGTCAGCACCGCAGCCGCCGCGCAGCCGACTCCAGTGACACCACTGACGATCGGATCCGAGAACACCGCGACAGCGGATCCGACGGTGCCTCGGCCGAAGACGACACCTTGCCGCGTTCGCCTGTTCACGGACCTGCAGTTCGCGGACTTTTCGCCCAAGTTCTTCGCTTACGCGCCGCCGGCGGCGTGCGAGGGTCCCTGGCAGAAGGTCGTGCTCGAGGCGGATTACTCGGTCGAGGCGGGCCGGCAGTTCGACCGCACGGCGACGCTGTGGATCGGCGGCGTCAACGTGTACTTCGGAACCACGGCGGAGCCTTCGCGTCCTCCTCATCCCGTGGCGCGCTCATGGCACATCGAGCGCGATCTGACCGAGTATGGCGAGCTGCTGCAGGCTCCGTCGCAGGGAAGGGCGGAGCTCGGCAATCTCGTCAACAGTACGTATACGAGCTCCCTCTGGGGAACCGCCCAGATCGCTTTCTATCCCCAATCAAGGCGCGAGGACGACTCGCGACCCGCGGTTGCCGACCTCGTCCTCCCGCTCTCGGCAAGCGTGACCGGCGGGACCGTGGCGCTGTTCGATCCATCGGCTGAGCTATCGGCGACCTTCCAGCTCCCCCGGAACATCGAGCGCGCCTACCTCGACGTCGTCCTGCAGCACCAGGGAGCGAACGACGAGTTCTGGTACGGGTGCGTTCCCACCAATCTCGCGGGCCAGCTCCAGAGCTGCGTCGGGACCGCGTTCCGCGAGGGACAGCTCAGCATCGACGGACTGACTGCGGGCGTCGTGCCGATCTATCCCTGGATCTTCACCGGAGGAATCGACCCGTACTTCTGGCGTCCGATCCCCGCCCCGCAATCCCTCAACTTCGTTCCCTATCGCGTCGACGTGACGCCGTTCGCGGGCGTGCTGAGCGACGGCCAGCCGCACCGGTTCGCGATCAAGGTGACGAACAACAGTCAGTACTTCTCGACGACGGCGACGCTGCTGCTCTACCTCGATCACCGGTCGACCCAGGTGACCGGAGGGCTCACCCAGAACACGATCGGCGCGCCGTCGCCCGCAGTGAACGCTGCCTTGGACACGGATGCGACGACGGGAACCGTCAGCGGCACGGTGACGACCACCTCCTCGCGTCAGTTCGTTCTCGCCGGCTGGGTGCAGACGTCACACGGCCTCGTCCGCACCCAGATCGCGCAGTCGATCGACTTCTCCAACGTGCAGCAGTTCGTCTCTCCTCAGTCCCTGCCCGAGAGCTTCATCCAGAACATCCGGCAATCGACAGCCATCGTTTCGACCACCAAGGTCCAGGGTGGCAGGGGGTCTGGCCAGTCCAGCGTCCGGATGTCCTGGCCTCTGGAGCTGGACCTCACCGTCAACATCGATCAGTCTGGCGGGCTGGCGTCCCAGATCGGCAAGCTGAAGCAGGCGTACAACCGCGTCGATTCGGCTGGAGAGCTCTCAAGCCTCGTCTCCAACTCCGGCGAGTGGGCCGACACGTTTCCGACCCAGGAGGGACAGTCCGGGTCGCAGCGGTTCTTCTTCTCCGACTCCGCGGATCATTGCTTGAGCCGCGCGCTGACCGCTTCCGCGGGGGTGCTCACGGCCGTGGTCGAGGGCAAAGGCTGCGACGACGACTGAGTTTTGCCGGTGAATGGTGTCAATCGGCAAGCCCTCGCACTGTCTTACCAGGCGATTGTCGATTGATGTCGATCACCGGGTGCCGTCGTGCCGGAAACGGCGCGGGGCGGAAGGCGAGGCGAGAGAATTTCCGGAACGAGCTGCTCGAGGATGAAGGCGTAGTCGTAGGCGACGTCCTTGAGGCGGTCGTAGCGGCCCGATGCGCCGCCGTGTCCGGCCGGGTCCATCTTGATCTTGAAGAGCAGCGGGTTCGAGTCGGTCTTGAGGGATCGGAGCCTGGCGACGTACTTGGCCGGCTCCCAGTACATCACCTGCGAGTCGTTGTAGCTCGAACGGACCAGCATGGTCGGATACGCCTTCGCAGCGACGTTGTCGTAGGGGCTGTACTGCTTGATGTACCGGTACTCGTCGGGCTTCTTGGGGTTGCCCCACTCCTCGAACTCGGGGACGGTGAGCGGCAACGTCTCGTCGAGCATCGTGTTGATGACGTCGACGAACGGCACGTACGTCACGACCGCCTTGAAGAGATCGGGGCGCATGTTCATGACTGCTCCCATGAGCAGGCCGCCCGCGCTTCCGCCCATGATCGCCAGCTTGTCCCTGGACGTGTAGCGCTGCGCGATGAGGTACTCCGCCGAGGCGATGAAGTCGGTAAAGGTATTCATCTTGTTCATCATGCGGCCCTGGTCGTGCCACTTCTTGCCCAGCTCGCCGCCGCCGCGGACGTGCGCGACGGCGGTGGTAACATCCCGGTCGACGAGTGAGAATACGTTGGAGTTGAACCGGTCGGGGATGTTGGCGCCGTACGCACCATAGCCGTAGAGAAGCAGCGGGCTCTTGCCGTCGCGCGCCGCGTCCTTCTTGTGAAGAAGCGCGATTGGCACCTTGGTGCCGTCCTTGGCGGGCGCCCAGACGCGCTCCACCTCGTAGCGCGCGGAATCGTAGTTGGGAACCGGCTGGCGCTTCACGACGTACTGTCCGAGCGACGCGGCGTCGATGTCGATCCAGCTCAGCGGCGTGACCGGGCTCTGGTACGTCACCCGGAACGTCTTCTGGTCGTATTCGGGATTCCTCTCCGGCGAAACCTCGTAATCAGCCTCGGGGAATTGCACGCGGCGGCGTGCGCCGGTGTTCGGATCGAGCAACGCGATCTGCGGCAGGCCCCCTTCGCGCTCGTGCAGCGCGACGAAGTCGCGGAACGCGTCCACCTGCTCGAGCATGACGTCCTCACGATGCGGAACGAGCTCTTTCCAGTTCTCCTTGCGCAGCGCCCAGACCGGCGTGGTGACGAGGCGAAAGTTGCGGCCGCCCGAATTGGTGCGGATGTACAAGAGGTCGCCCCGCGCATCGACGTAGTACTCGTGCCCGGGCTCTCGCGGCTGCACCAGGACGGGAGATGCGTTCGAATCGCTCGCGCCGAAGAAGCGCACCTCGCTCGTGGTGTGGCTGCCCGACGTGACGAGGATGAAGTCCTTCGAGCGGGAGCGGTCCACCTCGAGGTTGAAGGCGTGGTCCTTCTCCTCATAGACGAGGGCGTCGTTGCCGGCGGAACCGACCAGGTGCCGGAAGAGCTGGTAGGGTCGCTTCTCCTGCTCGTCCTCGATCACGTAGAAGAGGATCTTGCCGTCGCGGTTCCAGGCGACGGAATCGACCCGCGCGATCTTCTCCGGTCCGTCGCGTCCTGTGCGCAGATCGCGCACGTGCAGGTCGTACTGGCGGAAGCCGGTCTCGTCGGTGGTGTAGGCGAGCTGCGTTCCGTCGTCGCTCACTTCCCAGCCACCCAGGCCGAGGAATCTCTTCCCCGCGGCGAGCGCGTTCACGTCCAGGATCACCAGCTCGGGCGCATCGAGCACCGACTTGCGGCACAGGATCGGGTACTGCTTCCCCTTCTCCGTGCGCTGGTAGTACCAGGCCGACCCGATGCGCACGGGCGGCGTCGAGTCGTCCTCCTGGATGCGCGAGAGCATCTCGTCGTAGAGCGTCTTCTGCAGCGGCTGCGTCGGCTTCATCAGCGCATCGGCGTAGGCCGCCTCGGCGCGGAGATAGCTCTCCACTTCCGGCGTCCCCTTTTCACGCAACCAGAAGTAGTCGTCTCGCAGCGTGTCGCCGTTGATCTGCTTGACGTGCGGCACTTTGCGGGCGACCGGCGGCTGCGGCGGCGCGTCGCCGGAAGGCGGGGTCTTCGGCGCTGAGGCGCAGCCGACCAGGACGAGAGCGAGCAAAACGCGGCGGCGGTTCGACACGGGGCGTTCCTCGTGAGGAAGGGGCGCTGTTATAGATCGAATGCCCCAGTCTGGCCCGCGCATCATCACCATCGTTGTTTTCATGCACCGTGGTGCCCGCGACGCGGGCGTGGGTGTCTGCTAGGATCTCAAGTCCGGCGTGGGTGCACGGCGATAGCCACTACTTCAAGGTCGATAAGCCCATCAGCGGGCCGGCCGGCGGCGTGGTAGCCAACTTCACGCGCGTGGAGACCTTCGGGGCCCGCAACACGCACTGGGTGATGGCCACCATCGACGCCAAGGCCCCCAACCTGTTCAGCTTCCAGCCGCGCATCGTCGCCGCCAACGTCAAGCCCTGAGGTCGTCGATCCCCACGGGGGGTCGCTCTTCGATCCTCCGTGCGGGTCGTCTCAATGCTGGGGGTCGCCGGGCTTCTCCGGGATGCTGTTGCCAAGGTACGACGAAAGCGGGCAGTTGAAACAACCGTGGAACATCTCGGTTGGTTGCAGTGCCGAGAACGCGTCTTGATTCGCGGACACGGCAATGTCCGGGGCGCCAGAGCGCGGCGCGCCCGGCAGGTGGACCGCGGGCTGCTGAACAGCGATTCTGGACCGCAACGCGGCTGCGATCGTCAGGACGGCAGTTGTCGCCGCAATCAACCCGATGACGGGCCCTATGACGGCGTGGATCCGTTTTCGCGTGCCGGCGTCAACGTGGGGCATCGAAGTCCTCCTCGGGAGCGATCGTGCGCACTGCACGGCGGGTGCGCTCGCGCTCCCGTGCCAGGAAGTTTGAACCCCAACGAATGGGCCAGCAGGAGGCCCTCGCCCACGTTCTGCATCCGCTGCCCTGACCAATGCAGCTCGGCGCGAGGGCTGGTTCGACCGCGCCGAGAGAATTCGCTTGATGGAAAATCAAACCCGGGTCGGGCGGGGCGCTAGACCGTTGGAACTCAAACGATGTGACCCGGGTCAGCATTACCGAGGTGCCGCCGGAAGTGCTGCGCGCGGCAGAACCAGCGGACATCGTCCAGGGGGTGCAGCAGGCGGTGGTGCCCGCGATGGGAGGCGAGTTGATCGATAGCAAGGCGAGAGGGCTGCGAAGAGCGGCGCGCGCAACAGGCGCTTTCATCCATTTCTCGGACACCTCGCCGACGGCGTACTCCTCCGGGCGGCCGGCCTTGAAGAAGGTCGGCGGTTCGAAGAGCACCCTGGGAAGAGCAATCGAAGGATGGCTCCGCCCGCAGCGGTGAAGCAGAGAGAATGGCTGCCCAGGCCGCCAGCAAAGCGAAATCGCGGCGAGACCAGGACGGCTACACCGGCGCACCTCGCGTGGCGAACTGTCGCGCGTGGCGAACTGTCGCGCGTGGCGAACTGTCGCACGGATGCTTTGAGCACAAACGAATTCAGGGACGACTCGAAGATCACTCCGTCGACAGGTCGTTGCGCGCCGATCGTGCCTGGCTCGGGCGCGGAGAAGCGCACATCGCGCGGGTATCGCCGCGCCGCACGCTGACCGGTGCGAATGCACGGCGAGCTCATCACGACTCTCCCGGGGTGAACGCGCTCCAACTGCTCCCGCGCCGCGCATTCCGCTCACGCCGGAATCAAAGGCGGACTTTCGCTTGTGATCTCCGGGGGCTGCGCGATCGAGACGTTGGGCCCTTGCAATTTTACACTCCCAAGCCCAGGCTCACGAAACGTAGTCAATTGCATGTGCAGGTGGGGGGGACTGCATATGACGCGCACTACCATCGCACGTTCGCGATCGACGCTGTCGTGGATCGCCTGGGGGGGCCGAGACACGTAGCCAGTGCGGAGCTGCGGCTCGTGGCCGCGGCGCTCCTGCGAACACCGCGCCGTCCGCAGTGCGGTGAATCGACTTCCGACGGCACTCAGAGGATGCCGCGCACCTCGCGCGGCGTTGCAGTGGATCTCTTTTTCAAATCATCGGCCAATCATCATGAAATACACAATTACCGCCCGGATACTCACGCTCTCGGTCTTGTGCGCCGTTCCCGCGCTCGCAGAGACCATCGAAGGCTCCGTCGAATTCCATGGACCCGCGCCGGCCGTGCAGATCCACGGCAACCGCCTCAAGGGCGTCTGGGTGCGGATCGTCAAGGGAGCGCCCGAGCAGCCGGGCTCGGCCGATCACACCGTCGCCGTCAAGCAGACGGGCTGCATGTACGAGCCGCACCTGGCGGCGATGCAGGCCGGCAACCGGTTGACCATCGAGAGCGCCGACCCGGTCCTGCACAACGTGCACGCGTTCGCCGGCGGCATGACCTTGTTCAACCGCGCGATGCCGGGCCCGGGCGTGATCTCCTTCGACAAGGGTACGGCGGTGGCGACCGGCAAATGGGAGGGCATCCTCCGCCTCAAGTGCGACGTGCACGGATGGATGACCGGGTTCGTCGGCGTCTCGCGCAATCCGTACTTCGCGGTGTCGGGCGACGACGGCGCGTTCCGCATCGAGAACGTGCCTCCCGGCAAGTACTCGCTCGCGGCGTGGCACGAGAAGTTCGGCGAAAGGGTGATCGACGTCTCCATCCAGCCGGGACGGAATGAGCAAGTGGTCTTTCACTACGGACAGAAGCTGACTGAGGCGAAGCCTCACTGAGGGGGAAGTGTCATGGCGAAGATCTCGAGCGCGGTGGGAGTCACCGCAAGCGAGACACCGATCAAACACGCGCGGCTGGTGTGGCAGAGCCTGCGCAAGGCGGGCGTGCACGCGGCCGTCGATCGCACGACGCGGGTGGCGGCAACGGCCTGTGCGGCGATCGCGTTGACCGGCATCACCTTCGGGACCGGCGAAGCGCCCGCGCTGCTCAAGATGGGACCGCCGCTGGTAGGGCTGGGCCTCGCCTTGCCGCTGGTCATGGCGCTCTGGATGCCGGCAATTTCCCTGCGTCGGGCGCGG
>WNGJ01007490.1_pt1 | contig 11613 bp, 8 predicted proteins | sample 5400611 | NCBI WGS metagenome assembly WNGJ01 (sample SAMN13153375, study PRJNA577476) | soil metagenome | isolation source: 40 cm soil or saprolite under Garry oak tree replicate 1 | place: USA:California | collected 2016-06-15 | reverse complement strand
GCTGCTCTTCTCGATCAAAGATGGAATTACCGAGTATATCGGCCGGAAGCAGGTCACTCGTAAATTGGATGCGTTGGAAGGCCAGCGCGAGCGAGCGCGCCAACGCTTGGGAGAGCGTCGTCTTGCCCACGCCCGGGATATCTTCAATCAAGAGGTGGCCGCGCGCGAGCAGACAGGCGACCGCGAGTTTTACCGCCTGATTCTTGCCTACGATAACTTCACAAATCTGCTTTGTGAATGCGTTGACGTGTTCCGTCACTCTGAGATGATCTGCGGGAAAGATACGGTTCGCAAACGGGCATATGCGGAAAGTGGACCTAACAAGCCGGACTGTAGTGGCGCGTGTCCTCACGCGCAGATTCGGATTAGCGGGTGAGAACACACCACCTAGAGCCAACAATCTCGAAAATCTGGCTGAATCTGTGAACAGGTGCTACGCCATTGCGCATATGTGTTGCTTGCTTTTGTGGTCGCGCATAGCCAAAAAAGTAGGCGATGCGCATTTTTGTTCCTAAAGAAACGGCTCTGGGAGAAAAACGCGCGCCGGTTGTGCCAGAGACGGCAAAGAAATTGGCGGCGCTTGGCGCTGAAGTTGCGGTTGAGACTGGCATCGGCGCTTCAATCCATCGCAGCGACGCGGAATACGAGAGTGCTGCGGCTTCCGTGATTGGCGATCACATAGCCGGACTGCGCGATGCGGACATTGTGCTGCGATTGCGAACGCCGCCGATCGACGAAGTGGCACATCTCCGCGAGGGCTGCGTTCACATCAGTTATCTGGATCCGTTCAACGAGCCCGATCTGATCGAGCGGCTTGCGGCGGCGAAAGTGAGCGCGATCAGCATCGAGATGATTCCACGTCTAACCGTGACGCAGAAGATGGACGCACTTAGTTCGCAAGCGAATCTCGCCGGTTATCTCGCCGTGATTCTCGCCGCAGAAAAGCTTGATCGGATTTTTCCCATGATGATAACGCCGGCCGGCACGATCCAACCCGCACGGGTTTTTGTCATCGGTGTGGGTGTCGCAGGTTTGCAGGCGATCGCGACAGCGAAACGGCTCGGCGCGCGGGTGGAAGCGTTCGACACTCGCCCGGTAGTCGAAGAACAGGTGAGGTCGCTTGGGGCGCGATTCGTGAAGGTTGACCTCGGCGAAACGGGCCAAACCGAGCAGGGCTACGCCAAAGCGCTCACCGAAGAACAGCTGGCCGCTCAACGAGCGGTGATGGCGAAACATTGCGCGCTAGCGGACGTGGTCATTACCACAGCGCAGGTTTTTGGCCGAAAGGCGCCCGTCATTGTGACAACCGAGATGGTGCGAGGGATGAGACCAGGCAGCGTCGTGGTCGATCTTGCAATTGAGACGGGTGGAAACGTTGAGTGCGCAGAATTCGACAAGATCGTGGAAGTGAACGGCGTTCGTGTCTTTGGCTACGCCAATATGCCTTCGCGCGCGGCCGTTCCTGCGAGCGAAATGTATTCGAACAACATCGGCAGTCTGGTCGAGCATCTTTGGAACAAAGAGCGCAACGGCATCGTTATTGATCCGGCGAACGAATTGCTCCGCGGCTGTCTCATCACGCATGCGGGCAGCGTCGTGAACGAAACAATCAAAATGCACCACCACTTATGATCGCCATCCTAATTTTCATTTTTGTCCTCGCTGCCTTCCTTGGGTTCGAGCTGATCTCGAAGGTCCCATCGCAGTTGCACACACCTTTGATGTCTGGTTCAAACGCAATTTCCGGGATCACCATCGTTGGAGCAATCGTGGCGGCGGGTGTGGCCGGCGGCGAGTTTGCCACAGCGCTTGGATTTCTCGCGGTGATTTTCGCGACGATCAACGTGGTCGGCGGCTATCTCGTGACCGACCGGATGCTAGCGATGTTCAAGAAAAAGAAAAAGTGATGGAGTGGCTCTACATCATCGCGGCGTCGCTTTTTGTCATCGGACTGAAAATGCTCAGCTCTCCCGAGACAGCCCGTCGCGGCAATGTCGTGTCGGCGGTAGGAATGCTGTTGGCCATTGTCGCCACATTGTTGAAAGGCGGATTGAGTTTCACATGGATCGCAGTTGGATTCGTGATCGGCTCCGCAATTGGCGCGGTTTCGGCCTATCGAGTGAAGATGACGGCGATGCCGGAAATGGTCGCGATCTTCAACGGTTTTGGCGGCCTGGCGAGCCTGCTCGTTGGTTGGGACGAATATCACATGCATCGCGACGCCCCGACCTTTACGATCGTCTCGATCTACCTCGCCGTGTTAATCGGCGGCGTGACTTTTACAGGGAGCGTGTTGGCGTTTGCCAAGCTGGCCGAGCTTGTTGTGACCGGCAGGCCGGTAATGTTTCGCGGGCAACAAATCGTCAACGGGGTGCTTCTCGCAGCTGCCGTTTTGTTCGGCATCATCTTTATAATCCATCCGGAATCGCACTATGCCGTCTTAATTCTAGGCGTTGTCGTCTCGTTGATCCTTGGGATTTTTGCCGTCCTGCCAATCGGTGGCGCGGACATGCCGGTCGTCATTTGTTTGCTGAACAGTTACTCCGGCCTCGCTGCCACTGCTGCTGGTTTTGTCCTGGCCAACAACATGCTGATCGTGGCGGGCTCACTCGTTGGCGCGAGCGGGATTGTGCTTACGGAAATCATGTGCAAGGCGATGAATCGGTCGCTGGCGAATGTTCTCTTCAGCGGTTTTGGATCCGCTGCTGGTCTCGCCGCAGGTGCAGGTGCGAACGGCGAAGCGAAATCGCTCTCGCCGCACGACGCCTATTTCGCGCTGGAGGCGGCGCGCTCGGTCGTGATTGTACCGGGTTACGGAATGGCGGTTGCTCAGGCGCAGCATGCGGTGAAGCAACTGGGCGATCTTCTCGAAGCAAACGGCACCGAAGTGCGATACGCGATCCATCCAGTGGCCGGCCGAATGCCGGGACACATGAACGTGTTGCTCGCGGAAGCTGATGTTCCATACGATCAGCTCGTCGAAATGGATGCGATCAATCCTATGATGCCGACAGTTGATGTCGCTCTTGTAATTGGCGCGAACGACGTGGTTAACCCGGCTGCCCGCGAAGACAAATCGAGTCCAATTTACGGGATGCCGATCATTAACGTCGATCAAGCGCGCACGGTTTTTGTGCTCAAGCGTTCAATGGCATCCGGCTTTGCCGGCGTGGGGAATCCCCTCTTTTTCAACGAAAACACTCGCATGGTTTTCGGCGACGCGAAGCAGACACTGCAAGCGATGGTGAACGAGTTTAAGGCGACCTAGGTTCTTCAACAGCCTCTCTCGAGGTCTCCTGCGTTGCGGCCGTCGGTTGCGGAGCTGCGCCGCGCGCTCTCTCACGCTCATTATCACAATGGTGTGGAGTGGGAGCAGGGACTCGAAAATGGCTAGTGGGCTTGGGAGCGATACGTTTTTTTGGATGGCAGCGTTATCGGATGCGGATGCGTATCGCGATAATGTTTCACTGCCGAGCCAAGGATAAAAGCCGTCAGGATAAAAACGATTACGCGTTTTTCTTCTGGTGTGAGAACGAATTTCTGCATCACCCGAGCAGGTCCGCCATCAATTTTGTTGCTCATTCTTCCGGTGAGGCCGAATGCGAACGGACCGATATTTTTTCTTAATGTTGAAATCGTAGAACCGCGCTTGTGATTCTGCCGACATTAAATCGCGATACACCGAAGAAGGGACATCGAGGTAACGGTAAATGGCGCCGTTGACGAATTCGATTTCGAGAATGTGACGGCGTTTGCTGTAACCCACCGCCGCGATGGCAGTTGACTGAACAGCGTGTCGCGGAATGTGGGAAACGATTTGTTTTGAATCATTGAGCTTGGCCGGATCGGCACCTGAGGCGGGAACGGCTGCGGCAGTGATTGCAGCGAGAACCACGATCCAAACACGTTGCATGGTCGCGTTTGTTATAGATTCGCGTCGAGTTGCCGTCGAGGGAAGTTCTTATTCTAAAGCAACGGCGCAGCCCGGCGATCGCGCTCTATATCATTGTCCGAGTGGCGTCGTAATGTCGGTACCGGGCGGCGGCGTAAATTTGAACGTCGATGGAGGAAGCGGCGCGCGTGTCTGATTGGAATAGCTGGTCACCATCCGATCGCCATTCGGCTGCAACATGTCGGTGCGTTCAGCCTGCAAGTTACTGTTGAGGCGCAGAGTCATTTTTTGAAAGACTCGTTTCATTGACGCCGTGCGAGGCGTCAGTTCCAGCTCGTATCCACTGTCGATCTTTGTCCCGGTGACGTGGAAGGTGTTTTCAACATTTTCGAGATTCAAGGCGGAATTAATCGCCGCAATAAGCGAATCGATCGGCGACCGCTTGCCCAAGGAATAACGTTCGGCCGATTTAAAATTGGGATAATAAATCCAGAGTTCGCGACCATCGCTTACGGTCAGACTGGGCGAATTACCCTTCACTTCGCGCCGGAACCTGTTCGGCGGCTGGAACCAAACCCTTCCCGAATTCAGAATCGGTTTGGTCATTAAACGCATAACCCTTTGTTCCTGAAAATCGGCCTGGGTAGTCCGGTTCTCACGAATTCGTGCAAGCAGATTTGTGAGATCGGCTGTTGAAAGCGGATCGGCCTTGGCAAAACTCGTCAGCGAAATCAAACCGATCGCGATTGAAAAAATCCTGCGGATGAGATTCATCGGGGTTATGACACGTCGACCTTGTCTTCGCGGCCCACCTTCGGTTCAGCCGCGGCCATTGCTGGCAGCGTAAAGAAAATCGTCGCCACCAAGCTCCAAAAGATGCCAATGGCACACGTAATACCAAGTCCACTGAGAGAAGGATTGCGCGCCAAGCCGAGAGAGCCGAAGCCAGCGACTGCCGTCAATCCCGCGAGCAGAACCGGCTTCACCACGCCTGCGACATCGTGCTCAATCTCCCGTGTTTTCTGCCAGACGAGCACAACATAAATCCCATAATCCACGCCGATCGCGAGCACGAGACGGAACGACAGCACGTTGAGCATGTTTAAATCAATGTGCAGCAATTTCATCGAAGCAATCATCGCTCCGATCCCGAACGCGAGGGTGATGACCTGGATGAGCCACAGACGCCAGTCGCGATATAAGATTGCCAGCAGCGACACATCGAAAAACGCCATCAACGCGCTAATGATAAGGAGTTGCCGGTGCGACCATGGCAAGAGATCCGCGAGAGCGTAGCTCCAGCCCGTGAGGATCATCGGAATCCCGGCCACTGGCAGATTACGTCCCAAGTCTTCACACTGTGCGTGTGTGGAGAGGCGTTCATTCGTCGTGACGAATCCCATGGTGAGCAGGGGATCTTGTGCGAAGTATCGATCGACCAAAAACCACCAGCTTGATGATTTTGGCAATTGCGCGCGCCAGTTTGGCGGAGGCGTGCCTGGATCGACAACGTGTCGTAAATCATCGAGCAGGCTAAAGGCCGGTACGAATGAATCGCGGCTGAATCCTTCGGCATCGAGAGTTTCTTCAAGTGTCTCGCGCGTAGCTGGAAAATTGATCGCGCTCAACTGTTCTCGATTTGTTTGCATCGCGTTCGGCGAAAGGCAAAGCGCCGCTGGTGTGGAGAAGTTTTTGATTTTGCCAGCGGCTTGGAGTTCGCGCCAATGCGCGGCAATTTTCTGCCAGTCGTCGTGCAGCGCCTGTGGATTGCTCGCACGGACAATTGTCAGCACTGGTTCCCAGCGCATCGGCATTTTGTGCATGATCTTCTGAAGGGCAAGACTGGCGCGACTGTTTTTCGGCTCGAGTGAACGGGTGCTCGCCTCGAAGTGAAGCGGCGGAATTGGCGAAAAGCCGATCGCAGTCAACAGCAACAAGAGTGCAGTTGAAAAAATCAGCATCGGCGCGGGACGCCGCACAGTCCATCGGACATATTTTCTTACGATATCGAAGACCCAATCGTGGCGGAGTGGCGTTTGGCGTTCACCAATAAAAAGAAACAAAACCGAGCACATCAACAGGCCGGCAACGAAAATGCCGATTGCGATCAGGACACCGAGTTGGGAGAAACCCATCGATCCGCTCAGGACAAGCGCGAGAAAACCGACCGCAGTTGTAAGCGCGCCAAAAAAAATCGCCTTGCCAAGCTTTGCAACCGACGTGGCGATGCCTTGGCGATGCGATTCTCCATCAGTGCGCGCCTGCTGATACCGTCCAAAGATGAGAATCGCGAAGTCAACGCCCAGACCAACCAGAATGGCGCAAAATCCCACGCTTACCATGCTGAGCCGTCCAAAAATGAGCAAGCCAAGTGTGAGCGCCAGCAAACAAGAGAGAAGAAGCGAAAATCCCATACCCAGCAACGGCAGCCATCGTCGAAAACCGACAAAGAAGATGCTGCCCACCAGCACAACTGAGCCGGCCAATGTCGCGAGGACGTCATTGCGCATGCTCAGTGAAATTTCCGACACGTACGCCGAACGCCCCGTCACGAGGACTTCCAACGGCCCGCCGTCCCATCCCTCGTGGGCAGTTGCACGGAATGCATTTACACGGCGCATCAACCGTTGGCATTCGAACGCGCTAATCGACGACTGGTTCGTCACGGCGAGGAAAACTCGCATCGTCCGGTCAGGTGAGGTAAGCGGCTGCTCTTCTTCGATCGCGGTGCTTTCTGCAAAAGGCTTGAGCGCCGGTGCAATCAAGCCGAGCGAATCAAATGAGAGTTCGAACTCAGCCCGGGGCGAGCCCGCTTCGATCTGCTGGCGCAATCTATGGAGTCGATCGCGAATTTTCTGCGGTTCCAAAATCGACATGGTCTCGTTGAAGGCGCTTGTTTCGAGATTCAGGAGCAACGGCACCGCGATTGATCGCAGATCACGAATTCCATCCGCTGTGGCCATCGGTGAACCCGCCAGCACGCGTGTGCACCAGGGTTGCTGCCGCAATTTTTCAGCGAAAACCGGTGCGAATTCTTCCAGCTTATCGACGTCAGCCGGGCCGCAAAGAAGCGCGAAGGTGAGCTCGCGGGTCTGCTCAAACTCGCGATCGTAAATTTTCAATCCTTCAACCGACCGGAAACTGGCCGGCAAGATATTGAGTACATCAGAGTCGAGTCGCAGCGAAGTAACCAGGATGGTGATGCACGCGGCGGCGAGCACAGCAACGCCACACCAAACGAGTGTGCGCTGCTCCGTAATAATCCGCGCGATAAAATCACTGATGCGCATGAGCGACCCCAATGAACACGAATTAATACAGAGATGGCAATGCTGTAGCCGGGATCGCCGATCCGGCGACGCGCGCGACGTTACTTAAAAGCGAAACTGGAAGGTTTCGCTGCCAGTGGCGTATTGCACCGAGTGTCGATCTGGCGAGCGGCTGAGTTTGTCTCGCAGCTCAAGCCAGCCGCGCAGTTGTTGTGGCGCTTGTTCGACTGGACCGGACCAACCGCCCTGCGCTAGAACGCCTTTGACTTCAGCGAAGGATGCGTCCTGGCGAATCATCAAAAGCGTTACGCCCGGACCTTTCGAAAACGTCAGCTCGAAATCACCCGTCTGTGAAGATCGAACGAGCACGTCGCCGATAAGCGTGATCCTCGGTGCGCGATACAAAAGCTGTCCGGTGCGGACCTGCCAATCAGGCGTCGGTTCGGCGAATTGGTGCCGCGAAGTTGTAGCACAGCTCGTTAGCTCGGCAATCGCCAGCGCGATGACGATGGCACGCGAGATCGACATTGCGCTTATGGAATCGCGCCGATCGGTTCCGCTGGACTCGGCGATGTTTCCATTTGCGGGACAAGGGAGAGCCGCGGCGAAAGCGGAAGAAAGCGTTGCGCGTTGACGAAAAAGTAAAACAGCCACATTCGCCATTTAATCTGGAAACTTTTGCCTTCGTTGCCGGCGAGCACGGCGTTGACCGCGGCGGCGATCTGCATGGTGTCGGTCGGATTAAGAAACACTTCAATGAATTCTTTGCCGCGTCGATACCACGAGTTCACGATCGTAAGATAGACGTCCATGATGCGATTGATGCAGCGGGAATAATTTTTGAACAGGCGCCGCCTGCGCCATTCGCTCCGCAGAACTTCGTCGAGCGTGTCGGCGGCTTTTTCCGCGGACATAATGGCGAGAAAAACGCCGCTGCTGAAAACCGGGTCGATAAATGCGGCAGCGTCGCCCGCGAGTAGCCAGCGGTCGCCGAAAAATTTTGCGTTGCGGTAGGAATAATCGCCCGCGGAATAAACGGGTGAGACGCGCTCGGCTCGCTTCATTCGCTCGAACACCATTGGTTGCTCAGCGATGCATTTTTCGAGTGCGGCCTCGGGCGAAAGTCTCATCGCGCGAAAAGTCGCCGAGTCCATGACAACGCCGATGCTCATGCGGGTTTGCGTCAGTGGGATCATCCAGAACCAACGGTCGAGTCCCCGGACCATGCGAATAAGGGTGCCGTCGATCCCGTCGGCACGATCGACATTTTCGTAATGGGCGAAGACGGAAAATTTTTGGAGATGATCGTAGGTCCTTTTAAGATTGTAAAAATTGCCAAGCACGGTTTGGCGCCCGCTGCAATCGAGCAGGTACCTGGCTTCGAGCGCTTCGCTTGCACCGGTGGAAGTTTCTATGTCGATCGTTACACGGTCGGGCTTGAAGGCGATTTTTTTTACTTCGGTTTCTTCGCGGACTTCAGCGCCGTTCTCGCGCGAGTGATCAAGAAGAAGTTTGTCGAATTCGGAGCGGGTAACTTGATAGGCGCGGTCGCGGCGAGAGCGGAACCCGTCCTTAAAATAAAATTTCACGCCCCTCGTTCCACATGCCGCCACGATCTCGCCGCCGTATTTCGGCAGAAAAGTGCGATCAAGTTTTTCGCGTACACCAAGGCGGTCGAACGTTTGGGTGCTGAATGGTAAAAGGGATTCACCGATGTGAAAGCGCGGAAATTTTTCGCGCTCGAGAACGACCACGCGCCGGCCCGCGCGCGCGAGCAGGGTCGCAGCCGTGCTTCCGGCCGGTCCTCCGCCAACGATGGCGACGTCGTACATGTCGATCTTCATCCCAGGGGAACATGTTAGCAAATTCTGCCGATTTTGGTAGGGACAGCGTGCTGCCGTGTCCGCGGGCGGCGCGGCGCGGCGTCTCCTGCCAATTTGTGCTAATCTCTGTACTGAGAAATGAAATTGATCGATCGGTTCATCAGTCGCGAATTGGTGGTCAATGTGCTCTTTGCCATCGCCGTGCTAAGCCTGGTCCTCGTCGTCGGAAATATTTTCCGCAAGCTGCTACCTCTGTTGGTGAATCACGACGTGCCGATGGAATACCTAATCACGTTCATTGCTTACGTACTGCCGTTTTCGCTCATCTTTACGATTCCGTGGGGACTGCTGACCGCGATCTTGCTCGTATTCGGGCGGCTCTCTGCTGATAACGAGCTGATCGCGCTGCGTTCGAACGGCGTGAGCATTTCGCGGATTTGCATTCCGCTCGGCGGGCTTGCCCTCGTTTGCACTGCGATCTGCCTCTGGCTCAATGTGCAGGCCGCGCCAGCCGCGCAGGAAAAATTGCGCAGCACGATTTTCGACCTCGCCACGCGCAATCCAATGGCACTTTTTGGCAGCGATCAGGTGATCGATCAATTTCCCGGGCGAAAGATCTATGTGGGCAAAAAAGAAGGCAACAAGCTCGAGAACATCACCGTCTTTGAAATGAACGACAACGCGCTACCAGTCAAAGTAACCTACGCGCGCACCGGCATGCTCGAAGCCGACTTGGCGAATAAACAGATTCTCATGCACCTTTACCAGGCGCGTTATCAGACGCGCGACGAAAAGGACCCGCTGGACCTGCGAAAGATTCGAGATGGAATCAACATGGAAGAGGGCACATTGCCCATCAGTCTCGACGAGTTATACGAGAAGGAGAAAAAGCGGCCAAGCCGTTCCGCGTTGTCGATCGAGCAATTGGTCGAGCAGTTGAAAAGCGAAAATCAACGGGAGCGCAGCGCCAGCCGCACGGAAATAAACAAACGGTTTTCGTTTCCGTTCGCCTGTATCGCGTTCGCGATTATCGGTGTCCCCCTTGGGGTCACTGCGCATCGCCGCGAGACTTCAATTGGTTTCGCCATGGGATTGATCGTCGCCATTACCTATTTTCTCTTCATCATCATCGGCGACACGTTGCGCGGAAATCCGAATGTGCACCCCGAGCTGCTTGTCTGGTTTCCGAACATTCTTTTTATCGTGCTCGGCGCACTTTTGTTCCGGCGACTGGCGCGCCAGTAGGAGTGGTCAACGATGGCAGAAAGATTCGCGTGTTGATGCGTACATCGGGAAATCGGCAGAGTTCGCGCAATCGATCAGACTTCTTCCGGCGCTGGGCCGAGCGAAAGAGCAGGTTCGCTTGATTCGGCTCGCCGGGCTTGGAAAACGGGAATGCGTGCGGAAAGCATATTCCACAAACAAACGGCCACGGAGGCGAGCACCAGGACCGAGGCGTAAGATCGAACGCCGTTGAGTACATCAATCGCGTGAAGCGTCGGGTCGAGTTTCTTATCGATTAGCATCACGTGCACGATCATTGCCGTGCTTGCGATCGAGATGATGAAATGGAGCACAGTCAATCTGACGTTCACGGCGAGCGCGACGGCGCTTACGACCGCGCCCCACATCAAATAGCGCTCCTGCATTTGGCCTAGCAATGCGAACATTAGCAGCCAAGGTGCGGCGATAGCGATCAGGAGCCGGGGATCGCGATTACGTGTATGCCGTGCCGCGCTGTGCGCGCAGAGCACCAATGCGCCGAGATACAACAAGCGCAGCGTCCATTGAAGTGTGAGGGTGAAATGTAGCGGTCCGAAATTACCTGACCAGAAGGGATCCTTCAGCGACCAGCCAAGACTAGAGAGAAGCGACGGCAGGTTGTAACACGAACTAATGAAAAGATAGGGGTAATGCTCGCTGCCGTAGAGAAAACCGATTTGCAGCCACGCGAAGTCGCCGCCGGCAAAGGCGCCGACGACAAATACCGCACACGCAGTGAGACCAGCGACCCACGCTCCTGCATGGCGCTCTCTGTGCCTTAGGAGAAATAGCGAGCTAAGGCTGGCGATAATCGCGACGGCGATCCAGGCCGCGGGGTTGCGCAGCAGCCATGGTGAAACCAGCAATGCCACCGTCGTAGCGAAACCGGCGAGTACGCGCAGTGCACGGGTCCATCTTTTTTGCCACAACGGCCAGAGGACAAAAAAGGGGGCGACGAACAATAGCTGCCCCTTGAGCATTGCACCTGCGGCCAGCAGACAACCGCACAAAAACCAGCGCTTCTTTAAGGCTGCGAGGACCGCGAACAGATAAAAGGGCACGATCCAGACGTCCCATTGCGGCCAGCCGTGCGTGTCGAGAATCATTGACGGTTCAAGCCAGGCAATGCCGGCTGCCGCCAGACCGCAAATCTCAGCGCGATGCTGCAGCGGCATACCGCGCAGGAAGCGCGAGCGCGTCGCACCAGACGAGCGCCGCACCCACAAACGGACGAGGAGGAAAATCGCCACTGCGGAAAGCAATTCGCAGAAGAGATTCACGTTCAGCAGCGGTTTGACGTGTTTTGGGTGTCCGTCATCGACTCCCGGGAAGTCACTGCGCACCTGCCGCGCCCAAATCGACATCA
>WNGJ01007489.1_pt1 | contig 11613 bp, 11 predicted proteins | sample 5400611 | NCBI WGS metagenome assembly WNGJ01 (sample SAMN13153375, study PRJNA577476) | soil metagenome | isolation source: 40 cm soil or saprolite under Garry oak tree replicate 1 | place: USA:California | collected 2016-06-15 | reverse complement strand
ATCGCCGCTCGAGAGTCCCGGCGGCGGCTAGAGTCCGGCGCCGGTGGATCTCTACGAATACCAGGGCAAGGAGCTCTTTCGGAGCTTCGGAATCCCAACTTCCGAAGGGCGGCTCGCCTCGACCGCGGAGGAGGCTCGTGCCGCTGCGGAGGAGCTCGGCGGCCAGGTCGTTGTCAAGGCACAGGTGCTGACCGGGGGGCGGGGCAAGGCCGGGGGTGTGAAGCTCGCCGACGGCCCTGACGAGGCCGAACAGGAGGCCAAGGCGATTCTCGGGCTCGACATCAACGGCCACATCGTCCGCAAGCTCTGGATCGAGTCCGCGTCCGAGATCGCGAAGGAGTACTACCTCTCGGTCACCTTCGACCGTGGCGAGAAGAAGCCGCTCTTCATCCTGACGACCGAGGGCGGGGTCGAGATCGAGCAGGTTGCCGACGAGACACCCGAGAAGCTCGCGCGGCTGCACATCGACCCGCTCGAAGGCTACCAGCCCTATCAGGCGAGGCGACTGATCTACGGGGCCGGGATCGCCGATCCGAACGAGCAGAAGCAGATCCTCGACATCGTCGGCAGGCTCTACGCCTGCTTCGTCGGAACCGACGCGCTGCTGTGCGAGATCAACCCCTTGATCGTGACGCCGGAGGGCGAGCTGCGCGCCCTCGACTCGAAGTTCACCGTCGACGAAAACGCGCTCTACAAACACCCCGAGATCGCCGAGATGCACGACCCCGAATCCGTGCCGCCGGAGGAGCGCGCCGCCCGCGAGAAGGGCGTCACCTACGTGAAGCTGGACGGTGAGGTGGGGATCCTGGGCAACGGGGCAGGGCTCGTCATGTCCACGCTGGACGTGATCGCGCTGGCCGGCGGCCGTCCGGCGAACTTCTGCGACCTCGGGGGTGGCGGCGACGCGCAAGGCGTTGTCGACGCGCTCGAGATAATCAGCGCAGACCCGCAGGTTCGCTCGATCTTCTTCAACATCTTCGGCGGGATCACCCGCGGCGACGAGGTCGCGCGCGGACTTCTGACCGCGCTGGATCAGATCGGCATTCGACATCCGATCGTCATCCGCCTCGACGGCACGAATGCCGAGGAAGGGCGTGCGATCCTCGCCGAGGCTGGGCCCGAGAACCTGCACGTGGAGCCGACGATGCTCGAGGGCGCCAGGCGCGCGGTGGAGCTGGCGGAATGACCGAGCTCTGGGACGAGCGGGCCGATGCCTATCGCAACTCGAAGACCCACGCCGAGGGCGAAGACCTCGACCTCGTGGTCGAATGGTGCGCTCCCGGGCCCGGCCGCAAGGTGCTCGACGTCGCAACGGGCGGCGGCCACGTGGCACGCCGGCTGCGCGAGCAGGGCTGCGAGGTCGTGACCACCGACTCCTCGCCCGGCATGGGGCCGGACGTCGTCTCGCGCGCCGAAGACCTGCCGTTCGCCGACGGCTCGTTCGATTGCGTCGTCTCCCGGATCGCGCCGCACCACTTTGCCGACGTCCGCAAGGGCGTCGACGAGATGGCGCGCGTCTCGAACGACGTTGTGGTGATCGAGGACACGCTCTACTCGAGCGACCGTCAGGAGCAGGCGGAGAAGTTGCGCGACCCGACCCACGTCCGCAACTACACGGAAGACGAATGGGTCGAGTTCCTCACCGCGGCAGGGCTCGAGGTCGAACAAAGAGAGCTCTTCGAGAAGGTGCATCCCCTCGAGGACTGGCTCGCCCGCACCGGTTGCGAGGGCGAGGAGGCCGAACACGTCAAGGAGCTGCTCTCCGACCGGATGACAGACGATGGCACGGCTTGGACTGACGTGAAGATCCTACTCAAGGCCCGAAAGTCCCAGCGCTGATGGCGATCATCGTCGACAGCGACACGAAGCTCGTCGTCCAAGGCGCAACGGGTCGCGAGGGCTCGTTCCACACTCTCCGCAACCGCGACTACGGGACGAACGTCGTCGCCGGCGTCACACCCGGCAAGGGTGGCCAGGATCTCGATGGGATTCCTATCTTCGACACGGTCGCGGAGGCGGTCGAGGAGGCTGGCGCCAACACCTCGATGGTCTTCGTTCCCGCCCGTTTTGCGGCCGACGCGATCTACGAGGACGTGGACGCCGGGATCTCCACCGTCATCTGCATCGCCGAGGGCCTGCCGGCTCACGAGATGCTGCGGATCTACAACTACATCCAGCCTCGCGGGATCACGATGCTCGGCCCCAATTGCCCGGGGGCACTCTCTCCGGGCAAGGCGAACGTCGGGATCATCCCGGCCGAGATCTTCCGCGAGGGGCGGATCGGCCTCGTCTCCCGTTCGGGCACTCTGACGTACCAGATCGGCCACGAGCTGACGCAGCTCGGGCTCGGGAACTCGACGATCGTCGGCATCGGCGGCGATCCCGTCGTCGGCTCGTCCTTCATCGACGTGCTCGCGAGGTTCGAAGCCGACGACGAGACCGAGGTCGTGGTGATGGTCGGCGAGATCGGCGGCGCCGAGGAGGAAAAGGCGGCCGAGTTCATCGGCGCCGAGATGACGAAGCCCGTCGTCGGCTACATCGCCGGCTTCTCGGCTCCGCCCGGCAAGACGATGGGCCACGCCGGCGCGATCATCTCCGGCACGGCGGGCACCGCCGAGGGGAAGAAGGAAGCGCTCGAGGCGAACGGCGTACGAGTCGGCACGACGCCGACCGAGGCCGCCGAGCTCGCGGCGGAAGTCGCAGGGGCCGTCCGCAGCTAGCCCCGACGCGCCCGGCCTCAGCGCACCCGCAAGGCTGCGCAGCTGGTGCTGGCGTTTCCGGCGGCGTCGGCGGCGCGGACGCAGAAGTGACCAATCAGCCGGCGTTGCGGCGCGCGCCAGGCGAGCCAGTACATGAGAGCATCCTCGGTCGGCCTCAGCGTACGGCCAAGCCTCCTCACCAGCGACCGTCCGCTGTAGACCGATACCCGTTCGGTCGTCTGGCCGCTGTCGTCTCGGACCCGGTAGGTGAGCTTGAGCAGTCGTCCTCGGCGTCCAGTGACGGCGTACGCATGCACGACGGGCGGAACGGTGTCGACTGCCTTCGGCACCGGCAGCTGAGCAGGTGGCGGCAGGGGCGGAGCTACCGGCGGGGGTGCCGGCGGAGGAGGCGGCGGCGGAGCCGACGGGGTCGCGATGGACAGCGCTGAGGCCACGCTCACTCGCCCATATCCGTAGTTCTGCTGCCAGGTGCAGCCCACGCAGGTGCCATACGGGTCGTTCCCGTATACGACGCCGCCCACCTTGTCGGAGCTCGCAGCAAGGACACGACGCACGTCGGCGGGGGTCGACTCGGGGTGCTCGCCGAAACGAAGCGCCGCGATGCCCGCCACGAAGGGGGAGGCCATCGAGGTGCCCTGCTCGGTCGCGTAGAGGTCCGGCCACCAGGTCGAGTCGATGTCGACGCCCGGGGCCGAGACAAAGACGTCGGGTGAGCCGAAGTTCGAGAACGAGGCTGCCTGGTCGAGCTCATCGGTGGCGGCGACGCCGACGACCCTCGGACAGCCGGCGGGAGACGCCGGCGCAGAGGAAGAGCTGTTGCCCGCGGCTGCGACGAGGAGGGCCCCGTAGGTGAGCTCGGCGGTGGAGGCGGCGTCGCAGATCGTCTGCGAATACGCCCCGGTCAGGCTGAGGTTGATCACCTTTGCGCCTTTCTGAGCGGCCCAGAGAATCCCGTTCGCGACATCCACGACGGAGCCGATGCCGTTCGGAGCGCTCAGCACCTTTACCGGGATGATCGGCGAAGAGAAGGCGACACCCGCCACGCCGACGCCGTTGTTCGTCGCTGCGCCGGCGATTCCGGCGACGTGAGTTCCGTGGCCGAGGTCGTCGGCCGCGGGACCCGCGACGCAGGCGGTGTTGTTGACGCAACTGGCGCCGAGGTCGGTTCGTACACGTCCGGTGAGATCGACGTGCGATGCCTGGACGCCGGTGTCGACGATTGCAAGCGGTGCGCCGCCGGTGACACCGAACGCGCCGGGGTAGAGGGCCCAGCCGGCGAGGGTCCCGGTGATGTTGAACGCCCACTGCGAGGCGAAGTCGGGATCGTTGGGGGGACCGAGGGCAAGTGCGTGCATCTGCCCGTTTGGTTCCGCGTAGACGACGTCTGCGCGCCTGTCGTACGCGGCGATGCGGGCGGCTGCCGACTTGCCGGGCGCGAGACGGACGATCGAGACCCGGTTTGCGGTCTGGCCGGCCGGATCGTCCCCGAGCGCCTGGATGCGGGTCGCCGCGCCGGCCGGCTGCTTGAACTTGACCAGGATCGTCGGCGTCGCCGCGGCTGTGGCAGGCGCACACGCTAGGGCGAGGATCGTTGCGACGAGGATGGGGCAGCGTACTGAGTGAAACATGGTTGCGGCGGCGCTTCTTTGGGTCATCGGCAGGACGGTGGGCTTGGCTGTTCCCTCGAACGAGGAGGAGAGCCGGTGTCTGGCAGTCTGCGGTCGTGCGCCCGCTGGCAGCGCTTTACCGCGTCATCTTCGGTTCGGACACCGATCCGGCCCTGCGGCCGATCCTCGGCATCAACTTCGCCGGGTCGCTCGCCGGCTCGACTGTCTGGAGCTTCGTCGGGATCTGGGCGATCAAGAAGCTCGGCGCGGATCCGTCCGTGCTGGGGCTGGCTTATCTCGTGAGCGCGCTGATCGGCGTCGGCTCGGGCTACCTCGGCGGTCATCTGTCCGATCACTTCGGCCGGCGACCGCTGATCCTGATCGGCTGGGTCGGGCAAACGGCAGTCGTGCTCGGGTTCATCGCGGCCGGAAGCAGCGCGACGGCAGGCCTGCTCGTCCTTACCTTCGGCGGGCTCTTCTTCCAGATCGGGAACGCCGCCGGCCAAGCCCTCGTCGCCGATCTCGTTCCGCACGATCGGCACGAATCGGCGTATGCGGCCGTTCGCGTCGCTTCGAACCTCGGCATCACGTTCGGGCCGCCGCTGGGCGGCCTGCTGCTCCTGATCGGAAGCTGGAATGCACTCTTCATCGGGGCCGCGGCCTTCTCTGCTCTGGGTTTCGTGCTCGCGGTCCTCTTCCTGCCGGTGCGGGGCGCGTACGCGCCGGAGGAGCCGCCGAGCCGTGGTTCGCTCGGCGTGATCGCACGGGACCGGCCCTTCCTGCTCTTTCTCGTCTCTGCCGCGTTCGCGTGGCTCGTCTACGTCGCGTTCGAGACCGTCCTGCCGATCTCGCTCGTGGAATCGCACGGCTACTCGAGCTCGACCTGGGGGTTCCTACTCGTCATCAACCCCTTCCTGGTCACCTTCTTCCAGTTGCGGCTGACCGAGCGGGTGAGTGCGGTACCCGCGGCGGTCAAGCTGGCCGTCGGACTGCCGCTGATGGGGCTGCCGTTTCTGCTTCTCTCCGTGAATGACGCGCTGCCGGTCGTCCTGCTGATCCTGTTTCTGTTCGTGCTCGGCGAGATGCTCTGGGTGCCGACCTCGCAGACCGCGGTCGCCGGCCTGGCCCCGCCCGACCTTCGAGGGGCCTACATGGGTGCGTTCGGCGCGATGGGCGCCGTCGGGTTCGCGTTGGCGCCGTTCATCGGCTTGCAGGTGCGAAAGAGCTTCGGCGACTCGGCGCTCTGGATGCTGCAGGCCGCCCTGTCGCTCGTCGCCGCCGGGACCGGGGCTGCCGCCATCCGGATCGCCCTCGACCGCGGGCCGGAGGAGCGCGAGCCGGCCTCGGCGACCGTCTAGTTCGGCTCGTACACTCCTCGGAGATGGACGCGATCTCGTTCGCTCGCGGCGTTCCCGCACCGGAGCTCTTGCCGATCGAAGAGCTCGCCGACTGCGCCAGGACGGCGATCGAGCGGGGTGGCGCCTCTGCTCTGCTCTACGGCCATACGCTTGGCTACCAGCCGCTGCGCGAGTGGATCGGCGAGCGCCACGACGTCGATCCCGCCCGCGTCGTGGTCACGAATGGGTCCCTTCAGGCGTTCCACTTCGTGCTGTCGGCCTTCGCCGGGGCCGGCCGCGTGATCGTCGAGCGGCCGACGTATGACCGACCTCGGAAGATCCTGGGCGAGTTCGACGAGGTCCCGCTCGACGAGGACGGTCTCGATCTCGACGAGCTCGAGCGCCTCCTCGATCGCGCGGAGCCGCCGGCGTTCCTCTACACGATTCCGACCTTCCAGAATCCGACCGGAGTGACCCTCTCGGCAGACCGGCGGCGGCGGCTGGCCGACCTGGCGACCACCCGGGGGCTTCCGATTCTCGAGGACGATCCCTACGGGCTGGTTCGGTTCGAGGGCGAGGCGCCGATGAGCCTTTTCGAGCTCGAGGGCGGGCGGAACGTCATGTACAGCTCCTCGTTCTCGAAGACGATTGCCCCGGGCCTACGGGTGGGCTACGTCGTCCTGTCCGAAGCAATGGCGGCGAGCCTGGAAGACGTCGTCGCCTCGACCTACATCACGCCTGCACTCGTCACCCAGGCGACGGTGCTCGAGTTCCTGCGGCGAGGCTTGCTCGAGCCGAACCTCGAGCGCGTGCGAGGGCTCCTGCGTGAGCGCCGCGACGCGATGCTCGAGGCGCTCGAGCGGGAGCTCGGGGGGCGCGCCCGCTGGTCGCGACCGGAGGGAGGCTATTTCCTCTGGCTAGAGCTGCCCGAAGGCACCGATTCGACGGAGTTGTTGGGCCGAGCCTCCGAGGCGGGAGTCACGTTCGTTCCCGGCTCGGACTTCGGTGGCGGCCCGGGCTCGGCCCGTCTCGCCTTCAGCTACGCCTCGCCGGCCGAGATCGACGAGGGCGTCTCGCGGCTGGCCGGCTTAGTCCCGGCGCCGGCGGCGGCTTAGCTGGCCCAACAGCGCCCCGGCGACAACGCCGACCGCCAGGCTGAGCAGGATCAACCAGATCTGCGACACGTTGGCCGTGAAGACCACGAAGTGCAGGTGCACGTTTCTGTGGTTCTCGATGATGAAAGCGATCACGTAGCACGCGATCAGGACCAAGCCGATCAGCTTCGCCCAGAACCGGGGCTGCCATTCGCGGATCTGCTCCTGGCTCATGCGGAAACGCGCCACTGGTCCGCCAACTCTATGTGGCGACGCGACTGGGAAGGACTACGCCGCGGCGCGGCTGGCGATCTCGCCGAGCGAGCGCGGGACGAGCTGTGGCTGTCGCGGGCGCATCAGCGAGCCGCGGCTTTCCGCTCGAAAAGTCGGGCACGGCGTTTCCGGAGAGAGTGCGCAGAGACCCGCGCGCCGGAAATAGCAATCATTGCAGGTTGCTTTAGTCGCTTTGCTCAAGCTTCTCCAATCTAGTGGCCGCGCTCCCGAACGTCGGGGATCATACGGCTCCTGACCCGTAGATCAAGCGAAGGATCTTGGAACTTTGCGCACTTTGCGCGGCTTTCGAAAACGCTCGTTCAGGCGCTGGCGGGGTGCTTTGACGGCAGCGTTGCCAGAGCGTGCAACGCCTGTGGAAAGCTCTGCACAGGGATGATTCGAAGCCCGTTCGCATACCTGCGCGCGACGCGGGCGTTCGAGCCCGCCGGAACGAGGAAGACATCCACACCCGCCTCGCGCGCCCCGATCGTTTTCTGCTCGACGGCGCCGATCGGCAGCACGGAGCCGTCGAGTGCGAGCTCTCCCGTTGCCGCGACCTTGTAACCGCGGTCGACGTTGTTGCCGAGCTCCTCCATCAAGTCGAGCGCGAAGGCGAGCCCGGCGGAGGGACCGCCGACGCCGGCGGTGTCGATGCGAACCCGGACCGGAAGCTTTCCGATCGAGCCGCCCGTCTCGTCCACGAGGATCCCGATCGCGGCTTCGTGTGGGGACGCCGGGCTTGCAATCGTCCTGACGGTCGCGGTTGCGACTCGTCCCGATCGCCGGTAGTGGAGCCGTAGAAGGTCACCGGGACGGTGGCTGGCTACCAGCGCGTGCAGGCGGCCGAGGCTGTGAACCGGTGTTCCGTTGACCGCCAGCAGTTGGTCGCCGACGTGCAGAACCTTCCGGGTGTGCGCGGGCGCAGCGGGCACGACGCCCCGGATCACGACGTTCGGCAGCTGGATCCGGACGGGGTAACCGAGACGTTTGAGCGCGACTGCCGCCGCGATCTTTTGCGATTCCGCCATCTGCGAGAGATCGATCTTCTGCTGTTGCGTCGCGGTCGCGCTGCCGAGCACGTCGCGTACCGGCAGAAGTGTCGCCCCACGCGCGAGCGGGCGGCCGAGCAAGTCTTCCAGTAGACGGGCCTTGCGGAAGCGAACGTCGACGAAGTAGACACCGCCCTGGCGGGCGGCCGGGCGCTCGCCGGCCACGCTCACGAGCGGCTGCAACGCGTGCGCGCGGTCGGGCAGGAAGACGTAGTACTTGTTGGACGGGATCAGGTAGAGAACGATCAGCACGATCGCGGCAACCACGATTCCCGCGCCGACCGCCCGCGGGAGCGTTATCGATCGCATTTCTTGATGGTACTCGCGCGCTTTGGGGAAGCCGCGGCTTGACCACTGCGCTCCTCGGCCTCGCCCAGCGACGGCCTCAGAGCAAGAAACGCGTCATCCCGCCGTCGACCGGGATCACGGCCCCGGTCACGTAGCTGCCGCGGTCGGAGGCGAGGAAGCAGATCACGTCGGCGACCTCCTCGGGCCGGCCGAAGCGGCGGAGCGGAATCTGCTCCATGTCGGAGGCGCGGGAGCGCTCTGCGTACACCTCCATCAAGCGCGGCGTCTCGATCCGGCCCGGCGCGATCGAGTTGACCGTGATCTTCTTGGGACCGATCTCCCGGCCCAACGTCTTTGCCCAGCCGATTACGCCCGGCCGGAGCGCATTCGAGAGAGCGAGATTGTCGGCCGGCTCACGGACGGTGCTGGATTCGATGTTGATGACCCGCCCGTGCCCGCTGCGCTCGAGCTGCGGAAGGCAGAACTCGGTCAGCCGGATGACGGAGAGCAGCAGGAGCTCCACGGCGCTCTCGACGTCGTCGTCGCTGAGCCCGACCGCTGGGCTTCGAGGCGGGCCGCCGCTGTTGTTGACGAGGATGTCGATGCCGCCGAAGGCCTCGACAGTGCGGTCGACGAGCCGTCGCAGGTCGGCAGGGTTGGTGACGTCGCCGCGCACCGCGAGCGCGCCCAGTCGCTCGGCTTCACGGTCGAGCACCTCGCGGCGCCGGGCGAACATCGAGACGTTGGCGCCCTCCCGCGCGAGCGCCTCGGCGGTCGCCAGGCCCATCCCCGAAGAAGCGCCGCAGACGATCGCGGTACGGCCTTTCAGGCCTAGATCCAAACCGTTCCCTTATCCGCCACAACCCCACCCTGGGCGGGGAGGAAAGTCCACCCGCCACCCGCGGCGAGCGTACCGAGGATTTGCGCACGCGTCTGTGACGGAAGTGCGCCGAGAGTGTGGCGATTTGTCCCCAGCGGCTCTGGCAGGCAGCGGGCAGCCACTAGCTCGTCAGCACGCCGACGACCTCACGAACCGCGTCGGCGGACTCGTTCAGCATCGTCTGTTCGTCCTCGCTCAACCCGAGCTCGATGATCTCCTCGATACCGCCGCGCCCCAGCTTGACGGGCACGCCCATGTAGAGCCCGTCGATCCCGTACTCACCCTCGAGGTGCGCGGTGCACGGGAGCACCCGCTTTTCGTCGAGCATGATCGAGTCGACAATCTGCGCCACTGCGGCGCCGGGCGCGTACCAGGCCGAGGTGCCGAGCAGCTTCACGAGCTCGCCGCCGCCTTTGGCGGTTCGTTCGACCATCGCCTGGATCGCGTCCTCGCTCACGAGCTTGCGGAGGGGAACGCCGCCGACGGTCGTTGCCGAGACGACGGGCACCATCTGGTCGCCGTGGCCGCCAAGGACCATCGCGGTCACGTCCTTGACGGACGCCCCGGTCTCCCAGGCGATGAAGATCGAAAAGCGCGCGGTATCGAGGATCCCTGCCATCCCGAAGACGCGCTGCCTCGGCCAGCCGCTGACGGTCTTGGCCACATGGCACATCGCGTCCAATGGGTTGGAGACGATGATCAGGATCGAGTCCGGGCTCTGCGCGACCGCCGCCTCGGTCACCTGTCCGACGATCTTCTCGTTCGTCGAGACGAGGTCGTCACGGCTCATGTCGCCGGTTCGCGGTACCCCGGCCGTGATCACGACAACGTCCGAGCCTGCGCTCGCCTCGTAGCCGTTCGAGCCGACCAGGTTCGGCTCGTAGCCGAGCACGGCGCCCATCTGGTTGATGTCCAGAGCCTTGCCCTGCGGCAGGCCTTCCTTGATGTCGACCAGCACGACGTCGGCGTAGTCGCGGGCAGCGAGGACCTGGGCGCAGGTCGCGCCCACGTTGCCGGCGCCCACCACGGTGACCTTGCGGCGTTCGCTCAAACCCGGGCCCCGAGCTTGTCGATGATCGCGTCTGCGACCTCGCTCGTTCCGACGGCGGTCGGATCGTCGCGCGACGGCTTCATGTCGTAGGTGACACTTGCGCCCTCGCGAATCACGTCGGCGATCGCGTTCTCGAGCCCCTCGCCCGCCTCGGTCTCGTCGAGGTGGCGGAGCATCAACATGCCCGAAAGCATCATTGCGATCGGATTGACCTTGTTCTGGCCCGCGTACTTCGGAGCCGAGCCGTGGGTCGGCTCGAAGATCGCCGCGTCCTCGCCGAAGTTGGCGCCCGGCGCCATTCCCAGGCCGCCGATCATTCCGGCGGCCAGGTCAGAGATGATGTCGCCGTAGAGGTTCGGGAGCACGAGAACGTCGTACTCCTCGGGCCGCTGGACGAGCTGCATGCACATGTTGTCCACGATCCGGTCGTCGAACTCGATGTCAGGGTTCTCCTCGGCGACCTCGCGAGCCACTCGTAGATAGAGGCCGTCGGTGAACTTCATGATGTTCGCCTTGTGCACGGCGGTGACCTTGCGGCGGCCGTTGCTGCGCGCGTAGTCGAAGGCGAACTGGACGATCCGCCTCGTCCCGGAAACGGAGAGCGGCTTGATCGAGATGCCGGCGTCAGCGTGGCGGAGCTTGCCTCCGCGTGCCTCGATCCACTCGATCAGCTCGTCTGTCTCGGGCATGCCCTGCTCGTACTCGATCCCCGCGTACAGGTCCTCGGTGTTCTCGCGCACGACGACCAGATCGACGTTCTCGAACCGCGCCCGGACGCCCTCGTAGGTCTTGCACGGGCGGACCTGCGCGTACAGGTCGAGAGCCTTCCGCAGGCCGACGTTGACGGAGCGGAAGCCGCCTCCGACCGGCGTCGTGATCGGGCCTTTGAGCGCGACCCCCGTGCGGCGGATCGAGTCGAGCGTTTGGTCGGGCAAAGGATTTCCGCCGAACTGGTCCATCACGTCGGCGCCCGCCTGCTGCACGTCCCAATCGAACTCGACGCCGGTCGCCTCGAGGACGCGGCGGGTCGCCTCTGTCAGCTCCGGGCCCGTACCGTCGCCGGGGATCAACGTTGCTTCGTGCGCCACGGTCGGGGAGCCTATCCAAGCTACTAAGAGTCCCTCTCACAATGAGGCGCTGAGCCGCCGGGCCGCGCTTGACGGCCCCTGGCGGCGTCCCCAGTCGCGCCCGTATCTCCTGATACGGGCACTCCCTGCGTCCCTTGCCAGGAACCGACCATCGCACCCCGGCGACGAGGCCCCATCATGAAAGGGGCTCTAGACCCCCGGTCCCGGTAGGTTTCCGCGCGATGGC
>WNGJ01009103.1_pt1 | contig 11614 bp, 12 predicted proteins | sample 5400611 | NCBI WGS metagenome assembly WNGJ01 (sample SAMN13153375, study PRJNA577476) | soil metagenome | isolation source: 40 cm soil or saprolite under Garry oak tree replicate 1 | place: USA:California | collected 2016-06-15 | reverse complement strand
CCTTTGAAGAGATTCTTTTCCGCTGTTTCGGAATCGATGATCTGCGCCTTCTTGCCTTCCCTTTGGCAATACTGTTGGGCCATATCGGCCACGGCTTCGCGCGAGTGGGCCCCCGTCCAGACCGAATACTCGATGCCCGCCGGGGTGTAGGACAGAACCCGGAACTCATCATCAGCGGTGCCGCAGCCGCAAAGACCAATGGACACAATCAATATCACCCACCTCATGGCATTATATCCCCCTGCATATCTCGGCCTTTCGCGACCCCGGCGGCCCTATGCCACGACCACCAGTCTAGCCCGTCGTGACTAAGGCGGTATAGACGCGCAAAACGCCGGTAGTGGGTCAGTTTGATCGTACCTGAGTCCACCTATGTTTCGGGCGGACCGTAATGCGCCTCGATCCGGTATCCATCCGGATCGATGATGAAGGCGGCGTAATAGTCGGGGCCGTAGATCGGGCGCGGACCGGGCGCACCGTTGTCCTGCCCGCCCGCGCGCAGCGCTGCCGCGTGAAAGGCATCGACCGCCTCGGCGCTCGGTGCTCTCCCAGGCCTCAAACACCGGTATCCGAGCGGCGCCAGCGCCGAGTCGTAAAAGCCCTTGCTTCTTTCGAGGTCCCTGACCCCGATTGAGAGATGAGCGATCATTCCCGCAGCCTGCTGGTCAAATTGACCCACTACCGAAACGCCTATGCCGTTCGCGTTCCAACTTGCCCCTCCTTTTCGGCCTATTCTTGCACCCCAAAACTTGGAGCCAGTATTGATTCCGCAAAGGAATCTTGTGGCCTGTCACGCCGAAGGTCGCGGGTTCGAGCCCCGTCGCTCCCGCCATGATTTCGCAAGCGAGAATTTAGGGTTCTCCGCAGGGCATTTCCTGCGGACCCGAATGGCGACTATGCACGGGGGGTATAATGTCATGAGGCGGGCGACATTGCTCATGTGCATTGGTCTTTGTGGCTGCGCAGCCGATGATGAGTTCCGGGTTCTGTCCTACACCCCGACGGGCATCGAGTATTCGGTCTGGACGGGGGCCCACTCGCGAGTATTCGGTCTGGACGGGGGCCCACTCGCGCGAAGCCGTGGCCGATATGGCCCAACAGTATTGCCAAAGGGAAGGCAAGAAGGCGCAGATCATCGATTCCGAAACAGCGGAAAAGAATCTCTTCAAAGGCAGTCGGGTGGTCTACCGCTTCAGCTGCGTCAGTTAGCTATTAGGCGGGGCTTGCTGCCAGGCACTGCCGGGTGCCGAGACGAATTGGGCGATCTTGCGGGTGTCACGCTGTCGGCGCCGGCCTGCATGACTGCGTCCGACCATCATTTCTGTTGCGGGCGAACGCCGATCCAATCGAGATCGGATTCCCGTTCCAGATTTTGCAGGCGGTCGAACATCTCGCCCATATCGTGGGCGCTGCAATGGCGCGTCAGCAACAAGAATTTCTCGCGCAGCTCGCGTTGATCGAGCGGCTGCTCCGGCGTGCCCTTGAAGCCAGCAACGCAGCGCGTGAACACGCGGCCGTCTTTGAGCGCGACCGTGACGACCGCGGCCAGCGGGGTCGGACGATCCTTGGCGATGGTGATCGTCACGCGTTCGGCGAGCGAGCGGATGTGCGGCTCGCGCAGCGCGCCTTCGTCGAAGGAGCGCGGATCGCGCGGATCGCGGACATGGGCGAGCGCGACGCAGAACGGAATGCTGTATTGCGCCATCATGATGTCGGCGGGGGAGGGAATGTTGTTGACGCGCGCCATCTTGTCGTTGCCGGCGATGTGGATGGAGGCGACATCCGTGGCCGCATAGCCGTGCTCGGCGCGTAAATCCAAAATCGCTTGCACGGACGTGTGCGCGGTGATGTGGCAGGGAAAACGCTTGAGCATGATCGAACGCGTGGCGTAGCTGTCGCCGAGGCCGTCCGTGAGTTCGTGCGGATCGAACTCGCTGCCGCAGAACACGCGCAGGAAGCCGAACTCGCCTTCGAGCACGCTCGCCGGACCAGTAAAGCCGTCGCCTGCGAGACTCGCTGCCAGCACGCCGCTCTCGGCCGCGCGCCCGAGGTGGAGGCGCTTCACCATGGCGCCGGTGCCCGAGCGGGCGAATTCCAGCAGTCCGCAGGCGAGCGAGCCGGCGATCCCGAGGGCGTTTCGCATGCGCTCCGCATCGAAGCGCATCAGCCTTCCGCACGCAACCGCGGCCCCGAACGGGCCGGTGGTGCCGGGCGCGTGGAAGCCGCGGCCCTCGTTGCTGTGCTTTGTCGCGCGCCCGATACGGATCATCACCTCGGCACCGGCGACGACGGCGGTGAGCAATTCGCGCCCGCCCATGCCGCGCTCCTGGGCGACCGCAAGGCCGGAAGCCAACAGCGTCGCGCCGGGATGCACGCCGGTGCTCGGCCACGTCAAATTGTCCATCTCGAAGGCGTGCGCGAGCGCGCCGTTGGCCAAGGCCGCGGCCGGCGCATGCACCCGCGGCCCGCCAGGGCCGAGAACTCGGCTGTTGCCGCCAACGCCGTTCTTCTCCGCAAACGCGACGACGATGCGGCTCCAGGGCAGATCATAGCCGAAGATGACGGCGGCGATCGTGTCGGTGATGCATTGCTTGGCGCGTTCGATCACGTCCGACGGGATGTCCTCGTAACGACAGAACGCCGCATAGCGCGCCAATTCCGCTGTCTCTTTCGCCATCGCAATATCGCCTGGTGGTTCGAGGGAGTGGATCGCTGCTGTCGCAAAGCTAGGGGGGATTCCGACGAAATGGAATCGCCGCGGGGCGACCGGCTCGACGCAGTCCGGGTGGCCGACACTATCTTAGTTTGACGCGTAACGGCCGCGCACCCACACTCCGCTCGTTCCCGCGAAAGCGGGAATCCAGGGCCGAGGCCTGGGTCCCCGCCTGCGCGGGGACGCGCGCAAAAGTACCTTGAAAACATTCCCGGGCGAACTGAGACGGCCTCGGCTGGCCAACCGCTTGAAGCCGCAGATGGGCGCGTCTAGGCTTGCGCACGAGACGTTTGCGTTCAGAGTTGGTGCGTTCAGCGTTCGTGCGTTCAGAGTTCGCGTTTAGCGAGCACACATGGAGGAGACGCCGATGCCTTCGCGAAATCTGTTGCTTGCTTTGACCGCCGGCGTGGTCGTGGCGGGTCTGCCGATCTTTGCCGCGCACGCTCAGGCACCGGCGGCGCTCACCGGTCAGGTCAGCTCCGTGGCGGAGGGCCCCATGGAAGGCGTCGTCGTGAGCGCCAAGCGCGACGGTTCGACGCTCACCATCTCCGTGGTCAGCGATAAGACCGGCAAGTTCAGCTTCCCCGCGTCGAAGCTCGAGCCCGGCCGCTATTCGCTCGCCATTCGCGCCGTCGGCTACGACCTCGACGGCCCGAAGACGGCGGATGTCGCCGCCGGCAGCACCACCGCCGCCGACGTCAAACTGCGGCCGACCAGGAACTTGGCGAAGCAGCTTACCAATGCGGAATGGCTCGCGAGCTTTCCCGGAGCCGACACCCAGAAGAAGGCGCTGCTCAACTGCATCGGCTGCCACGATCTCGACCGCATCGTAACCTCCACTCACGATGCCGACGAGTTCGTGCAGGTGTTCGACCGCATGACCGGCTACTATCCCGGCAGCACGCCCCAGCATCCGCAGCGGCTCATCGGCGATGCGCGCCGCAACCTCGGCGCGGCGGCCGGCGTGAAGGCGATGGCGGATTATCTCGCCTCGATCAATCTCAGCAAGGATGAGGTTTGGGACTATCCGCTCAAGACATTGCCGCGGCCGGTAGGCCGCGCCACGCGCGTGGTCATCACCGAATACGATTTGCCGCGCAAGCAGATCCAGCCGCACGACGCCATCGTCGATTCCGACGGCATGGTCTGGTTCACGCATTTCGGCGAGCAGTTCCTGGGCAAGCTCGATCCCAAGACCGGCCGCGTCTTCGAATATCCCTTGCCGGTGATCAAGCCGGGCTATCCGATCGGCACGCTCGATCTGGAAACCGACAAGGCCGGCAATCTCTGGATCGCCATGATGTATCAGGGCGGCGTCGCCAAGTTCGACAAGGCAACGGAAAAATTCCAGACCTGGAAGGTGCCGCAGCAATGGCAAACGGATGCCACCCAGCAGGCGTTCCTCACGCCGACCAATTCCCACGTCGACGGCAAGGTGTGGGTCAAGAACTCCGACCGCGCGCAGATTCTGCGGCTCGATCCGGCCACCGGGGAGTGGGAGAACCTCGGCTCGTTCAAGGATCCGAGCAACAACCGAACCATCACGTCCTATGGCATTCCCGCCGACCACGACAACAATCTCTATCTGCTCGATTTCTCCTCCTCGAACATTGGCAAGCTCGACGCCAAGACCGGCAAGCTCACCGTCTACCGCTCGCCCATTGCGAACTCGCGGCCGCGGCGCGGCCGGGTCGATGAACACAACCGACTGTGGTTCGCCGAATATGCCGGCAACGCTATCGGGATGTTCGACCCGAAGACCGAGAAGATCGAGGAATGGGTGCTGCCGACGCCGTGGGCGCAACCCTACGACGTCGTCACCGACAAGAATGGCGAAGCCTGGACCGGCTCGATGCTGAGCGATCGGGTCTCGCGGCTAAATCCCAAGACCGGCGAGTTCGTCGAATATCTGCTGCCGAAGACGACCAATATCCGCCGGGTGTTCGTGGATAACTCGACCAGCCCGATGACGTTCTGGGTCGGCAGCAACCACGGCGCCTCGATCGTCAAGGTCGAGCCGATGGATTGAGGTTCGATCGACCAGGCTGCGCGAAGCGCGACGTTCGACTTTCACGCGCGGGCAAAATCGGACCCGCGGCGCTGTCTAGTGCGTCACTGCTTTCAATCCGAGGATTGCGCGCGCGTCGGCGGGAGTGGCGACGATATCGCCGAGGACCTCGACGATCTTGGCTGCCTTCTCCACCAGCGCGGCGTTGCTCGGCGCGAGCTTGCCCTTTTCGAGATAGAGGTTGTCCTCGAGGCCCACCCGCGGATGACCGCCGAGCAGGACCGCCTGCGCCGCCATCGGAAATTGATGCAACGATATGCCGAACGCAAACCAGGGCGAGCCCGCCGGCAGCAGGCTTCGCATATAGCTCATGGCCTCGGGAGTAGCGGGCTGCGCCCAGGCGATGCCGAGGCAGATCTGGAACATGCCGGGCGCCTTGATGTGGCCGCTCTCGATCAGGCGTTTGGCGAGCAGGAGATGGCCAGTCTCGAACACTTCCAACTCCGGCAGCACGCCGGCATCGCGGATCGCGACCGCCATGGCTTCGAGATGCGAAGGCGTGTTGATGAAGACGTGTGGGCCCATATTCATGCTGCCCATATCGAGGCTGCAGATGTCGGGCTTGAGCGCGACGACGTGGCGGACGCGTTCGGCCGGTGGTTTGATGGTCGTGCCCGGCCCGGGTTTTTGCGGGTCGTCGTCGCCCGGCACGAAGCGCGCCCCCGGCCCGGTGGTGAGGTTGATGAGGACGTCGCTGCCGCTTGCCCTGATCCGGTCCACGACCTCTTTGTAGAGGGAAGCATCCATGCTGGGCCGCGTGGTCTGGGGATCGCGCACGTGGATGTGAACGATGGCCGCGCCCGCCTTGGCCGCATCGATGGCGGATTGCGCGATCTGTGCGGGCGTCACCGGCACCGCCGGGTTGCGGCCCGGTGTGTCCGCCGAGCCGGTAACCGCGCACGAGATCATGACCTTGCGTTGCATGCCCCCCTCCCTCGCCACCGACGGATGGTTGTGGCGAAGCCTACCGCGAGGATGGGTTCGAAGCCCAGAGGTCCCGGGCGCAGAAGCGTCGAAGACAGCGACGTCAATTTTGCGCCGCTAGCGATCGATGCTCGCTCGCGTTCGGGCTGCAAGATGACGTCTGGGTGACACGCAATCGAGCGATTTCGGAAACGAGCAGCGCGAAACCTAGGTTCCCGCACGCCGGCGGCAGTAGGCGATGCGCGCACCGGACGAGCTTTTGGGGCCCACCGGCTTGCCTCCCATTGTGCACTGCGCTAAGCCCTCCCTGAGCCCGTCCTTGGAACGAATCCGATCTGTGACAAGGGCGATTTCGCAAGCGCCTGCGGCACCTTGGCCGCGGGGGAGCGGGGGCGGGCTTTCCGTGCGGGGCCACGACGTCGGAGGTGAGGTCGCCGATGAACGAGCTATTGCTGGATTATCTCCCGCTCGTGATCTTCATCGCGGTCGCGCTCGCCATCGCGCTTGCGCTCCTGATCGTGCCCTTCATGGTCGCTTACAAAGCTCCCGATCCAGAGAAGCTGTCCGCCTACGAGTGCGGCTTCAACGCCTTCGACGACGCGCGCATGAAGTTCGACGTGCGGTTCTATCTCGTGGCCATCCTATTCATCATCTTCGACCTCGAAATGACGTTTCTGTTTCCCTGGGCCATCGTGCTGGGCGATCTCGGGCTCTACGGCTATTGGTCGATGATGGTGTTCCTTGGCGTTCTGACCGTCGGCTTCATATATGAATGGCGCAAAGGAGCGCTCGAATGGGATTAGAGCGTACCGCGGTCATCGCTCCGCCCGCCAAGGGCATTCTCGATCCGCGCACGGGCAAGCCCGTGGGCGCGGATGACGCTCTCTTCGCCGGCATGAACCAGGAGCTTTCGGACAAGGGCTTCCTCGTCACCGCGAGCGACGATCTCATCATCTGGGCGCGTACCGGCTCGCTGATGTGGATGACGTTCGGGCTCGCCTGCTGCGCGATCGAGATGATGCAGATGTCGATGCCGCGCTACGACGCGGAGCGCTTCGGTTTTGCGCCGCGCGCGTCCCCGCGGCAATCGGATGTGATGATCGTGGCCGGCACGCTGACGAACAAGATGGCGCCCGCGCTGCGCAAGGTCTACGACCAGATGCCGGAGCCGCGCTACGTCATCTCCATGGGCTCGTGCGCCAACGGCGGCGGTTATTACCACTATTCCTATTCGGTCGTGCGCGGCTGCGACCGCATCGTTCCGGTCGACATCTACGTGCCCGGCTGCCCGCCGACCGCCGAGGCGCTGCTCTATGGCGTGCTGTTGCTACAGAAGAAGATCCGCCGCACCGGCACGATCGAGCGCTGATGGGTTTCGCGCCATGGATGAAACGCTCGACAAACTCGGCGAGATGATCGCCGGCGCGCTGCCGGGTTCGGTCACGGGCCATGGGGTTGCGCACGGGGAGTTGACGATCAGCGCCATCGCCGGCGACATCGTCAAGGTCGCCACCTTCCTGCGCGACGACGAACGCTGCCAGTTCTGGAGCATCATCGACGTCACCGCGGTCGACTGGCCGGGGCGCGAGCGGCGCTTCGACGTCGTCTATCATTTCCTCTCGCCCAAGCAGAACCAGCGCATCCGGGTGAAGATCGAGGTCGACGAGACGACGCCGGTGCCATCGATCATCGGCGTGTTCCCCGGCGCCAACTGGTTCGAGCGCGAAACCTACGACCTCTACGGCGTGCTCTTTACCGGCCATCCGGACATGCGCCGGCTGCTGACCGATTACGGATTCGAAGGCCACCCGCTGCGCAAGGATTTTCCGCTCACCGGGTTCGTCGAGCTGCGCTACGACGACGAGCAGAAACGCGTCGTGTACGAGCCGGTGCGGCTCGCGCAGGAATTCCGCAACTTCGATTTCCTCTCGCCGTGGGAAGGTCCGGCCTACCTGCTGCCGGGCGACGAGAAGGCGGGCAACGGGAAGGGCGGTTGAGATGGCATTCGTTGCGCTATTCCCCATTCGCACTTCGCCCGCGCTGTCGAGTTACTTCCATGGCTGAAACGGAGCTGCGCAACTTCACCATGAATTTCGGGCCGCAGCACCCGGCGGCGCACGGCGTGCTACGCCTGGTGCTGGAACTCGACGGCGAGGTGGTGGAACGTGTGGATCCGCATATCGGGCTGTTGCATCGCGGCACCGAGAAGCTGATCGAAGCCAAGACCTATCTGCAGGCGATCCCGTATTTCGACCGGCTCGACTATGTCGCGCCGATGAACCAGGAGCATGCCTTCTGCCTGGCGGCGGAAAAGCTGCTCGGCCTCGCGGTGCCCAAGCGCGCGCAGCTCATCCGCGTGCTCTATTGCGAGATCGGACGGCTGCTGTCGCATCTCCTCAACGTGACCACGCAGGCCATGGATGTCGGCGCGCTCACGCCTCCGCTCTGGGGCTTTGAAGAGCGTGAAAAGCTCATGGGGTTCTACGAGCGCGCCTCCGGCAGCCGCATGCATGCCGCCTATTTCCGCGTCGGCGGCGTGCATCAAGATTTGCCCCCGAAGCTCATCGACGACATCTCCGCGTTTTGCGATCCGTTCCTCAAGGTCTGCGATGATCTCGAGGAGCTGCTCACCGACAACCGCATCTTCAAGCAGCGTAACGTCGACATCGGCGTGGTCACGCTCGCCGATGCGTGGGCTTGGGGCTTCTCCGGCGTGATGGTGCGCGGATCGGGCGCGGCATGGGATCTGCGCAAGGCGCAACCCTATGAATGCTACTCCGAGCTCGATTTCGACATCCCCGTGGGCAGGAACGGCGACAATTACGACCGCTATTGCATCCGCATGGAGGAGATGCGCCAGTCGACCAAGATCATGAAGCAGTGCTTGCAGAAGCTCTCCGCGGGCGAAGGGCAGGGGCCGGTCGCGATCGCCGACCACAAGATCGTGCCGCCCAAACGCGCCGAGATGAAGCGCTCCATGGAGGCGCTCATCCACCACTTCAAGCTCTACACCGAAGGCTTTCACGTTCCCGCGGGCGAGGTCTACGCCGCGGTCGAGGCGCCCAAGGGCGAGTTCGGCGTCTATCTCATCGCCGACGGCGGCAACAAGCCCTACAAGTGCAAAATCCGGGCGCCCGGCTTTGCCCACCTCCAGGCCATGGATTTCCTCTGCCGGGGCTACATGCTCGCCGACATAACCGCGATCCTCGGCTCGCTCGACATCGTGTTCGGGGAGGTCGATCGCTAATGGCCGTGCGCCGCCTCGCCGATGCCGCGATCCAGCCCAAGAGCTTCGCCTTCACGGTCGAGAATCTCGATTGGGCCAAGGGCGAGATCGCCAAATACCCGGAGAGCAGGCAGGCCTCCGCGATCCTTGCGCTGCTGTGGCGCGCGCAAGAGCAGGCCGGCGGCTGGCTTCCGCAAAAGGCGATCGAGCACGTCGCCGATCTCCTGGGCATGCCGAAGATCCGCGCGCTCGAGGTCGCGACCTTCTACACCATGTTCAACCTGGCGCCGGTCGGGCAATTCCACGTCCAGCTTTGCGGCACCACGCCCTGCGTGCTGCGCGGCGCCGACAAGCTGATTAAGCTCTGCCACGACACGATCGGCGAGCCGCTCCACGTCAGCGCCGACGGCAAGCTGTCGTGGGTCGAGGTCGAATGCCTGGGCGCCTGCGTGAACGCGCCCGTCGCGCAGATCAATTTTGATTATTACGAGGATCTTACGCCGGAAAGCTTTACTAAGATCTTAGACGACCTCGCTGCTGGCAAAGCGGTCAAGCCTGGCCCCCAGGTCGCGCGCCAGTTCTCAGCCCCCAGCGGAGGCCCGACCACGCTCACCGATCCCGCCCTCTATGCGCGCGGGAACGGCGGGCAGCCGCGTGACCCGGCGTTGAGCGATGGCGACGCCAAGACGCCGGGCGAGCCGGCGAATGTGCGCGAAGCGGCGCTGCCCAAATCTCCCATCGGCGATTCATCGGCGAACAGGCGGTCGTGATGCTCGCGGACAAGGATCGCATCTTCACGAATCTCTACGGCCTCCACGACTGGGGCCTTGCGGCAGCCCGCGCGCGCGGCGCCTGGGACGGCACCAAGGCCATCCTGGAAAAGGGCCGCGATTGGATCGTCAACGAGGTGAAGGCCTCGGGGCTCCGCGGGCGCGGGGGGGCCGGCTTTCCGACCGGACTCAAATGGTCGTTCATGCCCAAGCAGTCGGACGGCCGGCCGCATTATCTTGTGGTCAACGCCGATGAATCCGAGCCCGGCACCTGCAAGGACCGCGAGATCATGCGCCACGACCCGCATCTCTTGGTCGAGGGCTGCCTGATCGCCGGCTTCGCCATGGGCGCCCATACCTGCTTCATCTATATCCGCGGCGAATTCGTGCGCGAACGCGAGCGCCTACAGGCGGCGGTGGACCAAGCCTATGCGGCCAACCTCATCGGCAAGAACAACATCCACGGCTTTCCTTTCGATATCATCGTCCACCACGGCGCCGGTGCCTATATCTGCGGCGAGGAGACGGCGCTGCTGGAAAGCCTCGAAGGCAAAAAGGGTCAACCGCGCCTGAAACCGCCGTTTCCGGCCAATGTCGGCGTCTACGGCTGTCCGACCACGGTCAACAACGTGGAATCGATCGCGGTGGTGCCGGACATTGTGCGGCGCGGCGCGGCCTGGTTTGCCGGCATTGGGCGGCCGAACAATACCGGCACCAAGTTGTTCTGCATTTCCGGCCATGTAGAGAGACCCTGCACGGTCGAGGACGCCATGGGGGTGCCGCTGCGCGAGTTGCTCGATACCCACTCCGGCGGCGTGCGCGGCGGCTGGAGCAACTTGCTCGCCGTCATCCCCGGCGGCTCCTCGATGCCGCTGATCCCGGCCCACGACTGCGAGCATCTGCTCATGGATTTCGACGGCACCCGGGAGTTCAAATCCGCGCTCGGCACGGCGGCCGTGATCGTGATGGACAAATCGACCGACATCATCCGCGCCATGGCCCGCATCTCGTATTTCTACAAGCACGAGAGTTGCGGCCAGTGCACGCCCTGCCGCGAGGGCATGGGATGGATGTGGCGGGTGCTCAGCCGCATGGCGGAAGGCCGCGCGCACAAGCGCGAGATCGACATGCTGATGGAAGTCACAACCCAGATCGAGGGCCACACCATCTGCGCGTTCGGCGACGGTGCCGCCTGGCCGGTGCAGGGCCTGATCCGCCACTTCCGCCACGAGATCGAGCGACGCATCGACGACTACAGCGCAAACCCGCATCCGGAGCCGGTGCGGGTGGCGGCGGAGTAATGCAGAGGACGCTCCCATGACGACTCCAATGCTTCACCTCGCCCAATTCAACATCGGACGCATCCGCTATCCCCTCGACGACCCTCGCATGGCCGACTTCGTCAACAATCTCGACCGTGTCAACGCGATTGCCGAGCACACGCCAGGCTTCGTCTGGCGGCTCCAAGACGACAGCGGCAACGCCACCGCCATCCATGCTTTCGACGATCCGCGCATGCTGTTGAACATGTCGGTGTGGGAATCGGTCGAAGCGCTGGAACGCTTCGTCTGGCAGACGGTGCACAAGCGTATCTACGGTCGCCGGCCGGAATGGTTCGAGCCGCTGGATCGGCCGCACTTCGTCATGTGGCGGGTGCCCGTCGGTCATTTGCCCGATGTCACGGAGGCCAAGGGCCGGCTCGAGCATCTGTGGGCGCATGGACCGAGCGACCATGCGTTCGGCTGGGAGAGCGTCCCTTCCGCGCAGCTATGGAAGACGGCGCGCTGCGCTTGAGGGACGGAGTGAGGACGATGACCCTATCCGATCGGCTTTGGCGTAGCGTTACGGTGTTGGTGCGGTTGGACATGGCCGCCGGCATCGCCATCGCCGCCGGATTGGTGCCCTGGCTGATG
>WNGJ01007488.1_pt1 | contig 11614 bp, 9 predicted proteins | sample 5400611 | NCBI WGS metagenome assembly WNGJ01 (sample SAMN13153375, study PRJNA577476) | soil metagenome | isolation source: 40 cm soil or saprolite under Garry oak tree replicate 1 | place: USA:California | collected 2016-06-15 | reverse complement strand
TAATCGGGAACGCCGGCTTCGGCGATGGTCGGCAGATCGGGCAGGATCGGGCTGCGCCGCGCGCCGCCGGTCGCCAGCGGCCGCAAACGCCCGCCCTGGATGTTGGAAACGGTCTGCACGATCGAACTGAACATCATCTGGGCTTCGCCGGCGATCACGGCGAGCATCGACGGGCCGCCGCCCTTATACGGCACATGGACGATATCGATGCCGGCGAGCACCTTGAACAATTCGCCGCCGAGATTTTGGAAACTGCCGATTCCCGCCGACGCATAGTTGAGAAAGCCCGGCTTGGCCTTGGCAAGGTCAATCAACTCCTTCACCGAATGCACCGGCACATTGGGATTGACGGTAAGCACGTTGGTTCCGGTGGCAAGGATGGCGACCGGGACAAAATCTTTGATCGGGTCAAACGTCTCTTGGTAGATCCACGGATCGACGGCGTGCGCCAGCGACACTACCAGCAGCGTGTAACCATCGGGTGCGGATTTTGCCGCAACATCGGTGCCGACCACGCCGCCGGCGCCGGCGCGGTTATCGACGAACACGGTCTGCCCAAGTTTTTGCCCGAGTTGGTTGGCGACGATGCGCCCGACAACGTCGTTACTGCCGCCCGGCGGAAATGGAATGATCAGCCGGATCGGGCGTGACGGGTAGTCGTCCGCCAGGGCAGTCGCCGCGAAGGCCGAAAGCGCCAAACAAAACAAACAAAATAAGATGCCGTCGATTGAGACCCTGCGCCGCGCCGCCATCTTTTGCTCTCCCAAACTTGGTGCCGTTTATAGCAATTCTACTGCCGATTGAACTCATTCTCGGTCGAAGCTGTGCACCTCTTTGGCTTTGGCGGTGCAAGCCGCAAGAAGAAAACCGAGATCGGTCCCGGTCGAGACATAGCGCGCGCCCATGCGTACGAATTCGGCGGCAAGTTGCGGACGCGAAGCGAGTCCGCCGACGCTGACATGCTTGCCATGCTTGCGGCAGGCGGCGATGGTCTTGGCGTAGGCGTCGCGCAGCCGCGGATGCTCGTACTGCCCGGCCAGGCCCCAATCGGCGAGCAGATCGTTCGAGCCGATCATCACCAGGTCGACGCCGTCGACGCCCGCAATCTCCTCGGCGTTGCTCAAAGCCTGCTCGCTCTCGAATTGCATGATGAGGATCGTGGCGTCGTTTAAAGCTGCGTCCGCTTGAGCGGACGGGAAAGTTCGGAAGTGCAGATGGGGCAGGGGACCGGCCGCCGAGCGCTGGCCGAGCGGCGGAAACTTTGCCGCCTCGACATAACAACGCGCTTCATCGGCCGACTGCACATGCGGCGCGATCACGCCGAGTGCTCCGGCGTCGAGCACCCGCGACACCTCGGCTACGCCCGGCACGCGCACCAGCGGCGTAATGCCCACTTCCAGCGCGGCGATGCAAATCTGCCCGGTAGTCTCCAGCGAGAAGCTTGAATGCTCCATATCGACATAGAGGCTGTCGAAGCCTGCGGTCTTGGCGATGCGCGCGATCTCGACGCCGCGAACGAGCCGCACCGTCATGGAGGCGACCACTTCGCCGCGGCCAAGCTTCTCCTTGACGTGATTGCGCAAGACTTGGTTGATCGAGACTTGGTTGATCGAGACTTCGTTGATTTGGTCAGGCATCTCAATGTTTCCTGATGCTGCGGTTCGAACGCGCGCCTTGCCTGCCGCAGGAGTGACCAGCCGGAATTGGGGTTCGTTCTTGTGGCAATACTGCGTCGCGCGATGGGGATGTCTAGCTGATGTCCGTTATGCTGCGCATTGCGGACTTATGTCGGATCTCGCATCACTTCTCAGATGAGCCAACAGCGGTCATCGGAGACATCTCAGCGAACAGCACGACCGGAAGTTAGTGCAGTCAATACCGTGCGGTATTCGTTACTTTAGTAAGTCCTCTAGATCACCTGACGTCGACGCGAGAAACCGCCGAGCGTCTTCAATCATGCGCGGTCGTTTCGTCACCGGCACCGGCGAGACTAATACCAAATGAACCTCAGGAATTTCCAACGGTGCGGGAACAAACGGGGAAACTGAAGAGCGACGTTAGTCGCTGCTTGCATTGAGTGTAGCCCAACTGCAACAATCAGGTGCAATTTGTATTGATTCGTGATCGCAAACTCATTTGCGCCTACTGACAGCCACAATTCGCGATGGATAATTGGCCCCGATCCCTTGGGGTGTCGGGGGATGGGGACAGAGATCGGGGCCGCACTCTCGGGGACGAGAGCGGGCCCGATTTAATCACGTTGTTGATGCCATGATAATAAATAGTTGGTTAACCAACTAAACTTTTGGTTAACGAACCGAGCCTTTGGTTTAACAACGAGTTTGTGATCGGTGGCCGACCCATCAACCCTCAAGTCTTTGTTTTCTAATTGCCGCCCTTAGTGCCTTCGAAATCTCCAATCAGGATCGGCCGCGGCGAAAATCAGTACCTCATTCATTGCCCCGATTTCACTCAGCCTTTCGCGCCGGGAACTCTGCTAGCGCTGCGCGTTCGTTTCCTTCTGCGGTTTGAAGGTCAGTTTGTTGATCTTGCCGGTGAACTTGAAAGGCCCGGCTTGGCTCGACTGATGAGAGGGCGTGTTGTGGTCCTTGCCGAACCATTCGGCGGTGTAATCAAGGTAAAGGCCTCGGAGTCGACACCATGGTGGCCGCCGCGCACTTCTCAGATGGGCCATAAGCCGACATTGAAGTGAAAACCTTAGATTAGCGCGCCTCATCGCTCAGCGGTGGGGGAATCTGCCACGGAAGTCTTTCAATTGCGGCCAGTGAGGTCGTCTGATCTGACAGGAATACGACGGCGCGCAACCCGTCGGTGTAGTAGGGATCTCCAGTGAGATTTGTTCTCGGCGCAGATGCTCGTGCAGCACCTACACCATCTACGTAACCGTATTGTTCGACAAATCCGGACATCAAGAGATCTTGCAGAAGATAACCTCGGTCAAAATCAACGTCGGGAGCAATTTTGTGCGTGGTCAAGTTCCAGGTCTGATCGGTGAGGCGAACACCGATGTCTCGGCTGACTTGGCCGATCCACACTCTACGGCTCTCAAATGTATATGGCGCCAGCCAGAACCGGGCATGAACGCGCTCGTTGATCGTGGATCGCGCCTTCTGCAAGACGAGGTCTTCCTTGCGACCAAATACATAGAGGGGGCTGACAGGGGAGGTCAGAAACTCGTCTCGAAATATGAATGCCCGCGCAGTATCTATTGCACTTGACACATTGAGTTGCCTGGCGAGATGCCAGCCACGAGCGATAAAAGGAACAATCGGATCCTGCTTGCCTTCCACAATAACGAGATTGAGTGGATCACCGTAGCGGGTACCTTCCGAATTTGTTGTGCAGCAGATTTGCTTGGCAAATGTCGTTCGCACTGAATCAAGTTGTAGATTTTCGATGCTCTTGCCCGGATAGATCTTATCGACCCGAATATCTGAGCCGACAAAGGCCGGCCCAGGAACCAGCAGTGCAAAGTCGAACGCTTCTATGCGGTTGTTTCCGGCCACCACAACGTGGGCATATTTAATGCCGGCATCTAGGACGCCGTAAATAAAGCCTGTTGTTGTCGCGTGCGGCGGCAGAATGCTCGCAATTTGATGCTTGAGAAAGAACTCGTCACGCGCGCGATTGGCGGCGAATGAGAGGGCACCATGAAATCTATAGGAAACCTCGTAAGGTGAATAATAGTCGGGATCCATCGTAATCGGAAGAAAAACGAATTGCTCGTCCGTGTCGTTTTCGATCGATAGCCAGACGGGTTGAATGTCGTATTTGGCGAGGTCTTCTCCGAAGCTTTGCTGACTTTCACCCGCTCCCAGCGCGCTCATCTTCACTTTGATTCCGGGGGCAGACTTCTGCTGTGCACGTGCGATGAAACTTGCATCGGCGTTCGGGTCTGGGATGAAACTGGATGACTCGAAAAAGTTGATCGCCATCACTAACGAGCAGAGCAAAAGAACAGCAACAAATATTTTATACAATCGCGTGCTCCTCATAATGATTGCTATTTATTTAGAGGGTACCGCGAACTCGGAAATTTGATTAGAATCAAACCGGACGACGCGCGGCGTACTTAAAATGGCGGGCTGGGGTTGACGGCGATCGCCTGCTTCGGACATTGCGCGAGGTCGTCCCCGCGTTAGTGCGTCGTTGAATCGGTCGAGGCGACTTGCGCCTGTGAGGCGGGCATCGATTTGAACAAGGCGCCAAAAAATCTACTCGGCAACGAACCATCGTTGTCCGCCCAGGGGACGGGTGGCAGTTGCGGCAGTTCAGATCCATTCGTTAGCACCATCGCAAGCGGTATTATTCTCCCCGGAAACCGTGCCAGGAAAACCTTGTTCATTCCACCGTCGAGGCCGCTGTAGATGGGTGCGACTGGCACGTTCTCTGCAACAAATTGCGCATATTCGAGGTCGTCGGCGTGTTGTTTCTCCAGCGCCCTCCGAGCGATTTTCGGATTGACGACAAAGGCGGGACATTTAGCGGTCGGATCGAACACAAGAGGCTTCGACGAATTCGGCTGGTTCGCATCGAACACATAACGGCGATCGCACACATCTACTTTGGGTTCGAGACGCGTTGCCTCGAAATGATCGCTGCCGATCTTGAGCATCTTCCAGAAGTCCATGTTCGGATTGGTTCGATGCCGCGCCAGGTTTGCCGGCGTCAAACGGAACGGATAGGCCTGGATCTGGAATGACGGCTGGCCGCCGGCGAATGAGTTGCGCACTAGTGAATAGATCTCGCCGATCTGCTCGTCGGTCATGGCATAGCAGCCGCTCGACCAGCAGTCGCCGTGGATCATCAGAAAGGTGCCGTCGCGATCGTTTGCCTTATCGAAGCTGTTGGGAAAACCGATGTTGATCGCAAGATAGTAGTTGGAATTCGGATTCATCGACTGGGGCGTGATTGTATAGAACCCCTCCGGAGCCTGACGGTCGCCCTCATGCAACTTGGGACCAAGATCGCCCGACCACCGGCAGATCGGATAAACCTTAAGGATCTGGAAATGGCCGGTGGTGTCCTGCTTCCAGACTTCGAGTTCCGATTCTTCCTTGAAAAGGCGCACAAGGATCGGTGAATTTTTCGACATGTTCTTTTGCTGGAACAGCGAGAGCAGCTCGTGCGAGACTTCCTGTGTTGCCTTGGTCGGCAACTGACTGCCGTCTTCGCCAAGGCACCGGAACGGCGTCACGGCGCCGGCAAGAGCCGCCGTTAGCGCAAGCACGTAAACCACCGTAGCGCGGATCAATGTTACCCCCGACCGTGGGACCTTTTCCAATCTCATTACCTCAGGAGGTGGCTTTCGCAAGGCCGCTAATGGCAGGATTCCCCCAAATGATGTCAAACGTCTGTCAATCCGGGCAGATTTAGAGCGCAACAACGGTTCAAGTTAACTTTCGGCCGTTGGCGCTGTACTGCGCTAGCATGTCCTGCGGGTCAGACTCGGTCTTCGGGCGATGCCCACCTCACGTCCGCTTTCCTCTCGATAGCGATCACATCGCGGACATCGCGTGAGGTTCGGAGCCAGAAGGCGACATACAACACCTCATTTGATCACATCGTCGTCAGTGACATCAGCTGCATTACGTCTGATTACACCCGATAGCCACCGCACGGCCGACCTCGCGTGGGGATCGTCGAAAAAAATGTACATACTCATCACAAGCACCCATAATGGAAAAACGATAAAGCTCCAGCTCAGATAATAACTCCCAAACAAAAGTAGCAGAGATAATGTGTAACCAAGCATCGCTAGCCAGCGTGGTGCAAATCCTGTGCAAATCGCAATCGTCGACGTCGTAATCATAAATACACCGGCCATTTTTATCGTATAGATGTTCATCAAGCTGTACGCGGCCGCTCGGGCAAAGTGAAATGTGGCGGAATTGATCAGTTGTGCTGGGGCGGCCTCAAACGAAATGATGAGCGCGCCCGCTACCGCCGCCGCCGCAAATAGCATTGCTAAAAACAACAGACCGCTACCGAAGAACACAGTAGCAAAAAATTTGTCCTCGCGCTCAGCGAGACGGTCGCGCAACACGCCAATGAACCATAGAAATGCAATTCCCGCGAATGGGACAAGATTGACCGCGAGGGCGACCGTGCTCGATTTGGAATTGAGCCATGATCCCGGTTCTTGAGGATCGTCGGGCACCGAAATTCTTAAAAGCCAAAAAACCAGAATCAGAATGACTGAAAACAGTATTCCGGCAATTGCAGCAGCCTTAGGAGTCTTTAGGCCCGCTCGCGTAAGGGTCCTTTGGTCGGTCATTGTTCGCGCCACATTGGCCCCGTATCCGCCCAGTAATCTAAAATCCAATGTTTAATTTCTAGCTCAGCAAATGAATGAGGAGTTTGACCTGGATCAAGGACTACTAGACCGAGCCAAATATGCTTAGAAATTTCGGGAGGGGCAGATGTACTGGAGCCAATTTTACCGCATCAGATATTCGCTGAGATCAGCGCTTTGGGTCGTTCCAATAATCGCCATCCCTTTCGCCATGTTTGCGACGCGGCTCGCCCATTGGCTGGACGTTCGCTTGCAATGGACCTTTTTAGGCTTTGGAGTGAAAGGCGCAGAAGCGCTGCTTCAAGCAACCGTAACGGCAACACTGACCTTTGTCGTGTTTACATTTGCTTCCTTGCTGGTCGCCATCCAGGTCGCGAGTGTTCAGCTGACGCCTAGAGTCATCGCCACGACATTGCTGCGTAACGATGTTGTTCGGTACACAGTGGGACTGTTCATCTTCACATTGCTGTTTGCCCTTGGCGCTCAAAATCGTATCGACACAAAGGTGTACCAGTTGCCGTTATTTGTTGCCGCTGGGCTCGCTCTCTTATGCTTTGCTGGTTTTCTCTTTTTGATCGATTACGCATCGAGATTGTTACGTCCGGTCTCAATTTTAATGCGAGTCGGAAACTATGGGCTTAAGGTCATTGAGAGCGTATATCCCGAGCTTATTTCCGGCCCGGATGTTTTACCAAGCCAACGACAAAAGCTTGGTCGGCCGGACCGGGTTATCCATCATCGGGGAAGTTCCGGCATAATTCTCGCAGTCAATTTCGAAACTTTGATGACTGCTGCGGAAAAGACGGATGGAGTGATCGAACTCGTTCCACAAATTGGTGACTTCGTTGCTGAGGATGAGCCGTTATTCAACCTTTATGGCAGCGACCGCGCGGTTGTTGAGAAAGTATTGCGCACTGCAATCGCGTTTGGCTCCGAGCGGACCATGGAGCAAGATCCAGCATTCGCGTTTCGTATTGTGGTCGATATCGCGCTTAAAGCACTATCGCCCGCGATAAACGACCCCACCACCGCTGTGCTCGCAATAGACCAACTCCATCGGATGCTTCGAGCCGTGGGCAGACGTAATCTTCGGACCGATGAAATCTTAAACGCCTCGGGACAATTGCGCGTTATATTTCGAACTCCAAATTGGGATGACTTTGTCCATCTGGCATTCACCGAGATACGGGCCTACGGGGCGAGCAACCTTCAGATCGTACGTCGCCTGCGGGCGATGATTGAAAATCTTAAAGCGACCCTGCCCAGCCACCGTCAGAACGAGCTACAGCACGAGGCAAGTTTGCTCGACCGCGAAGCCAAGAGGCTATTCGTTTATCCGGAAGACCTGGCGCTAGCCGGAATTGCCGATTCCCAGGGGTTGGGTGGCCATTCGAGCAAGATTCAACCCCGCCCATGATCCCGGCGCGGCAATGGGCCAGCCCGCGAAAACCCACACGGGCTAGCTCGCTACCTACCACTGCATCCAATCTATTATTTTAAGTAGTTTCTCGGACTAAGCTCGCCCGGTTAGTCCTATCTTATCGGTCTTGCTTATCGGTTTTGCCGACTGACAGCGCGGCGCCGGAACGCTATGCTCAAAGGGGAAGGATGAACCGTGAATTACTCGACCGATTTCAAGTCAATCCGCAACGAAGTGTCCACACACGAGTGGCAGACCCGGCTCGATCTGGCGGCCTGCTACCGGTTGGTCGACGCCTATGAGATGACCGATCTGATCTACAACCACATCACGGCGCGGATTCCGGGCACCGACCACCTCCTCATCAATCTGTATGGCCTTCTCTATAAGGAAATCACGGCGTCGAGCTTGGTCAAAATAGATGTCGAGGGCGATATCGTCAGCAAGCCCGACACCGATTACGGCATCAATGTCTCCGGCTATGTGATCCACGGCGCCATTCACAAAGCGCGGCCGGACGTTGCTTGCGTGCTGCATACCCATACGCGCGCCGGCATGGCGGTGGCGGCGATGAAATGCGGGCTCCTGCCGCTATCGCAGACCTCGATCCGCTTCGTCGGCCATATCGGCTATCACGACTATGAAGGTCCGGCAGTCGAGATCGACGAGCGCGAGCGGCTGATGCGCGATCTCGGGCCGCACGACGCCATGATCATGCGCAACCACGGGCTCTTGAGCTGCGGCGCGACCATCCAGCAGGCCTTCAACACAATGTATCAGCTGGAAATGTCCTGCCGCTCGCAAGTCGACGCGATGGCCGCGCGCACTGAACTGACCATGCCGGGCGAGAACGTGCTCGCGCACACCGCGCATCTTTATCAGCCCGGCACGCGGCGCCCTTACGGCGTGCTGGAATGGCCGGCGATGCTGCGGCTGCTCGCCGCGCAAGAGAAAACTTCCGGTTATCCGCCATATTGGCAGTAGTAAGAGGCGGCTGAAGGCGCGGGTTCTGCAGCCGGAATCCATCCACCCCACCCCGAAGTATTATTTGCGCTATTTTGGATCTTTCTTACGCCCGGGCAGCCATACGCCCAAACAATTGCTAACGTCACTACGATGAGAATGGTAGCCGTAGGCGGTAATTTGAAACGTTACGGTGGCGGTGCGTTGATTGGAGCATTCATTCATAAATCGTAAATCTTCCTACGTGGCTCAATAACAAATAACCAAAAGCAAATGCCTGACATTGCTATGATGGCAAGCGCTATAAAAAAAGTTTCCATGACTTTGCACCGGATATCTAACGGTTAAGAATGATCGCGTTCACCGACGGCAGTAGCCGCCTGTTATAGAGCAGCGATCGGCAGGTCGCCGTTTTAGTAGCGTCAGCGGGAAATCGTCCCAGCCTATCTTAGGCCAATTTTTACTGGACGCCTTATTCGTTCGGATAGCAAGCGCAATCCTCGTCTCCCCGGCGTCGCCGCGCACGGTCGCCGCGGGTTAGAAATGCCTGGAGTAGCAATACTGTCGCTACTGCGAGAGCAGAGATGCCGGCTGCCGGCCGATCCGCGATTACTCATTAATTTCGCCGGTAACAGACGCCATTATGCAGCGCATCGCCGACATCAGTCAGACATCGTTCTTTCCAAGAAGTGCCGACGCCAAACATGGCGAGCCTTGTGCAATTCCGTTGTGCTTGATGAATTATTTGTTTGATGAGGTTGTGAACCAAAAGTCAGGGTCGCGCCCAATAACGCCGTCCGTTAATAAGAACATCATCTGCATCCGCAAGCGTCTCACGCTTTAGTGTTGCCCGCTTGATAGAGGCGAATTCTTCATACGAACCGACCATTAACCACTACTTCCTAAAGCGACCTGAGCAGACATTGTGATTTGGATCACAGCACGCAGCCTGTTCACACGATAGGCTCATAACTAAATGTGACGGGGGAGATCGATGGGGCAGTCCTTTTTTAACTTGGGAAGCTGCCATGATCGCGTACAAATTTGCGGCCGTCTGTACAATACTGGGTATCGTAGTCGCCGTCGCAGTGGCTCATCCTTCCGCCGTGACGCAAGAGGGAAGGTTTCTCAAAGCTGCAAAATTCGATGTTTCGGGTGGCCAACCTGACGCGCAATGTCCGAAGATCGCGTGGCCGTATGGCTGCGAGTGGCGTCCAGCGCTCCGCTCACCAAACAAGCACTTTTTAGCGCGACAACGGAATCATAACCGTCCCGTCACGTTGCTGTCATCTCACTTTTGATCCCGCACCGCTTCTCTGGAATGATCGTGCGCACGGCCCTATCTTGCACTGTGGCGCCTATGTTAGGCCTTTTTCTTAGCTGTCCAAGGCAATTAGGATGAGACCATGAGAGGCTGGTTGACTACGTTCGGTCCGCTATTGGCATTTCTTCTAATCCCAGCTCTTCTAGCACCAGCAGCGCAGGCGCAGATGACCGTCGACGTCGCGAAAATCACGTGCCGGCAATATATTTTTGATAAAAACTTCAGTCCAAGAGCTCCCATGATCGCGAATTGGCTCAGCGGCTACTTTAATGGAAAGAACAATAACACCATCGTTGATCTTGGCACGATGGCAAAAAATAAGGACAAGGTTGAGGATTATTGCCGGATGAATCTGGACACAACGATCATCGAGGCCGCGAAAACCGCGCTCGGGCTTGGTAAGTAAGAATCGTCAATGGCGTGTTCGACTTGGGCGACGAGTTTGTCGACTTTTGCAAACCTGCTTAGGCTGAACCAAGACGTCATGCTCTTCGAGCGATCGTAGTGTAGCCCATCCAAATTTCAGTCACAGTGAAAGCGAATTGTCGCTGAGTGGCGCCATTGCGCTCGTTCTCGTCGCGAACTCGCCGATCTCAGTGATTAGCAGTTGCGGGATATCGGATTATCGCCCTGCAGCGCGAACTTTGAATCTACCAAGCCATTTTGGCAGGCCTGATTGAAACGTCCGCTCGAGGAGGAAAACTCTTCACGTTGCATGCTGGTCGGCGCGGCTATTGTCAGCACGGCCTTCCCCCTCAACGATCGCTTTTTTCGACGATTCTCGGCCTGGTGTGGTTGCCCGTTCGAAACCCTCAGCATTTTTGCCGTCGGTGTTTGCTGCAATTGGTATCGTCGCATCAGCTGTTTTCGGGTCCTCAACCAGATCCTCTATTTTGCTTGTTGCAAGGCCGTCCTTGCGTTCGAGGATCGAGCTGTGACGTTCCTCTAGCTGTCCCGATTTTGAACGGAAGTGACCCTCGAGATCGCCAAGACGCATGGCTATCTCCGTTGAGCTCGCGTTCATTGTTTTGAGCCGCTTGACAAAAAAACCGATTAGGGTTCCTAGGTCCTTGAGTGTTTTTTCTCCAAGCACCTGACGCGGAAACAATTCTTCCATGCGTTGTTGAGTATTGATGACGCGGGAGCTGATGGCTTCAATTGAATTATGAGTGTCTTGCTCTCGTAAAGTAGCTCCATCAATTGTTTGCTTAATCAACGAAAGCCGATCGCTTAGTTCCATTAGATTTTGCTCAAGTCCTGCCAATTGGGCGGCGATCCGCTCAGTCTGTTCTAAAGATTGCTTCTGAGTTCCTGCCAGATGGGTCGCGGTTTCATCGGCGCGCTCTTCCAATCTCGCAAGGCGGACATCCAAATTCTCGCTTCCTGCAATCTGCGTCGCGGTCTCATCGGCGCGTTCTTCCAATCTCGCAAGGCGAGTATCCAAATTCTCGGTTCCTGCAATCTGGGTCGCAGTCTCATCGGCGCGTTCTTCCAATCTCGCAAGGCGAGTATCCAAATTCTGAGTTCCTGAAATCTGCGTCGCGGTCTCATCGGCGCGTTCTTCCAATCTCGCAAGCCCGGCATCCAGGTT
>WNGJ01008037.1_pt1 | contig 11616 bp, 8 predicted proteins | sample 5400611 | NCBI WGS metagenome assembly WNGJ01 (sample SAMN13153375, study PRJNA577476) | soil metagenome | isolation source: 40 cm soil or saprolite under Garry oak tree replicate 1 | place: USA:California | collected 2016-06-15 | reverse complement strand
AGATCTCGCTCGATCCAACCACCGGACACATCGCCGTCGTCTGGTACGACGCGCGCAACGACGTCGGCACCGGACGCACGGGCGACACCGACGGTGTGCCGAACGACGACGCCCAGTTCTGGGGCGCGTTCAGCAACGACGGGCAGACGTTCACCAGCAACATCCAGATCAGCACGGGCACGTCGAACTCCCACGACGCGCATAACGGCATCGACTACGGCGACTACAGCGGCCTGGCATTCTACGGCGGGATCGCCCACCCGGCCTGGGCGGACAACTCGAACAGCACCGGCAACAACCCGGACGGGACGCTTCACCAGCTGGACGTGTACACCGCAGCCGTGTCGGCCCCCTAGATCCGACGCCCCACGCGAGCCCGTATCCATGGGCCTGGTCAGGTAGAGAATCGGCGCCAAATCGGCGCCGCGCGACCCCACCAAGGGGCATTCGAGGCGCCGGCTACGCCTGGCCCTTGCCATGCCGTCACCAGTTCAGCAGATCCATACCCGCCGGTCTACCTACGGTCTACCGAACCGAGAGAACCAAGCGGAACGAAGCCCAACCCAAGACGGCTTGAGCAAGGGCAAGCTGTGCCGGAAGCCGGGACAGCGTGGGCCATTGTCGCGTTTTGGCGGAAAGACGACGCGACCTCGACCCGTTGGGAGCCTGCTACGTCCGCGTGGCTTTCGGTGAACGGCAACATGCCGACAACAGCGCTTACGACGGTCGAAGAGGTTCGGCGCTCAGTGAATCCGAGGATGTGCTGGTTGAGGAGAGAGGAGTATCCTGCTGGCTGTTCGAACCTCTGATCGAGGTCGAATGGGTCGTGCGATTGAAGGGGGCGGGAGCCCTGAAGCCGGTGGGTCGAAGGACGGTCACGGTCGGCATCGTTCTGACCGGACTGGTGTTGCTTGTGTCGGGCTCCGCGCTCGCGGCGAGGATCGTGGGGACGGCGAAGAATGACGTTCTTCGCGGCACCGCGAAGGCCGACATGATCATCGGCAAGGCGGGCAGCGACAAGCTGTACGGGCTGGGCGGCAACGACACGCTGGTTGGTGGCCCAGGGAACGACACGCTCGTCGGGGGTGCGGGTGCGGACAGGCTTAAGTGTGGGCCAGGCCGCGACATCGCGATTGGCGGGGCGAAGGACAAGGTTGCCGTCGACTGCGAGACCGTCAGAGGGGCGGCGCTGCCGTCGATCTCGATCGGGGATGCGTCGGTTGCGGAAGGGAACTCGGGGACGACGCCCCTCGTTTTCCAGCTGACGCTGTCGAAACCGGTGACGTGGAATGTTTCGGTCGCATACACGACGGGAGACGACACGGCGAAGGCCGGAAGCGACTACACCGCCGCGAAGGGAACCATCTCCTTCGCGCCAGGCGAAGCGACGAAGACGATCGAGGTCCAGGTCAACGGCGATACGGTCAGCGAGTCCGACGAGACGCTGACGATCAGCCTGTCGGGTGCCGTCAACGCAACGATCGCCGATGGCTCGGCGACGGGGACGATCACAAACGACGACCACGACTGGCACAGGGTGAACAGTGACCACGCGCACCCACCCGAGCACGAACGCCTCCAGTGTGTAGAGGGGGCCAACTGGGTCTGTCAGTACAGCAAGGTTCCGGAGCCTGCCCTCGACTTCCAATGGACGCCCCAAGACGGGGCGTTCATTGGATTGCTGACGCCACTAGGTCAATGGACATGCCCCTCGTGGTTTCCGAGCGTCATCTGTGCCAACGCCAACCGAGTCGCGCAAGGAACTCGAAGCTTTGAGCCGGTGTCAAACGGCACCATCCGCGAAGCTCTCATCATCACCAAGATCGGGAACCACGAGCAGATGTACGACTACTGGGTCGGTCAGCACGTCTGCCCGTGGTACCAGACTTTTGACCAAGCGCTCGCGGCCAACCCGTTCCCGCTTCCGTTCAACGGGACGAATTGGCCGGCTCTAGATTGCGCCTTCGCCCCGTGACGCTCCACGACTCCAATCGACCCTGTCGTTGAGTTCGGTGGGGAATGGAGTGGAACGAAGCTCGCAGGCTCGGTAACGAGGCGCTGTCGTCTTTCCGCCAAAATGCGACAGCGACCCACTGTGGTCGCGCTCCCAAGACCCGGATTTCTTCGACCGCGGTCAACTAGACAAGGTGGTACCACGGGATCGGCGGAGCCCCCAGAACGGCGCTCGCAAGGGCCTGTGCCGCGAAGAGCGTTGCGCAAGTATTGACGTGCGCGCGTGCCGCCGCGGGCTGGTAGACGATCCCGTGATCCTCGGCCAGGCCACGGGTCAACCCGATGAGTCGTGCCACCGCCTGGTCGATTTCCGCCGACTCCATCCCGAGCGCGAGCGCGAGCCGCAAAGCTTGCGCCGTCACATCAGACTGCTCGACGGGCGCCGCACTCGCCGCCGAACGTGGGAGGCCGCCCGTCGGGAGTTGCTCCTTCCACGCCCACGTGACCGCGGCGCGTGCGCGTTCGAGGGCGTCACGGTCGCCGCGCGCCGTACCCCAGATCCAGAGACCTTCGGCCGCGTAAAGGTGCGGGTGGAGCATCGTCTCGGGCTCGGGCCCGGTCTCAATGCGGCCGTCGTCGTGTTGCAGACACTTCACGTGCTCGATCAGCCTCGTCGCGCCTCGGTCCGAGACGTCCTCGCCGAGCAGGAGTGCCTGGACGATCTTCGCGAGGTGCGCGCGTCCGTGTGTCGACCACGCTCGACGCTCCGATGCCGAAGTGCGAGACGACGTCGGCGAGAATGTTGGATCTTCTTCGAGCGCGCGCCGCAGGAGTGCGACCAGCCGGAGGCCGCTCTCGACCGGCCGCTCTGCATGGATCCTGCGCCCGAATGAGAGCAGCCCGGCAGCAACCATCGCGAGATCGAACAGATAGATGGTGCCGTTGTCCCAGCCGTCCCTCGCCGAGAGATCCCCGCGGTCGAACCGCCGAATGAGCCAGGAACCGGCACGCTCGCCGACCGCACGCTCGCGCGCAGAGAGCGAGGCAAGGCCTGCGAGATAGGTGAGGACGTAGCCGGTGATCTCCGGGTACTCGAACGACGGCTGCCCAGTCGAGAGGTCGCACCAGGCCCAGAACGCGCCGCTCGGGCCCTGTGCGGCGCCCATGAGCCACTCGTGCAGGCCGGCAACTGTCGCCTCGACGCCGTTCGCGAGTCCTGTCCGCATGACTATGGGCGGGTCTGGCTTGCGTTGGAGCGCTCGAACAGGACGTCGACGATCTCGCGTGCCGCGCTGCCGCTTCCGTACGGTCGGATCGCCTGAGCCATTCGCAGGTAGGTGTCAGGCTCATTCAGCAAGCGTTCTGCCCACCTCACGATCGCACTGCGTTCAGAGCCGACGAGTACGCCCGTTCCTGCGTCCGACGCTTCGGGCCGCTCGGTCGTCTTGCGGACGACGATCAGCGGCCTTCCGACCTCGGTCGCCTCCTCCTGGAGTCCACCGGAGTCCGTGATCAGGAAGTGGCAGCGCTGCAGCAACCACACCATCGCCTGGTAGTCAAGCGGCGGTAGCACGACGACATTCTCGACGTCTGAGAGCAGCCGCTCGAAGGATTCGGCCAGGCTGGCGTTCAGATGAACGGGGCAAACGATCAGCACCTCAGGGTGGCGGAGGGCGATTTCGGCCAGCGCAACGCAGATCTCGTCGAGCTCGGCGCGGGACTTCTCGCGCCGATGCACCGTCGCGACGATCAATCGACGGCGGTCGGCGGCGACTCCCGCGAGGGGGGTGAGCGCGGGATCGAATGGCAGTTCGGCGACCATCCTGAACGCATCGACCACGGTATTGCCGGTCAGGTAGACGTTTTGCTCCGGAACACCCTCGCGGTACAGGTTCTTCGCGCTTTCGAGCGTCGGCGCGAAATGGACGTCGGCGAGGACGCCGGCGAGACGTCGGTTTACCTCCTCCGGCCACGGGTCCCGGCGGTCGAACGTGCGCAGGCCCGCCTCGACATGCGCGACCCGACAACCGTGGTGGAAGGCGCCGAGACCGCCGGCCATCGTCGTGGTCGTGTCGCCCTGGACGATGACCCAGTCGGGTTGCTGCGCCTCGAGCACCGCGCGGACCCCTTCGAGAACGGCGACCGTCACGTCCGTCAGCGACTGGGCCGCGCGCATTACGTCGAGGTCGTAGTCGGGCACGATCTCGAACAGCGCGAGCATCTGGTCGACCATCTCGCGGTGCTGCGCCGTTACGCACACGCGCGAGCAGAAGACGTCGCTCCTCCGATCGAGCTCGCGCAGGATCGGCGCGAGCTTGATCACCTCCGGCCGTGTGCCGAGGATCGAGAGAACCTTGATCACAAAGAGGCAGGGAGTGTGGAGCCAGCGTGGCGCAAGGGCCGGCTGATACTAGAGCGGCGAACCGGACGAAACTAGACCAGCAACCGTTCGTAGACGCCGACGAGGCGTCGGGCCAGGACCGGCCAGGAGTAACGCTCGACGGCCCGGGCCCGGGCTGCGGCGCCGAGGCTCCTCCGTCTCGACTCGTGCTCCAGCAGCTCGACGAGGGCGGCGGCAAGGGCAGAGACGTCGCCGGGAGGTACCAGGAGACCGACCTCGGGTGCCATGACCCGCCTGTAGCCGGGGATGTCGGACGCCACCGCCGGCGTCGCGCAGCCAAATGCCCGCGCGAGCACCATCCCGAACGACTCGCCCCCGAGCGACGGCGCGACCAGCACCTTGGCCGCGCACAGCTCTGCTGTAAGCGGCTTGCCGACGACGACGCCGAGCAGGTCGACATCTTCGCCGGAAAGCCCTACGCGGGCCATCGTCAGCCGCACAGCACGAGGATCGGCCCCGATCACCCGTAACCGTGCGCCAGTGCGGCGGTGAACATCAGGCCACGCCCTCAGGAGAACGGGCAGACCCTTGCGGGGCTCGTGCCGCCCGATAAAGACGACGGTGTTCCGACGCCCGTCCGGGTCCACAACGGCTGGGATCGTGATCGCGTTCGGAAAGATCTCGTAGTCGCCCGGCAGGTACCGCGCCGCCGAGCCCCGCGCCTCCTCGGAGACCGCGATGCGGTGGTCGATCCGCTGGGCCAGGAATCCCCAGACTGGCATCGCCGCCTTCATCCAGCTGAGCTCGCCCGTGGCATGCCAGGTGGCGACGACGGGGCAGCGGGCAAAGGCGAGTGCCGCCACGCAGATCGTCGGAGTCATCGGCTCGTGGAGATGGAGAAGGTCGAAGCGCTCGCGCCGCAGTAGCCGGTTCATCCGCGTGATCGACGCCGGAGTGAGCACGATGTTCGGCCGCGACCCATTCGCCGGCACGTTGACGGAGGTGCCGACCGAGAGCATCCGCGGCGGCGGTGGGTCGAGCCGCGCGATTCCGGAGTGCAATCGCCTTGCCAAGCCTCCGGGCGGGTCGTAGCCCATAATCAGACGTGTCTCCACGCCCAGCGCTTCGAGAGCCTCCGCCTGCGACTCCGCATGCTCGTTGACACCGCCGATGTACGACCACGAGAACGGGGCAACGATTGCGACCTTCATCCCCGGGGATTTTCGCCGATCGCTGCGAACGCGCTCGGGGCTCCTGCCCGCGGCCGGAGGATCTCGCTCGGCAGGTCTCAATCTGGCTGAGCTTCGGCTTCGGTTGCGAGCTCGTCTCCCGTGACCGCTTCTTCCTGCTCTCGCATGGGCGCACGATCTGGCGCTCGAGGGGTCTCTACTTCAACCACGTGGCCGACACTCGCCTTCGGCCCGCACGAGTTCGCTTTAGCCGCACCTGCGGTGGTACCGGCGGCGTGTTCCGCATGGATCGCGCGAACGTTCTCAACTTCATCAATTCCTTCATCGCCGCGCACCCCTAGAATCGGCAACCTGAGCGGCCGTGCCGATCCCTCGGTTCGCACGGCCGCGATCGCCGAGTCGGGTTGGCCATGCAGCGAGCTTGAGGGGGGAGGCCTGAGCGGCGCCCTGCGTTTTGCTCGCTCGAGTGGGCGGTCGTAGCGTGAGGACGAAGCGAGGGCGAAGCGCCTCTTCTTCTTGGTCGATCCGCGGCTGCATGTCGGGGTGAGCGTCTCGGTTTGTGAGCGCAGAAACCCCGCTTTGGGTCACGAGCCGAGCCGGCTGGTGGCCGATGGCAGGGAGGGTGTTGTCTTCGGTCGGATCCAGGGCGTATGTGGTCGCGCGAGAGCGCGGCCGTCTACTCGTCGGCTGCGCTTTCACCGCGCTGACGCTCGTCGGCTGCCTGCTCGTGTCACGACACCTGACGCGCACCAGCTGGCCGTTGCAGCGCGCCCACGTGGGCCTGGTCGTGCTTGCGGGCGGCCTCTACCTCGCCAGCTTCATCCTGCGCGCGCTCGGCTGGCAGAAGCTGTTTCCGGCCCGCTCGCGTCCCGACCGGGCGCGCTGTCTCGCCGCGTGCGGGGCGGCCGCCGCGAGCGGCGCCGTCCTGCCCTTCCGGCTCGACTACCTGGTCAAGATCGGCACCCTGCGTAGGCTCGGCGGCGTCCGGCTCACCTTAGAGGCGATCGCCCTCTCGATCGTCACGCTCGGCCTCGTCGATGCGGTCGCCATCCTGCCGCTCTCGATCTCCGCCACCGCGACCAGCTCGGCGAGCTTCCGCCCGCCACTGATCCTGGTCGTCCTCTTCGGCGTCGGCGCCTGCGGCGTGCTCGCCGCCGGCCCGCGGCTGAGCCGGCTCCCGTACCTGCGCCGGCACGCGCGCCTGCACAGGGCTGCCGGGCGTCTCGAGCGCCGCTCGGCCTCCACGACACGCTCCGCGATCGCCGCCGGCTGTTTTCTGCTCGGCTGCTGGACGGCGCGCGCGCTCGGGAGCGCGGTCTTGCTCGCCGCGCTCGGGGTCGCCTTCTCGCCCACGCTCGCCCTCGTCGTCCTCTGCCTGGGCGCCGCCGCCTCGCTGCTCCCGATCACCTCGGGCGGCGGGATCGTCAACGTCGGCATGACCGCCAGCATCCTGCTCGCACTCGGCATCGGCAAGGATCAGGCAATCAACTTCGGACTCGCCTCCGGCCTCCTGCTCTGCGGCACCGCCCTCCTCGCCGCGCTCGTCGGCGTCGCCCTCTCGCTCACCCTCAGCCTGCGCGCGCAGACGCTGGCGCCGGCAGACGCCTAACCAGTCGAGGACGTCGACCAGAACCTCGTCATCGCGCCGGTGGAGGACCGCGAGGAAACGCTCAAGGGGGCGCCTCGTATCGACCTGCGTGGCTGTCGCCCTTTGTTGGAAGTGTGACAGCGTGGAGGGTCGGGGTCGGCCCAGCCGCTGACTTCGGAAAGCGTACTGGTCGCGAACGCGCAGTCGAGACTATGCGCCCTGAGGTCTCGCCGACTGCAGCTTGATGTTCTGAAGTAGCTCGGCGAGTTGGCGTGTGCGTGTTCGTCTGGAGATCCGTTCGATGAGGGCGGGTGGCAGCGAGACATCGGCCATTTCGCCTGAGCGCCATTGATCCACGAGTTTTTCGAGCGCGTGCTGGATTCCGTCGACGTCGTCGGGTGCAACGACGATGCCGGCCTTCGCCTCCCGGATCAGTTGCGCGGCGGTTCCAGCGGGGGGAACGGCGGCGAGTATCGGCCGGCGGGCTGCGAGATACTCGAACAGCTTGCCCGAGGGCACGTCTTGGCCGCGCTGGCCGACATCCGGAAGAAGGAGCAGTAGCGCGTCGGATTCGCGCTGGAGCTCGAGCGAGCGTTGGCGAGGACTGTAGGGAAGTAGTTCGAGCCTGTGTTCCAGGCTGTTCGCGCGCACCCAGTCGAGATCGGAGCGACGAAAATCACCGACGAAGCGGGCGAGCACCTCCGGGCCCAAACGCGCGAGCGCGGTTAGGAATGGTCGTGGATCACGCTGGCCGAAGAAACTGCCAGTGTGGGTGATTCGGAATTCCCCTCGTCGCTGGTAGCTAAGGTCCGTAAAGTCGTCGAAATCCGCTCCGTTCGGGATGACCTCGACCGGGGTTGAACGTTCGATCGCCCGCATCTCGGCAGCAATTTGGTCGGTGACTGCAACGACCGCATCTGCTCGTTTGGCGACCAGTCTGGCGACCGAACGATGGGTCTGTTCCTTGGCGCGCACAGCGCGCCGCTCGAGGCGTCTGTCGTGGTTGGCGACGATCGAGTCGCGCACGTCTGCGACCCACGGGACGCCGGTCAGGCGCTTTGCGAGCGCTCCGATCAGGTGCACGGAGGTTGGCGGTGAGGTCGTGAGCAGGACGTCGATGCGCTCTCGATGGATGATTCGTGTTGCGACCGGGAGAGCTGTCAGCAGCCAGGTCACGTCTTCGTCCGGTAGCAGGAAACGCCTGGGCGTCAACCAGAGCTTATGCAGCAGGCGATCGCCTCCCCGGCGGCCATACAGTTCCTCCGCCGGCAGCCGACCACGGGGACCGATGAAAGGTGCACGATTTAGGTACCGGGTTGCTAGCGGCGGCGGGGGCTCCTCATGGTGTAGCCACTTCGCGTTGCTGGGGGCGAGTACGTGCGTCTCGATTCCGAAATCGGGCAGCAGTTGCGCGAACTTCAGCGGTCGTTGGACGCCGCCGCCTCCGGTCGGTGGAAAATAGAAGGAGCAGATGAGGATTTTCATAAGCCAAAACGCCTGCCAATGCGCCTAGGCTCAGAGACCGCCGCTCCCCAGTGTAAGGGACGAGGAAGGAACGTGCGGGTAGGGCTTGCCCTCGTCCGGAAAGGCCACGGCCAGCTCGCAACACGAGCCCAACCTCTCGCCCGCACTACCGTCAGAGACGGCCACGCGAGCTGAAAGCCAAGCCTTTCGGACTTTGCGCAACTTCGACATACCTGGCGGCCTGTCGGTCCCATACCGACGTCCGTTCGACCGATCGTGAACGCGACGAAAGAGATGCCCGTGGAGCCGGTACGTCAGCGGATTGAATTCGAGCCGCCAAGGCACACACCCGCTGATTTTGGCTCGCAGGCAGGTTGGGCTCGTGAACGATCCGACCCGGTCGGCATCCGACTCGTTGATGTGTTGGAGGCGCTGTGAGTCTTGCCTTGGAGTTGAAGCGGCTCGGGCGTCATTCGCTCGTCTACGGGCTGGGCGGGCTCGTCTCGCGCATTCTCGCCGTCCTGTTGCTGCCGCTCTACACGCACTACCTCACGCGCGCGGATTACGGAGCGATCGAGACGTTGCTGGCGCTTACAGCAGTACTCGTGATCGCGTTGCGCGCGGGGATCACGTCCGCGTTCTTCCGCTTTTACTTTGACGCTCAAACGCCCGAGGATCGAGTGCTGCTCGTGCGAACGTCGTTTTGGTTCACGATGACGATGGCAACGGCGGGACTGATTGTCGGCCTTGTCTTGGCAGAACCGATCGCCCATGCGCTCAACGGGATGACGCCCGGGCTCGTCCGCGCCGCCTTCATCGGGCTCTGGGCACAGGCGAACTACGAGCAGCTGACCTCACTTTTCCGCGTCGAGGAACGTTCGATGCAATTCGCGCTTGCGTCGCTGGCCAACGTACTCGTCACCGTCGCCGCGACTGTGCTGCTCGTTGCCGTCTGGCACAAGGGCGCCCTCGGCGTTCTTGTCGGCAGCTTCATTGGCACGCTGGTCGTCTACGCGATCCTACTCACGCGCCGCCGCTACCAGCTTGGCTTGCAGTTCGACCGGGCGCTCTTGCGCGAGATGAACCGGTTCGGGATGCCGCTCGTCCCATCCGGGATTGCCCTCTGGGCGATCGACCTTGTCGACCGGCTGTTCCTGAACACGATCTCCGGAGCCGGCGAGACAGGCCTCTACTCGATCGGCGTTCGCATCTCGAGCGCGGTCGTCTTCCTCCTTGCCGCCTTTCGCACCGCTTGGCCGGCCTTCGCGCACTCGATCTCCGACGACGACGAGGCTCGGCGCACCTATAGCTTCGTGCTCACCTACCTTCTGTTCGTCGCCTGCTGGCTGTCACTGGCGTTAGGCCTGCTCTCACCATGGATCGTGCACCCGCTGACCACGCCGCGCTTTTACGCTGGATCACGAGTCGTCTCGCTCCTCTGCTTTGCCGCGACGGCGTACGCCGGCTACACAGTGATTGCAATCAGCATCGGCCGAGTACGGAGGACACGCTTCAACTGGATCATCACCGGCGCAGCCGCAGGGCTGAACATCGGCCTCAACATCTTGCTAATCCCACACTACGGAATGATCGGCGCTGCAGTCTCGACTGTCGCCGCATACCTGCTGATGTTTCTGCTCATGACCTGGAACGCACAACGTCTCTTTCCCGTGCCATACCAGTGGCGACGAATCTGGACGCTCGCTGCAGTGGCTGTCACCCTCACAGTCGCCGGGAAACTTGAACACGTCCCGCTACTCGTCGCGGTAACGCTTATAGCCATCTATCCGCTCGTCCTACTCCCACTCGGGTTCTACCTTCCCGCCGAGCGACGACGGATCCGCCGGATCGTGCCGCTCTTTCGCTAGGGCGCGGTCGATAGAACGACCGAGCTCAACTCCGAGGTCGAGGCATCCAAGGTCAAGCATTGTCGTACAAACGTTCAAGCCAGTGAAGCTCGCACATGCCGACCCAATCGCCGAGCAGAAAGCCGCCGCGAGGGGCGACTGGAATGCGAAGCGCTATCTCGCGGCGAAGAACGCCGCGCACACAGCCGCATAGGCCCGGTGGGGGACATCTCGGGCGGCTTCGGGTAGAGCGGCGCCAGCAGCAGGCGCATGCGCTGTCGCCCTTTGTTGGAAACGCGACAGAGACCTCGGCCGGGTGCGCATCCACTCGGCCACAGACTCCGCGACGCGGCGTCAGCTGGTCTGCAAGGCGGCTTGCGCGCGCCTGTTCCGCTCTTCGGTGAGAAGGCCGACCAGGTGCTGAAGGAGCTTCCACGTGACGTCAGGATTCTCCTTGGCGAAGCGCCGGAAGTCCCAGAACGCCATGACGAGGCATTGCAAGGGTCCTTCCGCGGTTACGGTTGCGGAACGAACCTGTTCGCTGATCAGGGCGAGTTCGCCGAAATGATCGCCCGGGCCCAGCTTGGCAACTTCCATTCCATCGACGCTGACTGACGCCTCTCCGCCCGTAATGACGAAGAAGCCCACGCCGCTCATCTCGCCTTGCCGAACCATTGATGTCCCGGGCCGGAACTCGCGCTCCTTGAAGTGCTTCAGCTGTCGCTGACTGAGCCCGCTGAAAAGCGGAACCTGCCTAAGTTCATCGACCAGCTTCGCCACGGCCTGATCCTAACGCCGCTCCTCCTGGGTTGGCTCTCCGGAAGAAATGTTCGCGGTCCGACGCCCATCGCCCCCAAAACGTTGAAACGTAGTCCGAAGCCAGCACGACTGTCGCGATTCCGCCAAAACGCGACATCCGAGGTCCTACGCACCCCGGCCGAGGCATGAGCCTGGCAAGAATGGTCTTGTTTAGTCCACAGAGGCATGGCGGGTCGCTAGACCATTCGCTGATACGCGATGACCCCCCGGTTGGCGATCGACGTGGCGCGCGCCCCGGCCGGGAACGCTCGGGGAAGTGTGAGCGCGGCGCGCGTCACGTGGCGGGGAGCGGCGCACGCCCGGTGCCGCAGTCTGGCGGGCGCGGCCTCTCCCCATTCTCATTAACCGCGACATCAGTGCTCACGCGCTGGACGAACGTCTAGATCATCCGCCGCGCCTGCTCTACCAGCTGCT
>WNGJ01007487.1_pt1 | contig 11616 bp, 13 predicted proteins | sample 5400611 | NCBI WGS metagenome assembly WNGJ01 (sample SAMN13153375, study PRJNA577476) | soil metagenome | isolation source: 40 cm soil or saprolite under Garry oak tree replicate 1 | place: USA:California | collected 2016-06-15 | reverse complement strand
GGCGATTGGATGGTTAAACTTTTCCACACTAAAACCCGCCGCCTTCACCAAACGCCCAAGCGCCCTCAGCAAAGAAGCGTCGTCGTCAAGGAGCCAGATGGAATTGCAGCCATCGACTTGTAAAGGCGAAGCTTGTGCACCTGATTCTTGGAGGTGTTTCAACGAAAAATCTTGATCTGGCATATATGTATTTGATGAACTCCAGTTGGACCTAGAAATCGCGTAAAGCGGTGCCTCAGCGAAGGTCCAGCTGCAAGGGCTTCTTCAGCCCGGGCCGAAGATGCGTTGAAACGTCGGGTGACGTAATCGAGAACAATTTTATCAGCGCTCCCGACAGCCGTCTATTGGACCTTAGTCCTATCCGTTTAGGAACCGCAAAGACGGCAAGGAAATCGGCGAAATCGCGGGATGAGTTTGAGGCGCCCGGTCTCGAGCTGGTGTTCCCGGAGAAAGATCAGGCGGTCAATTACGTGCAAAACCGTGCGAGTTTTCGCTCTGGCGAGATTCGTATTCTCGATTCGAGCGGCAATGTTTCAGAAGGTTGTGGGTTCGAGTCCCTCCAGGCACGCGGTTGATCCGAAATGATTATTTGTGTTTGGCCAAATCCGGACGAGTGTAGCGCCCTATTTGGATCAAGTTCTGTTCTGTTCGTTGCGTGGTAGATCGTCAGGTGAGGTTTTCCTCAGTGGTGATTTGAAACCCGATTCCCGGGAACGGCTCTGTAGCTGGCAGTTATTTTCCAAAATCAAGTCACAATGAAACTATATGTAGGAAATCTCTCCTTTGAGACCACCGAGAACGATCTTCAGGATCTTTTCGAACAACACGGCAAAGTCGCCGAAGTAGCGTTGATGATGGATCGCATGACGGGCAAGTCCCGCGGCTTCGCATTCATCACGATGAACGACACGACTGAAGCCAAGGCCGCAATGGCGGCAATCAATGGCAAGGAACTCGGCGGCCGCGCTTTGGCGGTCAACGAAGCGCGCCCGCGCGAAGAGCGCCCGCGCCCATCTGGTGGCAACCGGCGGTACGCCGATTTTCGCCGGTAAAGAAATCGATCATGCAGCCGGTCCCGAAAGTTTCGAGGCCGGCTGCTCATCAAACATCATGAGTTTAGAAAAAGCTATCGAGATAGAAGGGACAATCATGTCAGTTCTTCCCGGCACGATGTTTCGGGTTGCACTTGCGAACGAACGTCTCGTGCTCGCGCACATTTCCGGAAAGATGCGCAAACGTTTTATTCGCCTTACGATTGGCGACCGTGTGAAACTCGAAATGTCTCCTTACGATATAGACAAGGCGCGCATCGTTTATCGGCTCGCATAAAGAAATGAAATTTTTTGCAACGACTTCACCGCGGAAGGTAAAAACCGGGCCAGTCATTAAACGGCTGCTCGTCAGATGCCCTTCCACGGCAAAGCTAACGGCGACCGGTCAAACAATCGAAGAGGCACTCTGGGCCGCGGCCAAGGTCAAAACGCCTAAATTCACCTGTCCCCATTGTCGCCAAGTCCACAGTTGGACAAAAAAGGACGTGGTCTTGGCGCGCTGAAGCGAGCCCTGCCTTGCTGTAGCAGCTCACCAAAGGGCTTTTCTCGGGTGGGCGCCCCAATCTGTCGGCGGCGATATTTTCTGGTTAGTTTCAAATCGCTGGAGACCGCAGCGCCGTTACCGTGGCGTTTCGTAAGGAGGCTCGTCCGTTGCGATCGGTGTGGTTTGAGTGGGCGGATTAATCAGGTTGAAGACGACGGCAGCCACGACAGCGGCTGCAAAGTTCGCTAGCAGATAGATCCAAAGATTGCCCCACGTCGAGATGCCTAGGATGGAGATCCCGAGGGCGACGGCGGGATTGAACGCGCCCCCGGAAATGTCGCCGACAGCGAATGCGCCAGTCATTACCGTCATTCCAATCGCCAGGCCATAGAATGAATTTCCCGACGTCCCTTCGGCGGTGGCGGCGTTAAGCACTACATATACGAGGGCGAAGGTGAATAGAAACTCCGCGAGCAGAGCTGGACCGATCTTTGGAGCGATCGGGGTTATGTCGATGCCGGCGCGGAGAAACTTCACCGCTACCGCAGCCGTCGCTGCCGCCACGAGTTGCGCCACAATGTAAGGCACGACGTCCGCTACCTTCAGCCGGCCTCGAATCAAAACGCCGAGCGTTACTGCCGGGTTGTAATGCGCGCCCGAGACATGGCCTCCGGCGAAGACCATCACCATGAGGACCGCGCCGATTGCGAGCGGCGCAATCACGCCTGAACTGGCACCGATCCCGGTGCAGCCGATCGTAAGAACAAGGAAGAATGTGCCGATGAATTCCGCGATGTATTTGTTCATAAGTTAAACGTGCCAAAGTGAAGGAGCTTCTTGCCGGGTGCCTGCCTAGCAAAAGAGGTTCCGAAAAGCAAGCGCCCGACGGTTGCAAGTGAATCCCCCGTCGCAGCTTGACATTCCGATTGCCGAATGATTACGAGTCCCAGTCGTGAATCCTGCAAGCGAGAGCCGCCGCGAACTCGATTCGACGGTTGTAAACATTGAGCTCACTCTCGTGAGCATCATCCAAGGTGTTGCGCTGTTTTTCTTAACGGATAATGCCCGCGCGGTTATGTGGGCGCGACATTGGGAGAATTCCCTCTATGTGACCGCCGGTCTATGCGTGATCTTTATTTTTTGGTCCCGGTCGGTCATTCATACGCTCACTTTAATTAAGTGGCCTCTGGAATTTGGGCATAACTTTTTTTATATCGGTTGCGCGCTGGGTGAAGCAATCCTCTTCAGTCGGCTTGATCGTCCTTTGGCGTGGTTTCAGCTAAGCGCCGCTTATGCGGGAGCTGTTTGGCTGCTTTTTATTTACGATATGCGGCTGATTCGGGCGCGCGTCACGGAATCGAGCAGCGATGCTGATCGCGCCCTTTACGCCTGTGCCAAGGCTGATCAACTGCTCAACATCTGGGTGCTTGTTCCGTTGCTCTTTCTTCTCAATCTCGGCTGCGCGTTTGCTATCTGGAACTGGCCGGATCTCTTCATCGCTCGCGCCGGTCACATTTGGTTGGTCGGCATTCAGCTTGCTTCATTCATCGTTTACCTCGTTTACGTCGCTCATTACTTCAACGCTATCGCACCGCTTTTCCTGCGGAGCCGCGAAGGGGCTGGCGAGAAGTGAAAAGCGCCTCAGACTTCCAAGACTTCCAAGGGCACGCCGCTCTTCAGCGTTTCTCGCGCGAGCTTTGGCAGTTGCATCGAAGTCTGTAGCGGAAGTCGGAGCGCTTCTCGAGAAAGGCTGACAACCTCCTCTTATAGATTGCCGTCGAACCCATCGCGCCGGAGAGCCGTTGGCTTAGTGTTCAACGTCGATCTCGCCACGGGGGGAGTCCGTGTCGTCGCGATTACCGGACTTGCTTTCAAAATAAAGCACCACGATTGCAATTCCGAGCAGTGGCTGGAGGATCCTTTGCAAAAGATTCAGGGCGAAACTGGAAAAATTGAAGCCGTGAGCTTGCTGGGTTTCCGTAAGCTTTTGCAGAAGCGCCTGCGGATCTTGCGCCGTCATCAGCTCATTAGAATAATGCCGCAGCGTCGTCCACTCCGGCCCGAGCGTAATCGCCAACACAAATGCTGCCCAGATTGAAACGATAAACGCTCCGCGCCACAACGGCCGTTGAAACCATGGCAGACTGTGTCCACTGCGCGCGAGATTTCTGCTCTCGCGCAGCGAATCGACGACCCCGGCATTTTCGAGAACAGCAAACTGCTGCCAGAAGAGAACGTTAATGAAGAAACGCCCGAACATCCAAATTTGAATTACGAGCAGCGCTAGCGCGAAGAAGATCAACAGTAACGAAGATGCTCCGGCGACAATCATCACTGCGATTGCGAGCGCAAATATCGTCAGCAAGGCGTAAACTCCATAAACGAAGACGCACAGCGCAGCGACGCGCGGCCAAAATCTCACGGCTTCATTGAGCGCAGCAACAAAACCAATGTGGCGCCCGGCGCCGATTTGAGCACCCAGAATTTGGATAGCCGCGATATAGACCGGCCACAGCACCATCGCCAGCACTGACATACAAAGGCCAAAACTACTCACCAGGAAAGTGCGAAGATCGACATCTACACTCGGTCCTCTTTGAGTCCATGCAGTGGCCAGTTGACCGCATACCGACGGAAAAACCACGACCAGCGTAAGGCAAAAGAATTGGAAAAAACCTTTGCGATAAATCCGAAAACTCACCGCCAGGATCTGAGCAAAACTGCGATGTTGTAGCGGCGGCCGCGCCGGCCGCGGGGCGCTAGCTGCGGGGGGCGTACCGATATCAAAGAGGCCAGGAATTTCCGCCGCGGTCGTCCAAAGATCGACATTTGCTCGCCGAGCTTCATTTCCGGGAAGCAGCCGGCCCTCCGTTTTCCATTCGCGAAGCGTCTCGATATCCGCAGGACCGTATTCCTTGCCCTGCACGCGCACAATCCATTCTTCGCTCATGTCGCTCATTTAAGCCGGAATGACGTGCAAGACTAGCATCCAGGATTGGAATCCAGCGTTGGATTTTCGAGCAACGACTTTCAAATCCTAATAAACGAGCTAATCCTGTTGTGGGATGAAGCTGCTTTTGGTCGACGGTCATTACTACGTTTATCGCTCGTTTTTCGCGATCCCGAATCTGTCGAACTCGAAAGGCGAACCAACGAACGCAATTTTCGGGTTTACAAAAACGCTGCGGCTGATGGTCAAACACTTGCAACCGGAGTTAGGCGCAGTCGTATGGGACGAAGGTGTGCCGCAGAAGCGAGTGAAATTGCAGCCCGCATACAAGGAGACGCGCAAAGAGATGCCGAAGCCAATGATCCCGCAACTCGACTTTATCCAAAAACTCACGCCCTTGCTGGGTTTTCGAAATATCTCCCTCCCGGATACTGAAGCCGATGACCTGATGGGCTGTTATGCCGTTGCCGCATGCAAGCGGCCCGGGGTGGAAGTTGTCTTGGCGACCAATGACAAGGACTTGTATCAGCTCGTTGGGCCCTGCGTAAAAGTTTACACCACGGCAAAAGCCGATCTGGCGTCGCCCAAGGATGCGTTCGCGTTGTTGAGCGAAGATCAGGTCACTGAAAAATGGGAGGTTCCGCCGAAGCTGATCGGCGACGTCCTCGCATTGACCGGCGATTCAGTCGATAACATCCCCGGAATCGGACTGGGCCGCAAAACTGCGGCGGCACTGGTTCGCGAATTTGGCGGGTTGGAACCGTTGCTGGACAACATCGACAAGGTGAACAGCGCGCGCACCCGCGAGAAGCTAGCCGACGCTCGCGAGCAAATCTTGCAAAACCGAAAAATGGTCGATCTGGATTGCCATATGGAATTGCCTGTACCAATCGATGATCTCCGGATCGCGCCTGATTATCCCGCGCTCATCACAGCGCTGGAGAAGTGCGAGTTTAAATCGCTTCTCCAGGAAGTGCGTGACGAGGCCGCTCGAGTAGGAACTGGCTTGCAGGGAAATCTTCTGTAGCGAGCCGTCTGCGACGGTCACAAGAAATTTCCCGGCGGTTCCAAAAGCCAAGGTGTGATCCCGAAGGACCTTCGAAGCCGCTGGGGAGATTTGGCATAATCGTTTGAGCGCCCGGGATTAACGTCAGACACGGATTTTTCGTAAAAAATTCGAACACGGACCGGGTCGTGCTGTCCAACTCAATAGGTTAAGGCGATTCGGGCGGTAGCACGTTTCTTAGATTCGTTGTTTCTCCTTAGCGTGCGCTGCCCGGATCATTTTTTTTGTCTGATCGCGTACGGCAAAGCAACTACCCCGACGTTTTACGGCGTCCGTTGAGCGGCACGATGGCTCCGATGTCATAGAAAGCGCATGTTAAATTGAAAATTTGCGTGCCTGGCCGATGCATTTATCAAGCCCAGCGTCCAACCCAATTCGATGAAGCCTAATCGCTACGACCCAATCGCCGCCGCACTCAAAGAAGACATCGGTCAAGGTGATATCACGACTGACTTTCTTGTGCCGGAGACGCTGCACGCAGCCGGGCGCATCACCGCGCGTGAAAAAGCGATTGTTGCTGGCACCGGAGCCGCGGCGGAAGTCTTCCGGCAGGTCGATCCATCGATTGAGACCCAGGTCATTCGGCGCGACAGCGACGAAGCTGCTGCCGGGGACGTGATTATCGAGGTCCGTGGCCTTGCACGCTCGATCCTCAAAGCGGAACGGGTCGCATTGAATTTTCTACAGCGCCTTTGCGGTATCGCGACGGTGACCCGCCAATTTGTGGACGCCGTCGGAAACCATCCCGTCAAAATTTTGGATACGCGAAAAACCACTCCCGGGCTGCGGACGCTGGAAAAAGCTGCCGTGCTTGCCGGTGGCGGCAGCAATCATCGTTTTGGTTTATACGACATGGTGCTTGTGAAAGATAATCATCTGACCACCCTTGAGGGACTCTCCAGTTTTGCAGACCGGATTCAGCTGCTTCGCCAGGAGCGACCAAACATCCGAATCGAAGTCGAGGCTGACGATCTGGAACAAGTTCGCGCCTTCGTCGAAATTCAAGGGATAGACGTAATCCTGCTCGATAACATGACGCCTGCTCAAATTCGGGAGGCTGTCGCGCTAAGAAAAGATAATATAGAATTCGAAGCAAGCGGCGGCATCACTCTCAAAAATGTGAACCGCTTTGCGGCCACCGGAGTGGATTATATCTCTGTCGGCAGTCTTACACACGCGGCACGCGCGATCGACATCGGCTTGGAAATGACCCATGTACCCGGTTGAGGCGTTGGATCGTTTGATCGCTAGCGAGATGCAGGCTGGTCTCGGCACAGCCGTGATCGGTCGCCAGATTACTGTGCTCGAGCAAACTGACTCGACCAATGATGCAATTTTACGAATCTCGACGCCAAATTCAGAGGAGGGCCTGGTTCTCTTCGCCGAAGATCAAACCGCCGGGCGGGGGCAGCGAGGTAATCGCTGGGAGTCGACGGCTGGGAAAGGGCTTTGGTTCTCCATTCTGTTACGACCCAGGATTGACATAAACAATTCGCCCCGACTCACCGCCTGGGCGGCCGAAGCTATTTCGGACGTGATCCGACACGAATTTTCTCTCAAAACAACGATCAAACTGCCGAACGATGTTGAGATTGATGGACGCAAGGTTGCCGGCGTACTCGTCGAGATGCGCGCGCAGGAAAAAGCGCAACATCTCGCGGTCGCGGGGATCGGAATTAATGTAAATCAATCGCTTGAAGATTTTCCGAAGGAGCTGCAAGGCCGTGCGATTTCTCTGGCCATGGCGTTGGATCGGCAAGTTGACCGTCGAAAGTTTGCCATTGCCCTTCTGCGCAATCTGGATCGCAGCTACAGAGAGCGTTTTGCCTGATGCGGGTCAGTCGTTAAAAAGGTTACAAAAGTTACATGTAACAAAAGACCAATTCAGGAAAGACCGATGTAACCCTTGTAACGATGTAACGTTTTAACTTTTCATCTGCTCTGCCCACCAGCCCCGATAGACGTGTGGCGAGATTTCCGATGGCTTGATCTCGCTGCGTCCGCCCCAGAAAACGTTCGTGTATGCCACTGGAATGCCGCTCGTGCGAAGATGTCGATCAATGGCCGCTTTGTGATCGAGAAGTAGTTGTTTATCCGTGCCGTGTGCAACGGCCATGATGTTGACGTTCTTAAATTCGGGGCCTGCTTCGCGCCAATAGCAATGAGTGAGGATGTGATGCCGACCGACTTCGCCGCCCGCTTCAATCTCGCGACCAGGCGGCACCGCCCAGTGAAATAGCGCATTGAACCGCGTCACGCGAACACCGCCCGCCGATGGCTTGACATGCTCCAGAAAAGTTGAAAAGCGCCCAATGACCTTTCGCTTATTCAGCTGCTCTGCCACGCGATAAAACTCATCAAGCGAAACACCCGCTTCTTCCGCGCGGGCTGCCCAGAGTGTTGGCTGAATTTCTTCCGGAGCCAATTCGCGCTTAAGCGCGAGCAAAACCTTCCATTCGTGCTCGCTAAGATCGACAACTTGCACCGGAATCATTTTTGCCGGTTGATCTGCCTTGCTGCCGGCCTCGATTGTTTTTCGGCGAACGTGGCCAACGCCCAGAGTAAAAATTCCTTTCGCCGGCATGACCCGGAAACGTTCCGCGCCGACTTTGTTCGCCAGCAATTCGCAATGGCGCTGCAGCGAAAATCCGTGCGGTACTTTCACTGTTGTCCATAATTTGTAATCCGACCCGGCGCGGATCGTTTCGGTAGAGCGCAGGACCACGTGACCCGAAAAAGGATCGCGTTGAAACATCCAGTCGAAGGCGGCATCGATCCTAGTTTCTGGAACCTTCCACGCCACGAGCGCGCCATCAGCCAGATTGGTCGCCAGCAGCGTTTGCCGGACGCGGCGGATCGTTCTAGCGCGTAGCATCGCGACAATGCGTGCCATCACAACATCGACATCTACGCCTGAGTGTCGCGCAATTTCCTCGAAGGGCTGGCGCGCGAAGCCTTCGATCTTGTCCTCCGAGACTGCAAGAATCTTTGCGTTGATTGGATCGTTGTGCTCGACCGGTAGCATGTGGATTAATCCGCCTGTCGATTCCTGTTGTCCAATCACGGGCTTCGCCACACGAAAAGCCGAATCGATTCAACCGGTTCGCCCTTTAAGTCCCGCAGCAGGAGAGAACGGCAAGAAAATGGCAGCTCGAACCGACCAGGACGAACAAGTGCCAGATGAAATGACTGTAGCGCAGGCGTTGATTGACAAAAAAGAGCACACCCGTGGTGTAGGCAATTCCGCCCGCCACAAGCCAAAACAGTGCAGGGAACGGAATTGCCAACGTCATCGGGCGAGCCGCAAGAAGCGCCAGCCACCCGGTGCCGAGATAAAGAGTCATCGAAAGTTTCGGATGCTGCGAAGCCCCGCGCGTCGTCTTCAAGAACACGCCAAAAATCGCGAGTGGCCAAACAAGTGCGAGAATGGTGGATCCCCAGAACCCGCGAAGCGGGCCAAGTGTGAACGGCGTGTAGGTACCGGCAATCAATAAAAAGATCGCCGAGTGGTCTAACACGTGCAGGATGGATTTCCCGCGCGTTTGCGGCCAGGCGTGGTAAAGCGTTGATCCGAGATACAACATTGACAACGTGACCACAAAAATCACCGTGCCGAGAAAAAAACCGGGCGGACTACGACGCGCTTCCAGCAAAAGAATTGGCGCGCCGATTAATGCGGCGCACAATCCAATTCCGTGACTGATGCTGTTCGCCAGTTCTTCGCCAGCGGATTGCATCCGTTTCGGTGAAACACGCAGTTCATCAGTCATCTTCATGGCAGATGTGGCTCGGGCACGTTGAACTATTGCTCCAGATGTTGTTTTCGTTCTTCTACAATTTGTCGCAATCGTTGCTGCTGATCCGACCGAAGGATCGGATTCATTCGTTCTTGCGCACGATCGAGAATTCCTTCTATCTCACGTAAATCCAGTGCACGCAGGTTGCGCAACTCGTTGTCCGCTTGCTGCATGATCGGGCTGAGTTTCTCATCCTGCTCTGGCGTGAGATGCAAACGTGCGCGCCAGCGATCCATCAAGGCCGTTCCAGGTGGAGTCTCACTTCGACGCCCCATCTCGTATTTCATCGCGCGGATCGCGAGAAAGCCACCGGTCACCCCGCCCGCAACAAAGATTGCAATCAGCGTCAAAACGACTTTCCATCGCTTTACCGCGTTCATGGTTACAAAAAACAAAGAGAAAGCACTAAAAGCGATCTTTTTCGATGCGGTCGGCACGCTCTTTTATTTAACCAGGACAGTTGGCGATCATTACGCGCTCGTCGGCAGAGAGGTGGGGCTGACGCTCGATGCGCAGGAGCTCGATCACGCGTTTTACACCGCTTGGAAGCAGATGCCACTGCGCCCCGCCATCGACGGGCCGCGGAACGACGATGACAAAGGTTGGTGGCGCCAACTGGTTTATCTAGTGCTTTGTCAGGTCGCCCCTTCGCTACGCGAACCTGATCGCGATAATTTTTTTGAAATCGCTTACGAACACTTCGCGGAAGCCGGCGTGTGGGAATTGTATCCCGAGGTTGTTGACGTCTTGGAGAAACTGCAGCCGCGCTTTCAGCTCGCGGTCATCTCAAATTTCGATGGGCGCTTGCGGTTCATCCTCGAGCACCTCGGCATCTCGAAATATTTTGCGCACGTGCTTGTCTCCAGCGAGATCGGCGCAGATAAGCCCGATCCAGAAATCTTCCAGCGTGCTCTCAAGGTCATGGGTCTGAAACCGAGCGAGGTACTGCACGTTGGCGATGATTCAGAACGGGATTGGGAAGCGGCGAGCTCCGCCGGTTTGTCGATTTTTCGATTAGATCGACAAAAGAATTCGCTGCGCGATTTGCTGGCGGCTTTGACCACGAATGGACACGAATGAACACGAATCAATGAAGAGCAACTATGTCCGGTACGCATTCTCCTGTGCCTATAGCCTTGCGACGATGTTCGATGTGGATTAGAGAAATCCTCTCCCTGGGGTCGGTAGCTCAATCGGTAGAGCAGCGCCCTTTTAAGGCGTTGGTTCCGGGTTCGAGTCCCGGCCGACCCAATTTTGTCTCGCACGCAGGCGTGCTAACCGCAGTTAGCAGGATAAGCTAGCGAGCGACTGGTCATGATCTCTCATAAATACAAGTGCATCTTCGTTGAGGTGCCCAAAACGGGCTCGACCAGCGTCAGAGCCATTCTCGGCAAAGCATGGAAACCGCATCTAAATTTATGGCAGATCAAAAACCAGATGGAGACATATTGGACGCGCTATGGCGGAAGAAAAAACCGGATTCTCGAGGCTCTGTATTTGTTGCTTCCGGAGGAACGCCGGAGAGAGATCGGACAAAAGCAATTTGAGACCTACTTTAAATTCGGATTCGTTCGTAACCCATGGGACCGCATCGTCTCCCTGTACGAGCGCACCGAAGCCTTACAGCTGCGGGACAAAATGACTTTCGATGAATTTGTTGATTGGATCCATTACAGCAGCGCCACGTGCATCCATTCCTCCCCGCACCGTTATCAGCTTGATTGGTTCGTGGATCCGAACGGCAATGTGCTCGCCGACTTCATTGGGAAATTCGAACGGCTCGACGAAGACTGGGCTTTTGTTGCGCAGAAGCTCGGCATCACTGAGAAACTGCCGCATCGAAGAGTCAATCCGCGGGCGCGGCACTATACAGAATATTACAATGCACGGACTCGAGAGGTGATCGCAAACAAGTTCAAAGTGGATATCGAGCGTTTTGGCTATGAGTTCGCCGGATAAGATCAAGGCGATCGTTCTCAGCTGCGATCGATATCGGGTGATGACGCAGCACCTGATTGTGCAATACGAGCGATTGTGGCCAGATCATCCGTTCGTCTTTCATATTCCTTATCAAGAGCTGGGCGGCGTCGATAGCGAACGGATCAAATATCACACGTCGCCTGCAGATATTAAGGGAACGGTCTTGCATTTACTTGCGAACATCGATGATGAGGAATGGATTTACTGGTGCGTCGACGACAAATATCCGATTCAGCTCGTCACCAACAAAATTGCGAGCCTGATTTCCCACGCCATGCGTTCGCCAG
>WNGJ01007485.1_pt1 | contig 11616 bp, 12 predicted proteins | sample 5400611 | NCBI WGS metagenome assembly WNGJ01 (sample SAMN13153375, study PRJNA577476) | soil metagenome | isolation source: 40 cm soil or saprolite under Garry oak tree replicate 1 | place: USA:California | collected 2016-06-15 | reverse complement strand
GATCGCTGGCGCCGGCTCCAGGCCATGCGCGCGGGAACGCACCGCCCGACCCATGCGCCGCAAGCTCTGGCCCAAACGTGAGGAGATCGCGGCGAGGTGAAGAGCCATGCGTTTCCGCGCGTCTTCCCGGCGCGATGCGCTTGTCACGTCCGACGCCCGCCGCCACGTCTGCAAACAGCCTGCCAAATCCGAGAGGTTGTGCTGGAGCTGCTGCAGCGCGAATCCCGACGCGAAGATGCGCTCTCGCTCGTCCGCCGGAAGGCCTTGCATCAGACTCTCGGTCCGGCTGGACGAGATTTGGCACATGTACGCCGCAACAGCGCGATCCACGGATTCGGTCGAGGGTCCGTCGTGCCGAGCCGTGAGCGCAGTTGCGCTCGCAAGGAGATAATCGCGCGCGCTCGCCCCTATCTGCGCCAGCCGGGGCACCAGAGTTGCCGCCAACGGATCCGGGAGCGGTGCGGACGCGGCGCGCCCGATCATCACGAGGTCGTGGCGCAGGCGAAGCAGGGTTCGCGCCAACGCTGCCGGGTCGGGCTCGGGCGCAAGATGAACCAGGCGCTCCGGTTTGGCCTCGCCGGCAATTTCGGCGAAGGCATGTACGGCGTCGCCGATGTCGTCCTGAAGGCGCACATTGTCGCCGGGATTCCGTTTGGTACCAAAGCCGGTCATGACGGCAGGCAGTACTTGTGCCATGTGCTCCAGCACGCGACCGGCTTCCTCCAATCCCAGCTTATGAGCGCGCGCGGGCAAGACCAGGAGCGAGACCGCTATCGCGATAATCCCGCCGACGGCGACGCCAAGCGAGCGATAGACGGCTAACTCGATTGCTGTTTCGCCGAGCTGGGTCGAGATCATGAGCACCAGGACCGCCGTGACCGGCGCGGCACGAAAGCTTGGGCTGACGGCTGCGGCATAGGCCAGCGGAGCGACCGCAAGGGCGAGCACGCCGGCCAATGCGAGCACGGTTGCATGCGGCACCATCGCCGCGACCGCGCCGGCGTAGACGGCTCCGCCGAGCGTCCCGACGATGTAATCCGCGGCCGATTTGAGCGATCCGCCCACGCTCGTTTGGATCACCATGACGGCCGTGAGGACGGCCCACAGCCCATGCATCGGAACAGCGAGGACGTGCGCCAGGCCGAAGGCCAGAAGCGCGTTGACCGTCGCTTGCAGGCAAAACCGCAGGCGTGGCTTATCGAGCAGGCGGTCGAGACAGGTCACGTCGCACTCCCCGGCCTGAAGCTGCGCTCAATGGTCCGGCCGCTGACCTTGAGCCGATCGTCCTATGTTGACGATGCCAACTTTTAGGCCTTCAAGTTGTCGCTGTCAACATCATCACGGAACAGTGATCGACCTGCCCGAGTTGACAGCGACAACTTTGGAGTGCTAGGTAACGTCCGACATAGTTCGACCGCGATGCCCAGGCTCCCATCCACCAGCTGCGAGCGCCCTTACCACCACGGCGACCTACCCCGCGCCGTCGTCGCGGCCGCGCTCGAGATCCTGAGCGAGACGCAGAGTCACGAGTTTTCGTTGCGCGAACTCGCCCGGCGCGCCGGCGTCAGTCACAACGCCCCTTACAAGCACTTCGCCGACAAGCGCGAGTTGTTGGCAGCGGTCTCGGCGGCCGGCTTCGAGGCGCTGACGGAGCGCATGAGTGTTGAAGCCGCGAAAGCAAGTAACCCCCGCGCAGGACTGATGGCGGTTCTGCGCGCCTACATCCACTACGGCGTCGACAATCCGGCGCTATACCGGCTGATGTTCGGCGGCTACCTGAGCGGGCCGGATGCCGGCCGCCCCGCGATCGAGCGAGCGGCGGCCGAGACGGCCAGGGCGCTGCTTGCCGGCCTGATCCGAGACGGCGCTCTCGGGCACGCGATTCCGGATACCCCACGAAACGAACGCAAGATCGCGGGGGCCATTCTGACGTGCTGGTCCCTCGTCCACGGCCTTACGCAATTAATAGCTGACGGGCTCGTCGGCCCGGGAAAAAAGTCCGGCGAAATATGTGAAACCCTGGTCAAAGGGATGCTCGATGGGCTGACGGTCAGGTGCCCGACCTTGCCACTCGGCGCCTGGGTAGGACCTCAGACCTAATAGCCCTTCTGTCGTGACGATTATGTCTCCTCCTGGCAGTTCTCGGACCTGCCGAGATGTCTGCTATATGGCCGCTTTCGGGGGCAAAGCGGACATGATTGTTGTCGAATTGGCGGCAAGCGGATGTGCGAGCGCCAACTGGCCTGCAGCACTTTTTATCGGTAAGTTGCGGTTTATACTTGAGCTGTTTGAATAATGATGAGTACAAAATAGTATAGGGCGGCACCAATTTTACGAATGATGTGCTCTACCAGCTGAGCTATTGCAGCATCTCGCAGGCTTGCCCGGGATATAGCGCAGATGGGGCGCCCCGGTAAGGCGGGCGCGAAGCTCTTAGGTGAGCTTCAGGAGCGTCGCAAGGGTTCCGATCGCCACAACCAGCATGGCGCCAAACCTGACCGTGAGCCGGAGGGTCTGCGTCTCGATGCTGTTTTGCAGCTTCTGTTCCGTCGCCAGTAGATCTTGCTTTAGCGCTAACAAATCGGACCTTGTTGCAAGCTCCGCCATGATGAAGTCCCGCGCCGCTTCCGCATGCGCCTCGGCTTGATTCTGGGGCACGCCGTTTTCGCGCAGCCTTTTGGCGTACCCCAGGCTATCGAAAGTGTAGACCATTGTAGATCTCGCCTGAACCCCACCCGCTGCTTATCAGAACAAATGAAGAACATCCGAGTCAAGCCAAAACAAACCCTCTTGGCGGTCGGGGCTGGCTTGACAGTACGTAAGCTATGGCTTACCGTAAGCCATGACTTACCATACTGCACTAGCCGCCCTGGCCGACCCAACGCGGCGGGCGGTGTTCGAGCGGTTGCGGACGGGGCCGCGCTCGGTCAAGGCGATCGCCCACGGCATGCCGGTCAGCCGGCCGGCGGTGTCGCAGCATCTCAAGGTTCTCAAGGAGGCCGGCCTGGTGGCCGATCGGCCGGAAGGAAATCGCCGCGTCTACCACGTCGATCCCGACGGGCTCGGCGCGTTGCGCGGGTGGCTCGATCAGTTTTGGGACGCGGCGCTCGCGGCGTTCCAGGCGGAAGTGGAAGCGAGCGCGAGCAAGGAGAAGGAGTCCCCATGACCATCGCTGTGAGGATCGCGCCGGTGCGCAAGAGCCTTCGCGTCGACGCGCGGCCAGAACGCGCCTTCGACGTGTTCACCGCCGGGCTCGGGCGCTGGTGGCCGCTCGATCATGGCATCGGCAAGACACCGCGCAAGGCGGTCGTCATGGAGACGCGCCTCGGCGGCCGCTGGTACGAACAGGCGGAAGACGGCACGGAAACGAACGTGGGCAGGATCATCGTGTGGGAGCCGCCGCGCCGTTTCGTCATGACCTGGGACATCAACAGCCAGTGGAAGCCCGACACGACGGTGAGCTCGGAAGTCGAAGTTCAATTCATTGCCGACGGCAATGCCACGCGCGTGGAGCTGGAGCATCGCAAGTTCGAGCGGATGGGCGCCGAGGGCGGCGAGAAGATGCGCAAGGACGTCGACGGCGGCTGGCCGGGCCTGCTCGATCTGTTCAAGAAGGCAGCCGAGGGCGCGTGAGGACCGCTCACCTTTTCCAACCATCACAACGCAACGCACAGGAGCAAACAATGACGATCGAACTCTACGCCTTCCCGCCCAGCCCGCGCGCCTTCAAGGTGATGGCGCTCGCCAATCATCTCGGCCTCGACTGGACCTTGCGGCCGATCGACTTGGTCAAAGGCGAGCAGAGAGCGCCGGAATACGCCGCGCTCAATCCCAACATGCGCATGCCGACGTTGAAAGACGGCGACTTCGTGCTGTGGGAATCGGGCGCCATTCTCCAGTATCTCGCCGGCAAGAAACCGGAGAGCGGACTATTGCCCACCGACGAGACCGGCCGGCTCAACGTCACGCGCTGGCAGTTCTGGGACATGAGCCACTGGGATCCGGCCTGCGCGATCTTTCTGTTCGAGAACGTGGTCAAGGCGGTGGTGCTCAAGAGCGGCGAGCCCGACCAGGCCCAGCTGGAGAAAGGGGCGGAGCTGTTCCACCGCGCCGCCAAGGTTCTCGACGCTCAGCTTAAGCGCAACAAATATGTCGCCGGTGATCGCCTCACGGTCGCCGACTTCTCGATCGGCGCCCCGCTGCATTACGCCGCCATGGCGCGGCTGCCGCTCGAGTCCTATCCGGAGATCACCCGCTGGTACGGCACGGTGCGGGCGCTCCCTGCGTGGCAGAAGACCCTCGCGCAATGCGCGCCGGCCGCTGCCGCCGCGTGACCTTGCGGAGCCCGAAAGCGACGAAGCAATCCAGGCGCTCTGCTGGATTGCTTCGCTCGCAATGATCTTCGAGGGACTACGCGAGTTTCAGAATCGTCGCCACGGCAGCGATCGCGACCACGAGCATGGTCCCGAGGCGCACGGTCATGCGCAATGCGAAGATTTCGAGCGCGGCATCCAAGTCGCGTTTCGTTAGCGGCTCCCCCCTTGAAGCTCCTCGCATTTCCGTCCCTGCATTGAACAAAACGCGAACAAAGCCGCGTGTCAAGCCTGTCGTCAAAATTGCGTTGCCAAGCCGGTTCATTCTCCCGACACTGCGGACCAACAATGCGGCCGCGTCCAAGGACGACGGCCATTCCACAGGGAAACATCATGGCGGTAGACGGAACCTGGAACCTCACCATGGAAACGCCGATGGGCGAGCGCGCCTCGACCCTGGTGGTGAAGGTCGCGGGCGGAAAGCTCGAAGGCACCCAATCGGCGGAAGGCCAGACGGCGCAGATTTTCGAGGGCAGGATCAACGGCAACGACCTGGGCTGGAAGGTGTCGATCACCCAGCCGATGCCGCTCACGCTCGATTTCTCCGGCACGGTCGACGGCGACGCCATGACCGGCAGCGTGCAACTTGGGATGTTCGGCAGCTCGCCGTTCCGCGCCAAACGCGCGTGAACTTCCTCTCCCCGCAAGCGGGGAGAGGTGAAGCATCACGACCGGAAGATCGCGGTAAGCCTGCGCCAGCCATCGTCGTGCGGCTCGCGCTCCTCCTCGGCTTCGCGTTCGGCGTCAGGGCCGGGATCGTCGGGCGCATGCACCAGCGGAATGATCGGCGCCTGCGGCTCCGGCCCGTCGCGGCGCAGGCTGGGTACACGCGCCGCCGGCGCGGGCGGCGGTTCCTGCGGCGGCGGCTCGGGCGCGGCCGGCGGCGTTGGGCCGATCGCGGCCGGCGTGTGACCTTCGATCATGCCGCCCTCGACGACGACTTCCTCGACCGGCACCTTCCACTGGAACGCGTCGAGCCGGCCGCTCACCGGCGAGACCGGCATCCAGCGATCTGAGACAAAGCCGTCGGCGGTCCAGGCGGGATCGTGCCGCGCGTGCAGCGCACGCCCCATCCATTCGCGCGCGCGACCCGCGTCGCCGGTGAGTTCCTCGAGTTCGGCCATCAGCATCGCGACGCGCTGAGTGGGCGCGGCGATCAGCGGCGCAAGCGCCGTGCGCGCGATCCCGAGTTCGCGCGCGTCGAGCGCGGCGCGGGCGAGCGCCAGCGCGCCTTCCACGTGGCCCTCCGGATGACGCACCAGCGCCTGGATGCGCTTGAGCCGGTCGCGCGCGGAATCGGAGATGCGCACGTGCGCGTAGGCGTCGGCGAGATCGGGATGCGGGTTCGCGCGCCACGCGGTCTCGATGATCTTGGCGGCCTTGCGCGGCTCGCCGGTTTCCGCGAGCAGCCGTCCGGCGAGCACCGCCGCCGGGACCAGATCGGGCGCCAGCCGCGCCGCCTCGAGCGCGAGCGTCTTGGCGCGCTCGCGTTCATGCTCCTGCGCAGCCATGGCGCGGGCGGTGAGCAGCACGGCGCGCAGGCGCCGGTGCGCCGCCTTGTCGAGGAGGCCGCTCGCCCGGTTTGCCTCGAGGCACTCGAGCGCGCCCTCCCAATCGGCCGCGGCGCAGCGGAACTCGAGCACCGCCTCGCCGGCCCACGGCAGCGCCGGCGCAGCCCGCGCCGCCTCCTCGGCAAACTGGCGCGCGGCCGCCGTGTCGTGGCGCCGCTGCGCCTCCACGTAAAGCCCGTGCAGGGCAAGAAGCCGTGTATCGGGGCGCGCCGCCATGGCGCGGAACGCCGCCTCGGCGGCGCCGCGGTCGCCATTGAGCTGCGCGGTCTGGGCGGTCAGCAGGAGCGCGAGCGGCTCGCCCGGCGTGTTGCGCAGCGCCTCGGCGGCGAAGCGGTGCGCCGCGCGCGCGTCGCCCGCGCCGATCGCGACAAGCCCGCGCGAGATCGCGGTGAAGCCGCGCCGGCGCCGGCGCTCCGCGAGCGCCGCCGAGGCGCGGGCGGGCGCGCGCATGAGGCCGCGCAGCAGCGACCAGAGCGCGATCGCGAAGGCGATGACCGCCGCGATCACCACCGCCGCCACCATCACGGACGTTTCGATGCGCAGGCCCTGCCAGGTGATGGCGACGTCGCCCGGTCGGTCGGCGAGCCATACGGCGGCGAGCGCGAGGACGACGATGAGGACGAGAAACAGGGCGACGCGGATCATCGGGGCGGGACGCTCAAATGCATTTTACGGGAATTGGGTACCGGTTTTCCGTGGAGAATGCGACCGAATAGAATCACTAAGGTGAAGTCTTGGCGAGGGCCGCGAGCGAGTTAGCGGCAAGCTGCCGCGCGGCCTCGACGGCAGTGGTGCGCGCCTTCGCGGCCTTGATCCAATCGGCGGCGGGCGCCTGCACCGATGGCGGCAGGCGCTCGACCTCGAGAAGTGCGCCCGCGATGTCGCCGCGGTGTGCCTTGGCCCCGGCGCGCGCCAGCGCCGCGGCCGGATCGTCGCCCGGCGCGTCGCCCACCGGGCGCACGCGCACGAGGCGCTCGGCATTCGCCTGCAGCCGGCCGAGGACGCCGCCGTCGTGGCTCGCCGGCACCGCGGCGGCGCTTATCGCCGGCTCGACTTTGTCGAAATCCCGCGCCAGCGCATCGGCACTCGGCACGCCGGCCGCCGCGAAAGCTTCGAGCGGCGCGAGCGCGGCGGCATCGGCGCCGAGCGCCTTGGCGGCGGCAAGCTCCGCCGTGAACGGCGTGGCGCGCTCGACCGCCGCGCGCAGCGCCCCGGCCACGAGCGCGAGGCGCACCGCACGGTCGGCAGAGGCGCCGGTCATCGATTGCTCGACGCGCTGGTCGGTCGTGCGCTCGGCGTGCTCGAGCGCGGCAAGGCGCGCGGTGAGCGCCTCGACCTCCTTGCGCAGCGCGTCGTTCGCATCGGCACCGCTCGACTTCGCGACCGCATCGGCGCGTTCGCGCGCGTCGCGCGCGGCCGCCGTGCTGTCCTCGATGCGCTTGCGCAAGTCCGCGAGGGTGTCGCCGAGCGCGCGCTGCATGCTCTCGGCCGCGGAAAGCCGCGCGAGCACCGCCGGGTCGGTCGGCGCGGAGCGCGGCGTCGCAAGCGCGCTTTCGGCGCGGTTGAGCCGGTCGTCGAGGCGGCGCAGCCCCGCGTCGATCACATCGACCCGCGTGCGCAAATCGTCGACCGCCTTGGCGTCTGCCGCCGCCGGCTTGCCGGCGAGCCCGCGCACCTGGGCATCGAGCGCGTCCACTTTGCCGGCAAGCGATGCGTCGCGGCTCAGATACCCACTGAGCAGCCATAGGGCCGTGGCGATCACCGCTACGGCGATGACACCGGCGATGCCGGCGGCGATCCACGGGCGCGAGGCGCCGCGGGACGAGGGCGAGGGTGCAGGGGGCGCCGGAGGTTCGCGCGGCGGTTCGCGGCTCGCGCTCGCAGGCGCTTCCGCCGGCGCGGGGTCTGGTTCGGGGCGTGCCGGCTCGTCGGCGGCACCAGTACTGCTCACTGTTTCGGGCGACGGCTCCGACGCCGCGGCGGTCTCGGGAGTGGGATTCGTCATCGGTTCGCTTGCGACCTCGCTCGCCGTCCCGTCGATGGTGGGCGGCGGCCGGCGGCGCCGATTGCCCGGCGGCCGCCCGCTCGCCGACCCCTCGCGTTCGTCGCTCATCTTGCGGGTTCTCCTGCTGCGCCTGCCTACAGCGCCGCGCCCGCCGCGGCAATGCGGCGTGGGCTCCCGCTCTCCGCTTGCGGGGGAGAGGACCTTACGCGGAGCCGACGAGATCCAACAAAGCCGCCTCTTCTGGCCTTGCAGCAATCCGGATGTTCGCGGCGCCGGCTTGTGCGAGCGGCGCGGCGACCTGCGGCGACAAACAAAAATGCGTCAGCGCGAGCGCGCGCTCGCGCAAGCTGGCGGCGCCGGCACATCGCAGAAAGGCTTCCGCGCTGCGGGGCGAATAATGCAGCACGCCGTCGATTGCGCCCGCCGCGATTGCTTGCTCGGCTTCGCGCGGCACGCGTTCCGCCACGGCCGCCCGGTACACGATGGCGGTGCGCACCGTCAGGCCCTGCGTCGCGAGTGTCTGCGCGAGATCAATGCTGCGGTCTGCGCCGGCAAGGTAGAGCAAGGGCCGTGCGGCGCCGGCGAGTTCCTGCGCGACGATCCTGATCAAGTCGTGCGCATTGCCCTCGGCGGAGTGCGCGACGGCAAAACCGACGGCGCGCGCGGCCTCGGCGCTGCGCCGGCCGACCGTGTAGAGCGGTAGGCTGCGCAGTTCGGCGAGCCGCGCATGCCCGGCCACCGCGCGCGCCGCGTTTGCGCTTGTCGTGAGGACTGCCGCGAACGGTCCTGGTCCGAACTCGGCGGCGAGCGGCTCGATCTGCAGCAGCGGCGCCAGCATCACGGAATGGCCGCGCGCGCGCAACAGCTGCGCGGTGCGTTCGCCGTCCTCCTGCGGCCGGGTAATGAGCAGCCGCATCAGAGCATGATCCCGAAAAGTGGGCACCGGTTTTCGGAAAAGATCATGCTCAAAGAATAAGCTAAAGCGGGATGACGATTCGAAGAAAAGTCATCCCGCTTTAGGCGGGGCGAAGAAATCGGCGGGGGCCAGGCACTTGAGTTCGCGTCCGGCCTCCGCCCCGATCGCCGCCGCGTCCTCGCGCGATCCGCCGCACGCGGTCTCGTGGGCCTCGCTGCCGTCGGGCCGCAGGATCAGCCCGCGGAATTGCAGCGCCTGCGCCGCCACCACCGCATGTCCGGCGATCGGCGTGCGGCACGAGCCGTCGAGCACGGCGAGGAACGCGCGCTCGGCTGTGAGTGCCACACTTGTATCAGCGTGATCGACGGCCGCGACGAGGTCGCGCACGCGCGCATCCGCCGCGCGGGTTTCGATCGCGATCGCGCCCTGGCCGACCGCCGGGAGAAATTCCTCGATCGGCAGGATCGCGGTCGCGGCCTGCGCGAGCCCGAGCCGCTTGAGGCCGGCGAGTGCCAGAAGCGTTGCATCGGCCACGCCTTCGGCGAGCTTGCGCAGCCGCGTCTCCACATTGCCGCGGAAGTCGACGACCGTGAGATCCGGGCGCAACCGGCGTACCTGCGCCTGACGCCGCAGCGACGACGTGCCCACCACGCTATCGGCCGGAAGCGCCGAAAGACCAGCCGCCTTCCTGCTGATGAAGGCGTCGCGCACGTCCTCGCGCTCGAGGCATGCCGTCAACACCAGTCCGTCCGGCAGCACGGTCGGCATGTCCTTGGCCGAATGCACCGCAAGGTCGATCGCGCCGTCGATCAGCGCCTGCTCGATTTCCTTGGTGAAGAGGCCCTTGCCGCCCGCATCGGCGAGCGGCCGGTCCTGGATCAGGTCGCCGGACGTGCGGATGGCCCGCATTTCGATCGCGTCAGGCGCCCAGCCGTGCGCGGCGGCGAGGCGCTCGCGCACCGCGCGCGCCTGCGCTAGCGCCAGGGGGCTGCCGCGCGTGCCGATGCGCAGCATGATCGACGCTTGTGCCATCCCGCTGTTATAGACCATCCGCCATGCTCGTGCTCGGCATCGAGACCACCTGCGACGAGACCGCGGCGGCGGTGGTGCGCCGCGATGATACCGGCCTGGGCGAAATCCTCTCCAACGTCGTGCTCTCGCAAATCGCCGAGCACGCCGCGTTCGGCGGCGTGGTGCCGGAGATCGCCGCGCGCGCCCACGTCGAGGTGCTCGATCGCGTCATCGCCACCGCGATGAAGGAGGCGAAGGCTGATTTTTCTTCGCTCGCCGGCATCGCGGCGGCCGCCGGCCCGGGCCTGATCGGCGGCGTCATCGTCGGGCTCACCACCGCCAAGGCGATCGCGCTCGTCGCCGAAAAGCCGCTCGTCGCGGTCAATCATCTCGAGGCGCATGCGCTCACGGCGCGGCTCACCGACGGCGCGGCGTTTCCCTATTGTTTGTTCCTCGCCTCGGGCGGCCACACCCAGATCGTCGCCGTGCTCGACGTCGGCCGGTACGAGCGCCTCGGCACCACGCTCGACGACGCCATCGGCGAGGCTTTCGACAAGACCGGCAAGCTCCTGGGCCTTCCCTATCCCGGTGGGCCCGAAGTCGAGCGCCGGGCGGCGCAGGGCGACGGCGCGCGCTTTACCTTGCCGCGCCCGATGCTGGGACGCGCCGAGCCCGATTTCTCCCTCTCCGGCCTCAAGACCGCGCTGCGGCTCGAGGCGGAGAAGATCGCGCCGGTGTCGGCGCAGGACGTGGCGGATTTGTGCGCCTCGTTCCAGCAGGCGATCGTCGACGTGGTGATGGACCGCGTCGGCGCCGGGCTGCGGCTGTTCCGCGAGCGCTTCGGCGGGCCGACCGCGCTCGTCGCCGCCGGCGGCGTCGCCGCCAACCAGGCGATCCGGCGCGCGCTCAACCGCGTCGCGATCGCGGCCGGCACCGTGCTCGTCGTCCCGCCGCCGGCGCTGTGCACCGACAACGGCGCGATGATCGCCTGGGCCGGCGCCGAACGCCTTGCGCGCGGCATGAGCGATACGCTCGCCGCCAGCCCCCGCGCGCGCTGGCCGCTCGATGCCCCGCGCCCTGCCTCGGCCACGCCATGACCCTCGATCACATCGCGGTGCTGGGCGCGGGCGCGTGGGGGACGGCGCTCGCCAACGTCGCCGCGCGCGGCGGGGCGCGCGTGTCGCTGTGGGCGCGCGATCCGGCCGCGGTCACGACCATGGCGGTGAGCCGCGAAAGCCGCGGCCTGCCGGGGTTCCGCATCGATGATCGCGTGATCCCGACATCCAGAATCGCCGAAGCGCTCGCCGCCGATGCCGTACTGCTCGCCGTGCCGGCGCAAGCGTTGCGCAGCGTGGCGGCGCTCGCGGCCGCGGTGCGCGCGGGCACGCCGGTCGTCGCCTGCGCCAAGGGCATCGAGCGCGGCACGCGCAAATTCATGACCGAGGTGATTGCGGAATGCCTGCCGCAGGCGGTGCCGGCGATCCTCTCGGGGCCAGGTTTCGCGGAGGACGTGGCGCGCGGCCTGCCCACGGCGGCAACGCTTGCGGCACACGATGAGGCGGTGGCCCAGGCGCTGGCGCGCGCGGTCAGCTCACCGACTTTCCGCCCCTATCATTCGACCGACGTGCGCGGGGTCGAGATCGGCGGCGCCGCCAAGAACGTGCTCGCCATCGCGGCCGGCATCGTCGCCGGGCGCAAGTTGGGCGCCGGCGCGCTCGCCGCGCTCACCACCCGCGGCTT
>WNGJ01007482.1_pt1 | contig 11617 bp, 12 predicted proteins | sample 5400611 | NCBI WGS metagenome assembly WNGJ01 (sample SAMN13153375, study PRJNA577476) | soil metagenome | isolation source: 40 cm soil or saprolite under Garry oak tree replicate 1 | place: USA:California | collected 2016-06-15 | reverse complement strand
CGCGGATGTCCACCGTGTGGGTCGGCGTCATCGCGACGAACGGGAGATCCGGCAGTAGCGGCGAGGCGTTGAAGAACAGGCGCGCGGCGGCGTGTGGCGAGCCGCGGTCGGGATACTGATCCGCCAGCGCCGCGCGATGGAAACCGCGCACCGCATAGAAAGACGCAGCGCGGTGATCGTCGTGCTCGCTGCCCGCGCCCTCCGGTCCGAAGGTGCACATCGCGTCGGGTCTGATCTCGCGGATGAGCTGCACGACATCGGCGGTCACGCGGTCGGCGGGCGACGTCGCAAGACCGCCGTCGGGCCACTCGAGGAGACGCGCATGGGTGAAGCCGATGATCTTCACGGCCTCGCGCCACTCCCTGCTGCGCTCGGCCGCGAGCTCGGCCGGCGTCCACGTCGCGCGCTCCTTGCCGAACCACATGCCCGCGTCGCCACGAGTGAGCGTGAGCAGCGCCGTCGTGTGACCGGCAGCCGCGAGCTTCATCGCGGTGCCGGCGATGCCGAACGATTCGTCGTCGGGATGCGCGTACACGAAGAGGACGGTGCCGATGGCGCCACGTTAGCGTGAAGCGCGAAGTGGCGCGCTCGGACCACGACCGGCGGATCGCGGAGATGTTCGATCGCGTCGCGCCGCGGTACGACGCGCTCAATCGCATCCTCTCCGGCGGACGCGACGTGGGCTGGCGGCGCCGTGCGATCGCGCTCGCGCGCCTCGGCCCGCGCGACGTCGCGCTCGATGTCGGCGTCGGCACCGGTGACCTCGCGTTCGGGCTGCTCGACGCGTCCGATCCCTCCGCGCGCGTGATCGGCGTGGATGTCTCTCCGCTCATGCTCGAGGCCGCGCGCCGGCGTGCCGAGGAACGCGGCGAGCGGCGCTTCGCGGCGGCGCGGGCGACGGCGGACGGACTCCCGTTCGGGGATGGTTCGTTCGAGCGCATCGTCGCCGCCTTCGCGGTGCGCAACTTCGGCGATCTCGCGGTCGGCCTGCGCGAGATGCGTCGCGTGCTCCGACCCGGCGGTCGCGCCGTGATCCTCGAGCTCTCCACACCGCCGAACCCGGTCGTCGGCGTCGCGTACCGCCTCTACTTCCATCGGCTCTCGCCGCTCATCGCGGCGACGCTCGGCGGAGATGCCGCGGCGTACCGCTACCTGCCGCGCTCGGTCGCCGCGTTCCCGAACGCGGAGGGACTCGCCGTGCGTATGCGCGATGCGGGTTTCGCGCGGGTACGCTACGAACGGCTGAACCTGGGCATCGCCGCGATCCACGTCGGGGAGGCGTGATGGATTTCCAGGCGGCGCGCCTCATGGTCTACGACGCGGCGGCGAAGCTCGATCGCGGCGTTCGCGTGTCGCGTGAGGCCGCGATGGTGAAGGTGTACGCATCCGAGCTCGCGAATCGTGTCGCCGACCGCGTGCTGCAGATCAACGGTGGGATGGGCTGCATGAAGGACTCGCCGGTGGAGCGCGCGTATCGTGACGCTCGCATCCTCCGCATCTACGAGGGGACCAGCGAGGTGCAGCGCATGATCATCGCGGAGGAGCTGCTCAAGGCGTAGAGGGGAAGGGTGAGATGGCGAAGAAGATCGCGGTCCGAGCCAAGGACGCGGCACCGCTTGCCGGACGCCCGTGGACGAGGAGCTACGACCCCGGCGTCCCCGCCACGCTCAGCTACCCCGACGTGACGCTCCACGCGTTGCTCGACGACGCCGCCGAGAGCTACCCGAACGCGGTCGCGACGATCTTCTTCAACGCCAAGCGCACGTACCTTTCGATCTCCGAGGAGGCCTGGCGCTTCGCGAACGGACTTCGAAAGCTCGGCGTGAAAAAAGGCGACCGGGTCGCCATCCTTCTCCCGAACACCCCCCAGTTCGTCGTCGCGTTCTTCGGCGCGCTGCGCGCCGGGGCGACCATCGTTCCGTGCAATCCGCGCTACACCGCGCCTGAGCTGCATCGCCAGCTCGCCGACTCGGGTGCCGTCACGCTCGTCACGCTGTCGCGGTTCTATCCCGTTGCGAAAGCCGCGCGGGTCGGGACGAGCGTGAAGAACGTGATCGTCACCAACATCAAAGAGGAGATGCCTCCGCTGCTGCGCCTCATGTTCACGCTCGCGAAGGAGAAGAAGGACGGACATCGTCAGCCGTTCAAGGGCGACGATGGCGCGGTCGCCTTCCGCGATGTGCTGGACGCTCCGGCGACGCCGTTCGACGGCGGCACGCGCAAAGACGACATCGCGCTGCTCCAGTACACCGGTGGCACCACAGGGGTGAGCAAGGGCGCGATGCTCTCGCACCGCGCGCTTGTCGCGAACATCCTCCAGAGCCGCGCCTGGTTCACCAATCTCAAGGATGGCGAGAGCAGCGGCATGGCGGTCATGCCGTTCTTCCACGTCTACGGTCTCTCGGTCGTCATGTGCCTGGCGGTGCAGTGCGCAGCGTCCCTGATCCTGGAGCCCCAGTTCGAGCTCGAGCGCGTTCTCAAGGACGTGCAGCGGCACCGGCCGCAGATGTTCAGCGGGGCGCCGATCATCTACAACGCGATCATCAACTCGCCGCTTGCGCAGAAGTACGACCTCCGATCGATCGATGCGTGTATGTCCGGGTCCGCGCCGCTCCTGGTCGAAACGCATCGCAAGTTCGTCGAACTGACCGGAGCGCGCCTGGTGGAGGGCTACGGCCTCACCGAGGCCGCGCCGGTCACGCACTGCAACCCGATCCTCGGCGAGGGGAAGCAGAAGGTCGGGAGCATCGGCGTGCCGTTCCCCGATGTCGAGGCGAAGATCGTCGATCTCGAGACCGGCACACGCGAGATGGCCACGGGAGAATCGGGTGAGCTCGTGCTGCGCGGGCCGCAGCTGATGGACGGCTACTACAACCAGCCCGAGGAGACCGCGCTGACGCTACGCGACGGGTGGCTGTACACCGGGGACATCGCGACGGTCGATGCCGACGGCTACTTCGCGATCGTCGACCGCAAGAAGGAGATGATCATCGTCTCAGGGTTCAACGTGTATCCGCGTGAGGTGGAGGAGGCGCTCGCGACGCATCCGGCCGTGCTCGACAGCGCCGCGATCGGCGTGCCGCATCCGATCAAGGGCGAAGAGGTGAAGGCCTTCGTGGTCCTAAGGCCGGGAGTGAAGGCGACCGCGGAGGACATCATCGCGCATTGCCGCACTCAGCTGGCCCCGTTCAAGGTCCCCAAGGACATCGAGTTCCGTGAGTCGCTGCCGAAGACCCTCATCGGGAAGACGCTTAGGCGTCAGCTTGCGGATGAGGACCGCAAGAAGCACGGTCAGGTGGCGGCGACCTAGCACGTTAGTGCGAGACCCGCGACTCCGTGAGCATGAACGCATCACGGATGATCGCCTCGAGCGTGTTGTAGGTGACTCGGAGTACCACGGTCACGTCCCCCTCGGGGTGCGGCGACTGCGGTGCCATCACCATCGCGGTCCAGGCCATCGGCGTTGCTGTGTACATGCGTGTGACTTTGACTCCGCGCGCACGGCGCGCCATCGGGCCGGCAGGGGAGACAGGGTCCCCCGTGAAGATGAATCCGCGAGTTGCGGATACATTGCGCGCCGTGCGTGCGGATCGACGCGACGTCGTTGTCACTCCTGCGAGTTGATTGCGCTCCCCCGCGCGCGGCATGACCACCCCGAACGAGTGAGCAACGAGAGGTAAATGAAGATCACCCCGATCGTCGTCGCGAGCGGGAACGGCGCGCCGGGCCTGGCCGCCGGGATCGCGGTCCTGCGAAAGGGCGGCAGGGCGCTCGATGCGGTCGAGGCCTGCGCGCGCGTGATCGAGGCCGATCCGTCGGACACCAGTGTCGGCCGCGGTGGAAAACCCAACGTCCTCGGCGTCGTCGAGCTGGATGCGTCGCTGGTGGATGGGACGGATCACCGCGCCGGCGCGGTCGGCGCGCTGGTCGGCTACCTCCACCCGATCAGCGTGGCGCGCGCTGTTATGGAGCGCCTGCCGCACGTGATGCTCGTCGGCGACGGCGCGGCGCGCTTCGCCGCCGAGATCGGCGCGGAGAGAGCGAGGCTGCTCACGCCGTCGACGCGCCGCATGTGGGTGGAGCGCCTCGCGAAGGCGCGCGAAACGCCTGAGAGCGTGCGGCGTCGCGCGAAGCTCGCGCCGGTCGTCGCGAAGACGGTCGGCGAGGAGCGCGGGACCGTGAACTTCATCGCGCTCGACCGTGCGGGCGACATCGCATCCGCGGTGTCCACCAGCGGCTGGGCCTTCAAGTACCCGGGGCGGCTGGGCGACTCGCCGATCGTGGGCGCCGGCAACTACTGCGACACGCGCTACGGCGGCGCGTGCTGCACCGGATTCGGCGAGCTCGCGATCCGTAACGTGACGGCGAAGACGGCGGTCGATCGGCTCGCGAGCGGTATGTCCGCCGCGGAGGTCGCGCGGCGCGCCATCGCCGATGTGAACGCGCTCGATGATGCCGCATTCAACATCGTGGTGCTCGCCGCCGACGGCTCGCACGCGGCCGCATCGAATCGGAAGGATCGCCGCTACGCGTGGCAACGCTCCGACATGGACGCAACCGAGCTGTCGGTGCGCGAAGTCGTGCCGTTGGGCACGCGCTAGGCTCGCGGCGGTGTCGGCGCGGCTCATCGAGGTCGAGCTTCGCGTCCGCGACGTAGCCCGCTCGGCGCGCTTCTACCGCGAGCTGATCGGTGTGACCGTCGGGGACGTCGAGACACATGGCGACGACACCGAGCCGCACGTGCATGCCTCATGGGGCGAGTGGACGCCGAGAGAACCCTCGCTGCTCATGCTCAACATCTATCCGGCGTCCGGAGCGATCACCACGAGCCACATCGGTTTCGCGGTCGGCGATCTGGCGGCGGCGCACGCGCGTCTGGTCGCGGCGAATGTCGCGGTCGTGCGTGCGCCGGAAGATCGACCGTGGGGGCGGACCGCGGCCTATCGCGATCCCGACGGCAACACGGTCTTCCTGACCGAGGCGCCCCGCTGATGGGTTAAAGCGCCGCCAACGCTACGCCAGGATGAGCACCGCGATGAAGGAGCCCGTCACGGCGCCGCGGAGGTTCGTCGTACGTGGCGGGGCCGGATGAGCTCGACCGAGGCCGCGACGAAGGCTGCGAGCGCCGCGAACGCACCGACCAGTGGATAGGAGAACGAGCGCAGTACGAGGAGCGCCACCATTGCGAGAAGGAGAAGCACGGCGACCCCGAGCGCGCCGCGAAGCAGCTGGTCGGATCCTGGCCGTAAGGCCGAGGCGCCGAGCGAGACCATCGCGGCTGCGAGGTAGGCCATCGCGGCGACGGCGTACGGCCACGCGACGAATCCGCCGATCGCCGCGAGGACGAGCGTCATCGCGGCACCCCGGCGCTGTCGCCATGCGAGCGTGAGGCCGAGGCCTCCAAGGGTGATGAGCGCCGCCCCAGCCGCGTAGAAGCCAGGCGCCGTCGGGTACGGGCCTCTCACGCCGTCCGCGATCGCGAAGGCGGTCGCCACGGCGCTCGCGATGACGCCCAGCGTCGCGAGTCCGATCTGCGCGTACCTCACAGCGCGGCCACCGCCGCCTGGATCCGCGCGGTCGCTTCGCTCGACGGCGTACCCGCGGAGAAGAAGATCGGGTCGCCGAACACGACTTCGACGTCGCCACGCCAGCCGTTCGAGCGCGCGGCTTCCCACTTCCGATCGCCGTGATCCAGCACCGAGACCTTGCCGATCTTCAGCTTCATCGGCACCACCGGCGTCGCGCCCTCGACCGCGATGAGCCCGGTGCCGGACTTGAACGGTTGCATCGGGCCGCCGACGGTGAGCTTGCCCTCCGGATAGATCAGCACCGAGAACTGTCGGTCGAGCCGCGCGCCGAGCAGCTCGAGACTGCGGCGGATCGCGCCCTCGCGTGCCAGCGGGAACGCATTCGCGAGGATCGACGAAACGAAACCGTTGAGCTTGTTCCCGAAGACATCATCGGCGGCCGCGGCCACCGCGAGCTTCCACCGCCACGAGAGCGGGATCGCCATGAGGATGATCCCGTTGTCCCAGTGCAGGCAGTGGTTCGGCGCGAACATCACGGGGCCGCGAAGGCCGTCGAGCTTCTCTTTCCCGGTGACCTTGACCTTGTAAAAGATGTGCACGAGCGGATAGATGAGCGTCTGTTGCAGCAGGAGACCGAAGGAGCGCACCAGCGGGCTGAGCGGCCAGCCGTAGATCCCGGTGTCGCGCTTCTGGTCGCGCGCGGCCGCGACCATGCGCTCGAGCTCGGCGACGGTCGCGTTCGGCTCGAGCGCGGCGTCGTCGATGTACGCACCGAGCTCTTCTTCGATCGCCCCCAGAAGGTCGACGCGACCCAGCGAGTCGAGGCCGAGATCGGCCGAGAGCGTCGCGCCCGGGTGCACCGCGGCCGGCGGCAGGTTCGCGACCTGCGCGATCACACGCTCCACGTCGGTGAGCGTGCGTGTCGTGGTCTGATCGCCCGTGACGGCGCGCGCCTGATCGACGCGCCCCATCGTGAGGACGCGCTCCACGACGAAGCGCTTCTTCACCTTCTGCGTCGGCGTCGTCGGGAATTCGTCCTCCGGCCAGATGGTCCAGCCGCGGATCTGCTGGCTGCCCGAGAGCTTGACGTTGGTGTCGCGGACGATGGATGCCACCTGCTCGCGGTCCTTCACGAGGAAGACCGCGTGCACCTGGATGTCCTCACCGGGACGCTGGAGACCGACGATCGTCGCGACGGCCGGGCGCAGCGGCGTCGCGAGCGCCTCGATGCGCGGATCGGCCGCGAGCGCGTTCTCGATGTCCTCGGGATAAACGTTCGTGCCGTCGGCGAGAACGATCATGTCCTTCTTGCGGCCCCGCAGCCACAGGAAGCCGTCCTTGTCGAACTCGCCGAGGTCGCCGGTGTGGTACCAGCCGTCCTTGTCGAGGACCGCGCGCGTCGCCTCCTCGTTCTCCCAGTACCCCTTGAAGACATTCGGACCGCGCGCGATCACCTCGCCGTCCGCGGCGACCTTCACCTCGACGCCGGGTATCGGCGTGCCGACGGACCCGAGACGGTTCAGGTCGACGCGGTTGAACGTGAGCGCGGGAGAGCACTCGGTCGTTCCGTACCCCTGGAGCACATCGATGCCGAGCTCGCGCCACGCTTCACCGAGCGCCGGATCGAGGGCGGCGCCGCCGGACACGATGTAGCGGAAGCGGCCGCCGAACTGACGGTGCACGCTGAAGAAGACGACGCGGCGGAGCGCCATCGGCAGCCGGCGCGCCACGCGACGGAGCTTCTCGAAGAGCTCCTTCCTACCCTGCGCCTCGGCGCTGCGCTCGATCGCGAGCATCAGCGACTTCACGACCGCCGGCGTGATGAGCACCATCGAGACCTTGCGCTCTTTGAAGGTGCGGCGGACGACCGCGGGCTGGCGGCTCGTCGGATAGATGACCGACGCGCCCGAGATCAGCACGGTGAAGAAGCCTGCCAGCTGCTCGAACATGTGCGAGAGCGGAAGGAACGACAGCAGGCGCTGTTTCGGGCCGATGGGGAAGATCTGCGTCGCGGCGAGCGCGTTCGACAGGATGTTGCGATGGGTGAGCATCGCGCCCTTGGGATCTCCCGTGGTGCCGGAGGTGAAGACGACTTCGGCGAGGTCGTCACCGGTGAGCGCGGCCTTCTCCAGCGGCGCGCACTCGCGCGCGAGATCTGGTAGTCGCTCCATCTCGTAGAGCGGTAGGCCGAGCGTCTGGGCGCGCGCGAGCGTCTGCGACGAGACGATCGCGCCGCTGGCACGCGTGCGCTCGGAGATCTTCCGAGCGAAGTCCGCGGCGTAGCTCGCTTCGAGTGGCACGAGGATCGCGCCGAGACGCAGCGCGGCGAGGAACGCGATCACGTATTCGGGACGGTTCACACCCCAGATGAGGACGCGGTCGCGCTGCTTGACCCCGCTCTCGGCGAGATAGCGAGCGACGCGCGGTGTGATGTCGTTCAGATCGCGATAGCTCCATACGCGCGTGCGAAAGCCCGGCCGGATCATGAGCGCGTCCTTGCCGCCGAACTTCCGGGCCGACTCCTCGAGGATGTCGTTCAGCGTCTCCACGATCGCCCCTCCCGCTAGCTCGCGAGCGCGCGCAGCGCCTCGCGTCCCCCCTGCCGTACCGCCGGATAATGCGAGAACAGGATCGTCTCGACATCGAGCTCCGCGAGCCGCGCGATCGAGCGGCGCGCGAGGGGCATGTCGTCGGTGAAGAAGTAGTTCGGAAGCGTCACCTGGCCGCGCATGCGCTGGAGCAGATCACCCACGATCAGCAGCCGACGTGTCGCTGAATACAAACAGATGCTTCCCGGCGTGTGACCGGGCGTGTGCAGCACGCGCAGGCCGCCGAGGACCGGCAAGACGTCCCCGTCCTGCGCGGCGGTCACGTCGGTCGGCGCCTGCGTGAGGTACGCGATGATCGCTCCCGGCATCGGGCGCCCCCTGATCACCTCACGAAAACGGATCCGCAGCCGTTCCATGTCAGCGGGGTGCATGAGGACCTTGGCGCCCGACGCGCGCGCGATCTCCTGCACGCCGCCGATGTGGTCGGGGTGCCCGTGCGTGCACACGATGCGCTGGATGTCGGTGACCTGGTGGTCGAGCGCGGCGAGCTGCCTTCGCAACATGACCCCCGAGCCCCGGTGGCCGGCATCGATGAGCGTCGGCTCGTCGCCGAGGATGAGGAACGCGTTCACGCCGATGAGGCGCAGCGCGTGCACGTCAGGAGCGACTTCCATCGCTTGAATGCTAGGCCGCCTATCGCTATGGTCGGCCGACTTTGCTCTCCGCCTTCCTGATCGGCGCCGCTGCCGGCTACGCGATCGCGATACCGGTCGGCCCGATCGCCGTCCTCATCGTCCGGACCGGCCTGCGTCGCGGCTTCCGTATCGCCGCGGCGGCCGGCGCGGGCACCGCGACGGTCGATCTCATCTACGCGCTTCTCGCGGTCGTCGTGGGCGGCGCGGTGACGAGCGCGCTCGCGGCGGTGCTACTGCCGATGCGCCTCGCCGCCGCCGCGGCCCTCGGGTACCTGGCCGTGCGCGCCCTCCAGCGGCTCGGTCGCACCGACATGGCGCTGGACGCGCCGGGCGGAGCGCCGCGCTCCGCCGCGCGCACCTACGTCCTCTTCATCGGGCTCACGCTGCTCAACCCGGCCACGGTCGCGTATTTCGTCAGCCTGGCGGTCGGCCTGCCGCAGATCGCGCAGGACGCCGGCTCGCGCTTGGCCTTCGCGGTCGGCGCGTCGCTTTCGTCGCTGTCGTGGCAAACGCTGCTCGCCGCCATCGGCGCCGCGCTGCACACGCGACTGACGCCGCGCATCGAGCTGGCCACGGCGCTGCTGAGCAGCGCGATCCTCGTCGGCTTCGCAGTACGGATCGCCGCCGACGCGCTGGCTCGTTAAGCCGCGAAGGTCCGCCACAACAGGTTCGCGACCGACAAGACGATGAGCGCCACGATGAACTGGCGGAACCGCTGTGGATCCAGACGGCCGCGGAGCGCGATACCGACCGCGAGCGCGAGCAGCGTCGGAACGAGACCGAGCAACCCAAGTGCGACGACGTCCGGCGTGAAGAGGCCCTGCGCCGAGTAGCCGATCACCTGGACGATCGCGTTCACCTCGAAGATCGCGGCCAGCGTGAAGACGAAATCCGCGGCGGCCAGGCGCCGAGCATGGAAGTAGGAGCCGACGAGCGGGCTCGCGATCGACGTCGTGCCCTGCAGCACCCCACCGACGAAACAGATCAGCGGTCCGAGGATGCGCGCGCGCAGCGCCGCGGGGTCTTCGCCAAGGAGACGGTCACCGCGCGCGAGGAAGATGACCACCATGATCGTGATCAGCAGCGCGAACGTCCGCTGATCGAGGCTCGCCAGCAGCAGTGTCCCGATCGCGGTGCCGATCGCCGACGCCACGAAGAGCGGCGCGATGCCGCGAAGCAGGTCGCGCTTGCGGTAGCCCTGGACCAGGAGCAGCGAGTTCGAGGCGAGGATGGGTATGGTCACGATCGCGACGGCGAGACGCGGGCCGAACACGCCCGCGAGGATCGGTGTCGCGATGAGCGGCAGCCCCATGCCGCTCGTTCCTTTCGCCAGGCCGGCGACGGACAGCCCGACGACGAGGATCAGGAGCTCTGTGAGATCCAATCGGCTTCTTCCACCAGCGCTTTCCATTCCACCGGATGAAGCCGATCCGACTCGATGTAATGCCGACCGGTCTTCGCGAGATCCTTGCCGTTCACGCGGACGATGTCCGCGGTGTGATCGAAGCCGCTGCCGTGTACGAGGGCCGAACCCACCCCGTAGACGTCGACAGGCACGCCGAGCGCCTCGAAGCGCTCGATCTTCTGAGCGTCGAAGCCGCCCGAGGCGACGATGCGCACATGTCGATAGCCGGCTTCGTCGAGCGCGGCGCGCAGCAGCTCGATCAGGCGAGGCGTGACGCCGCGGACGTCGCTGCCACCGGCGAAACCCTCTTTCTCCTGCAGCTCGCGAACGATCGACAGGTCCACCAGCGCTTCGCTGGTGTCGACGCGGACGCCCCAGAGGCGTTGTCCGAGCGCGTGCGCGACCCCCAGCGAGGTGTTCACGACGTCGTTGCGGAAATCCACGAGGGCCGTGACGTTCACGTGACCTTCCGGCGTTCCTTGCGCGGTGAGGTGGCCGACGCGATCCGTGGCGCGGTTGACGTACTCGTCGAACTTCAGGGTCGCGACCGTCGTGTCGCCGCCGTAGACCGCGATGAGCGCGTGCGGCACCGTGCCCAGGCCCCGCGAGCCCCACCACTCGCCCTGCTCGTCGGTGGACACCGCGACCGCGCCGCCGACGTAGGCGGCGTAGCCGGAACCGGCCTGCGCCTCGTGACCCTCGTGGCGCGCGCCGAACATGATCACCGGCTTGCCGTTGGCGGAGGCGACGACCTCGCGGGTGTTCGTCGCGACGCGCGAGCCCTCGGCCAGCGCTCCCAGGTAGAGCGTCTCGAGGTGCGCGAACGACGCGTACTCGCCCTCGATGTGCATCACCGGCTCGCCGGGCTGCGCGATCTCCCCGTCGTAGAGCGACCGCACCTTCAGATCCTGCCAGCCGGGCTCCCACAGCGAGGCGAGCTCGTGCGAGATCTCGAAGACCTCACGCGCGATCGGCTCGTAGTCCTTCCAGGTCTGCCGCGGCAGCGCGAGCCAGCGCGCATAGAGCCGGCGCTCGGCGTCGAGGTAGCGCGCGAACACTCGCTCCGCGCGTTCGCGCTCGCGATAGCGGCCGGTGCCGACGTGCAGGAGCGCCAGGACCTGGTCGGTGCCGACGATCACCGCGTCGGGATGCTTCTGGAAGATCTGCATCGTGACGTTCTCGCGTCGCCTGTCGCGCTCGAGGATGAGCTTGGTGCGGGCGAAATAGATGTCACTCTTGTAGCCCGCGCGGATCTTCTCGATCGGAAGCCGGAAGACCTCGGGCCGCAGCCGGTCGCGGACCATCACGGCGCGCGAGCTCGCAGCAGGTCTCGGATGCCCGGTCCTGATTGGCTTTTGAGGAAGGGAGTCGGAGCTCGGACGAGCGCGTCCGCGATGCGCTCGACCTGTTTGGGTGCGGTGTTGGGCGGCAGCGCCTTGA
>WNGJ01017725.1_pt1 | contig 11618 bp, 12 predicted proteins | sample 5400611 | NCBI WGS metagenome assembly WNGJ01 (sample SAMN13153375, study PRJNA577476) | soil metagenome | isolation source: 40 cm soil or saprolite under Garry oak tree replicate 1 | place: USA:California | collected 2016-06-15 | reverse complement strand
TGCGCGCGTTTGGGTTGTTGCGTCGGGCTAGCGATCCACGTGCCGCCAGGGCCCGGCCCCGTCGGGCCACACGGCGAGCTGAAACCGTTGGAGCAGCCCATCATCCCCCCGACCGCCGAACACCTCGCGCAAGTACCGTTCGAGCAGCCCAGGCTGGATCCCGCCGAGCACCGAGAGACACGCGGCCCGAATGTGGAGGGTGCCCCGCCCGATCCGGTCGTACGTGTAGGCGCTCGTGCCGTTCCAGGCTTCGCAGTAGAAGGCCCGATCATTTTCATGCCCCGGCCGGTCCATCGTATGGAGCCAACCGCTCAACTCGTCCCGAAACAGGAGCAGCCCGTTGGGATGGTGATTGAGCAGCTCGCCGAGCTTCTCCACGGTCGTGTCGTTGACGAGGTAGCGCTTCGCCACCGGCGGTGTGTACCGCATCGCCTCAAACTGCTGACGGAGCTCCTCCGTCGGCCCCTCGTCCTCGACCGCCGCGCGCAGCCGCCGGGCCAGGTCGTGGCGCCGCGCCTTCTGCTCAGCCACGCGAAACTGATGAGCCAGCATCTGCTCCTCGTACTGCGCCTCCCCAGAGGTTCGGCACCACGGCCCAGTCGTCCTGCCGCTTCGGGCGGATGGCGACCTTGCGGCCGATCACCGCCGCCGCGGCCACAAGGACGCCCACCGCCACAAAGTCGGGGGGACACTGCACGCGCTCCGCGACATCGACGACCCAGGGCGCCAGGGCCCCGGGCAGCAGGGCGCCGGGCAACGCGGGCACCGGCGGGCGGCCCCGTGGGAGGGGCTGGGGCTCGGGCCACTGCGCCTTCCGGGCGGCCGCCGCGGCCGCGGAACGGCCGTTGGGATCGGCTCCTCTCATGCGGCTCCTCACGTCCGGCTCCTTCATCGGCGGTGGAACGTGCCACGTTTCGAGGCTTGGGTGAGCCCACGCGTGGGGGTGCCCCAACTCAGCGCAGCAGATCGCCCGCGGTGACCTTCAACGCCTTCGCGAGCTTCTCGAGCGTGGTCAACGTGGGATCCTGCCGCGCTGTCTCGAGCCGGGCCAGATACTCACGGCTGAGGCCCGCTTTCGCTGCTAGTTGCTCCTGCGTCAGGCCACGGGCCTGCCGGAGCGTGCGGAGTCGCAGCGCCAGCCGTGCAATCGGAGCCATTGTGACTTATGAGTTACAAGAAGTCAAGCGCCGTACCGACGAAGGCGTCGCGACGTCCTCCCGGCCATCGCAGACCGTGCCGGCCCCGCTGTGCCATCGGGGGACACCCATCGAGCCGAGCTGGTCACGCCAGAACCGAAGATCCCGATCGAGAGAGCGGTGCGACGCCTTCACCACGCTCCCTGGCTCTGGGACCGTCCGACGCAGGAGGGTCGACTGGTGCACCCGCAGGGTAACCGAAGGAACGGCTGAGGACCAGCGGCAGGACAACGGATCGCGGCATCGCCGCGAACGAGCGTGAGTGTGAGTGACCGGCTACAGCGAGCTCCTGATCACCCTCTCCTGGGACCACGGTCGGCGCGCGCCGTTCTCGAGCCGACCGGACGTGGAAGGTATGTGGGTGTCCCCCGGCTGCGAGCGACCCTGCACCCGCCCGCCCCCGGTCGTCGTGGATTCTGGCGATGCTCCCTCCCGCCGTTGGCCCGCTCGGTCCCCCGTTCTGTCCATACGGTTTTCCTGGTTAGTGGAAATCCGCCCGGGTAGGGTCGAAAGAGGGAGGGTTTCACCAATGAGCCAGGACCCGGAGGACCAGCCCATCGTTTTCCGCCAAGTCACGCCCGAGGAGTTCTGTGCCGCGTACCACCGCGCCGTCGCGGAGGGCGGGGACTCGAGACGACCACCTGGGCGATGGCCCGCGAGCGCGACACCGATGGACGCTGAGGAACTCTGCCCCGACTGCGGCGACCTGTTGCCGGTGTGTGATTGTGTGATCGCCTGGGGTGTCGGCGCGCCTGGACGCGATCGTGCCCGGTATCTGCGGGACCATCCCGACGAGGAGGCCCAATCGTGATTGCCGCCTGCTATGCGAGGAAGAGCACCACGGAAGAGAAGGACGACCGGGACAAGAGTGTCGCCCGCCAGATCGAGCGCGCCCGGGAGTACGCCCAGCGGAAGGGCTGGCATCTGGATGATCGCTACATCTGGCACGACGATGCGGTCAGCGGCGCCGAGTTCGGCAAGCGCCGCCCGGGGCTGCTCGCGATGCTCGACGCCCTGAAGGCCCCGCGCCCGCCGTTCGGCGTGTTGATCGTGTCGGAGTCGTCCAGGTTGGGCCGAGATACGATTCGCGTGTTGGCGCTGATCCAGGCCATCCAGGACAGCGGGGTCAGCGTCTACGGCTACCTCGACGACAAGGAGATCACCGTCTCCGACGAGACGGGGGAGGTGGAGCAGTTCATGCGCTCGTGGGCCTCGTCGCAGGAGCGGCGGAAGGCCTCCCAGCGGACCCGAGACGCGCTGAAGCTCCGGGCCGAGCGCGGGCAGCACGTCGGCGGCAAGTTGTTTGGGTACTCGAAGGGTGCGATCGTGCCCGCCGAGCGCGACATCATCCGCCGCATTTTCCAGCGGCGAGCCGAGGGCGCGGGCTACTTCAAGATCGCCCGCGAGTTGGAGCGGGATGGCCTTCGCCCGCCGCGCAGCCACGTCTGGAACCAATCGCAAATTGCCAGCATCGTCTCGAACGAAACCTATGCCGGGGTCCGCGTGTGGGGCCGCACCCGTCGGATCAAGCGGCGCGGCACCACGGTGATCGAGTCGTCGCCGGACACGATCATCCGGACGCCCGTTGAGCACCTGCGCATCATCGACGACAAGCTGTGGCGCGCGGTGCAGGCGGTGAACGCGCAGGCCGAGGCCAAGGCGAGGCGCTCGGCGGACGGCCGGCGGAAGTCCAAGCCGACCGCGAGCCGGTGGCTGCTGTCCCCGTTCCTGGCGTGCGGCACGTGCGGCGGGTCCCTGCACGCGAAGAAGTCGGGCGCGAAGTACCGCTATGTCTGCACGCGGCGCCACGCGCTCGGCGCGAAGGGATGCGCGAACGCGAAGGGCCTGGCCGTGGACATCGCCGACAAGGTCCTGCTCGGGCAGTTCGAGGAAGCGCTGGCCGGCAAGCTCGTGGTGGACGCGCTCGACGCGTTCCTGGACGAGCATCGGCGTCGGAGCGCCGATCCGGCCCCGCTGCGCGCCGAAGCGGCGACGATCAAGGCGGAGATCGCGAACCTCGTCACGGGCCTCGCGCGCGGCGATCTGGCCGACATTCACGATGCGATCCGCGACCGGAAGGCCCGGCTTGAACACATCGCGGGACAGCTCCAGAGCANCAGAGCATCGGCGCCGCCAAGGACTTTGACCTGGCCGAGTTCACCGACCGCGTCGGGCCGATCCTGAAGGACTGGCGCGAGCACCTCCGGAAGAACCCCCACACCGCCCAGCAGGTGCTCCGGAAGGTCCTGCCGTCGCGACTGACGGTCACGCCGACCGAGGACGGCGGTTGGAAGTTCAGCGGCCTGTGCGACTACCGCAAGGTCCTGGCCGAGTTGGGGTTCGACGCGGTCACAGCCCTCCTGGAAGAGGTTGCCAAACCGTCTGGAACGTCAGCGCGTCGTGGAGTGCGTAGAGCAGCATGAACGGCGTGATGATGCCGGTCGTCTCGGCGGGGTCGAACCAGCCCGGCGCGAGCGAGATGTGCACCGCCCACGTGAGCTGTCCCGCCGGCGCCTCCGCGCGCGCCTTCGCGGGCAGGACGAGTCCCAGGCGCAGCAGCGCGGCCAGGATGAGCGCGGCGAGGGAAAACGGTCGGAGCGGCACCCGTTCGGTCATGAGGAATCCTCCTCTGCATTCGCGAAACGTTTGGGAGCGAAGCCGAGGACCGACGAACGGAACCCGAAGTGCCGCCGATTATCCGCAGATGACGAGCGTTGTCAACTCGGGTAGAGGTGGCAGGCGACGAGGCGGCCGCTCTCCGGCGCCGGCCGCTCTCCGGCGCCAGCGGCGGCTCGTCTCGACGGCATCGCTCCATCACGTGAGCGCAGCGCGTGTGGAAGCGACAGCCCGGCGGCGGATCGAGCGGGCTCGGGATCTCGCCGCTCAGGATGATCTCCTCCCGGCGCTCACCCGGGTCGAGCGGCAGCGCCGCCGAGAACAGCGCCTGCGTGTACGGATGCTTCGGGCGCAACGCCACCTCCTCGGCGGCGCCGACCTCGACGATCTTGCCCAGGTACATGACGGCGATCGTGTGGCTCATGTGCGCCACCGCGGCGAGATCGTGCGCGATGAAGAGATAGGCGACGCCGAGCCGCCGCTGGAGGTCCCTCAATAGATTGAGGATCTGGGCGCGGATCGAGACGTCGAGTGCCGACACCGGCTCGTCGAGTACGACCAGCCTGGGCGAGAGCGCGAGCGCCCGCGCGATCGCGATGCGCTGCCGCTGGCCGCCCGAGAACTCGTGGGGGAAGAGCTCGGCGGCGCGCTTGGGCAGCCCGACCAGGTCGAGAAGCTCGAGCACGCGCTTGCGAAGCGTCGAGGCGGCCGGCCGCTCGTTGATGACCAGCGGCTCACCGACGATCGTGCCGACGCGCATCCGCGGATCGAGCGATCCGTACGGGTCCTGGAACACGGCCTGCACGGCGCGTCGATACCGGGAGACACCGGCGCGGTCCAGCGCGGACAACGTCGCGCCGTCGAAGCGGATCGCACCGCTCGTCGGCGGCTCCACGTTGAGGATCATCCGCGAGGTCGTCGTCTTGCCGCAGCCCGATTCACCGACGAGGCCGAGCGTCTTGCGCGCTTCGATCGTGAACGAGATCGAGTCGACGGCGCGCACGAGCCCGGCGGGGCGCCCGAAGAGGCCCCGCCGCACCGGAAAGTGCTTGGTCAGCGCCTCCGCCTCGAGGAGCGCCGCGCTCATGCCGGGGCGTCGAGCCAGCACCGGCTGGCGTGCCCGGCCCCGAGCACGAACTCGGGCGGCTCCTCGGCGCGGCAGCGCGCCATCGCGTGGGGGCAGCGCGGGGCGAACGCGCAGCCCCGCGGCAGCGCGGCCAGGTCGGGTGGCTGACCCTCGATGGCCGTGAGCCACTCGGCCCGAGCGCCGAGGCGCGGGACCGACTCGAGCAGCGCCCGCGTGTACGGATGTCGGGGCGCGCCGAAGATCGTGCCGACCGACCCGGCCTCCACGATGCGGCCGGCGTACATCACGGCCACGCGGTCGCATATCTTCGCGACGATGCCGAGGTTGTGCGTGACGAAGATCATCGCGAGGTGGTGGCGCTCCTGCAGATCTTTGAGCAGACGAAGATACTGGGCCTGGATCGTCAGATCGAGGCTCGTCGTGGGCTCGTCCGCGAGCAAAAGCCTCGGCGGCGCCGCGATGGCCATGGCGCCGACGACCCGCTGGCGCATGCCCCCCGAGAGCTGGTGCGGGAAGGCGCGAAGCCGGGCCGCGGGCGACGAGATCCCGACGGACGCGAGCAGCTCGACCGCGCGGGTCGCGAGCGCCTTCCCGGAGATTCCGTGGTAGCTCGAGAGCGGCTCGCGGATCTGCATCCCGATGGAGAAGACCGGGTTCAGGCTGCTCATCGGGTCCTGCAGGATCATCGCGACTCGCCGGCCGCGGATCCGCTGCATCTCGCGCTCGCTCTTCTTCAACAAATCGTCGCCGTCGAGCCGCACCTGGCCGCCGAGGATGCGCGCCGCCGGCCGCGGGACGAGCCGCAGGATCGAGAGGCACGTCATGCTCTTGCCCGAGCCCGACTCGCCGACCAGGCCGAGCGTCTCGCCCTCGGACACGGAGAACGACACGCCGTCCACCGCCTTGATCGTGCCCCAGCGGGTGACGAGGTGCGTCGTGAGGTCGCGGACGTCGATGACCGGTGCGCTCATGCGAACCGGGCGGCGCCGAGGCCGCGCCAGAGATGGGCGAGCGTATCGAGCCCGAGCGCCAGCCGGGCGAGGACGTCGCCGACCGTGGGGACCAGCGCGAATCCGTGGCCGGAGAACCCGGCCGCGATCAACAGGCCATCGACGCCGGGCACGGGACCGAGCACGGGCAGATCGTCGGGCATGAACGCCTCGATGCCGGCCCAGCTCCTGGCGACCGTGCGCGTGGCGAGCGGGGGATAGACCGCGCGAGCCACCTCGAGGCTTCCGCGGACACTCTCGTCCAGAACCTCCCAGCGGTTCGCGGTCTCGTCGGGGACGCGCGCGGGCCAGCCGCCGCCGATGAGATAGGCGCCGTCGGCGAGCTGCTTCAAGCTCAGCGGCCGACCGAAGCAGCCGATGACCGGTGTCAGGGTCGCGGGCGCAAGGTCTGTCAGGAGCATCTGGAGCCCGCGACTCCGAAACGGAAGCCGCACGCCGATCTTCGCGAGCAGCGGCGCGCTCCACGCGCCTCCGGCAACGAGCGCGACGTCGCACGGCAGTCGAGCGCCGTCGCTCCGGAGAACCGCGACGACGCGCGCGCGCTCCACGACCAACGCGTCGGCGCCGACGCCTTCTTCGATCCGCGCGCCGAGACGTCGAGCCGCCGTCGCCCACGCGCGTACGGTGGCGACAGCCTCGGCCTGGCCATCGAGCGGACAGTGGACGCCACCGCGGCAGTCGGGCGAGAGACCGGGCGCCAGACGGTGGGCGGCCGCGGCGTCGGCCAGCTCGACGGGAACGCCGTCGGCGCGCTGCTCGCCGACCGTCGCGCGCGCCTCGGCCCAGCCGGGGTCGTCGAGCGCGATCCTCAGGCCGCCGCCGCGCCGGTAGCCGGTCTTGGCGTCGAGCTCACGATCGAGCTCGGGCCACCGCCCGAGGCTCTCGAGCGCCATCGCGCGCTCGGCGGGATCGCGCCCCATCACCCGGACGCCGGCGGCGCTCGCGCTGGATGCGGCGTCGCCGACCCGCGCGCGCTCGAGCACGATCACCTGCGCCTGAGGATCGGCGCGGCGCAGGTGGAACGCCGCGCTGAGCCCCATCAGGCCTCCGCCGACGACGACGACCACGCGCGCGCCCGACGCCATGCGCGCGCTCAGAGCTGGCGAAGCTTCGGGTCGAGCGTATCGCGCAGCCAGTCGCCGAGCAGGTTGAAGGCGAGCACCACGAGGAGGATGGCGAGGCCGGGGAAGAACGACACCCACCAGGCGCTCGTGACGAAGTCGCGCCCCTCGGCGATCATCGAGCCCCACGCGGGGGTGGGCGGCGGGATGCCGGCGCCCAGGAACGAGAGCGAGGCTTCCACGATGATGACGTAACCGACCTGGAGCGTGGTCAGCACGACCAGCGTGTTGAGCGTGTTCGGGAACAGATGCCGAAGCATGATCCGCCACGCCGAGGCGCCGGCGATGCGCGCCTGGGTGATGAAGTCGAGCTCCATCAACGTGAGCACCTGGCCGCGGATCACGCGAGCGAAGCGTGCCCAGAGGATCACGGCGATGGCGATCACGACGTTGACGAAGCTCGGCCCGATCGTCACGGCGAGGATCAGCGCGAGCAGGATCACCGGAAAGGACATCGTGGCGTCGGTGGCTCGCATCAGCACGGTGTCCACGCGCCCGCCGTGGTACCCGGCGACCAGACCCACACCGGCGCCGACGGCGCTGGCCAGGAGCACCGTGAGCACCCCGGCGGTCAGCGAGACCCGAGAGCCCCAGATGATCCGCGACAGGAGATCGCGGCCGAGCCGGTCCGTGCCCAGCACGTGCGTCCACGTGCCGCGCTCGTCCCACACCGGCGGCGTGAAGCGCTGTCGCAGCGCCTGCTCCTCGGGATCGGCGGGACTGAGGACGTTGGCGAAGAGCGCCGCCACGACGAACACGCCGATGATCGCCAGCGGCACCCTCGGCAGCCGGCGCCCGCGCAAAGCCACCCGCGGCCGCGCCGGCGCGTCCTGAATCGCAGTCGCAACGGCCCCGCCCGGCTCAGCGGACATAGCGCCTATCGCACATAGCGGATGCGCGGATCGATGAACGCGTAGACGCAGTCCACCGAGAGGTTGACTACGGCGACGATCGCCGCGGTCGTGAGCACCACGGCCTGGATCACCGGGAAGTCGCGCGACGAGATGGCCTCGTAGGCGAGCCGACCGAGACCCGGCCAGGCGAACACCGTCTCCACCACGATCGCGGTCGTGACCAGGATCGAGAAATAGATCCCGGCGAACGTGACGACCGGAATGAGCGCGTTCTTCAGCGCGTGCACCCACACCACGCGCGCCTCGACCACGCCCTTCACGCGCGCGAGCTTCACGTACTCGGAGTCGAGCACCTCGAGCATGCCGGAGCGCAAGAGGCGCATCATGCCGGCCACGACGAACCAGCCGAGCGTGAAGCCAGGCAGGACGTAGCTCGCGGGCCCGGCGATACCGCCGGCGGGCAGCCACTGCAGCCGTCCGGCCACGACCTCGATCAGCACGATGGCCACCCAGAAGGTCGGCAGCGACTGGCCGAGCACCGCAATCACCTGGGCGGCACGGTCGATGCCGGTCCCCTTCCACACCGCCGCCAGCACGCCCAGCGGAAACGCCAGGAGGAGGCTCACGGTCATCGCGAACGCCGCCAGGCGAAGCGAGTTAGGCAGCCGCTGCGCGATCAGCTCGCCGACGGGCCGCCGCGCCCGCAGCGACGTGCCGAAATCACCGGTGAGCGCGCGGCCGACGAACGAGAGGTACTGCTCGACGTAGGGCCGGTCGAGCCCGAGATATCGGCGGGCGTTGGCGTAGTCCTCCTCGCTGGCGGACATCGGGAGGATCAGGTGGAGCGGATCGCCGGTGGCCCTGGCCAGCACGAACACGACGACGGAGAGGATGGCCAGGGCCGCCAGCGACTGGAGGAGGCGCGTGAGGACGAACCGCGCCACGCCCGCTCAGCGCTTCGACGAGGCGAGCTCGTCGAGGAAGAAGTCGTACATCACGGTGCCCGGGTTCCACTTGCCGAGCGTCTTCGACGCCGCGTAGGGCGAGTGCAGGTAGACCACCGGCACCCCGTAGTGCTCGCTCCGCAGGCGCGTGTAGACGTTCCGCATCAGGGTGGCGATCTTCTCCTTGTCGGTCTGCCGCATGACCTGCTCGATCATGCCGTCGATCTCCGGGTCGTTCACGGTGTCGCTCGCCTTCGACTTGGAGTACGCCTGCTTCTCGAGGAACGCATAGGTGCCGATCCAGTCGCGGTTGGCGACGTTGTAGTAGCCGAACGCGCCCGGCGTGGCGCGATCGAACCAGTTCTTGCGGAACGCCGGATAGTCGACCGGGACGAGCTTTGGCTGGACGCCGACCTTCTGCCAGTAGCCGGCCATCGCCTCGGCGAACGCCTTGCCCTCCGGCAGTCCCGGGAGCTGATAGGCGTGCATCGTGAGCGGGAAGCCGCTCGCGAACCCGGCTTCGGCCAGGAGCTTCTTAGCGCGCGCCGGATCGTACGGATACTGCATGTCCTGGGTCGGCTTGAAGCCGATGTCGCGATACGCCCACGAGAGCCCTAGCGGCACGTAGGCCGGATCCGCGTAGCCGGCGAAGATCGACTGCGCGATCTCGTTGCGATCGACGGCGAGATTGAGCGCCTCGCGCACGCGCTTGTCCTTGGTCGGCTGGCCGTCGCGCGGCAGGACCCACCAGGTCGTCAGGATCGCTTCTTCCCGGCGGAAGTGAATCGGGAACGATTCGCGCTCGAGCTCCTTGACCCGCTCGCGGCCCACGTCGGTGATCTCGACCTCGCCGCGGCGCAAGAGCGCGATCCGTGTCGTCTCCTCGGGAACGAGCTTGAAGGTGATGGTCTTGAAGCGCGGCACGCCGACGCGCCAGTGGGTGTCGACGGCGGCCAGCTTGATGTGCGACCCGGTCACCTGCTCCACGAACCGGTAGGGTCCACTGCCCACGGGCTTCTGCGCGAACGCGTCGTCGCCGATGCCTTCGATGTACTTCCTCGGCAGGATCATCCCCTCGGTCGAGAGCGAGCGCGACAGGTAGGTCGGGATGATCAGGGTCGGCTCTTTGGTGACGATGACGACGCGGTCGGGCGCCGGCGTCTCGATGTCGGCGATGAGCGTGCGCAGCGGCCCCGCGTAGCCGGTGGTCGATCGCTTGCCGATCGCGCGCTGCAGGCTGAACTTGACGTCTTCGGAGGTCGCCTCCTCGCCGGTGTGGAACTTGACGCCTTTGCGGAGGTGGAACGTCCAGCGCTTGTGATCGGCCGACGGCTCCCAGCGCGTCGCGAGCCCCGAGTCTTTCGACAGCTGGCCGTCTGGCGTCACGCCGACCAGGTAGTCGAACATGAGCGACATGTAGTACTTCACCACGTGACCGCCCAGGACGGGGTCGAGCACTTCCGTCGAGAAGCTGGAGAGCGCGACGGTGAGATCCGGCTTGCTCTGCGCGGCGACCGGCGCCGTGAGGATGGCGACCGACAGCAGCGCCGCCAGGAATCCGATAGAGAGCCTCATGCTGAGCTCCTTTTTTTGTCCAGCGGTATCGGCACTTCAGTTTCGGCTCGAAGACGCCGCGATGGTAGCACGAGGCGGTGCGGTAGGTGCCGCACGGCCCGGGCGTCCGGCTTACAATGCGGCGCATCCTATTTCGAGTCGGAGGATCGCGACATTGGCCGTGGCCGTCCTCGACGCGCTCGGGATGGGGATCGGCTCACGGGCGCTGGCGCGCCGCGTGGCGGAGCAGCCTCAGCAGCAGGCTGCTATCCCTTGACCGACCCGGACGCGAGCCCCTGGACGACGAAGCGCTGGCCGAGGAAGTAGAGGACCGTGATGGGGACCGTGGCGAGGACGGCGCCGGCCATGAGCTGACCCCAGATGTACTGGTCGCCCACCATCATCATCGAGAGCCTGATCGGAATCGTCATCGTAGTCTGGTCGGAGGTGAAGACCAGCGCCAGGAGGAACTCGTTCCAGGCCAAGGTGAACGAGAAAATGGCGGACGCGACGATGCCCGGCGCCGACAGCGGAAGGAGGATCCGGAACAGCGCCCCGATCTTGGTGCAGCCGTCCACCATCGCGTGCTCCTCCAGCTCGGCCGGAATACTCCTGAAGTACCCCATCAGCATCCAGGTGCAGAAGGGCACCGTGAACGAAAGATAGGTCAGCATGAGCGACTTCAGCGTGTTGCCGAGGCCCAGCGCGACCACGATCGCGTAGAGCGACACGAACAGCATCGCGGTCGGCAGCACGTACTTGAACAGGATGAAGCGGCCGATCCACTCCCGCCCCCGATACTTGTACCGGACGATGCTGAAGGCGGCGAAGGCGCTCACCACCACCGTGACCGCGGTCGTCACCGAGGCCACCGCGAAGCTGTTCCAGATGTTGGTCAAGAGGCCGTCACGCTCGATGACCCGGACGAAGTGCTGCAAGGTGGGGTGGCGCGGCAGGTAGGTGAAGTCCTCGTAGAGATCCTTGTTCGTCTTGAGCGCGGTCGTCACCATCCAGAAGAGCGGCACCGCCACCATGAAGACGAAGAGCGCCAGCAGGGCGTAGGTAGTGACCCGGATCGAGAGCGGTTCGCGCATGCTCCGGTCTCCCTCAGGCGTTGGCCTTCCGCTGCAGCAGGATCGTCACCGCCAGCACGAGGGCGATCAGCAAGGGCAGGACGAGCGTGGAGACCGCCGCCGCCTCGCCCAGGCGGAGGTTCATCATCCCCATCACGTACAC
>WNGJ01029528.1_pt1 | contig 11619 bp, 9 predicted proteins | sample 5400611 | NCBI WGS metagenome assembly WNGJ01 (sample SAMN13153375, study PRJNA577476) | soil metagenome | isolation source: 40 cm soil or saprolite under Garry oak tree replicate 1 | place: USA:California | collected 2016-06-15 | reverse complement strand
CGAGGCGCCGGCCAGCCGGCTAGCCACCAGGGCCAGCAGCGGTACGAAAGAGGCGGCCACCATCGGCCAGCTGGCGGCGAGGCCGGCCCGTATGTGCGGCCAGGTGGGCAGGTGGCCGTGTTCGGCGTGCTCGCCCAGGAGCTCGGCATACTGCTCGGCAATCCAGTACACGAGCAAGGTGACCAGCACCGCGACCACCAGGGCAGGTGTGGGCACCTGGTCCTGGACGGCGGCGATGACCGCCGCCGTGACCACTGCTCCGTAGATCCCGGCCGCCCGCCGGCGTCCGGGGTCAATACCCCCGAGCCGCTCCTGCTGATCTGCCTGCTCTGTCTGCTCTGCCACCGGACAAGCACATCCACTGCCGGGACGGCGGTCATCACTCGCGGCGGATGACGCCAATCGGCAGAGATGCTGCTGGGGTAATGGTGTGAGAGAAGAGCAGGCGCGGATCGCCACGCTCGAGGATGGGCTGCGCGTGGTGCGCGAGCTTAGCGCCAAGACGGTGGTGCTGGATGTGGAGCCGCTGGTCGCGTACTGGGACAGCAGCCAGCAGAGCCTGGATCAGGGAATAGCGCAGGTTCTGAGCGAGATCGCCGAGGTTCGGAGTGTGGTGGCGGTGTGCTTCGCGACCAACTCGGCGCGCCGCCCTTCCGCCGACCCGTCCTATCCAGGTATGCAGGTCACCTATCTCGCCTCGGCGTACAAGCCATTCCGCCTCGACCTCTACCGCGACCTGCCCAAACCGGGGGTGCTGATCGGTGATCAGGTCCTCACCGACGGGCTGCTCGCCCTGCGTCTGGGCTATGTCTTCGCGCAGTACACCACGGAACGGGAAAGTGTTCCGCCCCGGCCCTGGCTGCTGGCTCAGGGCGGGCGCCTGGCGAGACCGCTGCTATTCAGGCGACCGCACTGATCCAGGTGGCTGGGTTCAGAACGGCGTCGGGATGTACCGCAGGGGCAGTTCCGGCTCGGCGTACCCGTCGGCCTTCTGGCGCTTGGGCAGTGTGATGTCCCGGTGGGCGAGCGGCTTGTAGGGGACCTGGCTCAGCAGGTGGCTGATGATGTTGAGGCGGCCGCGCCTCTTGTTGTCGGTGTGCGCGATGTACCACGGCGCCCACGCGGTGTCGCTGGCGGCGAACATCGCATCCCTGGCCCTGGAGTAGTCATACCAGCGGCTGTAGGACTTCAGGTCCAAGTCCGAGAGCTTCCAGATCTTCCGCGGATCGTGGATGCGGCTCTCCAGGCGCCGGGTCTGCTCGTCCGGGCCGACCTCGAGCCAGTACTTCAGCAGCAGGATCCCGTCATCGGCCATAGCCTTCTCGACCCCTGGCACGAGCCCGAGGAACCGCTCGGTGTCTTCCGGCGTGCAGAAGCCCATCACCGGCTCGACGCCCGCCCGGTTGTACCAGCTGCGGTCGAAGATCACGACCTCGCCGGCCGCCGGGAAGTGCGGGAGGTACCGCTGGATGTACATCTGCGACTTCTCGCGCTCGGTCGGGGCGGGCAGGGCCACGACGCGGAACACCCGCGGGCTCACCCGCTCGGTGATCCGCTTGATCGTGCCCCCCTTCCCCGCGGTGTCCCGGCCCTCGAACACGATGCAGATCTTGGCGCCCGAGGCCTTGACCCACTCCTGCATCGCGACGAGCTCACCGTGCAGGACTCTCATCTCGCGCTCGTATGCCTTGCGCTTCATCTTCGGGGGTGTCCCGGCTGCGCTGTCGTTCCGCCCTGTCGCCGAAGGCGCCTGGAGCCGCGCGTCGTCCCGCTTCTGCTTGTCCTTCTTGGCCATATCCCTACCTCTCCCGCCTGGGCCAGCCGGGCACATCACCCGCCCAGAATGAGCTGCGTCCGGGAACACACCTGGTTTCACGCCTCGAAGTCGCTGATCCAGCGTGCTGCCAGCCTGGCCGACGGTGCGGTCTGCGTCATCACCCATCCAGGGGTGACCCGTTCATCGTCACCCCCGCCGGGTGGTCTGCGGCGGCAAACCGTGCCGCACCATGTCAGCCAGGACATCGATCGAGTCAACCGGTGCGGCCTGGGCACCGCAACGTTGGGTGCTATGTGACAGAGGCCACGGCAACGCGGCGCGGAACCTCGCGGGCGGCACGGTTCGCGCCCGCCAAGTTCCGGCCGACGACACTGCCCACCACCCTGGTCACCCGGTCCCGGCTGCTGGAAGGGCTGGGCACAGGGGCCGGCCGGCGCCTGACCATGGTAGTGGGATCCGCCGGGGCGGGCAAGAGCGTGCTGCTGTCGAGCTGGGAGGCGGCACGATCACCCGGCGTCACATCCTGGCTGTCGTGCGACAGCGGTGACGCCGACCCGGTCCGGTTCTGGACCGGGTTCATCGAGGCTACCCGGGTGGTGGCGCCCGACTTCGGCGCGGATGCCTCCGACCTGCTCGCGATGGATAACGTCATGTCGGCCGACGTCACCGCTTCCATCGCCAACGACGCCGCGAAGCTGCCCGCCGGGTCGGCGATCATCGTGGACGACTTCGATAACGCTGCGCTCGCCGTGCACACGGACATGACCGATCTGGTGGAATGCTGGCCAGCCGAGACCGCTCAACTGGTGCTGGCCAGTCGCGCCGATCCGCCGCTGCGGCTGCACCGGCTGCGGATGTCGGGTGAGCTGTGCGAGCTTCGCGACCGTGACCTGTATTTCTCCCTGCCGGAGAGCCGCGATCTACTAGCTCGGTACGGGGTCCATGTCGACGCCGCCAACCTGCGCCTCCTTCATCAGCGCAGCGAGGGTTGGGCGGCGGGCCTGCAGATGGCGGCGCTGTCGCTGCGCGGCACAGCCGACCCGGCGCGGGCCGCCCAGGTGCTCGATGTCCGCAATCACGCCATCGCCGAGTACTTCATCTCCGAGGTCCTCGAGCGGCAGGCTCCCGAGGTAGCCCAGTTCATGCTGGAGGTGTCCATCCTCGGCGAGCTGACCGCGGGAGCGTGCGCCGCCGTCACCGGGCGGCAGGACGCGGCGGCGCTGCTGCGCGGCATGGACGCGGCCAACCTGTTCGTGGTGGCACTCGACGATGAGCGGACGACTTTCCGGTACCACCATCTGGTGCGGCAGGTGCTACGGGCCGAGCTACGGTCCAGGGACCGGCCGCGGGAGCGGTCGCTCCAGTCGCGGGCGGCCGGCTGGTTCGAATCAGCAGGCAACGCCCGGCACGCGGCTCGTCATTTCCTGGCGGCCCAGCAGGCCGACCGGGCGCTGGCGCTCCTGCAAGACCGGGTCGTGCCGGAATTCCTGCGCGACCCCGCGCTGCCGCCACCGCTAGACCTCAGCATGGTGTGCCCCTCGCTGCTGGCCGAAGCGCCCGAGCAGCTACTCGGCCTGGCCGGCGACCTGCTCGTGTGGGGTGACCTGGCCCACGGCGGCGACTATCTCGATCTGCTCGAGCGCGCCCGGCCGATCCCGCCCGACTCGAAACTGGCCGCCCGGCTGGCCGCGCTGCGGTGCTTCCAGCACGGGCAGACCGGACACCTGACCGAAGCCGTCGAGGCGGCCCTCGCCGCCCGGGCCATCCAGGAGCAGCTTCCGCTCGAGGACGAGTGGAACGCCGCCGTCCCGCTGGTCCTCATGGATGTTTATGCGTGCCTCGAAGACTTCCCGGCCGTCGAGCGTGAGGCGGCAGCCGCCCTTTCGACACCGCAGCTCCCCGAAGCAGCCAGGCTGATCCTGGTGCCCGGCGGGCTGGCGTTGTCACGGTGGGAGGCCGGGCGCCTCGCCGAGGCCGCCGAGGCCGCCGAGGCCGCCGGGGCGGCGGCGTGGCAGCTCGGTTTCGAGCGGCATTTCTTCGCACTGGATTACCTGCGGGTACTCGCGGGCCTCGCGCTGGAGCGGCGCGATCTGGTCACCGCGGAGCGGGTGGCCGAGCAGGCGCTGGCGACCGCCGAGCAGCGCCGGCCCATCTCCGAGTTCCTCATCCTGCTCGACCTGGCCGAGATCTGGGCCGCCCGCGGGCAGATCCGCGAGGCGCTGACGGGTATCGAGGCCGCCAGGGACGTCCTGCCCGGAGCCGCGCCCGCGCTCCTCAACCGGGCCGATGAGCTGGAGGCGCTGTTCCGCCTGTCACTCGGCGACCTGCGCTTTCCCGGTGAACTGGCGGGCCGGCTGCCTGCGGCCCGCCGCAGCCTGCTGCGGGCCAGGATCGCGCTGGCCACGGGTGATCACCGTGCCGCGGTGGAACATCTGCGATCAACGTCACCGGGCGACCTGACGCCGCGGCGGGCGCTGGTGCGCCAGATACTCCTGGCCGCGGCGGCGATCGAGCGAGAGGACCCGATGACCGCTGGCATGCTGGCCGGCGTCCTCGAGACAGGCCGCCGCGAAGGCTTCCTGAACACGATCGTCTCGACGGCACCCCAGGTGACAAGCTGGCTGGTCGCGCACGCGACGCAGATGCGCCAGGACCCGTTCGTCGAGAAGCTGATCGGCACGGCTCTTGAGGCACGCGCTACGCAGCCAGACCGCACCCGGCCGCGCCCCGCCTTCACTACCTCACTCACCGCCGCCGAGCTGCGCATACTGAAACTCCTGCCGACCAGTACATACCTGCAGATCGCAGCCACTCTCTGCATCTCACGCAACACGGTGAAGAGCGAGCTCCGGTCGATCTACCAGAAGCTCGGAGCCAGCTCGCGCGCGGAGGCCATCGAGCGGGCCGTCGAGCTGCGCCTGCTCTGAACCCTGAATCACCCTCCGAGGGTGTGGACACACCGCGGCGGTCAACCGACGCTTGAGCGGTCGCGAACAGGAGCTGAGATGACCGCGCAAGCACACGCTGGGGAAAGCCGGGCGGCCGAGGCAGGCGGCTGGTTCGCCCGCTCACCGGATGAGGTGGCAGCCTCACTAGGAGTGGATCCGGCCACAGGGCTGGCCGCGGCGCGGGCGGCCGAACTGCTGGCCAGCAAAGGCCCGAACGCGCTGCCAGAGGAGAAGCCGAAGCCGGGCTGGCTCCGGTTCCTCGAGCAGTACCGCAGCTACATGCAGATCATCCTGCTGGTCGCGGCGCTGGTGTCGCTGCTGATCAAGGAGTGGAGCACCGGGGTGCTGCTGGTGCTGCTGACGGTGCTGAACGCCGTGGTCGGGCTGCGTCAGGAGGGCAAGGCGGAAAGCGCCATGAACGCCCTGAAGTCGATGATGAAGGCGACCGCGCGGGTACGGCGGGACGGGTCTGAGTCGGTGATACCGGCCGAGCAGGTGGTGGTGGGCGACGTCGTGCTCATCGCCGCCGGGGATGAGGTTCCCGCGGACGGTCGCATCATCGCGGCCAGCGCCTTGCAGATCGACGAGTCGGCGCTCACCGGGGAGAGCACCCCCGCGGCCAAGGGCACCGAGACGCTGGCAGACCGCGAGCTTGGCCCGGGTGACCAGATGAACATGGCGTTCATGAACACCCCGGTCACGCACGGCAGCGGCACGATGATCGTCACCGGCACGGGAGCCGGTACCGAGGTCGGGAAGTGTGGATCGCGGCGGCGGCCGGCCTGACGATGATCGTGATGTTCGCGCTGGGCCGGGCCCGCGGCCGGGCCTGGGATGAGCTGTTCACCGCGGCGATCTCGCTGGCCATCGCGGCCATCCCCGAGGCCCTGCCGACCGTGGCGCAGATGATCCTCTCCATTGGCGGGGTCGACCTGGCCAAGCGCAACGCGATCGTGAAGGACCTGCCGTCGGTGGAGACCCTGGGGTTCACCTCGGCAATCAACTCCGACAAGACCGGCGATCCCACCGAGGGCGCCCTGCTGGTGCTGGGCTACAAGGCGGGGCTGGACATCGAGGCGACCCGGGAGCGGCTGCCCCGGCTGGCCACCCTGCCGTTCGACCCGTCCTACAAGCTGATGGCCACCTTCAACTCGGCCACCGACGCCACCGGGCGGCCGGTGGTGCGGTGCTTCGTCAAGGGCGCCGCCCCCGCGGTGATGGCGCGGGCGGCCAGCGCCCTGTGCGGCAGCGCCAGCCTCGCGTGGGATGCCGAGCTGAGCGAGCAGCACCGGGCCCACATGGAACGCATGGAAGGCGAGGGCCGGCGGGTCATGGCCGCCGCTACCAGGGATCTCGACCCGGCCGGGTTCGACCCGGACGGCGACCTGCTCGGTTATGTCACCAACCTGGAGATGACCAGCCTGGTCGGCATGGTCGACCCAGCCCGCGAAGAGTCCGCCGCGGCGGTGGCCGCGGCCCAGGCGGCCCACATCAGGGTCCGGATGGTGACCGGGGACGACGTGACCACCGGCGCGGCGATCGCCAGGCAGCTCGGCATCGACGGCGAGGCGATCCTGGGCGCGGACTTCGCCGCCCTGCCGGAATCCGAGCGGCTGGCCCGCATCGACGGTATCGGGGTGGTGGGCCGGGTCGCCCCCGAGCACAAGGTGCTGCTGGCCGACACGCTCAAGAAGAAAGGCGACGTCGTCGCCATGACCGGCGATGGCGTCAACGACGCACCGGCCATCAAGGCGGCGGACATCGGGATCGCCATGGGTAGCGGCACCGAGGTGGCCAAGAACGCCGGACGGATGATCTTGTCCGATGACAACTTCGCCACCATCGTGTTCGCGGTTGAGCAAGGTCGCAAGATTTACGACAACCTCACCAAGTACATCCGGTTCGTCCTGGTGCTTCTGGTCGCTTTCGTCCTCACCTTCCTCGGCGCGACCTTGTTCAACATCGCGGCCGGCGAGCCGTTCACGCCGGCGCAGGTGCTGTGGATCCACTTCGTGGTCAACGCCCCGTTCGGCTTCGCCCTCGGCTTCGACAAGGAAACCCCCGGCCTGATGACGCTGCACCCGCGCCGGCGCGGGGCCTCGGTGCTGACCACGCCGGTGATGATCACGGTCGGGCTGGCCGGGCTGGCCATCACCATCGGCCTGCTGTTGATGATCGAAGTCGGCCAGCAGCTATTCGGCAGCGTCGCCGCCGGCCAGTCAATCGCGCTCACTGCCTTCGCGCTGTGCCTGATCGTGGCCGCGGTCGAATGCCGCAGCGAGACCGGCACGGTCCTGACCACCGCCACCTTCGACAGCAAGCAGATGAACTGGGCCATGCTCGGCGAGTTCGTCCTCGCCGTGCTCGTCACCCAGATGGACGTGTTCAACCGCCTGCTCGGAACGGTCCAGATCAACCTGCGCGAGTTCGGCTGGGCGCTGCTCCCCGCCATCGCCCTCCTGCTGCTGTGGGAACTCGGCAAGTACATCGCGCGGCGCCGGATCAGCTCATAGCGCCGCTGCTCCCTCACCGGCCCGGCGCGGCGGGATCGTCGAGGACTGGGACTTGGTGACCGCGTGCCGGAGCATGAAGCCGGCCACGATCTCGAACAAGCCCGCGACGATGAACCAGATCCCGATCAGGACCGCGAGCGCGGTGACCGAGGCCACCGGCACGGCCGTGATCACGATCCCGCCGATCAGGCTGATGATCCCGAAGAAGATCCACCAGCCACGTCCCTCCTGGAAGGCGCCGGAAAAACTGGCCGCGAGCGCGGATATGCCCTGGACGATCCAGCTGATGCCGACGATCAGGCCGATGATCCCCACGGTGAGGTGCAGGTGGCGGATCAGCACGACGCCGATCACGATGAGCAGCAGGCCGGAGATCCCCAGCCACACCCGGTGCGGCTCGCTGTTCCCGAAGACCCTGATCAGGTGGAAGATTCCCGAGACGATCAGCAGAATCCCGATCAGGACAGCGATGACGTTGAGCGTGGCGCTCGGGTAGAAGGCCACGATCAGCCCGAGGATCAGCGTCGTCACGCCGAGGACCAGCGTGGTCTGCCATGCGCCCATGACGGTGAGAGCCGGAGGAAGCTCCGTACCTGGTTCTTCCTGTTCCATATCGCACCTTCCTGCATCATCCGGCCGCTAGCCGGCGCGTGTTATGGGGGATACCCCGATGCTGAATCAGGTGCTGGGCCTGAGGCGTCACCCATTACGGATGAGGATGCTGGTGGCGCAGGTCGCCGTTGTGCGATTGGGCTGGCTGGAGCCGGGTGTCAGGTGCCCTTTCGCCGTCGAGCCTCGGAAGCCAACTGCTGGCGCAGGTGCCGCCTTTGGTCCCAGGCGGCCAGGCGCGCGACGCCGCGAGCCTCGTTCTCCCGCAAGAGCTCCGCCACCGCGGCCAGGACGATGGCGCCGGTGATCACCTGGGCCATGAAGCGGCGGCTGGCCAGATGACGGGCTAGCGCGGTCAGCTCGACTGAAGCTACGATCGTGCGTCTCTGGCGGCCTCCGGGCCGGGCTAGCTCGCGCCGCCCTGCCAGCTCGGCATCCCGCGCCGGGGAGGGATCCTGCCTGGATCCAGCCTCAATCGTCATATCGAACCCCACCATCCAGGCCGCGGCGGGCCATGGGCGCCCACTGCTGGCCGCCGGCCATTGCCGCGTGCCTTACTCGCTACGGCGATACTGGGCGTCTTTCCTCGCTGACGCCTCCCCCTCGCGGGGTGATGTCAGCCGTGGTGAACTCCGAGCGCACCGTGCGAGCGACCATGATCCGGCGCTCCGTGGCCGGTCCGCTCCGATGGAGGGTGAGAGCGGTCATGACGCGCTCCGGTACTCGACGCTGGCCGCGGTCAGTTCGAAGTAGGCCTGCTCCAGCGGCACCCGGCCGGAGCCCCTGGTGGTGAACTCGGTCATGCCGCAGTTGACCGGCTCATCGAACATCAGGATCCCCGGGCCGCCGAGCAGCGCGGCGGCGATGCCGAGCCGCTGCCGCATGCCGAGCGAGAACCCCTTGGAGCGCTACGGAGACGGCGGGTCCGGCGGCAGCGGCCTGCCACCCATTTCCGCTGGGGGATATCCCCCGTTTAAGGACGGCCGCGGCCCGAGGGCGGAGTGCCGCGGAGCCGGGTCACGGCGGCTACCGCATCGTCGTGGTGAAACTCCTCGCCGTACAGGTCGCCCTTGGGCTCCTGGTGCCCGGCTTCGGTGCGGGCGAGCGTGCCGGTACGGACCGGGTCGAATCCGGCGTCGTCGATGAGCCGTTCGGCCCGCAGGGCAGCGTCGTCGTGGTCGGTGGCGTAGAAGACCACCACCCGGTCCGGCCCGGTGCGCCCGGCCGAGGATGCCTGGAAGCCCGCTGTCAGCGTGTTGAACGCCTTGACCCAGATCGCCTGCGGCGCCTTGGCGGCGTTGACCGCGGCGGCGGAGGAGTCTCCGAGGTCGAGCACCCCGAACCCGCCGGCGGTCCGGCCGAACTGGTTGGTGGTGTCGATGACCAGCTTCCCGGTCAGGGCGGCTGGTCCGCCGGCCTGCTCGATGGCGGTGTCCACCACCGCCCATGGCACCGAGATGATCACCACCTCGGCCTGCGCGACCGCCCCGGCAGGGTCGCCGGCGGTGGCCCCGATCTGAGCCGCCAGCGCGGTGAGCTGGTCCTTGTCCCTGGAGAAGCTGACGGTTACGTCGTGCCCGGCGGCGGCGTACAGCCGGGCCAGGTTCCCGCCGATGTGCCCGGCGCCGACGACGGCGATGCGTGTCATGAGTGCGATCCCTTCATTGGCTTCAATGCTTGAATTCAAGCATTGAAGCCAATGAAGAGCCATGGATAGACTTCGGCCGTGAGTGAACATCCAGCGGCCGGCCCGCCATACGGCGTGCCGACCTGCCGGAACAGCTGGGACGAGGTGGACCGTCTGCTGGCGGACTGGGCCGGGCAGCGCCCGGACCTCGATTTCACCCCGGTCGGGGTGGTGACCCGGCTATCCAGGCTGCGCGGCTACCTGGACGCCGAGCTGGCCGGGGTGTTCGCGAGGTTCGGCCTCACGTCCGCGGACTTCCTGGTCATCGTGACCCTGCGGCGCGGCGGGCCGCCATACCGGATGCCGCAGGCGCGGCTGATGGACGCGCTCGGCCTGACCTCCGGGACGGTATCGGTCCGGCTGGACCGGCTGGAGAAGAGCGGGATCGTCACCCGGGAACCCGATCCGGCCGGCTCCCGCGGCTCGCTGGTCCAGCTCACAGACAAGGGACTTGAGCTGTTCGACCGGGTCGCGCCGGTGCACCTGGCCAACGAGGACCGGCTGCTGTCCGCGCTGTCACCGGCCGAGCGCGAGGTCCTGGCCGACCTGCTGCGCCGGCTGCTCTCCTCGTTCGAGTCGGGCAGCATCGACGTCGCGGCCTCCCTGGGCCTCGTGCTCGAGCCGGCCCGGCTGGCGCGCGGCCGCCGCCAGGCGGTCGGGCTGTCCGACCGCGCGGGACTGCTCGTCGCCTCGGTGGAGCTGGGCAGCCCGGCGCACCAAGCCGGCATCGAGCGCGGGGACCTGCTGATCTCACTCGACGGGGTCGAGGTGATCAGCAGCACCGGGCTTGCCTTGCAGCTGGAGAGGCTGCTGGGCCGCCGGACGGTGCGCGCCGGGTTGCTCCGCGGAGACGAGGAGGTGACCGTCCGCCTCGCCATGCCGGCCGTCGCCGGCGGGTAAGCGGCCTGAGTACGGGACCGGGTGGTAGCGGTAGCGACCGCGGCTACGACGGCGACGGCCAGCAGGGCCTGCCAGCCGCAGAACGCCAGGACCGCGAGCACCGCCAGCACCGCGACGGCGGCGGCCACGCGGGCCGGCCCGGTCAGGATGCGGGTCGCCGACGCGGTGCAGCTGAGGTAGACGCACAGGAACATCGCGGTCGGCACGCTGACCAGGGCGATGATGTCGGCCAGCCGGAGCGCGGACAGGCCGATCAGCACCAGGCCGGCCAGGGCGATGACGCCGAGCAGGGCGTGAGCCGAAAGGCGGGGCGGGCGACCCGGGCCGTTCGGTGCCTTATGACTGGGTACGGCGGTCAGCTCGCGCAGCATCTCGGACGCCCCCGAGATGTAGGCGTTGACCGACCCTGCCGTGAGGACCAGCGCGGCCGCGGCGGCCACCGCCCGCCCGGCCGGGCCGATGGCCAGCTGGAGCAGGTCGGCGAGCGGCACGGTAAGGTCCGCGCCGCGGCCCAGGCAGCTGACCGTGGCGACGGCCAGGCCCAGGTAGAGCACCGCGGTCACGGTGAACGCGATCCCGATGACCCGGGACAGCTGGCCCGCGCGCAGCCGTCCGGTCAGCGGGGCCACCGCCTCCCAGCCGACGAACGAGAGCATCAGCGTGGCGGCCGCCCGGCCGACGGACAGCCAGCCGTGCGGGGCGAACGGTGTCCAGTTGGCCGGGCGGGCCGCGGGCGCCGAGCCGGCCACCGCGGTCACCACCACGACGATCAGCAGCGCGACGAGCAGTAGCTGGGCCATTGTGCTGGCCCGGACGCCGCCGACCGCCAGGCCGAGCACCGCGAGCAGCAGCCCGGCCGCGACCGCGGCGCGGGCCAGCGGGCCGCCGCCGGTCAGCGCGGTCACGTAGCTGGCGCCGATGAGGCAGACGATCGGCGCGCCTGCGATGACCCCGGCCAGGAACCACCACCGGGTCATCGCCGCGGCCCGGCGGCCAAGCCCGGCCGCGGCGTACCCGGCCGCGCCGGCCGCGCCAGGCACCGCCCGGCCCAGCGCGGCGAACACCGTGGCGAAGATGGCGGACAGGCCGAGCAGCGCCACCCAGGCGATGATCGAGGCCGGGCCGGCCTGCTGGGCGGCCAGGCCGGGCAGGAGCAGGAGTCCCGGGCCGAACAGGGCGCCGATG
>WNGJ01021293.1_pt1 | contig 11621 bp, 8 predicted proteins | sample 5400611 | NCBI WGS metagenome assembly WNGJ01 (sample SAMN13153375, study PRJNA577476) | soil metagenome | isolation source: 40 cm soil or saprolite under Garry oak tree replicate 1 | place: USA:California | collected 2016-06-15 | reverse complement strand
CTTGCGCTTGCGGGCAAACTTCACGCGGCGACTAACGACGCCGGCCTTGCTTCGTTGACTGCCAATTTCAAAGGGGCGGCGAGTTCCGCTGCTTTTGATGAAAAATGGATAACAGAGGCCGCGAATGACCTCATGTCAAAACCAGGCGCGAGTTTGGTGCTCGCCGGGCCGCATCAGCCAGTCGCTGTGCACTTGCTGGTTTATGCAATGAATTCGACTCTGAAGAATTTAGGGCAAACGTTGATTGTCCGTCAGGCTCCGCGCAATCCGCGCACCAGCGATATTTCGCAACTTGCGGCTGACATAAACGATGGGCGGATAAAGCAGCTGTTCATTCTTGGAGGGGATCCAGTCTATAACGCGCAACGGGGACTGGTAGAAGATCGAGAGACAAAGCTGCCGCTCGACTGGGTCGATCTTCAGAAAAAAGTGCCGCAAATTGTGCGTGTTGGTTATTACGAGGATGCAACTTCGGCCTTAAGCCAGTGGCATCTTCCGGCCGCCCATTATCTCGAATCCTGGGGTGACGCTCTCACGGCGGATGGCGATTACTTGTCGATCCAACCAATGATTTTGCCACTATTTGGCGGCATCTCGGAGGTCGAGTTGCTTAACGCACTGCTTGGTCGACCCAAAATGGAAGGACCGGAGCTCGTGCAAGAAACTTTCCGGGCGACGAATCCGCCCGGGGATTTTCAAACTGCCTGGTCAGGCTTTTTGCGGGATGGCTTCGCGTCGCATATGCGACCGCAGAATCAGGCAGCATCGTTTAACGCAGCAGCGGCAGGTTCTCTTGCGCCAAGCTCCTGGGCACTTCCGTCGGCTCCCACGGCAGATGCGCCAGAGATTGTGCTGGTTGGCAGTTATGCAATGGACGACGGGCGCTATGCTAGTAACGGGTGGCTTCAGGAATTGCCCGATCCAATCACGAAGCTCACCTGGGATAATGCTGCGCTCATGAGTCCTGCCTTCGCGAAAAAGCTCGGCGTCCAAACCGGTAACCTAGTTCAGATAGCGATCACGGAGAGAGGCGCTCATCCGTCGCCTCCGAAACGAGAGATCGTCATCGCCGTACTCGTCTCGCCCGGCCATGCGGACAATTCCATTACGATTCCATTGGGTTACGCTCGGAAAATACCTGAGTTCGGTGTATTGCCGTACGCGGGCGGAGCGCTTAAAGAACAGCCGAAGATCGCGGAACAGGGTGGCTTCAATGGCTATCTCCTGCGCACTGCGACAAATCCGTATTTCGCTGTTGCGGATGGACGCACCATCGAAAGCATCAGGGTCACCAAGACCGGTGGCACTTATCCGCTGTCGATCACTCAGGAACATTTTAGCATTGAAGGCCGCGGCCTTGTCCGGGAAGCGACGCTGGACGGCTACCGTGCGGACAACGATTTCGCGGAAAAAGTTCCCGGCGAAGAAGAGCTGCCGCCTCAGCTGCCGAGCATTTACAAGCATCCGCCACTCGACGCACCACAGCAGTGGGGAATGAGTGTCGATCTGAATGTTTGCACGGGATGCAGCGCCTGCGTGATCGCGTGCCAGAGCGAGAACAACATCCCGATCGTGGGCAAGTTACAAGTCGCCCATGGCCGGGCGATGCACTGGATTCGAATCGACCGCTATTATGCGAGCGAGAAGCCATTCAATCAGGACAATGGCGATTGGCCGGAGCATCCGGAGATCGTGCATCAACCAATGATGTGCCAGCACTGCGAGAACGCGCCATGCGAAACGGTTTGCCCGGTCAACGCTACCATTCACAGCGAAGACGGCCTCAATGTGATGGCCTACAATCGCTGCATCGGCACGCGATACTGCGCCAACAACTGCCCGTTCAAGGTTCGCCGCTTCAATTATTTCGATTACAACCAGCGACCCGTCGGCAAAAAGAAAATCGCCGGCGCATTTGGCGTCTACGAAGAATATTTCGCGCCACTCACAACGAAAGGCGCGCCGGATATCGTGAAGTTACAGAAAAATCCAAATGTGACCGTGCGGATGCGCGGCGTGATGGAGAAATGCACTTTTTGTGTGCAGCGGATCGAGGAAGCAAAAATCGCCGCGCAGGTGCGCGCTGGCGCTTCAGCCCATACGCGGATTCCGCGCGATTCGTTCACGACCGCGTGCGCCCAGGCTTGTCCGACTCAGGCGATTGTCTTTGGCGATATCAAGGATCCGGAAAGCCGCGTGTCGAAAATTAAAAAGGAGGACCGTAATTACCGGCTGCTGGAATATTTGAATGTGAACACGCGGACGAGTTACCTCGCGCGCATTCGCAACCCGAATCCGAAAATGCCCGACGCGAGTAAAATTGGCGTGGCAAGCATGGAGAGAAAAGCGTGAACGAAGTGTCGATAATGGGTGCGCTCCGCAATCCGATTGTCTTTCAGGCGGTTTGCTGAAATGGACGAGACATACACATCATCGGAAAGGGTCGGAGGCGAAGCCGCCGCCGAGCGGCCGCTCGCACGAGTGCCACTCGTCCTGAACAAGCGGAACTTTAGCTGGCTGACCGAGCGAATATCGGGCGTGGTGGAAAATCCCGCGCCGCGATGGTGGTGGGTTACCTTTACGATTACGGCAAGTGTCGCCACCTTCGGTCTTTTCTGTCTCGGTTACCAAATTTCAACCGGGGTCGGCACATGGGGGTTGAATCATCCGGTTGGCTGGGCCTGGGACATCACGAACTTCGTTTTTTGGATCGGTATCGGGCACGCCGGCACACTGATCTCCGCCATCTTGTTTCTGCTTCGACAAAAATGGCGGACTTCGATCAATCGTTCCGCGGAAGCGATGACGCTTTTCGCTGTCATTTGCGCCGCAATTTTCCCTGGCGTGCATGTCGGCCGAGTCTGGATGGCTTGGTATCTGGCGCCATTGCCGAATAACTACGGCATCTGGCCAAACTTCCGCAGCCCGCTCGTGTGGGACGTGTTTGCGGTTTCGACCTACTTCACCGTTTCGGTTTTGTTTTGGTACACTGGTTTGATCCCTGATCTGGCGACGTTACGCGATCGGACCACCTCGAAGATCAGAAAGTTCCTTTTTGGGATCTTCGCTTGTGGCTGGCGCGGCTCGAACCGCAACTGGCGTCATTACGAAATGGCGTATCTGCTTCTGGCTGGTCTCTCCACGCCGCTGGTTCTTTCCGTGCACAGCGTGGTGTCCTTCGATTTTGCGACATCGATCCTGCCTACATGGCACACCACGATCTTCCCACCCTACTTCGTCGCCGGAGCGATTTTCGGCGGTTTTGCCATGGTCTTGACGCTGCTCATTCCCGCGCGGGCTATGTTCAAGCTGCACGATGTCATTACCCCGCAGCACATCGACAAGATGGCGAAGATCATCTTGCTGACCGGCTCGTTCGTCGCCTACGCCTACACGATGGAGTTTTTCGTGGCTTGGTACAGCGGCAATTCGTACGAGCGCTTCGCGTTTTGGAACCGCGTCTTCGGTCCCTACTGGTGGTACTGGTGGGTCGGAATGCTTTTCTGTAATTGCCTTTCGCCGCAGCTCTTCTGGTTCCGATGGTGCCGACGAAATATTTTCGTCGTTTATTTCGTTTGCATGTGCGTGAACGCCGGCATGTGGTTCGAACGATTTATCATCATCGTCGGCGGATTGCACCGCGACTTCCTTCCCTCCTCTTGGGGCCTGTTTATCCCGACCTGGGTGGACATCTGGACATACATCGGCACGCTCGGGATTTTCACTTCGCTCTTTCTGCTGTTCATCCGTTTTCTGCCGATGATCGCGATGTCGGAAGTGAAGACCGCCGTGCCCGAGGCGGACGTGCATTACGCCTCGCCCAATGGGCAGCACTCGGTGGCCGCTGGCGGGAAGGAGCGCACATGAGGACGCCGTCCGGCCACAAAGTTTATGCAATGGCGGCGGAATATCCGAGTGCGGCAGCGCTTTACGAAGCGGCCAAGCGCGTCCGGGACGCGGGTTACAGACGTTGGGATGTCTATTCTCCATTCCCGATCCATGGAATGGACGCAGCGATGGGACTGGGAAAATCTTGGTTGAGCGGATGGGTTTTGTTTGGCGGAGTCTCCGGTCTGCTTACCGCCGCCTTGATCGAATTTGGCCCGTCTTCGATTCTTTACCCGCTCGATGTGCACGGTAAACCGACAAACTTTTTCACCGTGCCAGCGTTTTTCCCAATCATGTTCGAACTGACGGTGCTTTTCGGGGCGTTCGCCGCGTTTTTCGCGGTGCTCATCATGAATGGATTGCCGCGCTGGTATCATCCCATGTTCAACTGGGAACGGTTTAGCCGCGTAACCAATGACGGGTTTTTCCTGGCAATTGAAGCGCGCGATCCACGCTTCACCGAAACCGGGGTGCGCGACCTGCTCGAACAGAGCGGCGGGCAGCACATCACGATTGTGCACGAGGAATAATATGCTGCGCGGATTTCTACTGATCTCTCTTTTGCTTACGATCGCGATCATTGCGGTGTTCGGATTTCGGGGACAAAAAAGCACCGGTTCCCCCCTCGAGATTTTTCCCGATATGGTGCGCCAGATGAAAGTGCGCTCACAATCGCCACTAAATTTTTTTGCCGATGGCCGAGGTCCGCGTCTGCCTGTCGCCGGGACAATTCCGATCGGTTACGAGATGCCAAAGGCCGAAGAAACAGCCGCGCCTCAAACCCATCCGCGTGTCAGCTTCAGTGTCGGCACGGATTACTACAACACGGGCAAAATGGGCGGTAACTGGGGAACAGGTATTGCAGTTGAGGTCACCCCTGAGTTGATGGAACGCGGCCAGCAACGTTTCAACATTACCTGCGCGATGTGTCATGGCGCCACGGCAGCAGGCAACGGAATCACCAAACAATACGGCTTGGCGACCGTCGTTACGCTTCAGGATGAACGGATTCGCAAAATGTCGGACGGCGAGATTTTCAACACGATCACCAACGGCAAAAACACCATGATGGCTTACGGACCCAATATCATTGTCGCCGATCGCTGGGCAATCATCGCATACCTGCGCGCGTTACAACGTAGCCAGAATGCAGCAATTGCCGATGTGCCGGAGGACCATCGCGGCGAACTGGAGAAAAAATGAGCGAGCGTTCACAAGCCGTGCCGACGCCGGAAGGGGAATACTTTGAAAGAAGCCGTTTTGCGGGACTTTCGCTCCTTCTCGGAGTCATTGCCGTGGTGGCACTGGTGCTCTGCGCCGTCGGTGCGTTTGTCGATCCACATCAGTTCAGTTATTCGTGGCTCTTTGCTTTTGCATTTTTCTTCACCCTCTGCGCCGGCTGCTTTTTTTGGACAATCGTTCATCATGCCACGGACGCGGAATGGTCAGTAGTGGTGCGGCGTCAGTTGGAAAATCTCGCGGCGTTGCTGGTTGTTTTGGCGCTGCTCTTTGTCCCAATTCTTCTGCTCCGCCATCATCTTTACGCATGGATGGATATCCCGCCCGGAGCCGAGCCTTCGCTCGATTCAAAACGTGCCTATCTCAACTGGGGTTTCTTTCTCGGGCGCGCGGTTTTGTTCTTTGCCTTCTTTATTTTCGCGTCCCTCTCTCTGCGCCGCCTTTCCGTGCGACAGGACAAGGACGGCAATCCGGGCTTCACGATCTGGATGCGCAAAATCGCTTTCGCCAGCCTCCCAATGTTCGCGTTGTTTCTTACTTTTGGCGCGTTCGATTGGCTGATGAGCCTGAACTATCGCTGGTTTTCAACCATGTTCGGCGTTTACATCTTCGCGGGCGCCGCTGGCAGCTCGATGTCCTTGCTTGTCCTAGTGATCACGGCCCTGCGTCAGGCTGGTTACTTGAAGGATGTCGTCACGCGTGAGCATTATCACATCATGGGGAAGTGGATGTTCGCCTTCTGTGTGTTCTGGGCCTACATCGGCTACGGCCAATACATGCTCATCTGGTATGCAAACATGCCGGAGGAGACGCAATATTTTATTACCCGAAACACCGAATCGTGGTGGGCCCTGAGCATGCTCCTGGTGGTTGGACGTTTCTTTGGTCCATTTGCGATTTTGCTTTTACGGTCGATCAAAAAACAGCCACACCGGCTCTGTTACGTCGCGGGATGGATCCTCTGCATGCAAATGCTCGACATGTACATCGTCGTCTTGCCTGCGTTACATGGCACCGGCGTGCATGTAAGCATCTGGGATTTGGTTTCGCTCATCGCTGTCGGCGCAACTCTCGGTTTCGTTTATCTGCAAATCGTGCCGAGGACTTCGCTCTTTCCGATCCGCGATCCGCGTTTAATTGAATCTCTGAAATTAACGAACTGAAATGGCCGAGCCGGAATCTCTTCGCCAGGTTGCTCATTCGCGCGCGCCGTTGCCCACGTGGCTCGGAATCGTGCTCCTTTTCGCACTTTTCGGCATAATCGTCCTCGCCGTCATTGGTCCCGCTCCGCGTGGAAGTACTTACGAAGAAACGCGCGCGAAAAAACGCATGGAGAATTTGAAAACCGTTCGCGATGAGGCTGCAAAGGCGCTCACGACCTATGGTTGGATCGACAAGAACAAAGGCATCGCGCATATCCCAATTGATCGCGCCATGGAATTAGCTGTCGCCGAACTGGCGCAGAAAAAACCAGCGCCGGCTGGGCCGATCGCCACGCCCGAAGCTCAGCCTCCGGGAGGCGCGGCCGCGCCTTCGGCCGCTCTCTCACCACCGCCGCAGCCGAGCGGCACACCAAAACCTGCTTCAGTTGCACGCCCCAGCTCGGAGAGTCGCGGTCAGCCGGCCGCGGCAATCAATCCGCCGAGCGCTCCACCGGGAACGCAACCCGGCGCGTCGGCTTCGCCCGCCGGCTCACCGACAGCGACTCCTGCAGCCTCGCCACCTGGATCTCCGTCGCCCGTTCCGGGAAAAAAGCCATGAGCATTTTGATTTCGCCGCCAATGAAGATGTCGAGCTTTCAATCACAACATGGATGCCACTGAGATCCGTCAGTTCCAACGGATGTTCCTACGACTGATGTCCAGCAGGTCGAGCGCGCGTTGATCGACGCTTCTACCCGCGTGCCGGTGTTGATGTTTTATACTTCGGCGATGGTCTGGCTGATTATCGGTACGTTTCTGGCAGGTTTTGTTTCGTTTAAGCTGCACAGTCCAGACCTGCTTTCGGGAATCAGTTTCCTCACATGGGGCCGACTGCGACCCGCCCACATGAACGTGATGGTTTACGGCTGGGCGTCGATGGCGGGAATGGGGACCGCGATCTGGCTTATGGCGAGACTGTGCCGGACAGTCCTGCGACATCCGCTTTTGCTCGTGGCGGGCGCTGGATTTTGGAATTTGGGCGTGCTGCTCGGAGTCGGCGGAATACTTTTGGGCGACAGCACTGGCTATCAATGGCTCGAGTTCCCGCGCTATGCCGCGATCATACTTTTCATCGCGTACACGCTCGTCGTTACCTGGGCGGTGCTGATGTTTCGCTACCGGCGCGGCGAACAGATTTACATCACCCAATGGTATTTGCTCGGCGCGTTTCTCTGGTTCCCGTGGCTCTACGCGGCCGGACAGTTGATGCTCTTTGTCGTGCCGGTGCAGGGCGTGTTGCAAGCAGCGGTGGGATGGTGGTACGCGAATAATCTGCTCTTTCTTTGGTTCGGCGCGATCGGCCTCGGCACGGCATACTACATGATTCCAAAGGTAATCGGCCGCCCCGTTTACAGTTATCATCTGGCGACGATTGGTTTTTGGACATACGCGCTCTTCTCAAGTTGGACGGGAATGCAACGCCTCGTTGATGGACCGTTTCCGGCCTGGATGATCACGGCCAGCATTGCCGCGACGATTCTCACTTTGATTCCGGTTGCTACTGTCGGTCTCAATCATCACATGACGATGCAGGGCTATTTCCCGCTGCTGCGCTACAGCCCCACGCTGCGGTTCACCGTTTTCGGCGCAATGTCATACACCGTCTTTAGTGTCGTGGGCGTACTCATTTCGCTCCGCTCCGTCGCGCGCTACGCGCAGTTCACCCAAGTGAGCATTGCCTATTCGCATCTCGGGCTGTACGCATTTTTCACCATGGTCATTTTCGGCTCGATGTACTACATCGTGCCGCGGCTCGTTGAACGTGAATGGCGCTACGCCTCGCTCATCAAACTGCATTTCTGGGCGTCGGCCTATGGCATCGGGCTGATGATACTGATGCTGCTGGCCGGCGGTTTTCTCCAAGGCGCAAACATGGAGAATCCCACGCTTGCTTTCAGCGAAAGCACCGAAACGGTGCTTCCCTATCTGCGAGGACGCAGTCTTTCCGGTCTGTTGCTCACCGCAGCGCATCTGATTTTTGCCTATCATTTTGTGCTAATGCTTTTGGGTTTGGGCCGAACGTCAACGGTCCCGACATTTTTAAATCCAGTTGAGGCGGAGGGTTCCGAAGGTCACTTATGAAAGGACTCATCCCGCTTTTTCTCGGAATTTTTGGGACCTTCGCTTTCTCATGGGTGGGGTTGGCCGTGATCTCGAATTGGCAAATCGGACACCTCAATCCACAAATGGAAGAGGACGGCACCGACGTTTATCCCCAGCCACAATCGGGAATGGTCGAGCGAGGCCGGCGCGTTTACGCGGCGAACGGATGCGTCTATTGTCACAGCCAGCAAGTCCGCGCTGATTACGCCGCCGACGACATCGAGCGAAAATGGGGAGACCGCCGCAGCGCGCCGCGCGATTATATTTTCGAGCGACAAGTGTTTCTCGGAAAAATGCGGATGGGTCCTGATCTTGCGAATGTCGGCGCACGCGCGCCGGCAGAGCAGGAAAGCGCGCCTGCGCCGCCCACCGGAGGCGCAGCTCCTGCGGGTTCACCCGGGCAACAGCCGGCAGTCGCGCCCCCATCCAGCCCTGCTCCGCCTGGAGCAAGTCCAAACCCGCCGCCAAAGAGTGCCGGTTCTCCCGCGCCGAAGGCATCGCCTCCCGTAGCGGGTTCGCCCCCGGCAGCCGCCGGATCGCCGCCGCCTACTGCTTCACCAGCGCCGAAAGCGCCAGCGCCTCCAGCTCCGAATGCATCGCCTGGTTCGACCTCAGCGCCTGTAGCAGCAAACACGAGTCCCGCTCCAGCCACCAGCCCGGCGACTTCGCCTGCTCCGACGCCAGTGAGCGGCGAACCGCCAATCTACTCCGTCGCCTGGCATCACAAGCATCTTTATTCGCCACGCAGCATTAACATCGATTCGAACATGCCGTCGTATGGTTTTCTTTATCAAACGCGCCAAATCAGTGATGTGCCTTCGGTCGATGCTTTGCACGTTACCGGCTCCAATGCTCCGCCCGAGGGTTGGGAGATCGTTCCCACTTTTGATGCGAAATGTCTCGTGGCCTATTTGATGTCGCGCAATCAATCGCATCCGCTCAAAGGAATCACATCAGCCGCAGCGGCGTCGCCATCGCCATCGCCCGCGCCGGCAAAATGACAGTGCCATGAACGAAGAAATTCCTAATCCGCCGTCGCGTGTTGGCCAGGGAATGGATTATGGCGAACAGGAAGACGTTCAGCAGGTGCACGCAGCCATTCAGCGTGAAAAACGGGAACCTCGCGTCGGAGCCGAGCCTCTCTCCATCTGGTTAATCGCGGTGTACGGGCTGGCGGTCTTTTTCGGTGGCGCCTATCTTGGGCGCTACTCGGGAAATTTTAGTGGCGACGGACTTGATCCTCTTGGCGGCGCGCCGCGCGTCACAAAAAAGGGTGGCGGGCCGCAGGGTGCGGAGCAGGTCGCGGAACTAACGCCACACGATCGCGGCAAAAAGATTTTCGCAGCCAATTGCCAGACTTGTCATCAAGCCAACGGCCTCGGCGTCGCCGGTCAGTATCCTCCGCTTGCTGGCTCGGAATTTACCACCGGCGGTTCGCGTCGGCCGGGGATGATTGTCCTCAAGGGTTTGCAAGGCCCGGTCACAGTCAAAGGCCAAAAATTTGGCAGCGCGGTGATGCAGCCCTGGGACAAAACATTGACCGACCAAAAGATTGCCGACGTTCTCACGTACGAGCGAAGCGAGTGGGGAAACAGTGCCAGCCCGGTCACGCCCGAACAAATCGCCGCGCTGCGCAAAGAGCTGGCCAATCATCCAAATTCATTCACTGAGCCTGATCTGCTCGGAGTTCCGGCAGACGCTGACCTTCCCGGCGGCGCACCCGCAGGCGCTGCGCCGCCAAAACCCGGCGAAGCTGCAAAACCCGGCACACCTCCGCAACTGCAGTCCAGTCCCGCCGCGCCGCAGCCCAAGCCGTAAGTTTGGTGACGGGCAGAGGACTACCCGCCCTACCAAACGCGCGAAGGGTAGGGCGCGTCACTCCGTGCGCGCCGCTGTTCTCGCACGGCAGCGGTTCTCAGCACCCATGCAGAGTTCCTGCGCCAGATGCGCAGAGCAGGTGCCGAGGCGACTCTGTTCGTGGAGTCGGCCGCAGGGGGTGCCAGTCCTCAAATTCGAAGCACCTTTCTTGAGCGTATTACCTGAGATCGGTGTCTCACTGGAATGCGCGTATGAAGACGCCTAACCCCTATGTGAGATGTCAAGGATGGCGGGCGAGGGTGTAGGTGGCTTGTTAGGTCATAAGGTTTATTAGTCGAGGTTGAAGTTTGGTTTTGGGACGCTTCCTCTTCCGTTTTGCTCGTTGGTTCTTGTTTTTCCAGCGGCTCTTACTCCTATCCGTGCATGCGACCGCAGTCGCAGCAGCAATTTGATCAATGCGATCAGCGTGGAAGAGGAACTTGGGCGCGCCCAATCTAAGCCGACGCCCGCGAAGGCTTTCGGAGCAGGTTAGGCACCGGGCAGCGCCCGCGTTCCAAAGTGGTTTTAATTTTCCTTAAGCGATTAATGCCAGTGCGGCTCGCACCTCCTGTGTGTTCCCCTCGAACTCATTAACTGATTAATCCCAATGTGGCGGCGTTGAGGCGGCTGGTTTTGATTCTCCACAGATCAACAGCCAGTTGGCGCGCCACAGCGACGATGGCTTTCTTGCGCGCGGCCCCAGTGGCGAGCGCACCTTTAGCTAGGGTTGCTCGCCATTTGACGATCGGTTTGTAATTGGGCTGGAAGCGGACCAATCTCCAGGCCAACTCCACCAGCGCAGCTCTGAGTCTGGGGTTACCATGCTTGGTCACGCAACTTTGCAAGCGCGTGTTGCCGCTACTGTATTCGCCGGGGCAAAGCCCGGTGTAACTGGCAATCTGGCGTCGATTACTGAAGCGGCCCCAATCGCCAATCTCCCGGTCGATGATCACACTGCTCATCAAACCCAGTCCGCGTGGTTGATTGGGAGCAGCGGCGCTTTGCAGTTGTACTGTCAAGGCCACGATCTTTTGCTGCAGCATAAGCAGGATGGGTTGGCTGTTCCCAAGCAACTCTTTCATCCAGGGCGGCGCTGGGAGCGCAGCAAAAGTGCGCGGTTTCCACCAGCTCGTCACCGGCTCGCAGCCGTGATTGACCATGAGACTGCGCCCTTGGGCTTCCAATTGCTTGCGCGCTTTGACCAATTGCTCCCGCTGCCGGTGGATAGCGCGTAGTTGCTCTTCTTTTTCGCTGGGCACACGCACCAAGGCCAGCGCATCGCGATTGCCCTGCACGAAGCGGTCCAACTTCAGGCAGAGCGCCTTGGCATCC
>WNGJ01007477.1_pt1 | contig 11621 bp, 10 predicted proteins | sample 5400611 | NCBI WGS metagenome assembly WNGJ01 (sample SAMN13153375, study PRJNA577476) | soil metagenome | isolation source: 40 cm soil or saprolite under Garry oak tree replicate 1 | place: USA:California | collected 2016-06-15 | reverse complement strand
CTCCCACTACGCTCACATCAGGTACTCCTCCGGACCCTCGAACCTTTGCCGACATATCATCAGGGCTGCCGTGGCCAAATCGGAAGTAGATGTTTGGACTTATCGCTAGGTAACCGTGGTGGGCGAACTTTCGAGTGAATTCGCGATACAGCTCGTCCCAGCCCGGCATGTGATGAATCAGCACTACTCCGGGAAAGGGTCCGGGACCGAGTGGTCGGGCATAGTAGGCGTTGATTATCTCTCCACTATGGCCCGGTAGCATAATGGTCTCGGCAAGCATTCCCTCATACATGTCAGTCGTATACGGATGCATAGCCCAACGCTTACCATTGACCCAATTTAAGGCGAACCAAGACGACAAGGATTACATTCTGTTAATTCCCTCGAATGGACCCGAGTTCTGTGTCGCGAGACTCATACGCATACCCAATTTTTCCAGAGCGTCGTTAGCTCAGCTGATCTTAGCACAGATCGCTCAACCGGTCCGTATAACCGATCGCTAGTCTCTCGCAGACCTTTACATCGTCATGGCCCCTCAGCCGTTTTCAAGGCGTTTCCCTAGGGACGATCAGGTCGATGACCCCGGCTATCCGCAATCATGGGGAGACAAGATTGAAACCAGCCACCCTCCTTCACGAAAATCTTCCCAAACGCGAGTCTTGTGCCGCGAGGAGCAACTACTTTTCACATTTCCCGGTTGGTAACGGGTTTGGTAACCGTAAATGGTAACGGTCGGGCTGACAACAACGAGAACACAAAGAGAAGACACGGCTCAACCCTACGGTCCGGATGGAAACTACACCACGACACACGCAAACAAAACCATCAACACGCTACAACAAGACGGGAAAGAATACGCAAAAACAGCCGGATACTACGAGCCCATCACCAAGATCCTCGACCACATCGCATTCTCACCCAAACTGTCCGCAAGAGCCGTCGCAGCGCTAGGAGGGTCTTCGTACGTGTTTTCTGATGATCTTTCAGGATGACAGTTGTCGGCTTGTTAATTCTGGTAGTAACAGTTCCCGCCTACACCCTTCACACACCCAGTCGTAAGACCGTATTCGTTTGCTCGTTCCTCGACGTTCTTCGGCACCCTTAATTGTGAGAAACTTCGATATGAACGGGATGGTGAATAAGGGGTGAATAATCCGAAGCCAGATTTGAAGGATATTGGAGCTTGGATCTTCCTAGACTGGCGTAGGGTTGGAGCCAATCACCTTAGAGAATCTTCTTCCTCGCACGGCCTAAGGGTGCAAACTGCTGGAGATTTCAAGGTGATTCTTACCTGTACTTCTTGCAGATGGGGTTACACTTCGAACCCACTCGGGAGGGAGATTTGCGGAGAAATTCAAGACAAATGGGGCGAACTAGTCAGCGACCCCAAATGGTTTGAAAAATTTTGACAGATCGTCCAGAAAGGAAATAGGCGAAAGTGGTTTTGGTGCAGGTTCTACGAGTCAGGATAATCGTAGGCGTTCTTTGAAAGCAAATCGTCACAGTCTTCTCTGAGGTCAGAGACGAGGCGACGACTCTGCGGGTCGAGGAAAAGAGTTCTCGAAATAGCGCGGGTCCCATTTGTGTATGCGTCAACTTCGACTCTTAATCCTGAAAGGATAGCCGACAAGCCCTTGAAGATTCCGGGAGCGACCTTTCGAAGTGCTGGGCGCAGACTTTGGATTGTCTCTTGTTTCTCTGAGATTAGCTTGACAAGTTGCCAGAAATGGTCTTCGTCATAACTGTCATCAGTGCTCTGAACTGCTGGAAATATTTCGCGGACGAGTTTCAATGCTTGAGCCGGAGGTCTTCTTCTCACTATAAGGAATACAGCGACCAGTGTAATCGATAAGAATCCGAGAGAGGCCCATAGCGCATATGTTTGAGGTATCGGTGGGAGACTACTCTCACTCGCGACGAAGAAAATGATGCTTCCGACCAAGAACACAACAGCCATACTCACGACTTTGTCCCACCACCTCGGCAAGCTGAAGGAACTAAGCATGCTGGAGGTGTCTAGGGGGACTCTCGGAGGCCGGTACTCCTCTCTGTCAGCGGCCCTGGCTTGTACGGTTATCGCAGTACATATCAGCTCGATTTCGTTGCTTCTTTGTGGTTTTCGAACCCAGTCGCTTAGAGATTTGAGTTGGTTCTCAAGAGGAATGCTTTGGTAGAAAGAAAAACATGCCCAGCGGTACGCCCCCCCTCTCGGAACAGAATAGCCCAACTTGCGGAATTGTCTTTCAATACCAGACAGTCCATTCTTCAACCAATAATAATTCGTTCGGCCAGTATCAAGCTCTAACAAAAACTGCAGAAGGGAGAGCCTCACCTCTCTAAGCCTCGGTATCAAACGTCCGAGAACCAACCAGGGAACTGTAAGCACAAAATAGAATCCCATGAAGAGCAAAGAAAGAGCGGGTGAATACTCAGGAATCTTTCCTGTCCTTGCCAGGTAACCGTAGACGGCTAAGACCATAGCAGCCCAGAATAACCAATAGAATAATCGTTGAAACCTTAGAATGAATGGGAAGCCATGCTTAGCCATCTGTCTTAGAATCCGGTTTCTGAAGAAGGCCAGAAACGCGAAACTGTATGCACCGACGAAAACGACAGTCAAGAGAGAGTTCGGGATGCTAAATAACGTGGGGAATGCGAGCTCGATGGCTATCCACGACACAGTGAAGCCTATCGTGCCAAGTACGCCAGCCGAGAAAGCGAATACTATTCGCCATAGCGGGCTGTAGAATAGCAAGTCAGCATTGCTAACTCTGATTCTCTTTACAGACTTAACCAATTTTCTCTGGTAAGACTCCATTGAAGAATATTAAGATTGGAGATTGGCACTGCAAACGGAGTTTGTAGCAATACCGATTTATCGGTGAAAGATTCCCCAGGAAAACCAGCCATGGTCGTTGAAGAAGCCTTATTCCTCTACGGACCAAAGGGTGAGACTCTATTTTCAGAACCGTTCCCCCTTGTGTCCGACGTTGGGGAATGGAACTCTCAAATGCCTGCCTTCTTTCATAGGGTTGAAAGGAGCGGGGACGATAGGTCCTATGCGATTATTTCCGCCATCTTAGTAGAATATCAGGTAGACAGAATACTCAAACTGATTATGCCCGGTTTTAGGAGATTTGCTGAAAACCGCGACGTTACTTTTTCCATGAAACTGAGCTTGCTGAAGTCTCTCAGCCTCATTCCCGAGCAATTCATAGCGTGGGCGGACGCGATTAGAACCGTTAGAAACGAATTCGCTCACGATATTCAAGTAGAGTCGTTGGAAAAGATGGGAAAGAAGGCGAGAGACAGATTAATGTCAGCATACCAAGACATTCCCGATATGAAGGTCGCGAAAGAGAAAGCCAAGACTACTAGACAATTTCTTGGTGTGACCCTCCAAGCTGTCGTTTTTGGACTCAGAATGTACGAATCGAACATTATGTTGCTCGTGGAAACGATTCGTTCAAGCGAGTTCCTTGAACAACTCAAAGGTATTTTTTCGAGCAGAAGAACTAAGGAACTCGAATCTATGCAAGGTTCTACCAAATAGACGATGATCTCTAATATCTGCCCTGAATTTTCAGGGGGAGCGACTGTGTTACCACTTACGGTTGCCAGATCCGTTTCCAGCCAAGAAATCTCAGAGCAAGCAGTTTCGTTCTCGTGTCTGAGCAATAGCCGAAAGACGACTCAACGCTACAGATGTCGGGTTAGCGGAGCGACTGGCGCGAATGGTTACACGCCAGCCCCTCACGAATGGAACAAGAATTAGCCATCAGACTACAGGAAGATGAAATACACTACCAGACGCAGATCGAAATACCGGTCACCACGGCCGACTTCTATTTTCCACTAGAACCTCGGCCGCTAGTCGTGTTCGTTGATGGTCCGGTCCACCTCAAAACAAGCCGTATGACAAGAGACGAAGAACTACGAACATTACTGCGAAAGAGAGGATATAGGATCTTAGAATTACCCTACAATGACTACTCAGACAAGACAAGAGACCAGCTGTATGATGACTTACTCAACAGCCTACCTAAGTAGTGTGCGAACCCGGTCGCGACGTAGCGAGTTGCTATATGGCAAGCATTCCTCTTGACTACGATTTCGGCTCGCATGAAGTGACTCGTCACTACCCGCGGTGGTAAATGTCTCATTTCGGGCTCGGTTCGGCCCCGAGGGTTCTTTTTTGCGATAAACTTACCTATCGGGAACCAATAGATAAATTCCAGAGGTTTCGCCTCATCGGTTACTAGTAATCTAAAGGTCAATGGAGAGCTGGATAACAGCAGAGTTGCGTTGATTCTCGATCTGGATACGGTCATTCGTCTTTCTCAAGGGATGGAGAAATCAGGGGAGGTAGATCTTTCGGTCATACCGGCGATTGAAAATGTCTTGCGTTATTCCGGGCAAAGAGGACGCGAGGCCCGAAAATCGGGTAATTCGAGAGAGCAGTCATTCGTCATGTATCACGCTTGGCGAAACATCGAGATCATAGCCTCGAATATCAAGACACGTTTCGAGAATTCGTCGAAGGGACATGATAATCCCCAGGTTGCCCTCGACGCTTTGTGCATCGTGCCTGAGTTGCGGAGTTTGGCTACCTTGATGCTTGCCCTCGATGACAAGAAAATCGATCTAAAGACTAGGATGCTTGTTTTGGATCAGGTTTCTATGGTCCGAGATACCGCTCGGAAATGCAATTTTTCTGATCAATCAAAAGATGAATTGGATCACGTAACGAGAGCTTTCTCTAAGGACTTGGCGAAATTCGTGAGCCGAGTCTAGCCGAACTAGAATGATCAAGGTCTTTGTAGAAACTAGCGTCCTGATAAATGGCTCTGTTTACGCCGTTGTAAAAGATGCTGGGTTGCCCCAGTCCGTACAGATGAACGCTCGTTATTTCGAAAAATCTAACGCGCTGTTGTCGTTTTTCAGGCAACGCAGTTCTAAGACAATAGGCGTGACAACACCGACCGTATTGGGTGAAGCAAGGAATGCTATCCGAAGAGCGGCACAGGAGGAAGCACGCACCGGTGGAGATGCTATTTTTCGCAATCTTTCTATCATCTTGAACCAGTGTGAAGAACGCTTAGCAAGAAACATAGAAGCGTTGGACTGCGTCCAACCTGATCGGGATAGAACCAATTCGACTTATTTTCAAGTGCGGAGTATGTACAATGACCTGAAAAACAAAGCTAGAGTGATGAACCCGAAGCAAATCCGGCTAGAGGCCAGAAGGATAGTGAGATCAACTGCCTCCCCTCACTACCGATCGTTGGCCGAGAATATCAAGCGCGATGAACTTCATCAACAGCATAGCCAACTTCGCAGTCTGATTAACAAGACACCGAGCATCAATGACACTATGTTCATCGCTGAGGCAGCTGTGCTCGCTGAGCGGTACAAGATTACACGAACGGGTACCATGTTCCTGGCGTCGGCTGACGTGCAGATGTCTCCAGTAACTGAGAATGGAAGGACCCTGTCTTGTGAGATAAGCGACGAAATATGGAAACGATTCAGAGTCAAATGCGACTGGCCAGATAGGATTCTAGGCGAGCTTCGACTGAACATAGCTTCACTTTGATACTTTAGCCTACCAAACGCCACCAGCGTTCCCATCAGCTACAGTCTAGATACGCGTATATTGAGCGTGGGTTAGACCAAGGCATTCTTTCAGAGAATCGGCATGAGGGAATGAAACGAATGACGCTCTTCAGGCTGGGAAAGCAAAGGGAGGCGACCACCTTGACCGCGGAAACCTTCAAGGCCGCCGTTCGTGAATACATGGAATCGATGGGTTTTGCGCAGCTGACGGATTCTTCCATAGAAGGCCACCAGCCGGATATGATTTTTGCTGCTCCGCCTGGTCGCCCTTGGCCTCGGGAGGTTTGGGTCGAAGCAAAAGCAACCAAGCTCACTCTCTCCGACAAGAATCTCTTGACGGAGATCAGAGGATACATGCGCCAATGGGCTTCGCGAGAACGAATTGCTAGGTTCAAATTCATGATTTTCGTAAAAAGAATCACGAACGTCTCCCGTTGGGAGAGAATTTGGGGGTCAGACCTAAGTCGTGACGAGATATTCAAGTGGCTGAAATCAACCAAACAATCCAGCTCGTCCGAAAGTGTCCCACAACTTCCTACAGACGAAGATGTACTGACATTCTTTGCGGAGACTGATGTAGTTGAAGGAGATATTCCGAGTCTCCGCACAGCGGCGCAAGCGAAAAGGAATGTCGGTTCGGCTTCTCTAAACTTGAGGAGGCAGGCCCAAGAACGCCTTCATCTGATGGAGCAAAGGGAAAAACCCGTTTCGAAAAAGTCGAACCTCATTAGTAACCTATTGCGATTTACCCCTCCCGGAGAATACGGCATAATACAATTTCAAAAAGGGCACAAATTCTCACAAGAGAACCAACCAACGAAAATCGTTACACCATATTCCATCATTGATGAAAGTGAACTAATTACTTTCGAGTCGCCAGATATGCTAGATACATTTCACAGTGCAAACCAAACACAAGTTCGCCATATCAGTCTATCAGAGGCCATGGAGAAGTATGAAACGAATATTCTCGAACTTTGGAACAGAGCTCTGAATAGGATTATCCGTGTTCAAGGAGTGGAAAGATGGAGAGACTGGTATTACTTTCCCGTCCCGAAGGGACACGAAGCTAGAATCATAGTTACAGATTCCGAAAAGAAGCTTCAGGTCGGGAGAGTCTTTTACAAGCAGACAAACGCGTTGGGCGCGACCCCTGAGATTAGTTTTGTCTTTCACAGGGCCTTTGCAGCCAGATCGAAATGGCTTTGGGGCCAGCCATTTGTCGAACTGAGAATGCGTCGCCTTTTTACGAAGGATGGTTTAGAAGTCCTTGATCCTGAGGCTATCTCCAAGATAGATCGGAAGTTCCGTCGGTCGATCTTCAACCGGTCAGAGACGCAACTTCAAATGCTCTTGAAACTTGGAGAATTTCTCTTTCGGTCTCCGAGTATCGGCGACAAACACGAAGCTTGGATGTCCAAGATCACATTTCAAAGCTTCCTTACAATGTCTACGAATTGGACTCCGGACGCGGTATCGCTTGATCAATCCTTCATAAGCGATTACGAAGTGGAAGAGGGTTCGGAAGACGCCGACGATTGAGCTCCTGACTGAGCCAAAGCTCGTTTTCGGAAGAGAGCGTACTTGCACGGATCCGAAGGTCGGACTCTTGAGCTACGGCCCAAGTGGGATCGATATCGATAACGGAGAACACAGGGTTGTGAGAGCCGGAGCGATTGGGACATATTCTGCGATCAGTCAGTTGAAGCTGTTTTTGTCCAAATTAACGTCCGCTGTTTCCGTAGGCAATCCGTCCAGACCCCAACCTTGGAAATTGGATTTTCCGGGTCTTGGACGAGGAGGTCCTCTCGGATTAGAGATCGTATTGGATGAATCCGCGATAGAATTTATCTCGAGTGAGGATGAGTTTTCTGCACTTAAGGTGGAAAAAAGAAATGAGCGGATAGAGAACGCAGTTGCACTCTACGAACAAAAGTTCGAGAACTTAGCAGCAACCACTCATCCCGCGCCTGACATTGTGATGATCCCGTTGTCGAAAAGGCTGGTCCAAGAGTGCAAGGACCCAGGTTACAAGGTCGATAGGATTCTGTATCAGAGGCGTTCTATGGCTAAGACTCATCAAATGACGGGAGCAATCTTCGATTTTCATCACGTGTTGAAAGTGATCGCTTTCGGACATACGCTTACCTGCCAGGTTCTACTTCCGAGAACTATGAATTTTGAACCTGGTCTCCAGGACCCGGCTACCGTCTGTTGGAACTTTGCCACTGCCGTCTATTACAAGGCTACTGGTACTCCGTGGAAACTTGCAGAACTTGACGAGAAGACCTGCCTTGTAGGCATTTCATTCTACGAAGAGCAGAGTGAGCAAGGCGCTTCGATGAGGGCTAGCATGGCGCATGTTTATGTGAAGTCAGGCGAAAGTCAGATTATCAGAGGCAAACCGTTTCGGTGGGAAAGCTCGGATCCATGGAGGCAACCGAACCTATCAAGAGAGCAAGCAAAGGAGATATTGTCCGATGTGTTGACGCTTTTCAAAGATCAACAACAACGGACTCCATCTCGGGTGGTGGTCCATAAGTCCTCTCCGTTTACGAGTAATGAAATCTTGGGACTCGATGATGCATCTGAAGGAATATCCGAGAAGGATTACGTCCACATAGACACAGGTAGCGGGATTCGCTTCTTCCACGAGGGAGAGGGATATCCTCCTGTCCGTGGAAGCCTAATTTCATCTCCGGGAAGCTCTTACGGAATATTGTACTCGGTTGGCTACATTCCATCCCTAGGCACCTATCAAGGAAGTACGGTTCCAACACCACTCATTCTAAACATGTCAAGACTAAGCAGCAATCCATCCCAAGTTGGTAGAGACGTTCTTTCTTTGTCCAAACTGGACTGGAATTCCACGGATTTTTGTACGCGAGAACCCGTCACAACATCTGTGTCTCGCAAAGTCGGCCACATTCTCGCGGAGATGCGTGCTCGGGACATGAAGCCTCCTCAACAATATAGATACTACATGTAGAATCAGTTAGAAAGAGTCCCGCCTCATTCTTGACCACGTGGGACCGTTGGCGTCCGTGGTGCGGCATTTCTCCAGTTTGAGAAGAATCTCATTGATACTATAGCCTGGTTGTCGACTTCGGAAAATAGTTAAGTTGCCTCATTCTGACGTTGCAACCACTCATGCCAGGGCTTAGATCAACTCAGCGTATCATCGACGTGGTTAGGTCAATCGACGCTGGTGAATTCCGATTGCCGTCTATCCAAAGGTCGTTTGTGTGGGGGACAGATCGTACAAACAAGCTTTTCGATTCACTAATGCGAGACTATCCAATCGGATCTTTCTTGCTCTGGAAACCGACAAACGAGCAAGTCGTAAGGACTAGACGATTCGTCAAGGACTATGCGACGGGTGTTAGGATTATTTCAGACGAGGAGCAACTTCAGCCTGCACCGTATCTTACGCTGGACGGACAGCAACGATTGCAGTCATTGTACTTAGGTTTCTTCGGCAAATATGATGGTAAAACACTATTCTTCAAGGTTGACAGCGATCCGAAACAGAGTGATAGCGACAACAAATTCCTCTTTGAATTCTTAACTCCTACTGAAGCTTCTCGCGACCCCCATTGGCTTTCGCTCACGAAAATTCTTCAAATCGAGTTCGCGAAAATTGGTAGATATGTTGACTCAGTCTTTACTGGAGACCCTGTTGAAACAAGGGACAGGATCAAAGACAATCTTGCGAAGTTCGTTCAAGTCTTTGGAATCGAAGAAAAATTGCCCGTGCTCGAAGTGAAGGAAGGTCTTCCTTACGATGACGTCTTGGAAATATTTGTAAGGATAAATTCCGGAGGAATAATTCTAACGAAATCTGACTTGGTCTTCTCCACTGTAGTTCTTAAGCTTCCTGACATGGAAAGGAAGTTCGTGGAGTTAACGGATCTGATCAATGGAGGCGGAGAATATGACTTCGACATTGATTTCATAGTTAGAACATCATTCGTATTACTGGGCATAGGCGCAGAATATGCCGTCACAAAGCTACAAGATGGAAAATATTTATCCTTGTTGCAATCTGAGTTCGAAAAGATTAGGCAAGCGTTGCTCTCAACCGTACACTTCCTCAAGAATGACGCAAAGATCCTTACTTCTAGGCTCGTGAAATCAGATCTGGCACTGATTCCGATCGTTGATTTTCTATACAGACAATCGCATCAACAACTGCCTGAGGGACAGGCGAGTCTTCTCCGTCGTTATTTGTTGATGAGTTTCTTCATGCGATTCTATTCACATGGAGCGGACGGAAAACTAGATGCAATCCACGGATTTCTAGCTGGGTCCAGTCATCAAGCCGTTTTTCCCATCACACAAGTCGGACAATACATGGAAAAAAGAACTGGCATTCCTTTCCAGTTCTCGGAGTCAATGCTAAACAATGTAGATGTTGTTCTAAACGTCATTCAGGGTGGGGTGTCCGAGATTCCGAAAATGAGGGGTTGGAGTTTGGAAAAAGACCACATTTTCTCTCAGAACTTATTGGAAACACATGGATTCCCGGAAGAGGAAATCGACAGAGTTGGGAACCTTCGCTTTCTAAACAAGACTAGAAACATCTTGAAGAGCAGCCAGCTACCTGCCGCTGACTTGGAATTTTTTGGGCATGATAGCACACCCGTTGCTAACAAGTTCGCTGAGACCAGGAACGATCTGACAAGAGAGATTTACAGGGGATTTTGCGATGCGAGAGAGCATCTGATGATGAACACAGTTCGAAGTTTTCTCGGGTTCACCTGAATATTTTCCGTCTGGACCCAGTTGTTCCGCTGGGGGCGGTCTTGGGTTTTGTGGCTAGCGGGTCGGGCTAAACTTGGTTGTTGGTCTGCTCTCCTGCTTTAGTCAATGATCTCGACATCTTGTATGTTCGAGATGTCTAAGCAGCAGACGGATCTTAGAATAGACGGGGTCCTCTTCAAACAGTTTCAACAGCTCTGCGCGCCCTTGGAGAAACTACGTCCAAGCAAGAGGGGGCCTCGTTGGAACTGACTAGGCTAGTTCTTGCAACGATGTTGGTTCTATCTTACGATAGATTTGGTGGGGCTCAAGAGGTTTCTTATCGACAGTCAACAGATCCTTGATGACCGATATTCCAAATAGCCTCTCGTTCTCTTCCAAGTATGGTAGAATCAGTTCCCAATCTTTCCGATTGAAATCTGCTAATCGTCCACCGTTGAGTTGGTCGCTCGAAACCTTCCTGTGGGGGTCCCGGATGAATATGGCTCCACCAGAGGCGAGTGAGAACAAGTTGCCTCCTGGATAGGGATATTCCTGCTCTACGAACCTCCCGTCAAAGGAAGGTTTCAAGCCGTTAACGATCACGAACCCGCCCCCATTATACGGGTCCCCTGCCATAAACGACTCAGCAAGATAATCCAGACATGTCCCGTTGATCACAACTCTCGGCCTACCCACAGCATTAATCAGTGGTCGTCCCGCTGCGTTACCCAGCACGTACACGTCGCCTCCCTTTGCGGCGTACATGAAGGCCTGACCCACATCGCCATGAACCACGAGCTTACCGTACTTGAGAATCTGAGCAGCTTGATCTTGAGCGGCACCATGGACCGTTATCTCACAGCCGTCAATTCCCGAAGCGACATAATCACCTACATCGCCGTAACAGTCAATCTTCAATCCATTCGTTCGCGGACCCAGCCCGCTTCCGATGAACCGGTGCCCTCGCAAGTTGTACAACAACATGTTCTTCCAGCCCTGGTCGTGCGCGTCGACCACAAACCTGGCAGCGCTCTCGTCTCCCTCGACCGGAAATTCCAGAGCATCAACCACCAGCACTTGTGAGTCCAGTCCTGGATGGGCGAGTCTGGACCTGTTCTTCCACTCCAGCCGAGTGTAGAGGTCATAGTTTGACAATGGGACAGAGGAGAAGATCTCATTCAAAGCCTCGTGATGCAACTGCAACAGTGAGCTACGCTTCTTGTAGCCAGTATCGTAGATCCTGTCGAATAACAGTGAGACGG